>Ga0073932_1000650_pt1 | contig 81478 bp, 65 predicted proteins | sample DewCreD2012metaG_FD_76967 | JGI IMG/M metagenome (GOLD analysis project Ga0073932, IMG submission 76967) | Hot spring sediment bacterial and archeal communities from British Columbia, Canada, to study Microbial Dark Matter (Phase II) - Dewar... ...
AAAAAATCCGATGCCCTGGCTGTACTTCCGCTCAGACACCGGCCTCTTCGTCCTCACGACGATGTTACGCCGTCTTTCGATTGTCATCCATCCGCCTGCTGTCAGGTTGATGGCGTGTTGCTTACGAGACCCTTATTTTACCATGTCTGGCTCTCTTGTCAAGGCTTTTTCAATGCCTTTTTTGGGTCTCTCGCGTTTGTCATCGGTTCGCCTTGCGGCCAACCCCTCATTTGTCTGACATCTTCCTTCCGCGTGCAACGGGCTGTATTATACGGCTTTCTTCCCCCTTGTCAAGGGGGGAAATTGCGGATTTTTTACTTCACTGGCACGAGATAATATTCTTCCAGATCGCCCTCGGCCAGCCAGCCCTGAATCGTCTGGCCGCCTTCGCCAAATTCGCCTACCTCGACCTGCCAGAATACGTACTTCTCGCAGACCGGCCCGCCCACGACATGTACCCTATACGGCGCATGGCGCAAAAACTGGCGTACCCGGGTGCTGATATCTACGCGCGGCTCGGAGCGCAGCCAGAGGCCGTCGGCGATAATTGACACCTCATCACCAACGCGCAGGCGGGCGGGGGGCGTATCAGGGCATTGAAAGCCTTCGAGCGCCGGGCGTGGGGTGGGCGATTGGAAGAGAGCAAAGGCCACTTCGCCGTCTATTTCGCGTTGGGTGAGCAGGTTGCTCAACACTTCTTCCTGAGCCGCCCGACAACTGCGGCGGTCATACCCAACCAGGCGGAGAAAGCCGGATTCGGTCTCCGCTAATCCGGCCCCAAGCGTTGGGACCGCAAAGGCCCAGGTTCCATAATCCATGATGTGCCAGCGGAAACGCCCCAGGTCTTGCCAGAAATGCCGCTCAGGCTGGCCGATGCCGCCGCCTAACACCGATTCAACCCGACAGCCGGTAATGGAGGTATGCATCAGTTCCATGACGGCATCACTTGCGTCGGGGTCCTGTTCCCACCGGGTCGGGTCAATTTGGAAGACGTAATTGGGAAGGTGCGGGTGCGAGTAAAATTCCAGCCCCGGCAGAGCAGTTACGCGCGGGAGCGATGGCGTAGGGGCGGCGCTGGTTGGCGCGGCAGGGGTCAGCGTGGGGGTCGGTGACGCAAGCGGCGTGGGCAAAGGGGTAGGCGTGCTGGGTGGGCGGGCGATAGCGGTCTGGACGAGGAACGCGGCCTGAGTGGCTTCGGCCTGGTACTGAATGAACGCAGGCGCTGTTTGCCGGATGGGCCAGGAACAGGCGGTCAAAATCAGCACGACCAGGACGGCGGATCGTCGGAAGGCGAAAGAGTGGAGAGCAAAGGGACGGCCAGACATGCCGATGCACCCGGTTGAAACTACTTTTTAAGCGGGAAAAAGGCCGTGAACGCCAGGATCACCAGGGCGATGGCGCTGACGACGATCATGACGACCCCAATGAGCGAACGGTTGGGACCTAAATCTTCAAGGGTGGGGATGCGAAAGAAGGGGGTGGAAGTTGGCGTGCGGGTAGGCAGTACCGGCGTGGGTGTGCGGACGGTGGTTGCCGTGGAGGTGGGGCGTGGGGTGCGGGTGGGGCGCGGCGTATTGGTGGGCGGCGGGGGGGTATACGTCTCTGTGATAAACGGGGTCGGCGTGAAGGCCGGGCGGATCACCAGCACCTGACCCTCGTAGTAAACCGGTTTGTTAGGGTCTAAACTGCGGTTGCGGGCGTAGAGATCGCTCAGAGTGATGCCGTAAGCCGCGGCAATGTCAATCAGCGTTTCACCATAGCGAACGACATGGGTAATCGAGCCGTCCTCATTGGGGGGCAGGGTCTGCACGGGCGCAATCGGCTGTTGTGCGGAGGCAGGGGTTTGGGTGGCCTGCTGGAGCGGCACGACAGCACGAGAACCCTGGGCGTTCGCGGCCTGCGCTGGAGAAGCCGCGCCAGGCAGCAGAAGAACCAGAATCATCATTCCAAAGAGATATGCGGTTTTGCGGGTATTCACGCGGCAATTATACTCGTCTTTTAAACCCGGCGAGCGGCGAACTGGATCAATCCCCAGCGCCCATTGCTCATCCATTGGGGGTCGTGCTGGGGAATCTGGCTTGGGGAAAGTCCCACAGCTATCTCAGATTTCAACGTCCTAAGCGAAAGCACGGCTACCGGCAGGTAAGCAAGTACGTCCCCAAATGGCGTGTCGAGCGGCCAATGGCGGTCGCCGAGCAGACGGCGGTAGTTGGCATCGCCCTTGCTGATGAGCAGGTCGGCTTGCGCCAGCTCGCCGGCCAGTTCATCCGGCAGTTCCCACATCGGCAGAGGCGAAGTCCAAAAGGGATGAGAGAGGACGCGAAACCGCCCGGCGGCGAGGTGACCATCCAGCCGGGCCGCAAAGTCGCGCGCGGCGGCGTGATCGAGGTTCTTTAAGAAGGTCAGCGTATCCAGCACATCTTTGGGGAGGGCGTCTGAGACAAAAACGGGATGGCACTTGACGTGAAACACCACCCGGCTGTGCTGGCCGTATGCCAGAAGAATATCGGCCAGGGCTAAATCGCAGACCAATTCGTAACCGGCGTTGTCAATTAGAAAATCCACGCGCGCGGTGTCGAGGTTGCGTGTTTTCAGGTGATGGATGGCCGCCGGACGCTCATCCACCAATAGATGTTCGAGCGACTCGCGCATCGCGGAACGTCCACCGCCACCAGCGGCGACCTGGGGATCGTCGGCCTGGCTCGCGGGCCAGAGGCTCAGGTCGTTCTGGTTGCCCCACAGGGCGATCAGCATCAGCCGGTGGATGACATCGAAGAACCCCTGCCGGTCAGGGTGCAGAGCGGCCAGTTGTTCAGATAAAAGCCGGATCGCGTCGCGGGTGCTTTCTAATCCCAGGCGTTTTTGGAGCGCATACGGATCAACGCCCTGCCCCGGTCCAGGGTGGAAGTAGTCGGTAGCCTCGAGAATACGCACGTAAAAGTATTCCTCGGCAAAAAACCAGGGAACGCTTAACCAATCCTGGCCGAGATAGGGGCGGATATAGCCTTCCCAATCCGCGGCATAGGGCGCAAGCGGCAGGTCTACGCCGCGGATAGGGCCGGCGGGAATTTCAGCGATCAACTGCTCGATCTTTGCCACCACCGAAGGGGGAAAATCGTTCTCGGCCAGCGTGCGCCGGGCGATTTCAGGCAGGCGCTTGACAATCGAATCATGCGTGAAGGACGGTATCTCGATCCCACGCAAAGGCTCTGGCAGGTTTTGCTTTAACATGGGCCTATTTTTTCTTCAGTTTCGTCCCTTGGGGCGTATCCAGCACTTCGTAGCCGGCGGCGGCAATCTGATCGCGGATGGCATCGGCATCTTTCCAGCGTTTTTCGGCGCGGGCCCGTTGGCGAGCTTCAACCAGGGCCATCATTTCCGCCGGGATCGCCTCTTCCTGCGGCTGCCACTCGGCCAGCTTAAGCCCTAAAACGCGGTCAAACTCCAGGATCGTCGCTTTTTTGGTGGGGGCGGGCAGGTCGCTTTTGAGCAGGTCCCAGACCAGGGCGACAGCGCGGGGCATATTGAGGTCATCATTGATGCTGGCGCAGAAGCGTTCCATAAAGTCTTCATCCACGCTGCCGGGCGCGCCCAGTTCATAAACCGCCGTGCGCAGGCGGTCGAGGGCTTTGGCCGAGCCATCCAGGCTTTCCCAGTTGAAGTTCAGCTTGGCGCGGTAGCTGGCGCTGAGGCAGAAGAAGCGATAGGCCAATGGGTCATAGCCCTTGTCAATCAGAACTTGCAGGCGGAGGAATTCGCCGGAAGATTTAGACATCTTGGCGCTGTCCAACTGCAAGAAGTAACCGTGCATCCAAAAGTTCGCCAGGCGCGTGCCGTAGCAGGCTTCGGTTTGGGCGATCTCATTGGTATGATGGACAGGGATGTGATCCTCGCCGCCGCAGTGAATATCGAAAAATGGGCCCAGGTATTTGGCCGACATAGCCGAGCATTCGATGTGCCAGCCCGGAAATCCTCTGCCCCAGGGGCTGTCCCACTCCATCTGGCGTTTTTGATTGGGGGGGCTGAACTTCCACAAGGCAAAATCGGTTGGGTTGCGTTTTTCGCCCATCTCAATGCGCGCGCCGGCCTGCAAGCCTTCGATATCCAGGCGCGCCATGATGCCGTAATCGGGCAGTTTAGAGGTATCGAAATAAATCCCGTCGGAGGTTCGGTAGGTGTACCCTTTGGCCTCAATGCAGCGGATGAAGTCAATCTGTTCGGGGATGTGATCGGTCGCCCGGCACCAAATCGTAGGTTCCTCGATATTGAGGCGGACCAGGTCCTGCTGGAACGCCTGAGTGTAAAATTCTGCGATCTCCCAGGCGGTCTTGCCGGTGCGCCGCGCGCCCTTCTCCATTTTATCTTCGCCGGTATCGGCATCTGAGACCAGGTGGCCGACGTCGGTGATGTTCATCACATGCTTGACGCGGTAGCCGTTAAACTCCAGCACCCGGCGCAGCAGGTCTTCAAAAATATAGGTGCGTAAGTTGCCGATGTGGGCGTAATCGTAAACGGTGGGGCCGCAGGTATACAGGCCGACTTCACCCGGCTTGAGGGGCTGAAATTCGCGCGTGGTACGGGTATAGGTGTCATATAGATAGAGTGCCATACAATTTCCTTTTGGATGGTGGGCATTACCGTTCCAGTTTCACACGTTTGACAAATCGGTCCACTCCGCCGAAGCGGTATTTATATTCTTCGTCGCCGCGCATAAAATCGAAGGCCGTGCGCCCCTGTTCATTGGACCACTTGAGCAGCTCGCCCAGCAGAACCCAGCCAGGGGAATATTCCATAAACTCGCGGTTAATTCCTGAATTATAAACCCACAGGCGGTTGAGGTAATCGAAGCTGAAGTAGCCGGCGGCTTTCTTGCCGTCAATTTCTAAGAAGGCCAGACACAAACAGCCCGCTTCAAAGGCACAGCGCGCCGTCAGGCGGATGTGTTCGCGCATGGCAGGCGTTAAGAAGCGGGCCTTGTCGGGGTCCTGCTCCATTAACCGCATAAAATCTTCAACTTCTGCGTCGAGCGTATCGCCATCTTTTACGATATACCAGCGAATACCAGGGGCCGATTCGGCGCGGCGCATTTTCCGGCGGATCTCATGGCGCTGCTTTTTATCAATGCTGGCAAGGTAGGTTTCCCAATCGCCGGGCAGGGGGATGTAAGGCGAGTGCTGAAGCTGTTCTTCGGTATGCTTCCAGCCCAACTTTTGGGCCGCCGTTTGCAAAGCGGCCAGCGATGGCGAAGAATCCAGCAGGTTGTAAAGATCCAGCCGTTCCCAGCGAGGCAGTCCAGCCGCTTCGCCGGCCAGATAGGGGAGGACGGTTTCGAGGAAGGGTTCTAACTTTTCAGGGCGAACAATGAAATCAAGATAATCAGAGACTTCGTGGCTTCCTAAGAGCATCAGGCAGGATTTGCCCTGCCATTCAGGCACGTAGAACATGGGCGCAATGCCAATCAGGCGCCTGCCTTCGCGGGCTGTGACGATTGCCAGTTGCGCTTCGGGCGGCCATTCACCGCCGCCCCTGGTTTGCCACCAGGTATCCAGGTATTCATGCCGTAGAAATGGGACATGCTCGATGCTTTCAGCCAGCAGGCTGTTCCACTCTGGCTCCAGTTCCTTAGGAAAGGTCGTAAAGAGTTGAAGATCCATAAAATTTCCCCGTTGCTTCCGCAGTGCTTGGCATGGAGGCAGGCCAATAAAAACCGCCCGCTGGCGCTGCCCAGGGTCAACTGTAAACGGTTTGGGTGGAACTGTCAACCCGTTTAATGTGGGTTACAAGCCAAAAAAGGCGTCTCTGTGCATGATTCTTGCACCTTCGGATTGGAAGAATGGAGTAAAATTAACTCACCTTGTTTGATATCACCCTTTCCCCCCTGTTCGTCGAAGGCGGCCGGGAACAAATGGAAATGCCCGGCCTGTTGGCCGTAACTGCCCCGCGCAAGGCGGCGCGTCTGCGCGCGCAGGATCAGTTGATCCTGTACCTCAAGATCGCGGGCAGTACGCACCTGACGGCGGCCCAGCAGCAGGAAATGCTGACGAAGCTGGCAGAGACGTACTTCACCACGCCGGGGCCGATCACCAGCGGACTGCGGGCGGTCATCGTGCGGCTGAATGATTTTCTCTTGAACCGCAATTTGCGCGGGGCGCGCGAAGGGCAGGCCGTGGCGGTGCTGGGCCTGGCGGCAATCCGCAGTAATTCGCTGTTGTTGGCGCACGGGGGCAGTACGCACACGTTCTTACTGGGTAAAAACGGGCTCCAGCATTTTCAAGACAACCAGGGCGTGCGCGGGTTGGGGTTGGGCAAGCAAATCATCCCCCGGTTCTTTCAGGCTTCGGTGGAACCGGGCGATATGCTTCTCTTTTGCGCTGAGCCGCCCGACGGCTGGAATCCCAGGTCTCTGCCGGGGACCGCGCAGGGGGGCGGTTCAGCGGCAGGGATTGAGCCAATGCGCCGCCGCCTGTTAGGCCAGGCCGGGATGGATCTGCACGCCGGGCTGGCGCGTTTGCAGACCGGCAAAGGGCAGGTGATCTGGTTTAAACCGGCGGGCAAAAAGGAACCTGAACCTTCACCGCAGGCGGCGGCGGTAGAAACGACTGCGCCCGTCACGCAGGCCCAGCCTGCGACACCCGCCCCCACGCTAAGCGAGCCAGAAACAGCAGACCGGCCCCAACCGCAAGCTGTAGAAGCTCAACCTGCCGCGCAGTCTCGGCCAGAGAGCGGGCCGGCCCGCGATCATCTGCGGACCCAGGGGCTGCCCCCCAGCGCAGGGAGCGCGCGGCCAACACGGGCCGCGGGTGAGCCGGGGACTTTCGGCAGACCTGCCCAGGCGGCCCGCCCGGTTGAGAGAGAGCCATCCGCCGAAAAACCATCTTCACATCCAGCAAAGCCGGCGGCCGCGCAGAAGGCCCCCAAGCCGGCTAAGCCGGCGGCCCCCGGGCGGGCCGTTATGGCGCTCCGCAAGGCGTTAGCGGCAGTGTTCGGCGCGTGGGCGGCGGCCAAGACGAAGCTGCGGCAGGCGGTCAGGCACGCAGCAGCCCAGGCGTTCCCTAACCGCAGTGAGCCTTTCTTTAACCTGTCACCGGGCGCGATGCTGGCAATTGCCGTGTTTACGCCCATGTTGGTGGTATCGGTAGCGGCGGCCGTATATATGAACGCCGGGCGGGCGGAGCAAATGGCCCTGAGTCTGTATACCGCCCAGCAGTATGCCGAACGTGCCCCAACCCAGGCCGACTTGAAGGCACAGCGCGATGACTGGAACCAGGTCCTGCTGTGGGTGCGCAAAGCCAACGAAATGGGCGAATCAGAGCAGGGGAAGGTGTTAAGCCAGCAAGCCCAAAACGCGCTGGATGCGATGGATGGCATTGTGCGCGTCGAATTCCAGCCAGTGACCCCTGTGGGGCTGGGGGTGGATGTGCGCGTCACCCGCATTGTGGCTACTTTGAATGACGCTTACCTGCTGGATGCCAGCCAGGGGCGCATTATCCGCCTGTACCGCACCGGAAGCGGTTATGCCATTGACCCAGAATTCACCTGCGGACCGGGCAAGGCCGGAGGCCAGATTGTCGGCCCGTTAATCAGCATGGCGGCACTGCCGCCCAACAACGATTACCGGGCTACGATCATGGGAATTGACGCCGCCGGTGTGCTGGTGTACTGCTCGCCGAACCAATCTGGGTTTGACAGCCGCCCGTTGACCCCGCCAGACACGGGTTGGGGGAAAATCGTGGGGATGACCACGCAGGGAGATACGCTGTATGTGTTAGACCCGCAGTTTAACGCCGTCTGGTTCTACGCGGGCGATAAGGGCGTTTATGGCCAAAGCCCGCGGCTGTTTTTTGACAGCCAGGTCCCGCAGATGGATGATATTGTTGATTTTGCCGTTGATCAGGAATTTCTCTACCTTCTGCACGCCGATGGGCGCATGACATTGTGCGAGGGCAGCGGGTTCGAGTTCCAGCCCACACGCTGCAGCGACCCGGCCCCCTATGGTGATAACCGCCCTGACCGCGAGACCGCCCCCCTGCGCTTTGAGGATGCGCGCTTTATCCAGGTGCAGACCACTCAACCGCCAGACCCATCCCTGTTTATCCTGGACGATGCCGGGCAGGCCGTTTACCATTTCAGCCTGCGGCGGTTGAATTACCAGCGCCAGTACCGCCAGTTGGTAGACGCCGATTTCCCATTCCCCAAGTCACCGCCCACCGCCTTTGCCATCACGCCCAACCGGCTCATCCTGGTTGCGTTTGAAGATAAAGTTTTCTTTGGGGCCATCCCATAGGTCGTTTACCGAGTTTTGTGTAAATTGCAGGGCGCAGCCCGCAATTTACACAAAATTTGAAATACTACCCATCCCATAGCAGGGCAAAAGTTTATCTTTGGGCCAGCCACCGGGTGAGGCGCTCCACCGTCCAGGTGTTGAGAACCTGTTCCGGCCCGACCCAGGCGCGGCGCGCCACCGCTGCGCCGTAGCGAGCCAGATCCAGTTCGCCGGGGGAGTGCGCATCGGTATTAATTGCCAGCGGGATGCCGAGTTCAAGGGCGCGCCGGGCGTACAGGTCCGTCAGATCCAGGCGGTGAGGGTTGGCGTTAATTTCGAGCGCCACGCCGTGCGCTTTGGCCTCAGCCAGCACGGTATCCCAGTCGAGGTCGGCGCCCTCACGGTTGGGGAGCAGCCGCCCGCTGGGGTGGGCGATCAGATCAACGTGCGGGTTGCGAATGGCGCGTACCAGGCGGGCGGTAATCGTCTCGCGCGGTTGGCGCAGGCTGGAATGGAGCGACGCGATGACGATATCCAGCCCGGCCAGGACTTCATCGGCAAACCCCAGACTGCCATCGGCCATAATATCCACCTCGATGCCGTGCAAGAGTTTGATCTGCTTGCCCAGGCGCGCCTGAACCTGCTCGATCTCGGCGCGCTGTGCTGGCAACTGCTCGGCTTTCAACCCGCCGGTGATCCCCAGCGTGCCGGAGTGATCCGTAATTGCCAGAATGCGCAGTCCCCGCTCAATGGCGGCCCGAGCCATGCCCTCGACAGATAAAGCGCCATCGCTCCAGGTGGTATGGCTGTGCAGTTCGGCCTGGATCTGCCGGGTTTCGATCAATTCGGGCAGTTGGCCTTTGAGCGCCGCCTCAATTTCGCCGTGATCTTCGCGCAGTTCCGGGGGAATCCAGGGCAGGTCGAGAACCGCATAGACTTCTTCCTCGGTGGCATATTCCATCAGGCGGCCGCTGGCGTCTTCAAAGCCGCGCTCTGAGAGAGATAACTGGCGCTTGAGGGCTAGCTCGCGCAGGCGGACGTTGTGCGCTTTGGAGCCAGTAGCGTAGACCCACAGCGTCCCGAAGCGTTGGGGCGGCTGTGCCCATAATTGGATGTGCACGCCGTTGCGCAATTCGACGCTGGACTTGTTCTCGCCGTGACCTTTAACCCGCTGTACGTCGGGATGGTGGATAAAGCGTTCCATCAAAGGTTCCGGGTGATCAGAAGCGGCGATCAGATCGAGGTCGCCAATGGTTTCGCGCCAGCGGCGCAGACTGCCGCCCGGTTCTACGCGCTGTACTTCAGGCTGTTGGCGCAGCCAATCCATCCAGCGTTGGGCGTGCGCCCAGGCGACATCCAGCGACATCCGCCCGGTACGCCGGCCCAGCGCTTCGATGCCGGCCAAAATGCGCGCCTCTGATTTTTCGCCAAGGCCGGGCAGTTTGCTGAGCCTATGCTCGCGGGCGGCGGCCTCTAAACCGGCCAGGTCGGTGATGCCGGCCTGCTTCCACAGCAGAGCGGCGCGCTTGGGGCCAACATCCGGAACCTGCAAAAGCTCTAGCAAAGAGGGGGGGATTTCCTGTTCGAGCTGTTCCAGAAATTCCAGTTTGCCGGTGGTAATGAGTTCTTCGATTTTCTCAGAAATGGCTTTGCCGACGCCGGGGATTTCATCCAGCTTGCCTTCCGCCAGCAGGGCGGCGGCGGAGCGCGGCTCGGCCCGCAGGCTTTCGGCGGCGCGCTGATAGGCGCGGATTTTGTAAATTACATCGCCTTTAATTTCCAGCAGGTTTGCAATGCGCTCGAACACGTCCGCCAGTTCCTGGTTGGACCATTCAGAATGAACAGAATCTGATTTTTGGGATGACATGCGCTGAGCTCCCTTTTTCCCCAACCGTTTATCTTAGACCATTAATATAGATTATAGCCCGATCCCCAGGAATGGGATCGGGCGGTCGTTTACTGAATGATATGTAAATTGTGGGACGAGGCCAACAATTTACATATCATTTGAAATACCACCGATCGGGCTGGCGGTGATGGCGGCAAAGGAACGGTTTAATTGACGCTGATATCGCCTTTTGGAGAAACGCGAAAGCCCATCTGCTCCAGTTCGTTCTTATGGGAGAGGGCGGCCTTGCGGCCCTGCTCGTCAACCAGGATCATGGCGGTATAACTGGCGCGGTTGCTGCTGCGGGCGCGAAAATCGCCCTGGTAACTGCGCAAGATCACCGAAAACGATCCTTCTGGCAGGGCGGATTTTAACTTCTCTTCGAGCGCGGCTTTGATCGTGTCCGCATTGGCGTTTTCCGATAACGATAAGTGACTGAGTACCATTATTGTCTTCCTCCATCGCTGTCCCGGCTAAAAAAGGTCGCCGGGTGATACTGTGTACAGCCCCCTCGACCGGAGGCTTTTCTGGCCGAAATTATACAATTAGATTCAGTGCGCTGCAATTGGTTTTAAAATTTGAAAGCCCCTGGTTTTCCAGGGGCTTTCTACTCAGCGAATTGCAGAGGTCAGGGGAAACCTCACCGCCAGAATTTTGTTAAGGCTGCGGCTCTTCGATCCAATCAGAGACGGATGTGCTGGTGGTAGATGACGTTGCGCTGGTTCCACTGGCAAAGAGCTGGATATAAGCCGGGTCTACGATACTGCCCGACCACGAGCCGATGCCGCCCGACCACGAGCCAATGCCGCCTGACCACGAGCCAATGCCGCCCGACCAGGAACCAATGCCGCCCGACCAGGAACCGATGCCGCCTGACCACGAGCCGATACCGCCCGCCCAAGAGCCGATCGCGCCAGACCACGAGCCAATGGCCTCAATCCAGCTCTCCATGCCGCCGACCCAGCTCGTATAGCCGCCCGACCAGGAGCCAATCGCGCCAGACCAGGAGCCAATCGCGCCAGACCATGAGCCGATTGCGCCAGACCATGAGCCGATTGCGCCAGACCACGAGCCGATCGCGCCAGACCACGAACCGATTGCGCCAGACCACGAACCGATCGCATCACCCCAGGCGGCGTAGTAACTGCCGGACCATGAACCAATTGCGCCAGACCACGAGCCGATCGTCCCAGACCACGAGCCGATGGCATCCGTGCGGGGTTCGTAGAAGTCGCCGCGCAGTTTGAAGGCGCCGGTTTCGCCGTCGAAGTAGGTATAGCCCTCGTAATGAACTTCGCCGGCCAGGTCAGCCCAGATATCCATGCCCTGGTTGGCAGCGCCGGGCACATCCAGCAAGACGGCGTCCGCGCCGTTGAGACGGCCCGCGCCCTGCTGCCAGATGCTGTAGAGCGCCTGAGTCTGATCTTCCGTCACCCAGGCCAGGGCGGTCGCCATGATGCGGTACTTCACTTCATCGGGGCTTAACCCAGGGTTCCTGGAGAGCATCAGCGCGGCCACGCCAGAGGTAATGGCGGCGGCCTGAGAAGTACCGGCCATCGAGAAGTATTTGGATTCAACCCGGTTGGCCTCATGATTGCGGGCCAGGTAAGAACCCGGCATCATCGTGGATACGATGTGAGCGCCAGGGGCCACTACGTCGGGTTTGACGAAATTATCCAGGGTGGGGCCGGCCGCCGAGAAGGGAGTAATATAATCGTCCGACCAGTCCGATGGGGTGTAATGATCGGTAAAGGCCCCCACGGTGATGACATACGGAACGTTGGCAGGGACGGTGATAGTCATCGGACCGGGGCCGCCGTTGCCGGCCGCTACAACTACCGTAATGCCTTCAGCCCAGGCGCGCATGACTGCCTGGTTCAGCGGGTCGGCCCAGTAGGGTGACTGCACCAGCGAATGCAGGGATAGGTTCAGCACCCGGATGTTGTACTCATCTTTATGGTCTAACACCCACTGAATGCCGTTGATGACGGTTTCGTAGGTCCCGGCGCCGGTTTCATCCAGCACGCGCACGCCCACCAGGTTAACCCCCGGAGCCACGCCGTTCCATTCTCCATCGGCTCCCAATGCGCCGTTGGCGATAACGCCGGCCACATGCGTGCCATGTCCGTTGGGGTCGGTGGGTTTTTTCTTGCCTTCGATGAAGTCTGCCCACCCAACCAGCGTGCGCTTGCTCTGATCGGCTAAGCGGCTGAGGTTAGGATGGACGGCGATGCCGGTATCGAGAATGGCAACCGTGACCCCCTGGCCGGTGTAGCCCTGCTGCCAGGCCACATCCGCGCCGACCAGATCGGGGTAGTCGGTAGCCGGGTCTTTCGACCCTTTACTGCCGGCCGCGCCAGCAAAGCTGTAGTCGCTGAGGCGGGTGGGCGCATTCGGAACAACGCTGACAATACCCGGCGCTGATCTTAAGGCCGCCGCCTGGCTGGCCGGCATTTTTGCGGCCACGCCGTTAATAATGCTCAGGCGGGAAGATACTTCACCCCCGTACTGCTGGACGATCTGAGCCACCTGATCAACATTCTTGCCCGTGATAATCCACGAGGGCATCGCCGTGGTCGCAGCAGCGGGTGGGGCGGTTACCATCCCGCTGATCAAAATTGCGATCAGGGCAACCCATAAGATGATCCTGGAAATGCGTTTGGTGGGTTTCATACTCACCTCCCCTAACAACGAAAAAACCTGATGGCATTGACTTGTGCCAATGACCGTCAGGTTAAGAGAAATGCAAGCGAGAAAAAATCTTCTCAGTGCTCTTCGGCAACCTGGCAGTCATTGTCGGCAGTATTTGCCTGCGACTTTAGACCCATAGCTTTGCGTCACCGGTTTTCACCGATTTTGCCTTTATCGGAGACGTCCCCCGAGATATTCATTTGTTATCGGTATTTTACCAGTTTTTTACAGGTAATTCAATAGTGATTTTTCGGTAATAACCACGAATCGCGGCTAATCCGGCGACCTAACAAAGCTGTAAGGTCAAAAATTAGGTGGGCAAAATAAAAGACTTTCATCTTATAAAAATTAATTTTAGATGATTTTTGTCACTTTTGTATAGGCGGCTTGACAGTTGAGCCGGAAAAAGAACAGGATACAATATGAGGATACTGTGGGTATCACCATGTCATCCCACACGCATGTGATTTCAAAGGAGCCTATGGAGATATGAGTGCTACGCAACAGACATCTACTGCCGACCGCGAGAAAAACGCGGCGGCGTTAAGTTCGGTTGTGGCGGCAGTGGGGCTGACCACGATGAAAATCGTGGTAGGGGTTTTAACAGGCAGTCTGGGCATTCTGGCAGAGGCCGCTCATTCTGGCCTTGATCTGGTGGCGGCTCTGGTGACGCTTTTGGCCGTCAGGATTGCGGGCCGGCCGGCAGACGAAAGCCACCGCTACGGCCATGGCAAGGTGGAGAACCTTTCTGCGCTCTTTGAGACCGTTTTACTGCTGGTCACATGCGTTTGGATCATTTATGAGGCGATTCAGCGCTTGTTTTATAAGGAAGTGGAAATTGAAGTCTCTTTTTGGTCTTTTCTGGTGATGGCGGTATCCATTGGAGTGGATTGGACGCGCTCGCGGGTGTTATACCGGGCCGCGCGGGCGCATCGCAGTCAGGCGCTGGAGGCCGATGCTTTGCATTTCAGCACCGATATCTGGTCGTCCAGCGTGGTGATCGTGGGGCTGTGCAGTGTGTTGATCGCGGAAGCTGTGCCTGGGCTGGCCTTTTTGAAAAAGGCAGATGCCGTAGCGGCCCTGGGCGTGGCGTTGATCGTGGTCTACGTGAGCGTGGAGATGGGCATGCGTACCATTCAAGGGCTGTTAGATGCGGCTCCCAAAGGGATGGTAGAGCGGATTAAAAAGCGCGTCGAGGCTCTGCCCGGCGTGACGGACTGCCATAACGTGCGCGTCCGGTATTCTGGCCCCAGGCTGTTCATTGATGCTCACGTTCTGCTGGATGGCAGTCAATCGCTCCACGAAGCGCATCTGCTGACAGATCAGATCGAGCAGGCCATCCATGAGATTCTTCCAGAGGCCGACGTTACCGTCCATCCTGAGCCAGTCAATGCCGCCAATCGCTAGGAAGTTTATTTTTTGTAAAATTATCAGGTAAAATACCCCCGAATAGGATGATTGGTATTTATGCGATGGGTTCGTGATTATACACCTCAACCGGGCGTTGAAAGTCAATATCGCAAAGCCCTGATCGTGACGGTCAGCGGCAATGTTCTGCTGGCGGTCAGCAAGGGGTTGGTCGCTTATCTTTCGGGTTCGGTTGCTCTATACGCCGATGCGGCCAACTCCATCTCAGATGTGATCTACTCACTGCTGATGATCTGGGGCTTGTGGATGGCACTGCGCCCCCCCGACCTGACACACCCGCAGGGACACAGCCGCTTTGAGCCGTTAGTGGGCCTGCTGGTAACATTTTCGATGGGCATCGCCGGGTATGAGGCGGCTCGCACTTCGGTAGAACGGTTCTTGCAAGGCGGCCTGGCCGTTGAACCCGGCTGGCCCACTATCGTTCTGCTGGCAAGCGCGGCGGTTAAGCTGGGGATGTTTTTTATCATCCGCAATGCCGCGCGCGCGCTCGAAAGCCCTACCCTCGAAACTACCGCGCGCGATAACCTGACCGATGTGCTTACCTCTTCGGCGGCTTTCCTGGGCGCGTTAGGGTCAACGTTGATTCACCCCCTCACAGACCCGCTGGCGGGCTTGCTGGTGGCAGGCTGGATCTTCCGCGCCGTCATTTTGACCGGCAAAGAAAACCTGGGGTTCCTCACCGGGGCAGGGGCGTCAAAAGACCTGCGCGACCAACTGGTGGCAGTGGCGGCGTCTGTGCCGGGCGTTCAGCGGGTGCATCATACCATGACGGAATACGCCGGCCCCCGCCTGGTGGTGGATCTGCACATTAACGTGAACGGCCAGATGACGCTCGATGAAGCGCATGAGATTGCAGATGAGGTGATCCACCGGCTCGAAAAGATGCCAGAAGTGGACCGCGCTTATGTGCATATTGAGCCGGAAGGGTACGATTAAAGATCGGGCGGGCCTGGCTTCAGGCCGCCGTCTACGGAATAGTGTGTACCTTGCGGTGCAAAGCCCACAAGGTACACACTATTTAAAGTACTGCCTTTCAGACGAACAGCACGTAGTGCTGGAGAAATTTCTCCATCTCTTGCAAAAAATCGGCGATTGTTTCGGGCCGCCGGAAGCCGTGACCTTCGCCTTCATATAACTTGTAGCGGTGGGGGATGCCCTTTTGCCGCAGAACCGCGACGACTTCTTCGGACTGAGCCGGAGGGACCACCCGGTCGTCACTGCCCTGGAAGATGTAAACGGGGTCCTGGATGCGCTCTGCATGGAAGACCGGCGACCAGGCCCGGTACTGCGGCGCGGCTTGGGGCAGGGGGCCGATCAGCGTAGCGTTGTAATGTTTCTCAAACTTGTGGGTATCGAGGTCCAGGGTAAACAGATTGGCAACGCCATAGCGGCAGATGCCCGCCTTATACAGCCCAGGGTAGTGGATGAGCGTATTCAAGACGGTGTAGCCCCCGGCACTGCCGCCGCTGATTGCCAGCCGGGCGCTGTCTGCCAATCCCTGCGCGCTGAGGGCCTGGGCGCACCCGGCGGCGTCTTCCACATCCACCTGGCCCCAACGGCGGCGCATCGCCCGCCGGTAACTGCGCCCGTAACCGGTGGACCCCCGGTAGTTCAGTTCTACCCAGGCATAGCCCCGGGTGGTAAAGTAAACCGCCTCCGCATTGAAGCGCGCGCCAGCGATGGACGTGGGGCCGCCGTGGACGTTGACGACGGCCGGGGGCAGGCCCTCGCCGGTACAGCAGGGGTTCGCGGGCGGGTAATAGAGCGCGTAAACGGGACTGCCATCGGGCGACTGCCATGAGATCGGGCGGGGCTGTGAGAGAGAAGCGGGCGCGATGCTCTCGGCCCCTGAGCGGGCGGCTACCCGGATATGCTCTGGGCGCGCGGCATCCCATACAATCAGCCGGTCGGGGATGTGGGGAGCCGAGGCGATCAGGGCGAGGACATCGCGCGCCGGAGAGACGCTTAGCTGGGTCAGCCAGGTGTAGGGGGCCAGTTCGATGGGAGTTGATTGGCCGGAATCCAGATCCACCCGCCAGAGGGTGGCGTAAGGGCCCTGATAGCGCAGGTGGTAAATGGCATTTGCGGACCGGGTCCAGCCATAAGAGCGCCCCCCCTGGACCCAGGCCGGCAGGGAGAGTTCGAAGCCGTTACCTTCAACCAAAATACGCCGCTGACCCGATGTCAGTTCGAGAGCCACCAGGTTGGGCCACTCTCCGGTTTCTTCGATAAAGCTTAACCAGCGCCCGTCTGGCGAGAAAGCCGGCTGTGCGACGGGAGTATCCTCGCCGCCGGCCACCGTGCGGACGTCTACCAGGTGGGGAGGGCCGCCGTTGGGGGATGCCGCGACCCGGGCCAGTTGCAGGCGGGTTCCATCCCAGGGCATGTTGGGGTGATCCCACTCCACCCAGGCCAGCCACTCTCCGGCGGGGTGCCAGGCGGGCTGCATATAAAAGTCAGCACCCCGGCTGATCTGCACCGGCCAGGCGATGCCATCGGTCGGAGCCAGGGCCAGCAGGTCGAGACTGCCATTGGTATAAACAAACGCCGCCCAGCGCCCATCCGGTGAGAGCGCCGGGGCCGCCGCCGAACCCAGGGCCGGGGTAATTGCTTGAGGGCGGTCATAGTTGATCCCTACTTTGTACAGCCGCCCATCCCGTTCTGCAAAAACGGCACTGGTCTGGCCCCCAATCTCTCCAGCAGTAAAAGCGCCCCCGCCATAGCCCACGCCGCCGCGCGGAATGTGCGTTTCGGTCAGATCCTGAGGCGCTTCCAGGCCGGTTTGGGCCGTCAGCACAGCGCCGCCGGGGCGCCCTTCCAGCCAAAACAGCGTTTGCCCATCCGCCGACCAGAGCACATCCTCCAGGCGCAGCCTTTTGGCAGCCTGCCCGGCAGTGATCGGACTGGGCCACAGCCCAAAGGGGAACGGTTGGGGGTTTTCTGGCATCCAATATCTCCAGTTTTAAAAACGGCAGGCTGTGCCCGCCGGTGATGGAACGGTTGGTTCGATTTTAAAGGTAAGGGGTAAATTTTTCAATCAGGCGGTCGCGGGGTTGTTTGCCGCTAACGCGCTGGCAGGCCTTGCCGTTGACGAACAAGATCAGCGTAGGAACGCTCATCACCTGGAACTGCATGGTTAAATCAACGCTCTCATCAACGTCCACTTTTGCCAGGCGGACTTTCCCTTTCCACTCTGCGTTGGAAATTTGCTCCAGAATGGGTTCTATTTGCCGGCAAGGCCCGCACCACTCTGCGCCAAATTCCACCAAAACCGGCAGGCTGGATTTTAATACTTCCTGATCAAAAGTGGAGTCTGAGATGCTGATAAAAGAGCTCATGGATGCCTCCGCGATTATTTTTCTTTTTTCTTCTTGCCTTTTTCTTCTTCTTTACGAACCTCTTTCGGCCGCCAGATTTGGACGATTTTACCATCCACCTCATGACTCAGTTCAGCCCAATGGTGAATGGGCAGTTCAATGTGGGCAATCACAGCGGTGGGCAGGGCTTCGATCTTACCGGAAAGGATTTGTAAAAGGGTCTCAAGGCCGGGGTTATGCCCAATAATCATCACGCGGTCGAACTGATCTGGCACTTCGCGCAGAGCCTGAATATATTCATCGGCTTCTGCCAGATACAGCCGGTCGAGGTACATAATATCGCCCGCGTAGCCAGAACTTTCTGCCACGCTTTCCGCCGTCTGGCGGGCGCGCACCGCGCTGGAACTGATGATCTGCTGAGGGACCAGGCGGCGTTCATGGAGCAGTTGACCCATCAGCGGAGCGTCTCTTTTCCCTCGTTTGTTCAAAGGGCGCTCGTGGTCGGTTAGCTGAGGGTCTTTCCAACTGGATTTCGCATGTCGCATCAGCAACAGGGTTTTCATGGAGGGTCTCGCTTGGGGTCAGAATACGGTCTTATCGCCTGGCGATAAAGCCGAAACGTTGTACTAGAAGCCGGGGTTAGTATAACACAAGACTCTCTGCATTAACGGAAGGTGAGAATTTAAACACGATGCCACAGAAACCTTGACGGTTGGCGCCGCGACGCGTATAATACAAACACAATAGATGATGCGGGGTAGAGCAGAGGTAGCTCGTCGGGCTCATAACCCGGAGGTCAGTGGTTCGAATCCACTCCCCGCTACTAAAGGCAAACCAGAGCCCATAAGGCTCTGGTTTTTCGTTGGCCCGGCGCACAGCGGCAGGTATTTTTCCAAATTCTCACTCAGGAAGGGGCAAAATTAGTAGCCTGCCAGAAAGCGGGCAACGTCTTGAATCCAATGGAACGCAATGGCAGATTCAAGTCCGCGCCGGCGGGCAAGCAGAAGCGGCGGTAGGCCCCACGCCAGCGCCAGTATGGCGCCCATGCCCAAAGCCATCAGCGGCGACTGGATAAACAGGTCATCGAAGTGGGAATAATTATGTACCAGCATTGCCAGCAATCCTGATAACCAATTTGCCTTTTGTGATAGGCTGTTTCGTAATACCAGCCATAACAAGCCCCACAAGGCAAAGCGATAGATGACTTCTTCTACAATACCCGGCTGCAGGGCATCCAGCAGGGCGGCAAAAGGATTCTGCCACTGAATGGGTTGTCCCTGCGTGAACCTTAAGGCAAAGACATTGAACACTGCCAACGGCAGACCAATCGCCAACCCCAGCAGAATGCCTCGGCTCAGCTCCCGCCAGTTGCCTATAGCGGCGTGGAATTGCACCGGCCCGCCCTGACGCATCATCGCCAGCCCGCCCAACCCTGCCAGTGTCGTGAAGATTCCACGAATCAACGCCTGCCCGGCGTTGCTTTTTACGATTCCGAAAAACGGATAGGGCGAGAAAAGTGTGGCAAACAGCATCCCCACGCCGACCACCGCACCCAAGACCAGGGCGGTCATCCAATCTCTCCACTGCAGACTGCGAAAACTTTTCAGTAAAACGAAGAACGCTCCCGCAACTGTCAGGGTATCAAAGATTTCAAAGGTGCGCGGAGCCTTGAAGATGGGAGCCAGTAAGATGCGAGCGATGAATACTATCACGATCATCACAATAAGCAGGAAGAGGGACGTGTATGGGCGTTTCATGTTCACATCTCCAGACAGGCATCTGCCGCCAGCCAGAACAAACTTTCGCGTACATCCCGGCGCGATTGCCGGCCGCGGTTATCCCAGTTCTCGCCGCTCAGGTCATCACCAGCACACAGGATTTGCCCCAGCAGAACCTTTCTGAATTGCGCCACCGCCAGCAGAGCGGCGGCTTCCATCTCAACTGTCAGGCAGCCCTCGGCACGGCGGGCATCAATCACCGCCTGGGTTTCACGGTAGGGAGCATCGGTTGTCCAGGTCTTGCCGCTCACAAACGGAACGCGGCGCGCTTCGAGCGTGGCGCGAATCACTGCTAGAGCCTGCGGCTGCGCCTGAAGTTCGCGGTCCGGCGCGAGATAGTGATACGAAACGCCTTCGTCCCTCACGGCGCTTTCGACCAGAATGAGTTTACCCACGCTTAATTCTTTGACCAGCACCCCCGCGCCGCCGATCACGACGAATTTTTTACAGCCAAAGGCAATCACTTCCTCCAGCAGGCCGGCGGCAAGCGGCGCGCCTACACCGGGATGGAAGAACGCCAGCCGCCGGCCGCGATGTTCAATCTCGTACAGGGGATGTTCACCATCCTCCCAGCGGTTCGGAACCGCGACCTTTGCCTGCTTCCCTGAAATCACCTTTTCGTTCACCTCACGGAAGAACGAAATGATGCAGTGTTCTGGCACATCCCTGGGCTGGATGAGGCGTGAGGGTTCGAGCTTTGCCATCGAGGTGTAGTCGTGTTCAAGAATAGGGTAAATTGGATTCATCGCTTTTCCTCCAGCAAAACCAGATACCGCCCCAAAAACGCAAAGGTGATCAGGAGCACGGCTGTTATCCAGCCGCCCAGACTGAAAATGTCTGGCCCATACATCGCCAGTCCGGCGCCAAGGATAATCAGCAGACCAGCCAGATGATTCCGGAAACCAGTTGCCCGGCAAACCCGTCCATGAAGTTCATACGCATTTCGCGTTGACATGACACTCGTTTAGAGTCATCGCTTTATCACCAAGTTTGATTTTTCAAATAGCGGTCGAAAAATTCAAGGCAAGCCCGGTTGACGCTCTGTAAGTATCCGACAGGATCCGGGTTGGGCTTCCCGCCTTCCAGCGCCCGCACCAGCAGCGGACTGGCAAGCGCAAGATCGGTCAGGGAGAAATGCCCTGCGCCAGGCAGATACAGGCTGACGGCGGTCTGCGGGGCGTCGGTCAGCAACGCCGCATTACGGGCATATTGCGGCCATTCAGAGAGATGACCCCAGGAACTATCCGAGTAGATGTTGAGGACAGGAACAGGATATTCCTCGTTCAGCCAGACGAATCGATTATCTTCCACACCGACAATGTCATAGAGAAACGGAGACTCCAGCGCAATCACCACATCCATATCATCCCGCTGACGCGGCATCGCCAGCGCCGCCGAGCCGCCCAGAGAGTGCCCCATCACGCCGATTTTTGTGCCGTCTATGAGGGCGTACACGCCGCTCGCGCCGCCGGCGGCTTTTGCCAGGATGGTATCCACCACTAAGTTGATGTCTGCTGTGCGGATTTCCATCCACTTGTGGTAATAGCGGTAACTTTGCTGTTTGTCAGCCTCAGCATTCTCTCGCTGGAGCTCGCCGAAGTATTCCAGGTTCACAATCGTCACGCGCCCGCCTTCGCTTTTCGTCCAAAGGGCGTGGTGGGGATGACCGATTGAACAGACTACATAGCCGTGGCTCGCCAGCTCGCGATACAAGGACTCGTTGCTGTTCTCTGTACCCAGTCCGCCATGCGAAAAGACCACAAGTGGAAAAGTTTTGCCGATACCAGCATTTTCAGGATACCAGCATACCACGTTAACTTGGCGGCTCGACCCCTTATGGGAATAGGGTTCGGCGCGCTGGTTATCCGTGTAGGTGTAACGCGACGTACCAATAGTATAGGTTCCCGTCACAGTTAACAGTGGATGAGGCGGCGAGAATACGACAAGCAAAATTGTCACCAAAGTAAGCAGGATGATAAACCCCAACCAACGAAATTTTTGCATCAAATCGCCTTTATTCTCAAAACTGCTCCCATTCCTCCAATGAAAATGCCAATAGCCAGGCCAAGTGCGGCATTCCCAAGCGCGACTCCTAGGGCGATACCAAGCCCGATGCTTGCTATACCCTGCGTGCGGCGATTCTTCGGTGATTGGGATGTCAGATTATTCATCTTTATTTTCCCCTTTATAAACCAAGATCGGTTTTTTTGAATTTCCATAAAGGAAATCTGGCCTGCAGTAACGACAGGTATTCATTCCAACAGTCAGGCGCGGTAACCACCAGTGGGTGAATTTCCACATGACGCTTGTCGTTTAGATTATATTCAAGGTAACCCCAACGGAAGCTGGCGATGGAGAAGACAGTATCATCATTCGCCCGGCTCGGCAGAGTCACCAGGAACATATCGGCGATCCAATCCAGTCTGGCGAGGCCATTCAAATTGTTACAAGGGGCATCATAGACCTTGGCCGGAAAGCCAAAAGCAAAGAACGGCACACCCAAGTCCACCAAAGTGGGGTGTGTATCCACCTCTGGCACAACACGTGCTGGCTCAATCGCGTCAAGGGAATCAAATTCGTACCGGGTGACGATTTGGATCCAGGCGCAGGCCGTGGCATAACCTGTGCCATCATATGATTCAATAGAGGCGTGCATGGTTGGGTAACCCACGCACAGACTTATATCGAATCCATTGCCAGCAAACAGGTCGAAGCCAGACTTTGCCGCGTTTTGGTTGACATCATATTCCACAGCCAGCAGGCCGGACTTGCGGTTGAGAACAAACGGGATGGCAGTGATCGTCATAACTTTTCCTTATCTGAAGAAGGGTCAATAGATGGCTCGCCGCCAGATTTCCAGACAGGGGTACATGCGCCTGACTTCGATCCCGGCGTTGGTAACAAGACCGCTGAAACCTTTCTGTACCTTGTACAGGCCAAAACAATCGTGTCCACCGATGGAACACATGTTATCCCGCCAGTGTGTTTGGGTGAAGCAATACAGCGCGCAGGCGCGAGTCTCAAATATCACGGCCAGGTCAGGTTCGATCTCAGATTGCCAGGCGTTGAAGGTGGTTTGAAAGACGGCACGCAAAAGCGGCTCGAGTTGCTTTGCTGTCAAGTTGATAGGTAAATCCACGATCAGGCTCAGGTCAATATCTGAATCCGGACGGGCTCCGTCTGCCAGTCCGCGCGAACCGTGCAGAACAATCCGCGCGACAATTGGGTGAATGACCAGGTTGGCAGACTGAAGCAGGGCGCAGGTATCTGGCCGGTATTGGGCAAGGGAGGGAGAAAAATTCAACGATTGGCTCATGACAGCATTGTTCATTATCAGCGGGTGATGCGCCCTCAAGCCATCTTCCATGCGAGACACAAGATCCTGCCGCTTCACTCTGCGTACCGGCGGTGGTGGGGGAAAATTTTGGTTGCAATCAGGGGGAGGTTTCACAAATAGAATTATAGCGTCAAGATTGAACCTGGCAAATTTCTCTATTCAACATTCTCCATTGTTTCATCGCCAGCTACATTTTCCACCGCAATAACGATTTCACTGCGGAACTCTCTCGCGCGGCGCTCGATGAGTTCCAGATAATCCTCGCCGAGTGTTCGGCGTAGCATTTCCAGTTCGGAACGGAAGCGCTGCAGATCATTTGGGGAAACCTTTCCATTCATTTCCACGCTGGCAAGACGGCGAAGGGTGTATTTGGGCAGGGTCTGGAATTCTTTCAAGTCTCGCAGCAGGGTTTGGATAAATGGCAGATATTCCTGTAAATCAGCCGCATGATTTGCCAAAGCGCTTCTAAGATTGTTTTCGGCTTTAACGCTCAAAGATTGCTCGCTTTGGGGCATGGGAATATGCTCGCGATGTTCCTTGACGGCTTCATACGCAGGCCAGAAATTGGCGCTGAGCGATTTCCGTGGGGTATCGGGCTGACATCGAATGTGCGCGATGGCTTCCTCTAGGGGGAGAGGTTGTACTTCTAGTTTATCATCCCCTGTGTTGGGTACGGCATGAATGAAAAGTTGCAGCCCCTTGCGCCGGAACACCAGCAATTCGTTGCAGCTGAGATTTCTCATTATCTCATTGTACTTGGGCAGGGAACTGTGTCAAAGTAATAAAGAAGTGTCTGTCCCAAAACTTGACTCCCGCTCTTTACACAGCTTTTATGATATCACCAAGACACAGCCTCGGTGTTCGAGAGGCTGTGTCTTTCCAATGGCGCTGTATTGATTATTGAAGGTCTTTTTGCATTTGCTGGAACTGCTCCTGAGTGATCTCACCTCTGGCGTATCGCTGTTCAAGGATTTCTCTGGCCGAAAGCGTGGCATGGTCTCCGCCAGCCGGTGGATTGGAGTGAAACAGCCCTCGTGCCAGCAAGACGGCTAGAACGATCAGTGCAATCCAGAACAAGAACATACCGCCCAGCATACCGAATCCCATCATGTCACACCTGCCTTAGCGTTCCAGGTCCGATAAGATTTGCTGGTATTCTTCCCGGCTGATCTCACCTTTGGCGTAGCGGCTCTGGGCAATATCGCGGGCTGAAAGGCTGGTCATATATGGAGATAATAATCTCGGATTTTTCACGGACTGCACGGATCGTCACCTTTCCGCCGTCTGGCGTATACTGTGGCGCATTTCCGACCAGGTTTGTCAGAACCTGCAAAATATGATCCCTGTCAACCAGAATTTTGGGAAGATCTGGTTCTACATTTATATCTAAGCTGAAGCCATTGACGCTGAGCATCCCTGCTGGCTTGCCGTCCTTCAAGATATCGATGGTGTAATACCTGTAAAATGGGTCTGCGTCTTTGGCGGTTATGACCAAAGGAAGAATGGGTTTTTGGGGGCTTGACTTGCGGCCATCCTTTCATTAGAATGATCTCATCTGATAGAACGAAAGGAGGCGCACAAGCGAGGATGTATGATGAGTGGAAAACCTGCTGTTTTGATTCCTGCGCAAGTGCGCCCGCCTGACCGGTAATTTTCTGGTCCTTTCCCCCTTGAATTGACATTCAGGCCGCGGGCGCGTTTGCCCTGCGGCCTTTTTGCGCCCCTGCCTTCCCGGACGAAACAGCGCCGCGCATAGTCCATTTTGTGTTCAACCGCTGCGCTGTATTGATTCATCATTGGTTACGATACCTGAGGATTGACCTGATATGCATTTTGAAACGACCCATACGAGCAACATGCAGACCGGCATGGTCACACGCAAGTTCCGCGGCCAGTACATGGTGCGGAGCGGCGAGCGCGATATTCCCTGTTCGATCTCCAGCCGGCTGCGCAAACAGCTAATCTACCCGTTGGCCGACCCCAGTTCGCTCCACCACCGCGTGCAGAAGGTGGAAGAGATTGACGTGGTAGACCCGGTGGCTGTTGGGGATCATGTGATGTATCTTGACGCGGGCGATGGAACCGGCGTTATCCACGAAGTACTGCCGCGCCGCACGCGCCTTTCGCGCAAGGCCCCCAGTGATGTGCCGCTTGAACAGGTGATGGTCGCCAACGCTGACCAGGCTGTGATTGTGTTCGCGGCGGCCAAACCAGAGCCGAAATGGAACCTCTTAGACCGCTTCCTGGTGACGGCGGAATCGAGTGATCTGCCGGCCCTCATTGTAATCACCAAGATGGACCTGCTGGCGCAGGCGGAGCTGAAGGAAGTGGATATCTACCGCCAGATTGGCTACCGCGTGATTCTGACCAGCGTGGTGGATGGGCGCGGGATGGATGAAGCGCGCGCCGCCTTAGAGGGCAAAATTTCCATCCTGATGGGCAAGTCTGGCGTGGGTAAAAGCTCACTGCTCAATGCCATCCAACCGGGGTTGGGGCTAAAAGTCAGCGCAGTGGGCAAGGGCGAGGTCGGCAAAGGCCGGCACACCACCACCCACCTGGAGATGTTCCCGCTCAGTGGCGGCGGCGGCGTGATTGATACCCCTGGGATGCGCTCATTGGCCCTGTGGGACGTGCGCGAAGATGAGCTGGCCTACTTTTTCCGCGAAATGCGCCCTTACCTGAGCCGCTGTCAGTTCCAATCGAACTGCATGCACGAGAACGAGCCTGGCTGTGCCATTCGCCGGGCGGTGAACCAGGGGCAGATTGATGCGCGGCGCTACGAGAGCTATTTAAAACTGTTGAATGAATGACAATTTCAAAGCCGGAGTTGCGCGACAGCAAAAACGGCGCGCTGGAAGCGGCCCGGCGCGAGTCTGTGTTGTTTCTTGATGTGTGGGTCCGGTCGTCTACTTCAGCGGCGAGTAGTCTGTGGGCGTGAGGATCACGCTGGTCAGCTTTTCCACCAGGCGGCCCTCTTTTTCGCTGGCGGCACGGCCTTCGATCCATTCCGGGTCAGCGCGGAAGGCGTTCCAGGCGGCCTGCATGGCGGTTGCGTCGGCAAAGCGCAGCAGGTAAACCAGGTCGCCGCTTTCGGGCGTGGCCGGGTGGGGCGTCCAAAAGCCGACTACCTCCATGTGGTAGCGTTCAAAGATGCGCAGGGTGAGGGTGCGGAAACGATTGTGCAGGGCTTCGATCTTGCCGGGGGCGGCCCAATAAGTGCGCAGTTCGTAGATCATGGGGCGAGATTCCTTTGGTTGGGATTATTGCTCTCATTATAATCTTATTCGCGCGCGAATAACGGGTTGGTCCAGGCCCGGCGGCCCTGGGCATCTTCAATTTCAATATAACTATAAGGCCAGTCGCGGGGGATTTTAAACGAAACGTGGGTCAGCGGGCTGTCGGGGGGCGCAGTCACCCGCTGGCCGCGGTAGGCGGGGCCAACCAGCCAGGCAAACTGCACCGGCGAGCAGTCAATCGTGATGCTTTGTCCATCCAGGCGGATGGAATGAAATTCGGGGCCGCGCGAAGAGTAGAAATTACCGGCGCGCAGGGCCGCCAGAATGGCCTCGCGCGAGCATTCCGCGGCGTTGACCATGATCCAGCCGCCGTTCCAGCCCGGTTCTTCCGCATGCAGGTGGGCGTCATCGGCGGCAAAGGCCAGCGTGTTAGGAGCGTGATCTAACATGGCGCTCCAGTACGCGCCGCCTTCGCCTTTGGCATTGAGCCACTGGCAGACGTGATTATAGACTTCAACCCCATCCAGGTTCCAGCGCACGGCGTCTGCAAACGAGTTACCCGTCCAGCGTGGATGGGCCAGGATGAGCAGGCCGTTCTGCTCGCGGACGGCGGCGAGAGCGCTTTGCAGGCCCATTTCGCGCTGCAGTCCCTGAAAGCTCCCCAGGGCGACAATATGAAACAGAGCGCCGGTTTCGTCGCAGCCGTCCAGCTCAACGCCGTCGAGCCACAGCAGAGGGTAATCTTGCGGGTCGGCGCTTACGTCTGAGGCCACCCAGTGATCGGTGCGAAAGAGGAAGTGATAACCGGCGCGGGCATACTGCTGGGCCAGTTCGCCAAAATTCTTGCCGCCGTCTGACGCGGTGCTGTGAATGTGGGTATTGCCTTTATACCAATGGCCTTCCTGGGCATAGCGAAATGTGGGCATGAAGATTCTCCTGATTAAAAGTCCTTTCGCTCTTGAAGTATACCTGAAATAGCGTAGTACCCTTCTACGGGGCTGTCAAGGAACCAAGAGGGTGGCAATTTTCGTAAGCTCACTCCCAACAGCGGCGCTGAGCAGAAAAATAACGCTTTCCTTATCGTGGGAACTTTTTGGATTATAATAGTCGGATAATCGCCCCTGGGGGATTATAGAATTTTTATTTGCGCTTATTAAGGAAGCACTGCATGTTCAAAAATACCAACCTGGTCATTTTGTTTTTTACAATGGTCGTGATGATGCTGGGGTTTGGCATCGTCATTCCCATTATGCCCTTCTTTGTGACCCATTACGGGGCGGGCGGCAGCGCCCTGGGCGCGATGATGGCGATCTTCAGCATCATGCAGTTCTTCTTTTCACCCATCTGGGGGGATCTATCGGATCGTTACGGACGCAAGCCGATTTTGATGCTCGGCGTGTTTGGCAATGCCGTCTCGATGGTCATGTTTGGTTTAGCGACTAACCTGGAACTTATGCTGCTTTCGCGCGCGCTGGCAGGGATTTTATCGTCCGCCACACTGCCGACGGCCATGGCCTTTATCTCCGACAGCACCACCGAGCGCGACCGCGGCCAGGGCATGGGCCTGATCGGGGCGGCCATGGGGGTCGGCATGATTATCGGCCCGGGGATCGGCGGCTGGCTGGGCGGCTCGAACCTGGCCGCGCCGTTTTTCCTGGCGGCGGGGCTGTCGCTGGCGGCGGCACTGCTCATCTGGGCCATCCTACCCGAGTCACTGCCCGTAGAGAAGCGGGTGATCCATCCGGGCCGGGCGGTGCGCATGCCCGATTTTCGGATGATGTTCCGCTCGCTGTATGGCCCCATTGGGTTTTTGTTATTCCTGGCCTTCCTGGTCAATTTTGCCCTGTCGAACTTTGAAGGGATTTTCGGCCTGTACGCCAAAGAACGCTACGCTTACGGCCCGGAACAGGTGGGCGCGGTGCTGACGGTGATCGGCGTGATCTCCACAATCATTCAGGGGGCCATCACCGGCCCGGCGACGCGCTGGCTGGGCGATGAGAAGGTGATTCTGCTGTCGCTGATCGGCACAGCCGCCGGGTTTGTGCTGATGCTGGTAGCCCAAAGCTTTGCGGCGGTTCTGCTCACGGTGGGGTTTTTCGTGTTCACCAATGCCATGCTGCGCCCGGCCATCGCCTCGCTGACGTCAAAGCGCACGCCGGGCAGTCAGGGCATGGCGATGGGATTGAATAATTCCTACCAGAGCCTGGGCCGCGTCATCGGTCCGCTGTGGGCGGGGTTTTTCATTGACGTGAACTTGCTCCTGCCGTATGCCAGCGCGGCGGTCATTATGCTGGTGAGCTTTGCGCTTGCGACTGCGCGCATCCGGGCCAAACCGGTGGAAATGGAAGCCGAGTCTGCCCCTGCTCCCCAGTTGGGAGACTGAACCGCTTCACAGCGGCCTGGTTAAGGGATAATGGGCTGACTGGCCGCCTCAGGCGGGAGTTTTACCCGCATGGCCGCCGCGAAATTAAAGGCGGCGATGGCAATCCCTAACAGAAAAACATACTGGTAGCCGAAGGAATTCCAGATCAGGCCGCCCAGCAGGGCCGCGCTGATAGAAAAGATGTGGTCAATGGTCACGGCGACGGTCAGGGCGGGCTGTACATCGGTGGGCTGGATGGCGATCTTCTTCATATAGGTCGAGCGCGCCATGCCAACCGAGACAAGCATTTGATCGAGCAGGTAACAGGCCACTACGACGGTAAAAGCGACGCTTTCCGGGAAGAGAAAGCGCGCAAACCCATACCCCAGGCAGACGAACACCAACAGCACAGCTTCGGCGGCCAGCACCACCTTCTCGCCAAAGCGGTCAATCATCCAACCCAATAGCGGTTGGAACAAAATACCCACGATCCCCCCGATGGTGATGAGGGTGGCGAGGAAAGCAGTGGGCTGTTTGAAGATGGTCACCAGCACCCAGGGCGCAAAGGTGATGAATAACTGCTTGCGCGAACCGCTCAACACGGCCATAATATAGTAAAGGCCATACTCTTTGTGTAATCGCAAAAAAATACCGGCGGGTTGGGGTTTCTGCGGCTGCATGGCGAACATCATCGCCGCGCCAACGGCCAAACCTACAGCGGCGATGGTGAAGGTGTGTTCATAAGAAAATCCTAAGAAACGAAACCCCACAAACACCAGAAAACTGCCCAGGATGGCGGCCAGGTTGCGGATGGCATTCAACTGGCCCAAACGCCGTCCGATTTGCCCTTCGCGGGCCAGTTCCATGCCCACGGTGGCCGTCACCGGCATCATCAGGTGCTGGCCCAGAGAATAGATGAACAACCAGACGACCATCACAGTGTAACTGGGCGCGGCAAAGCCCATCAGCAGCGCGCCGATCACGCCCAAGATCAGCGCTAGCGCGCCCAGGCGCCGGCTGCACAGGAACCACAATGCCGCCGAAACGAACACCACCAAAAAACCTGGTAGTTCGCGCGGAAACTCCAGAAACGACCGCTGAAAGGCAGAGACGGCATAACGGTCATTTAGAAAGTTGTTAAAGGTGGCGTCAACGATGCTGTAGGCCATGCCCATGGTGAGTGAAGCAACCGCAAAGAACTTTAACTCGCGCGAGGCGTGGTTTAGACGTTCCGCCAGAGAGGGTTTCGTAATGGCAGCCATGATGGTAAGAACTCCGGTAAAAGGTTTTCTTTGAAAATTCGATTGTCACAATTCAGAAGCGCGACTCATTAAGTACCATGCCAGCGTTGTTTCGGTTTGCAGAGCGAGCCGCCGGTGTGAAGCAGAAAGGTAAAAACCGGCCAAATTGAACTTTTTCACTGGACGCTTCGTTTAACTGTGAGAGGATTATAATTCGATTTCTATGAATACAGCACAATCGAAAACCAACATTTCATTTGGCGAATACGCTCGCTTTTTGCGCCGCTACCTTTCGCCGCGCATCGCGCTGGTGCTGCTGTTGGGGGTGACGATGCTGGTGAATATCGGCTTACAGCTCACCAACCCGCAGGTTTTGCGCCGGTTTATTGACGCCGCTACGACCGGGGCCGCCCGAGACTTGCTGACCGGCATGGCGGTGCTGTTTATCGGCATCGCGGTGGCACAGCAGGTGATGAATGTGGTGGTGACGTATATCACAGAGACGCTGGGCTGGGGGACGACCAACGACCTGCGGGCCGACCTGGCGAGCTACTGCCTGGGGCTGGATATGTCCTTCCACGCGGCGCATACTCCCGGCGAGATGATCGAGCGCATTGATGGCGACGTGATGGCGCTCTCGAACTTCTTCTCGCGCTTTCTGCTGGAAGTGTTCAGCAACAGCCTGCTGGTGGTCGGCATTTTGATTGTGCTGTTGTTCGATGACTGGCGCATCAGCCTGGCGCTGGCGCTGTTCGTGGGGGTGACGGTGTGGATTCTGCTGAAGCTGGCGAATATCGCCGTGCCGGCCTGGGAGGCCGAGCGTCAGGCCAGCGCGGGGCTGTACGGCTTTCTGGAAGAACGCCTGGCCGGAACCGAGGACATTCGCTCGAACAATGCCAAAGATTACGTCCTCGACCGGTTTTACCGCCTGACGCGCGAACTGATGAAGAAGACCATTAACGCCGCGCTGAAGCTCAATATCCTGCTCAATACCACGTGGTTTATGTTCTCGGTGGGTACGGCCGTGGCCTTTCTGGTGGGGGCGTGGCTGTTTCAGGCCGGCGACATCAGCATGGGGACGGTGGTGCTGGTTGTCTACTATACCGGCATGCTCTACTGGCCGATTGACCGCATCACCCAGCAGATGCAGGACTTACAAAAAGCCGGGGCCAGCCTGATCCGCATTATTAACATCCAGCGCACGGTTGGCAAGATCCCCGGCGAAGCCGATTTTGGCGAGCCGCGCGAGAAGTGCCTGCCGCCCGGCGGGCTGGCGGTGCGCTTTGACCACGTCAGCTTTGGCTATGACGACAGCGTATCATCGAACGCGGCGCAGACCATCACCACGCCAGAGCCGCCGCTGCGCGGCAGTCTGGCCGAGCAGGAAATGCTGCGCCGGGCCGCCGAGGGTGGGCCGCCCACCAAAGAACTGGTCCTGCGGGATATTTCCTTTTCCATGCAGCCGGGCCGGGTGGTGGGCCTGTTAGGGCGCACCGGTTCGGGCAAAACCACCCTCACGCGCCTGCTCTTTCGCCTGTACGATGTGGATGAGGGCAGTATCTTATTGGGTTCTGACAGCCACTTGGATCACATGATTGATGTGCGCGATATCCACGTGCAGGAACTGCGCCGCCGGGTGGGCATGGTGACGCAGAACATCCAGTTGTTCAACGCCACCGTGCGCGATAACCTGACGTTCTTCGACCGCAGTATCACCGACGAGCGGATTATGACGGCGATTGACGACCTGGGACTGCACGACTGGTTCAAGAAACTGCCCAACGGGCTGGATACCGAGCTGGAATCGGGGGGTGGGGGGCTGTCGGCAGGGGAAGCGCAGCTGCTGGCCTTTACCCGCATCTTCCTGCGCGAGCCGGGTCTGGTGATCCTGGATGAGGCTACTTCGCGGCTGGACCCGGCCACGGAATACCTCATCGAGCGGGCGGTGGATAAGCTGGTGCGCGGCCGCAGTGCCATTATCGTGGCGCACCGCCTGGGAACGGTACAGCGTGCCGATGATATTTTAATCTTAGAGAATGGGCAGGTGGTCGAATACGGCGAGCGCGCCCGGCTGGCGCAGGACCCGGCCTCGCGGTTTTACCATCTGCTGCAAACCGGTATGGAAGAGGTGCTGGCATGAGCGAAGCAACCCTGAACGCCAAAACCGCCCCTGAAAAAGCCCCCAAAGATTCCTGGCGCTACTTTTGGGAGATCATCCGTTTTTCGCCCGGCCTGTGGGCGGGAATTGTGGTACTGCGCATCTTTATTTTTGCGCTCACGCGCCAGGCGGGCGGCCTGTTACAGCGCGAGTTTTTTAACAACCTCTCCGGTGCGGCCAACGTCGGGCTGTCGGTTGAAGCCATCGCCGCGATTGTGATTGCCCTGGCGCTCGCTAACGCCGCCATGATCTTTACGGATATTTTCGCCCACTTTTCCTACATCTTTCGGGGCGGGGCGCTGCTGCGCAAAAACCTGCTGACGCGCATCCTCGAACGCCCCGGCGCGCGCGCAGTTCCGCAGTCGCCGGGCGAGGCCATCAGCCGCTTCCGCGATGACGCGAACCGCGCGGTGGAATTTACGGCGCAGGTCCCCTTTGTGATCGGCATGACGATTTTCGCCGTTATTGCCCTGGTGACGATGTTACAGATCAGCGTGCGCATTACCCTCATCGCCTATATCCCCTTTGTAGCGATGATTGCGTTTTCAAACTGGATGATGAAGCGGGTGGAACGCTACGCCGAGGCCAACCGCAAAGCCGCCGGTAAGGTGACCGGCTTTATCGGTGAGATTTTCGGCGCGGCCCAGGCGGTGAAGGTGGCAACTGCCGAACCGGCGGTTCTGCGCCGCTTTAACGAGCTGAATGAGACCCGTAAGAAGGCGGCAATTAAGGAAAGCCTGTTCAATGCGGCTTTTGGCTCGGCAGTCTGGAACTTCGTCAATGTGATTACCGGCGTGATCCTGCTTCTGGTCGTCACAGAATTAGATGCCACCCAACCGGGCGGTCCCAAGATGACCTTGGGCGATTTTTCGCTGTTCATTTATTACCTGGGCTTTACCACCGAGTTTACCGCCGTGACGGGCATGATGATGGCGTGGTACAAGCAAGCCGGGGTGGCCCTGGCGCGCATGATTACTCTGCTGCAAGGGGCAGACCCCAAAATCCTGGTCAAACATACCCCGGTATACATCACCGGCGAACTGCCGCCCATCCCGTATTGGATCAAGACGAAGTATCACAACCTGTATGATCTGGAAGTGAAGGGGCTGACGTATAAGTATGAGGACAGCGGGCGCGGCATTGAAGATGTAGACCTGCACCTGAAGCGCGGAACCTTCACCGTAGTTACCGGGCGGATTGGTTCAGGCAAGACTACGCTGCTGCGCGCTCTGCTGGGGCTGCTGCCGGCGCAGAAAGGTGAAATCCGCTGGAACGGCGAATTGGTAAAAGACCCGGCCTCGTTCTTTGTGCCGCCGCGCAGTGCTTATACTTCGCAGGTTCCGTTGTTGTTCAGCGAGTCGATCAAAGATAACATCCTGATGGGACTGCCGGAATATGAGGTGGATCTGCAAGGGGCTGTCCGCCAGGCGGCGTTGGATAAAGACCTCGCCGGACTGGAGCATGGCCTGGACACCATGATCGGTTCGAAGGGCGTGAAGATTTCGGGCGGACAGCGCCAGCGCACGGCGGCGGCGCGCATGTTCGTGCGCAACCCCGAACTGCTGGTGGTGGATGATTTATCATCTGCGCTGGACGTAGAGACGGAAAAGCTGTTGTGGGAGCGGGTCTTTGAGAAGGAAGGGGTGACGGTGCTGGCGGCGTCGCACCGCCGGCCGGCGTTGATGCGCGCGGATCATATCATCGTACTGAAAGATGGGCGGGTCGAGGTGCAGGGCCGGCTGGAAGACCTGCTGCGCACCAGTGAAGAAATGCAGCGCCTGTGGCAGGGTGAGACGGTCGAAGCCAAAGAATAAGAGAAATGTTTCTCAGAGAGTCTAAACGCCATGAAAAATTCGCAATTTAGACTCAATTCGAAATACTCTCATAGGTCGTCGTAATTAATTCGCCGAAAGAATTCTAACAACAAAGCTTGCAGGCCCAGCGAATTACTGGGGCAAAACGCCTAGCAGCACTACCTGGTTGATTAAAATGTTTTCGGCGTTTTTGCTTAGCTCAAATTACTCAAATTTACGTTAAAATATATAAGCTTATCGAATATGTGAAAACCGGAGGAATGATTTATGGCTTACGAGCAAACAAAACTTGTTGAATTAGTGGATCGGGCAGTAAATCATCGTTGGAGTATTCCTGAGTTTCAACGGGGGTTTGTATGGAAGCCAACTCAGGTAAGGGATTTGGCTGATTCGCTGTGGAGAGATTATCCAATTGGTTCGTTGCTTCTTTGGAATAGTGATGGCCAGGTAGAGGAGCGGATAGCTCTAGATGCTCAACACCCAAATCAATGGTTGGTTGATGGACAGCAACGTACAACAGCTTTATGTGTTCTCTTTGGACGAAAACCCTATTGGTGGCAATCTGCTGATGAGTGGAATAATATATTAAAGCGTTATGATATCCGTTTTGATATCGATGCCAAAGAATTCCTAGTTGCAAATGCTAGTATTCGCGCTGCCAAAGGTAATCGGTACGTTCGGCTTTCCGACCTGTTAAATCTCGATACGCAAAAAGAGCAAGATCAAAAATCTCTCATGGACCTGGCAAGGGATATTAAAAGGCAGAATTTGTGTAGCGGGATGGATGCAATGGAAGTTTACACGCGGTTGGACGGGGTTCGGAAAATTCGCGATAAGGAGGTGGTGACTGTCTCTGTAGCTCATGAACTAGAAGATGTTGTTGAAATTTTTGCTCGCTTAAATAGTCAAGGCACCCGCGTCACTGAAGCAGATATTTATCTGGGCTACGTAGCTGCAAGAAATCCTGGTTGGGTTCGGGACCACTTTTTACCATATTGTAACAGTCTAACGGAGGCGGGTTTTGATGTCAATCCCAATCTTGTGTTTCGTTCAATCACAGGTGTTGGGGAGAACAAGACTCGTTTCAAAGATATACCGAATACCTTTTGGGATTCGGGACAAATGTTGCCGGCATGGTCTCGGACAAAAGTTGCTTGGCAACATTTGATTATGTTCTTTAGAGACTATGGCATTTTATGTAATGATATTTTACCGACGGAGGCAGCTTTAGTGACTATGGTCTGTCTCATTAATAAATTTAGCGATAGAAGCCATTTGGATCTGGCACTTTACTGGTTTTTGCAAGCATCGCGGCTGGGTCGGTATAGCGGATCAAGCACCACATCATTAGATGAGGACTTACGCGACATCCAGGAAGCTAATAATTTGAATGAAGCCGTACAAAAATTATTGCGTCACCTCCGCCATGAAGATCCTATAGTCCCTGAAGATTTTCTCCGAGATTACAGTGATAGTCGATTTGGTCGTTTTATCCTTTACTTGTTGGTTTATCGCAATAAAGCTCTGGACTGGGATGAGAATTCATATCGGATTGGCTTTGAGGGGGTAGAGGCGATGGCAGGTTTTCGGCCCCAATGGCATCATATTTTCCCCAAAAAGTATTTGGAGGGAAAACGTGTAAATGAGTTTACTGATGCCCTGGCAAATATTGCGGTGATTGGTCCGAAAATTAACATTCGGATTAGCGATAAATCACCACTGGACTATGTAAGGAAATATAAAATTTCTGATCAAAAATTATGTCAACAATTTATAGATCCTGGCTTTGTTAACGTTCCTTCAAATGAATATGAGAATTGGGTATATCAACGTGCTACCCAACTGGCAAAGCAAGCTAATGCCTTTCTTGGGGAACTCAAAGCTAGATTATGATCAGCTCATCTCCAACTTAAACATGAATCCGCTATCCTGGACGAGCTCAAAAAAAGAGAGCCGTCAACGAGCCCTCGACAGTTTTCCTAAGCATAAGCCGATGAGATTCACCAAAAGTAACCAGTATCGAGTGCAGGAAAATAGCAAAACCTTGCCTAACTGGCTTTTTGACTTCAAGTTGTGTTTAGCGGTCAACAAGAGTGGGAATTGTTGCGGTTTTACATCACCCCGGCAGTTTAGATGGTCACGAAACGATCCTATGATTGATTGCCAATTATCTGTTAGTTCAAGCGGTTTGGGGACAAAGATTACATCTATTTCTCTATCCTCTCTGATCGGCCTTCCACGGCACGACATCGGCGGTCTTCAGGAGATGATCGAGGGGGTCATCGCGTCCTTACCAGCGCGCCTTGCGGCCTTCGTCTAACATGGCTTTAAAATTCTGGATGGGGATGTAATTGGCGACTGTATTCCCCGTCCCCAGGGCGTAACCGCCGCCGGGGGCGCAGGCTTCGATCACGCGGCGGGTGTATGCGCGGACTTCGTCTTCGCTGTGGCGGCACAGGTAATCAACATCAATGCCGCCGAGGATGGAAATGCGCCCACCCCAACGGGCTTTGGCCTCGCTGACCGGCAGAATCACATCTTCAAAAGAGTGCTTGCCGTCAATGCCCACGTCGTCAATCAGATCATCCATAATGCGCTCCAGGTTGCCGCAGGAGTGCAGAAGAAAAGGCTTGCCGCGCGCGTGAGCGATCTCCACCAGGCGCTTTTGGTAAGGGAAAACGTACTGGCGCAGGTGGCGCGGCGAGATCATCGTTGAGGTCTTATAGCCCAGGTCATCGCCCAGCCAGACGGCGCCGATGTTGGGCATTTCGACCACGGTGCGGTAGAGGTTTTCGAGCAGTCCGCCGATCTTTTGGGCGACGGCTTCCACCAGGTCGGGGTTGTCAACCAGGGCCAGCGCCAGCGGAGCGAGGCCCATCAACTCCACCAGGTTTTCAAACTGCCCGCCCGGCCCGATGAAGATAATCTGCATCCCATCCGGCAGACGTTTGGCCGCCCATTCGAGGTTAGAATAGTCAATGTCCTCTGGCTTCGGCCAGGGGTAACGCTCGAAGTCTTCCCAAGACTGGATTGGCCCGGCGTGTTCGTTTTGCCACTGGCGTTGGGCGTGCTTGAGTTCGGCGGTGTCTTCGGCTTGCAGGCGGGCGCGCTGGAGGGGAACGTCGGCGCCCAGGGTCAGGTAGTCGTACCCGGCCTGATACCAATAGCGGATGACGAAATCTACGTAATCGCGGCGCGGATTGGCCCCCGGAGAGAACTTCTCGCCGAGGAAGGCTTCCATCATCTCGAAATCGCACAGCAGTTCAATGAAGGGCAGTCGCTCCGGTTCGCCCTGCCGCAGTAGAACTTTCTTCAGGTTGTCAAAGTCGGGCCGCATCGAAGCTCCTAAGCTGAAGATTTAGCGCACAGGCCGCAAAGCGGTTAAGTTCTCTTTGCGACCTGTGCAGTGAATGGTCACGGCGTTAAAACACCTGCTTCAAAAACGCCTTAACCGCCCGCATATACGGCTCGAACTGATCGCGGTGGATGCAGTGACCGGCGTTGGGGATATGCGCCTCGCGCACCAGGGGGTTGAGGGCGGCGGCTTCGCGGTACAGTTCTGGCGTAATAATGATGCCGCGTTCAACATCGCCGGTGACGAGCAGAACCGGGCAGCGCACCTGACGGAGAAAATCCTGCCAGCCGGGGCGCATAGATAAGAGAATCTGGCGCAGGGCGTTTTCGCTCATCTGGAGCTTGGCGTCGGCCCAGGGGCCGAGTTCGTCCTCGTGCCAGCCGGGGTTTTCCTGGCGGCAGTGTTCGATCAGCCCGGCGCGGCCCAAACGCTGGTTGTTGCGCAGGCCCTCGCACCACTCATCGGCCTGCCGCACGCGGTTTTCTTGCGGCTGATCGCCAAACCAGGCCGGGTCTTCCAGCACCAGGGCGCGGACCTTATCGGGATACAGCGCGGCGATGACATTGGCAACCTGCCCGCCCAGCGAATGACCAAACAGGGCCGGGCGTTCCAGGCCGAGAGCGTCAATCAGCGCGGCCACGTCGGCGGCGCGCTCTTCGACGGTATAGCCGCTTGCGGGCTTATCTGAGAGGCCATGCCCGCGCGTATCGGGCAGGATGATGTCGAAAGAATCGCACAGGGCATCTGCCACGCGCACCCAGCACAGGCCGTTATCGGTCAGCCCGTGAATCATCACAATGGGGGGCGCGCCACCCGGCGGGGTGGAACGATAGTAATGGATGTTGATGCCATTGGCCGTTACGTTGTGTTCGGTATAGGTTGCCATGTTTATTCCTTTGTCATCTTGCCTTTGTCGGCGGCGTCTGCGTTGGCTTTAGCGGCGGCGCGGTCGGCGGCCATCTCTTCGACCGTCTTGGTGGGCAGTCGGGCGGCCCCTCGCGTTTCCACCAGCTTCACGCGCCTGCCGGTGCGCACGGCTTCTTCCAGCCGGGCCTGAGCTTTGGGGATCTCCGCGGCGTATTGGGGCAGCCATTGGGCCTGGGCCACCAGCATTTCATCGGTCATCTGCCAGACCTCTTCAGGGTTGCAAACGGCCCCGACCAGCGGGTCGTGCAGCATGGCCTGTTTGAGCAGGGTCACGTCGCCGCGCACAGCGGCCTCAACGCTCATTTCCTGCACGCGCACCGAGGCCGAGCAGGTAGCGGCGCAGGCCAGGGGCAGATCGCCGATGACGGGCATATGGATGCCGGTGCGGTCTACGTAGCCGGGAATTTCTACGACACAGCCATCGGGCAGGTTGGTGATGTTGCCCCGGTTAACCACGTTGAAATGGCCCCGGTAGATGCGTCCGGTTTCCAGGCTTTCGATGATGTATGAACCGTGTTCCTCACTGCGCTGATAGGTATTCAGATCGAGGCCGGGTTCTTTCAGCCAGTTGGGGAAGTCCGTCTCAAACCAGTTGCGGCCTTCCGTGCAAACGCGCAGGTAGCCGCCCGTCTCGCCGTTGATCCAGGAAGATAGGTCAATCCACTGCATAATCTCATCGGCGCGCTTGCGGTACCAGGGCAGATATTCGCTGAGATGCCCATTTGACTCGGTGGAATAGTAGCCAAAGCGGCGCAGTACATCAATGCGCACCTTTTCAGTTTCCTTAAAGACCGGGTGCGCCGCGAACAGGTCGGCCAGGTAGGGCAGCATGTTGACGCCGTTCCATTCTACGTGGATGAACCAGGTCTGGTGGTTGAGGCCGGCGGCAATCACATGCACATCGCGGCGGTGCAGTTTGGCATCGGGGGGGAGCATCCCCTGCTGTTTGGCCCACATCTCCACGCATTCGGTGATCTGCCAGTGCGCGCCCTGCACGCCGTGACACAACCCCACGGTGTTCACGCCGCCGTACTTGTTGCAGGCCCAGGTGTTCATTGCCATGGGGTTTGAGTAGTTGAGGAACAGCGCGCCCGGCTGAGCAACTTCGCGGATGTCTTTGCAGAATTCGAGCAGGGCCGGGATGGTGCGCTGTCCGTACATAATGCCGCCCGCGCACAGTGTATCGCCCACGCATTGATCAACGCCGTACTTCAGGGGGATGTCAATATCGGTCTGGAAGGCTTCCAGCCCACCCTGGCGGATCATGGAGATCACATACTTGCTGTCCGCAATGGCGGCGCGGCGGTCGGTGGTGGATTGGATTTTCGCGGGAACGCCGGCGCAGTCAATATCACGCTGGCAGAGCTGTGTGACCATATCGAGGTTGCGCGCCGAAATATCGGTGAAGGCAAAGGTGGTGTCGCGCAGTTCCGGCACGGCAAGAATGTCGCGCATCAGACGGCGGGTAAAACCGATGGAACCGGCTCCGATCATGGCAATCTTAATAGACATAAGTATCCTCTTTGGATGGGATTCAATTTCATGGGAAGACAGGCCCCGCAGACCATTATATATTGAATCGTCCACAGGGTCGGGAAGATTGTGGGTTTGGTCGGCTTGCGCCGACGGCAGTTTAAGGGGGGGCCGCCGCTGAAAATACGTAAGGGTGGTAGGGAACGGCAAGGTGGATGCCCTGCACCTCACAGGTGTATTCACCCGCTTTGGAAGCCGAGAAGTCAAACGCCAGCGGGCAGTCATCGCTGGAATAGTAGGTGACGCGCTGTCCATTGGGCCCGGTGACTTTGACGGCAAAAGAGGCGCGCCCCGGCCAGACCACCCCAATGCGCGCGCGGCCGGGCCGCTCGAAGCGCAGGGTATACGTTTCGGCAGGCCGGTCGGGGCCGGCAGAGCCGATGGCCTCAAAAAGGGCCATCTCTGGCCGTGCGGCGCTTTGCCGGGCGGTGATGACTTGATGGGCGCGGGCAAGCTCGGCGGTGAGCAGCGGGCGCATTACCAGATAGTGCAGAAGCCGGGCTTCGGTTTCGTTAATCTGATAGGCGTTGTGAAAGACGGTATACAACACCTGCCCCTGGCCGCGCCGGAACGTCACCAAATAGGGGTACTCGCGCTCGTCAAAATCCTGGCGCTTACCCTGGAGCAGTACTTCCACGCCTGCCGCAGTGGCCTGGATGCCCTGAGAACTCTGGTAATCCATGTGCAGGGTAATGGTATGGCCCAGTCTGGCGGCCAGAGCGGGGTCTAACACGCGCACAGGGTTATCACTGCGGTAATCGAGCTTGCTAAAGGTGATCAGGCCGGGGAAAATGCGCTCGATCACCGGAGCGGCCAGGTCAGAGACGTATAACCCCCCGCCGCGCTCGACAAACTGACCGATGTGGTAGGCGGCCATGTCGGTCATCTCGCATTCTGCGCCGCAGGCAATGTAGAGCGCCCGACAGCCCTGGAGCGCCGCCGGGTCCTGGCAGACCGCCAGCGAATCTCCGAGGGTTCGATACGGGTAGCCCAGGCGGGTGAGTAGAGCAGGTAAATCATCCCATGCCCCGGTGATGACGCAAATTCCAAAGTCGGTGGGTTCCGGCGATAGCATCACAGGCTCCTGGAGAGCAGAGATCAGTCATTCTATTGTAGCTTAAGAATAAAAAGTCAACGCAAAGTCCCCGTAGAAAATGCCCAGGGCGCCAGGATGGTGAAAATCGTCCTGCGCGCCCTGTGAGAATGGCTTGGGGTGCGGCGCGTTGAATGCTCAGGTAGGGCGGGCGACGATGAAGAGACGCCCCCAGGACGGATCGTCGTTGTTTTCGATGCAGGTCTGAAAGACGAGCAGGCCGGCTTCGGTGTAGAAACGCTCAAAGATGGAGCTAAAGGGCAGTACCCGGCCGGCAGGGTCTGACAGGTCAATGAAGTCAGAGTATGGGTTGGCCGAATCGAGGGCCTGGTAACTGGCGATGGTTTCGACGCGGAAGAGGCGTTGGCGGCCATCACCGTAGACCAGCGCCACCTCTTGCCCAGGGCGCAGGCTGAAGAAGCTCTGCCCGCTGAGGTAGTTATGGGCGAGGATCGCAATCGAGCCGTATTGGGCCGGGGCGGCATATTGGGTCAGGGTATCATCCAGGGGAGAGACGTAATCGTGGCTGCCGGCAGGCTGTTGGACGACCGGCAGGGCAAACAGGCCGGGAACGTACACCCCAACCAGAGTATCCGGCTGGGCATTGGCGAGCGAAGCGGCAAAACGGGCAAGTTCGGGCGACCCGGCCAGCGGGGCGCTCTGGTCCTGCGCCGTGAGCAGAAGATCAGCGTTCTGAGGGGCGTTTACCGTCTGGGTAGGAACAGCGGTCGGTTGAGCTTTGGGCGCGGTCAGAGCAACGGCGGGCAGAGCCGCTGTTGGCATGGCGGCCGCCGGTCCGACAGCCGCCGCAGCCGCCTGGGGCTGGGCCGCGGCATGAGAAAGCCGTGGAAGCGTGATCGAAAGCAGGCTGGCAACCGCGAAAAATGCGGCAAAAATGTACTTTGAGTTCAATTTTAATTCCTAAAACCGGTCCAATCTCAGTCAGATGTTCTAAAAGCAGATATATGATATCTTAAAATCGTGAATTTTGCTCCATGATTTTCGTTTTTCGTGCTTTTGCAATTTTCACGCAGAGCGATGGAACCACAGATGAACACAGATGGACACAGATAAGAAAACGAGAAAAATCTGTGTTCATCTGTGGTTTGAAACAGGAAGCCCTACCGGAGAACCACAGATGAACACAGATGGACACAGATAAGAAAACGAGAAAAATCTGTGTTCATCTGTGGTTTGAAACAGGAAGCCCTACCGGAGAACCACAGGTAAACAAGATAGACACAGATAAGAAAACGAGAAAAATCTGTGTTGATCTGTGTTCATCTGTGGTTTAACCGTAGGTTAGGGCCGCGCGGGTTCCAGCCGGGCCTGGGCCAGGTAGGCAAAGGGATTGGCGGGAAAGTCGTTCCAGAGTTTCCAATAGGCCAGCAAAGCCTTGTCGGTGCGCCCATCCAGATCGTAGGCCAGCGCCAGCAGGTACAGCACGCGCGGGCGGACATGCGCCGGGCCGTAGCCTAACCGGTATTCCTCATCCTCGTGAATCCCGCGCGCCAGCAGATGAGCGGCGTGATCGGCGGCTGACTCGTAGTCTGGCGCGGTGGGGTCAAAGAGCAGTGCTTCAATCTGGTCAATCCGCGTATTCATGGATGGGCCGGTCAGGCGAATTTGAAAGGTTTTGGGGTCCCAGAGGAAAGTCTGGCGGTCGCCGTTCATCTCGTGGACGGTTAGAACTTCGTACAGGGTCTTTTCCACCAGGACGACCGTTTGAACGCGGTCCCAGTTGTAGCGTTGGGCGGTGGTTCCGGCGACCGGATATTCAAAGCCAACCTGCCCGTCGTTCTGAACGGCGCGGAAGATGATGATTTCTTCTGCGGCCTGGTAGAGATTGTGAACCGGGGTGTTATATTCTGGCAGGATGTGGAACCAGGTCGTGCGCGGGTCTTTCTCCGTGCTGTCAAAATTGGTCACCACCTCGGCCAGGATGCCTTCTGGCTGGCGGAAGATGGCCCACAACTGCAAATTGCCCACCGGTCCGCTGTTGACGAGCATCACCCAATCATCCTGGCCGTCACCGTCGGCGTCGCCTTCCTTCAGGCCGGTCCACTGGATGTGCTGGAGCCTCAACCAGCTTTCCAGTTCGCCGCGGGTGCGCACGCCCGACGCATTCAGCGAGACGCGCAGGGCTTCTTGCAGACTGCAAACGTCCAGCGGGTCTTCGCGGCCAGAGGTGCGCGGATCGTTAATCGTTTGGGGGGCTTCCCAGGCAGGGGCGCTGACTCCCCAGGCTTCTTTAAGACCGGCGTAGGTTCCCTCTGGTTGGCGGAAGGTCTCGCGCTCTTTGAGGAACTGTTCCATCACCAGCGCGCAGGCCTGGTAAATGCGGGCGCGCGAGCGGTAGCCGCGCAAAAAGAGATCGGCCCAGCGGGCGGCCGTCCGAAATTCGGGGCGGGCGGGTTGATCGCGGAGCTGTTCGAGCGCGGTGATGGCCTGATCCTTCTCGCCGCGCAGGGCGTACCAGGTCCCCAGTTTGAAGCGGAAGAAATCCTGGGCGGCAGGCCCCCAAGACTCGCCCAAACCAGCCGGCCAGGCCTGTACCCAGCCTGCCAGCATCTGCACCGCCTGATCGTTGTAAGGCCCGGCGCTGAGAACCCAATCGAGGGTTTCTTCTGGCGGGTCGAGGACGGTTTCGGCGCGAGCCCAGCGGAATACTTTGCCGGTCCATTCATAGATCACGCGCCGCTGAGCTTTGCCCACCTGAAGTACGCTGACAATCCACTGCGTGCTGCGGGGGCCCGGCTCAAAGCGAAAGCCCAGGCAGTCGCCGTTGGCCGTGTCATCCACGCCGCGCTCGTCCACTGCCGCCGCAAGGTTGACGAACTGCTTGCGATCCCATTCGATGACATCGAGCGCCTGCGTGCAGGCGGCCTGCGCTCCAGAACCGGCGCGCCGGATGAAAGGAACCAGCACTTCGGTAAAGCGGTTGGCGTTCAGATCCTGGAATTGAATCTGAGAAGGGTCAAACGCGCCGTAGAACCAGTTTTCGTACAGGGGGTACGCCTGGTAAACGCCCCCACGGCCCAGGCGCAGCGCCCACAAAGAATGGCTGTATTCCTGGTTCGAGATGACTACCACCTGGTTTTCTGCTTTGTCGCCAAACAGGTTGGTCACGGGAAAGGCCGTGACTTTAAACCCCTGGCCCAGCCCGGCCAACCAGGGGGCCAGATCCGCGGGGTTGGCCTCTCCCGCGGCGAGCGCCGTTTGCAGTAATTGCTGGAAGGATTTTACCGAGCCTGTTGAGGGCCAGCGGTCTGCCTGCAAGATGGCTAACTGCTTGCGCCATTCGGCGGCATGCTGTGACTGCGGGTAGCGGGCAATGGCCTCGGTTAGCGCGGTAGTCAGCGCCTGCCAGTAATCTTGTGGGCCGTAACCATTCTGCTGGCCGGTGGGGTTGGCGTATGCGGCCTGATAGGCCGCGTTTAGGTCAACAATGACCTGAGCAGTAACGTTCTCATCGGCTGTTTTTAAGCGGTAGTACAGTGGGCCGTGAGGCGTGGAAACTATAATAGGGCCAGAACCGCCTGCCTGGGTGGGTGGAGCCGCCAGAACAGGCAGGATCGGCAGGGCGACCAGGGTCAGGGCAGCTCCCAGTAGGACCAGTAAGACGAGAGAATTTCGGCGCATCAGGTTTTCCTGTCGGTGAAGGAATGGGTTAAAATTATTATAGATGAGGTTCCCGCAATTTTCAGAGTGAAATTGCTCCGGTTTTTTTTGAGGAACGGGTATTTTTGGGGTTAAAGGCGGCGTCACTGAAGCCCGCGAAGGATCAGGAGAATCATCCGATGAACTCTCACGAGCGTTTTCGAAGAATGTATGCCCATCAAGAGGCCGACCGCGTGCCGGTGATCGACTCGCCGTGGAGCGCGACCATCGAGCGCTGGCATCGAGAAGGAATGCCGGCGGATGTCAGCTATGTGGATTATTTTGATCTGGACCGGTTTATCTCGCCGCGCCTGACCGATAATTCGCCGCGCTATCCGGCGCGCGTCCTTCACGAAACGGAACAGGACATCACCTACACCAGCGAGTGGGGCGTGACGATGAAGCAGTGGAAGCACGCCGCTTCGACGCCGGAGTTCTTGAATTTCACCATCGTAGATGCCGATTCCTGGCGGCGGGCGAAAGAGCGCATCCAACTGAGCGACGACCGCATCCATTGGGACCTGCTGAAGCAAAATTACAAGGCCTGGCGCGAAGCAGGCGCGTGGATTGAGCCAGTCGTGTGGTTTGGCTTTGACGTGACCCATTCCTGGATGGTCGGCACGGAGCGGGTTCTGGTGGCGATGGCCGAGGACCCTGAATGGATTGTGGATATGTGGCGCGTGGAATTAGAGACCGACCTGGCCCTGTTAGAGCGCGTCTGGCAGGCAGGTTATACCTTCGATGGGATCATGTGGTACGACGATATGGGCTACAAGCAGAACCAGTTTTTCTCGCTGCGCATGTACCGCAACCTGTTAAAGCCTTTCCACCAAAAAGCCATTGATTGGGCCCATGCGCACGGCATCCCGGCACACCTGCATTCGTGCGGCGATGTGCGCCCGCTGGTCCCTGAACTGGTGAGTATGGGGCTGGATGCGCTCAATCCGCTGGAAGTGAAAGCCGGGATGGACCCGGTGCAGTTAAAACGGCAGTACGGCGACCGGCTGCTGCTGCACGGCGGAATCAACGCCGTGCTGTGGGATCAGCCCGATGCGATTCGGGCGGAAATGGAACGGGTGATTCCGGTGATGAAAGAGAACGGCGGGTATATCTTTTCCTCAGATCATTCGGTCCCTTCCAGCGTCAGTCTGGAGGACTTCCGGCGCATTGTGGAATGGGCTAAGAAGCTGGGGGCCTATGCGTGAAGAGTTGACAGTTGGTAGTTTACCGTTTACAGTAGAAGCAGATGAATAACCCAGTGCAGTCTGAAAACTGCCAACGTTGATGAAAGGATCGAACGGACGTGATGAATCCAATTCAGGCCCTGTTATACCCTGACTGGGATTTGGAGGCCCTGCTGCAAAACGTAGACCCTGGCCGCGGCGATGAATTTTCGCAGGTGGTGAGCGCGCTTCAGAGCGGGCAGGTTGAAGAGGCCGAAGCCTGGCTGGCCGAAGAGATCAGCCAGTATCCCTGGGTGTTAATGGCGGCGGCGTATGTGAAGATGAAGATGAACGAAATGGCTGAGGCCGGGCGGCTGCTGCGCGCGGTGACGTTGATCAGCAGTGATGCGCGCCTGCGGCTGTGGGCCTGGCACAGCTTGCGTCAGTTGGGCAAGTATCCTTCGCCAGACCTGGCGCGGCAGGTGTTGGGTGTGGTGATCGAAGTGCCGATTGAAGATCGCGTGGACGTGCTGGCGGCATATGCCGATGGCAGTGCCCGCTACATCAATCATCAGGGCGGGGTGATCGTTTGGGACCGGCTGGACGAGGTCGTCACACCGCTGGTCATGGCCGCCATCCGCGAGGCACAGCCGATTGGCGAAGCGCAGGAAGATCACGCTGAGGAAGAGGTTGAGCCGGATCAGGTGCGGGTAAGCGTGCTGACGCCGGGCGGGATTTACGTCTGGCAGGGCGTGCCTGGCGAGAACAAAGCTCTGGCGCGGTTGTTTGCCGCGATGGCCGACCTGCTGCGGGCGCTGGTGCAGGCGGCGATGGAAAACCGCGATCCTGATGACGAAGATGAGGATCATTAACGGGTTTACCGGGTATTTCAGGGCCGATTCTTGAGGTAGTATTTCAAATGGTGTGTAAATGGCGGGCGCGTCCCGCAGTTTACACACAATTCAGTAAACGACCTTGCTGGAAGAAGGAATGGCGAAAAGCGTATAAAGTTTGATTTGACAGGGCTGTGCTTCTCGTGTTATACTGGTATTGTCATAATAATCTGATTAATATGTTTGTTTCCAGAAGGCACGCGCGCATATGCCCAATGAGAAATCGTTCGCTGAATTATCTGAGTTCATGCGCTACCTGGCCGCTCATAACTGCGATGGTGGCCGGCTTCCTTCTCTGGCGCAGTTAAGCAGTGAATTGGGCATCAGCATAGCAACCCTGCGCGAGCAGCTCGAAGTTGCCCGCGCTTTGGGACTGGTGGAGGTGCGCCCGAAAACGGGCATCCGGCGCGTTCCCTATTCTTTTACGCCGGCGGTTCTAAAAAGTCTGGCGTATGCCGCTGCCATTGACCCGGCCTATTTTTTCCATGCTTTTTCAGATCTGCGCAACCACGTTGAGGCCGCTTATTGGCCCCAGGCAGTCCAGTCACTCACCCCAGAAGATCACCATTACCTGCGCGGGCTGATTGACCGCGCCATGTCGAAACTCAGCGGGTCGCCGATCCAGATCCCGCACAACGAACACCGCGAACTGCATCTCTCGATCTTCCGGCGGCTGGAAAACCCCTTTGTCTACGGCATCTTAGAAGCCTATTGGGAAGCGTATGAGGCGGTTGGGCTGAATTTATATGCCGATATTACCTATCTGAAGACCGTATGGGCGTATCACCAACGGATGGTGGATGCCATTTGCGCCGGTGATACCGGCGCTGGCTACCAGGCGCTGATGGAACATACCGATTTACTGCACCAGCGCTCGCCCCGCTCGGCTTCTCGCCAGGAGTTTGAATGAGTTTTTCGATTTGGGCAGCAGTGCAGTAGAACGATTGGCCCCGCACCCGGCTACCCAAACCGTTTGTGCGATTATCCGATACCCTCTCTAACCCTCAAGGAGATTGTATGTCCTCTCAACCCTCACAAGCCGTTCAAGAAGAGACCCGCTCTGCCGACGGGCCAATCGTGAACGATTTTGGGATCACCTTTTGCACCGTCAACGGATCTGGCAGCGCGACGGCCAATAATACCGTCTTACGGGCGCTGTTTAAAATGGGGATCCCGATTTCGGGCAAAAACATCTTCCCTTCCAATATCCAGGGCCTGCCCACCTGGTATACCATCCGGGTGAACAAAGACGGCTTCCTGGCGCGGATCGAGAAGGACGATATTGTCGTCGCCATGAACCCCGCCACCTTTGCCAGAGATATGGAATACCTGGTTCCAGGCGGCGTATTGTTCTATGCGGACGACATTAAACTGCCGATCACCCGCAGTGATATTGTCTGCTATCCTATGCCGGTCAAGCGCCTGATTAAAGAGGCTGAAGTGCCCACCTCACTGCGCGATTATGTTGCCAATATGGTCTACGTGGGCGTGGTGGCGCAGATGTTGGGCATTGAGATGGATGCCATCTACGCCGCGCTCGACTTCCACTTTAAGGGCAAGAAAACGCCGATTGAATCCAACTTCTCCGTCATCCGCGCCGCCGCCGAGTGGGCCCGCGCCAACCTGACCAAGCAGGACCGCTACTCGGTCGAGCGCATGAACGCCACCGAGGGCTATATCTTGACCGACGGCAACACCGCCGCCGCCCTCGGAGCCCTCTACGGCGGGGTGCAGTTCGTGGCCTGGTACCCCATTACCCCGGCCTCGTCGCTGGCCGAGTCGATCAACGAATATTTGCCCAAACTGCGCACAGACCCCATCAGCGGCAAGACCACCTGCGTGGTGGTACAGGCCGAAGATGAACTGGCCGCCGCCGGGATGACGATTGGGGCGGGCTATGCCGGCCTGCGCGCCATGACTTCTACCTCCGGCCCCGGCCTGAGCCTGATGGCCGAGTACCTGGGCCTGGCCTACTTTGCCGAAGTGCCGATGGTTTTGTGGGATGTACAGCGCGTGGGACCTTCGACCGGCCTGCCCACCCGCACCGCCCAGGGAGACCTGACCTTCGCGTACTTCGTCGGTCACGGCGACAAAAACTATATCATCCTCTTGCCGGCCTCGGCCAACGAGTGCTTTGAATTCGGCTGGAAGGCTTTCGACCTGGCCGAGCGCATGCAGATGCCCGTCATTGTCTTGAGCGACCTCGACCTGGGCATGAATCAGTGGATGACCCGCCCCTTCCAATACCCCGACACCCCTATGGATCGGGGCAAGGTGCTGTGGGAAGAAGATTTAGAGAAGTTCCTGGCCGAAAAAGGGCAGTGGGGCCGCTACCTGGACGTAGATGGCGACGGCATCCCCTATCGGACCCTGCCCGGCAACCGCCATCCGCGCAGCGCCTACTTTGCGCGCGGCACCGGCCATGATGAGTTCGCCCGCTACAGCGAAGACCCAGAAGTGTGGGAGCGCAACATGGCCCGCCTGAAACGCAAGTACGATACGGCCAAACAATATGTCCCCAAACCCATCATTGACGACGCGAATCACGCGGAGATTGGGATTATCGCGTTTGGGTCGAACGATCCGGCCGTCGAAGAAGCGCGGGTTTACCTGGCTCAGCGCGGTGTGCAGACCGATTACCTGCGCCTGCGCGCCCTGCCCCTCACCGATGAGGTAGAAGCCTTTATCCGCAGTCATGACCGCGTTTACGTGGTCGAAAATAACCGCGATGGGCAACTGGCTCAACTGCTGACGGTTAACCTGCCCGAATTGGGCGCGAAATTCCGCAAAGCCAACCATGGCGATGGCATGCCCCTGAGCGCGCGCTGGGTGCGCGATACGATTTTGAGCCTTGAGGAGAAGTAAAGATGACGACCCAGGAAAAAGTAAATGCTGTAGGAATGACGCGGGCGGATTATCGCGGTCTGCCCAGCACACTGTGTCAGGGCTGCGGGCATAACTCCATTGCCAACCAGATTATCGCGGCCTGCTATGAGCTGGACATCGTGCCGGAAAACGTGGTCAAGTTCAGCGGGATTGGCTGTTCGAGCAAGAGCCCCACATACTTCTTAAGCCGGTCCTTTGGGTTCAACGGCCTGCACGGGCGCATGCCCTCGCTGGCGTTGGGAGCGTTGTTTGCCGATATCACCCTCAAGGGCATGGGCGTCAGCGGAGATGGCGATACGGCCTCGATTGGCATGGGGCAGTTCAAACACCTGATGCGCCGCAACCTGCCGATGCTGTACATTGTGGAAAATAACGGCGTCTATGGGCTAACCAAAGGGCAGTTCTCGGCCACTGCCGAGAAGGGCTTGAAGCTCAAACGCGAGGGCGTGAACCTCTACCGGCCGGTGGATATCTGCAAGGAAGCTCTGGTCTCCAACGCGTCGTTTGTGGCGCGTTCCTTCGCGGGCGACCCCAAACAGGTGAAGGAACTCATTAAAGCTGGCCTGCGCCACAAGGGTCTGGCCGTGCTGGATATCATCAGCCCGTGCGTGACCTTCAATAATCAGGATACTTCACTGCACTCTTACGCCTGGGGCAAAGAACACGAAGTGCGCCTGCACGACATCGCCTTCCTGCCCGTCCCGCCGCGCGATGAGATTACGGTGGAGGATTTTGAAGAAGGCACGGTGCGCTCGGTAGAACTGCACGACGGTTCGATCATTCAGTTGAAGAAGCTGGAGGCGGATTACGACCCAACCGACCGCTGGCACGCTCTGCGCGCCCTCGAAGACGCTGAACTCAACAACTACATGGTCACCGGCCTGATCTACGTAGACCCCGACGCGCCTTCGATGTTCGACCTGTATGATCTGCCGGAACAGCCCTTGAACCGCATGACCGAGAGTCAGCTCCGCCCGCCGCGCGAAACGCTGGAAGCGGTGAATAAGATGATGTTCTAGATTAAAAAGCCGTCAGGGGCTTGACAACCCCACCCGGATTTGATACAGTTGTCTCTGTACGGCGAAACTTGAGGAGGAGGTGCATTTCATATGTCAACAGCTAAAGCGATCATTCGTGCTGTTCGGTATATGAGTGCGCCTGTAGCCTGAACCCGGTCTCCGATTCGATAACCAGTTCACGGGCGCGCTTATGCCGCCCGTGATTTTGTTTTAATCGGTTGAAGAATCTGGAGCGTAAAAATATATGGGCGATATTCCGCTCAACAGCTCGGTGCGGTCTGCAATGATGAACTCACTGCGCCAATACCGCAATTTGCTTTCCCGTTATCTCAAGCCGCAGTTGGGGCGGGTGATCTTGATGGCGGCCTTTTTGCTGACTGGCATTACCGTTAAGCTCATCAACCCGCAGGTACTGCGCTATTTTCTGGATACCGCCCAGGCCGGCGGCGCGCCGCGCGGCCTGTATGCGGCGGCGGGTCTGTTTTTAACCTTTGCATTGCTCCAACAGGCCATGAGCCTGGCGACGCGTTACACGGCGGCGTGGGTGGGGTGGGAGGCAACCAACCGCCTGCGCGCCGACCTGACTCTGCACGTGCTGCGCCTGGATATGTCTTTCCACAAGTCGCGCACGCCCGGCGAATTGATTGACCGCGTGGATGGTGACGTGACCCAGCTTGCGAACTTCCTATCGCTGTTCACGATCAACGTGGTCGGCGATGGCCTGTTAGTGATGGGCATTCTGGTGCTGCTGTTCGTCGAGAATGCCTGGTTGGGCCTGGGCATGGTGGTTTACACCCTGCTGACCCTGGTCGTACTGCGTTCGATTCACCGGCTGGCGGCGCCGCGTTGGGCCGCCGAACGTCAGGCGGGCGCGCTGTTGTATGGCTTTATCGAAGAGCGGATTGACGGGGCCGAAGAGATCCGCGCGGCGGGGGCCGAGTCTTACGTGATGCGCCGCCTGTACGCCTATCTGCGCGACTTCACCCGCAAGACGCGCGCGGCGGTGGTGTTTTCCAGCCTGACCTACAACCTCACCAATCTGGTGCATGTGCTGGGGTATGCCGCCGGTCTGGCCGTTGGCGTGATCCTGTACATGCGCGGCGAGGCCAGTCTGGGAACGGCTTACCTGGTCACGTACTACGTGGGGATGCTCTCTGATCCACTGCAAAGCATTCGCGCGCAGGTGGAGGATTTACAGCAGGCGTCGGCCAACATCCAGCGCATTGACGAACTCTTCAACCTGCGCCCGCAGGTGGGCGCAGGGGCCGCGGGGGGTAAACACCTGCCTACGGGCGCTCTGCCGGTGCGCTTTGATGGGGTTTCCTTCCAGTATGACGATCACCTCAACGGCGGTCATGGCGGCGGGGTGGAAAATAACTCTGGTCGGAGCAACGCGCTGACGGGCGTTTGCTTTGAAATCCAGCCAGGGCGGATATTGGGCATTTTGGGGCGCACCGGCTCTGGAAAATCCACGCTCACCCGCCTGCTCTTCCGCCTGTATGACCCTACCGAGGGGTCGGTGCAGTTGGGCGGGGTAGACCTGCGCGAGATTCCGCTGGATGAACTGCGGCGGCGGGTGGCGATGGTCACGCAGGATGTACAGTTGTTCCAGGCCACCGTGCGCGATAATTTAACCTTTTTCAACCGCGCGATCAGCGATGAGCAGTTAGAACAGGTGCTGAAGCAGTTGCGCCTGTGGGATTGGGTGCAGGCACTGCCTGGCGGGCTGAATGCGCCGCTGGCCGGTGGGCAGAGCCTTTCTGGAGGCGAAGCGCAATTGTTGGCGTTTGCCAGGGTGTTTCTCAAAGACCCTGGGCTGGTGATCCTCGATGAGGCTTCCTCGCGGCTGGACCCGGCTACCGAAACGCGAATGGAGCGCGCGGTTGACCGGCTGTTTGCCGGGCGCACGGGCGTGGTGATCGCCCATCGGCTCAAGACCGTCCTGCGCGCCGATGACATTCTGATCCTGGAAGATGGCCGCGTGGTAGAATACGGCCCGCGCGGCGCGCTGGCGAGCGACCCGAACTCGCGCTTTTATCACTTACTGCAAACCGGGTTGGAGGAGGCGTTAGCATGACCGCTGTTCCCCAAACGCAAGTTCCCCCCGCGCCGGCCACCATCCCCACCTGGAAGTTCACGGCGCTGTTGATTAAAAACCAGTGGAGGGTGTATGCCCTGCACTTCTTCTTTACCCTGTTAATCTTTGCCGAGCAGTTAGCGCCAGGGCTGATCGTTAAGGCCATCTTCGACCGGCTGGCCGGTCAGGGCGCGCCGGGCGACGCGGCCTTTTTGTGGAGCATGATCGCTCTGTATATCGGCATTGAAATCGCGCGCCTGTTCGTGGCGGTTGGCTACGAGTATTATGGCATGACCTTCCGCCTGCTCTCTGCCGCGCTGCTCAGCTCGAACCTGATGTCCAGCATCCTGCGGCGGCGCAGTGACCAGCCTCTGCCGGTCGCTTCAGGCGAGGCGCTGAACCGTTTTCACTACCACGCGGATATGGGCGAAGTCACCGACTTCCCGACCTGGATTCCCGATCAGGTGAGCAAGTGGGTGGCGGCGGCTGTCGCCGTGGTGATTATGGCGCGGATCAACCTGACGATCACTCTGGTCATTTTCCTGCCGCTGGCCGGCACCATGCTTCTCAGCCGGCTGGCGTGGGGCCGCCTGCTGAAAACCTACCGCGACGGCCGCCGCGCGCTGGATGCCTCGACCGGCTTTCTCGGAGAGGCGTTTGATGCTGTGCAGGCCGTCAAGGTGGCGGGGGCCGAGCAAGATGTGATCGGTCATCTGGTGGGATTAAACCAGGCCCGCGCCCAGGTTGAACTGCGGCAGGTCTTTTACCGCGGCCTGCTCAACGCGCTGAATAATTCAGTGGTGAATTTCGGCATTGGCGTTATCCTGCTGATGGCGGGGGCGGCGATCAGCGCGGGGACGTTTACGGTGGGCGATTTTGCCCTGTTCGTCAGTTACCTGTGGTTTACCACCCAGGTCCCTTCGGAGATTGGCACGTTCTACGGCGATTACAAGACCCAGGCCGTCTCCATTGAACGCCTCTTGGAGCTGGTGCGGCCAGAGCCGCCCGCTGTGCTGGTGGAGCCGCACCCCATTTACGACAGCGGCCCACTGCCAGCGGTGGAGTTTCCGGCGAAAGCCCCATCGGACCGGCTGGAAACGCTGGAACTGCGCGGCGTGAGCTACCATTACCCCGGCGCGGAAAACGGGCGTGGACTGGAAAGAGTCTCGCTGGCGCTGCGGCGCGGCGACTTCGTGGTCATCACCGGACGGGTGGGCAGTGGAAAATCAACCCTGGCGCGTCTGCTCAGCGGCCTGCTTAACCCCGATGCCGGCGAAATTCGCTGGAACGGGCATCCGGTGGCGGATCCGTCCACCTTTTTCCGTCCGCCGCGCGTGGCCTATACCGCCCAGTCGCCGCGCTTGTTCTCAGAGACGCTGCGCGATAACATCCTGTTGGGACTGCCTGAAGACCAGGTGGATTTACCCGGCGCGATCCATTCCAGCGTGCTGGAGCCAGACGTGGCCGCGCTGGAGAAGGGATTGGATACGCTGGTTGGCCCGCGCGGAGTGCGCCTGTCGGGCGGGCAGGTACAGCGTTCCGCCGCCGCGCGCATGTTCGTGCGCGACCCCGAACTGCTGGTCTTCGATGATCTCTCATCCGCGCTGGATGTGGAAACCGAGCAACTGCTGTGGAAGCGGCTGGATGAACGCCGTGCTCGCTCTAACAATGGGCTGACCTGCCTGGTGGTGTCGCACCGCCGCCCGGCCCTGCGCCGCGCCGACCATATTGTGCTGTTGAAAGACGGGCGCGTGGAGGCTCAGGGCCGGTTGGATGATCTGCTGGCAGTCAGCGAGGAAATGCAGCGCCTCTGGCGTGGAGAAATGGAAGATGCGTAAATAAGAAGCAGGGGTGAGGCGATTCCGCTTCACCCCTGCTGGAGTTTACCGCGATGGCTTTGGCACAATCTTAACAAAACGGCTGAGAAGAACGTGATCGGCGGCCAGCAAGCGGATGCGCTGGGCGGCCTCGCTTTGCTGGGTTTGCTCCAGGGCTTCGATGTAATAGTCGAGCAGGCGGCGCAGGTCGGGGATGTCGGCCAGTTCGAGGCGCTCAATGGCGACGGCGGCCCCCAGCGCGATGCGCCGCTGGAGGGCGGCCCGGTCGAAGCCCATCGCCGGGGTGAGCAGTTGGTAGACCACTCCGCCGGTCATGCCCGCGAAGGCATAAGGACCGGGGTCGCCCAGGATGACCACCTGCCCGGCGGTCATGTATTCGCAGGCGAAGCCTTTAATGTTGGCGCGCATGCCCATACAGCCCAGGCTGTCGTCAATGGGTGCGGTGATCTCGCCCGCCAGGATGACCGAGGCCCCCGATAGGCGGATGCAGGCACGCGAGTCGGCGTCGCCCTGGACGATTAACACGCCGCCCTGCGCACCGTAGGCAAAGCTCTTGCCCACACTGCCATCAATGCGGTAGCCGTCATGGTTCAGGCCCTTCATCACTGCCACGCGCCCGCCGGATGCTCCCTTGGCGACGCCATCCTGCGCGCCGCCTTCAATGATGATGTCCATTTGCTCAGTATTCCAGGCGGCAAAGCCATTCCCGCCAATGGAAGAGGGGCCAAAGCGCAAATGCAGGCCCTGAATGCGGCTGCGGATGCCCGGACGGCGGGCCAGCTCGCCGGCCAGGCGCGACCCCAGCGCGCGGTCGTAAGCCATCACCTCGTCCTGGTAGGTCACTTCGCGGTTGTCATCGCTGAGGGTATCGAGAATCAGTTCCGACATGAAGCGCGTCAGGCTGTTGCGCGGGCGGGTGAGCAGGTGGCCCACGCCCGGTTCGGGTTCGGGGCGGGGGCGCAGGGGCACATGCGCAAAAGCGGGCGAAAGATCAATGCGCTCGTGCATTTGCACCTGTTCCAGCAGATCGGCCCGGCCAACCAGGTCTTGCAGGCGGGTTACGCCGAAGCGGGCCGCCAGCGCGCGCAGTTCGTCGCCCAGGGCCTGGAATAACTTAACGATGTAACCAACGCCCGTCTGGTATTCGAGCGGCGAGAAGCCCCGCAGGCCCCTTTCTTTGGCCTCATCGCGGGTTTTGATGTGCGTGCAGATGCCCACGGGACATTCGCCCGTGTTGCAGGACCGGCAGATGGTGCATCCCAGGGCGACCATTGCCATCGTTGCAAAGCCTACCCGGTTCGCGCCCAGAAGGATCATCTTAAAGGCATCTTCGCCGGTTTTCATGCCGCCGTCACACCACAATTCTACGCGGTGGCGGATGCCGGCTTCTACCAGGGCGCGGTGGGCCTGGATGACGCCGATTTCGGCGGGCAGGCCCACGTGCTGAAGGGCGTGCCGGCGCGCCGCGCCCGTCCCGCCATCATAGCCAGACAGGTTAATCACGTCTGCCCCGGCTTTGGCAATGCCGACTGCGATCACGCCAATGTTGGGAATGACCGGGCATTTGACGGAGATGCGCGCATTGGGATTGACGTTTTTTAATTCCTCAATCAACTGCGCCAGGTCTTCGATGGAATAGAGATCGTGGTTGCTGGAGGGCGACAGCAGGGTGACGTAAGGGCTGGTGCGGCGGGCCAGGGCCACTTTGGGCGTGATCTTATCCCCCGGCAGCATTCCGCCTTCGCCGGGCTTCGCGCCCTGCCCAATTTTGATCTCTAACAGCGCCGCTGAGTTGAGAAATTCAGCATTAACGCCGAACCGCCCCGAGGCCACCTGCTGGCCCCGGTTATGCCGGTACAGGCCCAAAATTTCGGGCAGTTCGCCCCCCTCGCCGTTGATGCAGATGATATTCAGATCGGCGGCGGCCTGGGCGTAAGCGCGGTAAGAGGTCTCGCCCTGTGAACCATACGACATGGCCCCAATCACAAACGGCAGATCGTAATTGCGGATGGAAATATCCACCTGAGATGGATCGAGGGGCTTCACCTCTGGCGCAGTGGGGGCGGCGCGCACGCCCATGATGTGGCGCAGTGCAACGGGGTTATCGCCCGCAAGCTGTTCAAAGGCGGCTTTCACCTCTGCGTAGCCAATGTCGCCGCGGATAAACGCGGCCACTTTCTTGTAATAGTGCGGGTAGAAGCGGTCCGTCTGAGGCAGGTCGGGGTCAACGTTCTCGCCCCGCAGGTTCGCGGCGCGGGCGGCGGCTTCTTCATCCAAAACCCGCCAGGTCAGCCCGGCTTTTTCTGACCCGAAATAGCTGGCAATGCCCAGGATGGCGGCGATGGAGGGGGCCAGGCCAATGGCGCTGTGAACGCGCCCATACCCGCGCAGTTCGTGACAGCCCAGGGTGGAAGTGATTTTCTCCAGTTCATTCTTCAAGATCGAGAGAAGCAGGCACTGGGTTTTCACCAGTTTGCCTTCGTCTGCGGGGAGGTGGCCGGTGTGTGCGTGGAGGGCCACGCCCAGCATGGCGTAGGGGTTGGCGGCATCGGCCCCGAAACCAAAGAGAAGAGCCAGGTCGTGCAGACTGCGGAGCGCACCGGAGCGCACCACAATCCCAGTGCGGCGGCGCAGGCTTTGACCCTGAAGGTAGCGTGCCGCCTTAATGGAGTTGCGCAGTGCCCCGTCAACGGCGGCGGTTGCCAGATGAGGGTCGAGCCAGCCCCAGGCATTGGCGATAGCCTCGCTGTCATCGAGGATCAGGCACTGCGCGCCGGCTTTCACGGCCTCTACGGCTTCGCGCTGTAAGCGCAGCACCGCCCCGGCGGTATCTTCTCCGGGCTTCAGGCCCAGGGTTAAACAGGCGGCGCGTTCACCAAAAGCGGCCAGTAACTGCTCAATGCTCAGCGAACCGATCTGCCGGGCGGCCTCTTGCGCGGCCTCGGCACTGCCCAGGGCCGGGTGTCCGCCGGTCAGCAGGGGTGTCTCTAACTCCACCAGAATATCGTCTGGGTTGGGGGCCGCGCCGATGGCCGGGCGCGCGCCAACGAGCATCTGGGTAGAGAAGGCTTCGCTTTCGCGCTGGTGGTCAATGGCCGGATGAGTGACCACGGCCACCGTTTCTTTACAAAAATCAGCCAGGTTGACGCGCGCCTTGCTGAGCACCGCCAGCGGGCCATCGTAGCCTAACGAGCTGAGCGGGCCTCTCCCTTCGGCGAGCATATCTTCGATGTCGGTGAGATGATCTCGCTGCCAGCCGCTGGCGGTCAGCAGGCGAATATCGAAGCTGTGGGCCGGCTGGCTCAGCCAGGGCGCAGTCCGGCCAGAGGTGAACAGGCGAACCGCCGGGACGGTCTGGGTGGACGTTGAGAGCGCAGGCCCTTCGTGTTCGTGGACCGGCTGAGGTGAGCCGGGCCAGGGCGTCAGCGGTGGGGCTGGCTCGGCGGAGGGAGCTTCCCAACCGGCCCAGGCAGGCGAGGCCGCCGGTGGACCTTCGCGCTGCTGCGCGCGGTTGAAGACGTGAGCGCGAATCTGGGCGTGATGGAGGGCAACGACTTTCTCACCCCGATGCAGAACCAGGGCCATCTTTTCGCCGGGGGCCAGGGCGCGGGTTTCGCCCACGCGGTTATCAAAGAGGATCGCGCCGCGCTCGGAACTGAAGATCAGCTCTTTCTCGGTCTCTACGTACCACAGGGGCCGCAGGCCGAGGGCGTCTACGCTGGCTATAGCCAGGTTGCCGTAGCGTGCCACCACCGCCGCCGGTCCCTGGGCGTATGGCCCAAAAGCCTGGCGGAAGCGGGTGTAAACGGCGCGCATCTCCGGCGGCAGAAGGCGAATCTCGTGCGGCGGCGGGGGAAAGATCATCTCCATCGCTTCGATCAGGTCGAGGCCGTGATCCACGCACAGGGTATGCAGAGCGCGGTCAATGTTCTGCGAGTCTGAGCCGTTGCGCGGCAGGTTGACGCCAATTTGTTCAATCTCTTCGACAAACCGAGAGATGGTGCTGATCTCGCCGTTGTGACCGATCAGGGCAAAGGGTTGGGCGCGGTCAAAGGTGGAGACGGTATTGGTGGAATAACGCGCGTGGCACAGCACCATGGCGGTATCGAAGTTGCGGTCTTGCAGGTCGGGGTAAAAGCGGGCCAGGGCTTCCACCGAACCGCGCAGTTTATAAACAACTACATGCGAACTGAGCGAGGCGAAGTGGATGGGATAAGCGCCTTCGAGTTGAGTTTGGATCCGCAGCAGGCGGCTTTCGAGGTCGGGCCAGTCGGCGTAACCGGCCAACTGCCAGAAAGAGGGCGGGTTAATGCGGGCGTTAGAACCCAGGGCATTGGGCCGTGACCGGCCCATCTGAGCGACGAGCAGGTTGAGCCCGGCTTCATTAAAGCGGTTGTTGATATCTTCAAGCAGACCGGAGACGTTAACATGGCTGGGGATGAACAGATGACCCACCCAGAAACCGGGCAGGGTGGCGAGCGAAGAACGCAGATTGGCCTGGCTGAGTTTTTTGGCCCATAGCTGGCGGGGAATATCGGTCTGCACCCCGGCGCCGTCGCCCTCGCCGTTGACAAAGCCGGTGCGGTGTCCCATCTGCGCGAGGGCAGTCAGCGCGCGTTTTAACGTGCCAAAGGTGCTTTGTCCCTGCTTGCGCACGCTCATGTAAAGAGCGCAGGAATCGTGTTCCTGCCCGTAAGGTTCTTGTGGGGGGGCGTTGGTCTGAATACGCGGGATGTTCATCTCCTTCTCCTACCAAATAACAACGCTCGCAGAACGCCTGCCGCCGCGATTTACACACAACCTGGCGAATTGTCCTGATGAAGGGAACCCCGCGTGGAAAGCCCGAAACAAACCACCTCTAAAACCCACCACCAGGCCAGCGGTCATGTCGTAACGCCAGTTTGGGATCGGCAAAAGGGGCGTTTCAGGCTTTGAGGCGGCCTGGCCGCCTCAAAACCCGAAAAGGACCTTATCCCGAACTCACGTTAAATAAGGATTATAAGCGAATTGTGCTGGAAAGCAAGCGCTTTTTGGTTGTTTTCTTCCGAAAACGACGTAATTACTTAGAAATCTTTCTTTTTCGGTCAGTGATCCACTCGCTCCACGATCCCACGTACAGGCGCGCGCCCGGCAGGCCGGCCCTGGAAAGGGCCACCAGATGATGGCAAGAGGTGACGCCCGAACCGCAGTACACAATGGCATTTTCCGGCGGCACGTTCCCCAGCAGGTCTAAAAACTGGCGGCGCAGTGCCTCTGGCGGCAAAAAGCGCCCATTTTCCTGAAGGTTAGCGCCGTGAAAGCGGTTGACGGCCCCCGGAATGTGACCGGCGACCGGGTCAATGGGTTCGACTTCGCCGCGATAGCGCTCGGGGGCGCGCGCGTCAATCAGGCGGTGGGCGGGCGAGTCTTGCACCTGCTCGACTTCCGCCGTCGTGGCGACCATTTCCCAATGAGGGCGGGGGTGGAACGCGGCTGGAGAGCGCGTTTCAATGCCAGAGGCCAGCGGCAGGCCCAACTGCTGCCAGGCCTGCAAGCCGCCATCCAAAACCGCCGCAGCCGGGTGACCTAAAAAGTGCAAGAGCCACCACAGGCGGGCGGCATAGGCCCCGCCGGCGGTGTCGTACACCACCACCTGGGTGCGGTCGTCAATCCCCCAGGCCGAAAAACGCTCCGCCAGCGTATCCACGTCCGGCAGGGGGTGACGCCCCGTTTGCCCTGGGATGACCGGGCCGGAGAGGTCGTGATCGAGGTGCGCGTACACCGCGCCAGGGATGTGGCCTTCCTGGTAACTGCGGAAGCCCCAGGCGGGGTCTTTCAGGTCGAAGCGGCAGTCGAAGATGGCCCAGGCCGGGTCGGAAAGGTGTTCGCGCAGAATTTCAGGGGCGATAACGTCTTTGAACATCATCCTACCTCTTATACGTAAATTGCGGGATGCACCCCGCAATTTACATAAAATTCAGCAAACGGCCTACTTCAGGCCAGAGCCGATGGTGTATAACAGCGCGAAGTTGGGCGTGCGGGCCGTCCCTACCGGAAAACCCGTAATCAAGACGATTTGCTGGCCGGGTTTCAGGTCAGAAGAAAATACCAGGGCCGATTCAACGTAGGACAGCATGGTTTCGATGGACGAGGCAAAGGGGACCAAAAACGGCTGAACGCCCCAATAGATCCCCAGGCGCTGATAGGTTTCGCGTTCCGGCGTAAAGGCCAGGATCGGCACGCGCGGGCGGGCCTTAGACATAAACAAAGCCGTCAGGCCGCTCATGGTAAAGACGGCGATGGCGGCCACATCACGGTCGTGCGCCAGTTCGCGGGCCGCGCGGGTGATCGAAACCGCGTCGGACTGCACCGTGATATTGTCGGGGAAGGTTTTGTAATGGCCCCACCGGTCATAATGGCTCTCGGCCTCTTCCACAATCGCGGCCATCATGGCGACAGATTCCACCGGATATTTGCCCGCGGCAGTTTCACCGGAGAGCATCACCGCGTCGGTTCCGTCGAAGATGGCGTTGGCAACGTCCGAGGCTTCGGCGCGAGTGGGGCGGGGATTTTGAATCATCGACTCGAGCATTTGGGTGGCGGTGATCACAAACCGGGAATGGCGGTTGGCGCTCTCGATGATCTCTTTTTGGATGTTTGGAACCGATTGGGGCGACATTTCGATCCCCAGGTCGCCGCGCGCCACCATGACCCCATCGGCGGCGTGTAAAATCTCGTGCAGGTGATCAATCGCCTCTGGCAGTTCGAGCTTGGCGCAAATGGGAACGTGAGCGCGCTCTGGGGCCAGTTCGGCAATGGCCTGGCGCACGTTTTCAACGTCAGCGGCGCTGCGCACGAAAGAGATCGCCACAATATCCACGCCAGCCTTGAGGCCAAATTCCAGGTCGGCCCGGTCTTTTTCCGTCAGGCTGGGGATAGAGAGGTTGGCGCGTGGAAGGTTGACCCCTTTGTGCGATTTTAACAGCCCGCCCAGCACAACCCTGGCCTCAACCGCGTCGTGCGTTACGCGTACGACTTCGATCTCTAGCTGGCCGTCGTCCATCAAGATGCGGTTGCCAGGCTGAACGCTCTTTTCGAGGTCGGGGACGTCAAAAGGGATGAGCAGCCGGTCTGGGACGGTGGTGGCAAGGTTGGGGTTAGAGGTCAAAACAAGGGTATCCCCTGGGTTAATCTGGACCGCGCCCCCTGGGATCTCTCCAACGCGCAGTTTTGGCCCTTGCAGGTCTTGCAGGATCGTGATCGGCTTCTGGTACTGCTCCGCAAGAGAGCGGATCAACTGGATCGAGGCGGCGTGTTCTTCATGAGCGCCATGCGAGAAGTTCAGGCGGGCCACATCCATCCCGGCCTGAATCATGCGGGCCAGTACACTGCGCTCGCGGCTGGCAGGCCCAATGGTAGCGATGATTTTGGCGCTGCGTTTCATCGTTGTTTTCGTCTCCGAGCTGGCCGGGCCGGTGAGGTCATGCGCTTTGGCTCACCGGCCCGGCCCTTGATTAGAGATAGTTGAGCTGGCGCGCCTGGCAGGCCAGTTCATCGCGGAACTGGGGGTGGGCAATGGAAATCAGCAGTTGGGCGCGCTGGCGGATGGATTTGCCGTACAGGTTGACGATCCCAAATTCGGTGCAGACGTAATGCACATGGTTGCGGCTGGTGGTTACGCCGGCCCCCGGCTTGAGCGTGGGGGTAATCCGGCTGACCACGCTTCCATCGCGCAGGGTAGAAGTAGACGGCAGGGCAATGATGGGCAGTCCGCCTTCAGAGCGGCCGGCCCCGTAGATAAAGTCTAACTGGCCGCCTACGCCGCTGTACAGTTTGGTCCCAATGCTGTCGGCGGCCACCTGGCCGGTGAGGTCCACTTCGAGGGCCGAGTTAATGGCAACCATGCGCGTGTTTTGGGCGATGGTGAAGGGATCGTTGACGTATTCGGTGCAGTGCAGTTCTACCACAGGGAAGTCATCCACCCAATCGTACAGGCGGCGGGTCCCTAACAGGAACCCGGCGATGATCTTGCCGGGGTGAATGGACTTGCGCGCGCCGGTGATCACGCCCTTTTCCACCAGGTCAATGATGCCATCGGAGATCAATTCAGAGTGGATGCCCAGGTCTTTTTTATCGCCCAGGTAGCGCAGGACGGAATCGGGGATTGCGCCAATGCCGGCTTGCAGGGTTGCGCCGTCGGGGATCAACCCGGCGATATGCGTGGCGATCTGGTCAATGACCGGCGAGCTTTCGGCGCTCATCGGCAGTTCGGCCAGGGGGTAATCCACCGGGATGATGTAATCGAGATCGCTGACGTGGATGAGCGTGTCGCCGTGCATGCGCGGCATCTGGCGGTTCACCTCGGCGATGATGATTTTGGCCGACTGCGCCGCCGCTTTGGTCAGCCCGGCCTCAATGCCCAGGGTGCAGTAACCATGACGGTCAGGCGGCGAAAGGTGAACCAGGGCCACGTCAACCGGCAGAATGCCCTGGCTGAACAGCAGTGGGAATTCCGACAGCAGTACGGGGGTAAAATCGGCGCGGCCTTCTTGCACGGCCTGGCGGACGTTGGCGCTGATAAACAGGCTGTTGACGCGCAGGTGGCCCTGGAGCGCCGGGGCGACGTATTCACTGCCGGCCACGGTGAGCGCCTGGCAGATTTCCACGCCTTCCAGGTTGGGCGCGGCTTCCACCAGGGCCGCCAGGATCTGGCGGGGAACCGAGCAGTTGCCGGTGAGAAATACCCGGCTGCCCGACCGGATGGCGCGGATGGCTTCTTGCGGCGTAACCTGGCGCGACTGGTAGATCGTTTCCCAATCCATAGAGGGTTCCCTTTAGGGCATGTTGAGGACGGCGCGAATCTTGGGAAGCGCCCAATCAATCGTGGCGCGGTCAATAATCAGCGGCGGCGCAAAGCGGATGACATGTTCGTGGGTCTCTTTGCACAAGATCCCCTCGTCTTTCAACGCCTCGCAGAAGCGGCGAGCGCCGCGCGCTTCGGGCTTCAGTTCCACGCCGATCAGCAGGCCCCGCCCGCGCACTTCTTTGACGTGCGGGCTGGGAATTTCGGCCAGTTGCTCGATGAAATATTCACCGAGAGCGGCGGCATTTTCGATCAGCTTTTCGTCTATCAGCACATCCAGCGCCGCCCGCGCAATGGCCGCCGCCAGGGGGTTGCCGCCGAAGGTGGAGCCGTGCTGGCCGGGTCGAAACAGCCCCAGGATGGGCCGGTCCGCCAGGACAGCCGAGACGGGATAGAAGCCACCCCCCAAGGCCTTGCCGATGATGACCACGTCTGGCCGCACGCCTTCGTGATCAACTGCGAAGAGCCTGCCGGTGCGCCCCAGGCCGGTTTGGATCTCATCATCCAGGTACAGCACGTTATGGCGGGTGCAGATCTCGCGCACCTGGCGCAAATAGCCCGTTGGGGGAATCAAGACGCCCCCTTCTCCCTGAATCGGTTCCAACAGCACGGCGGCGGTGTTGGGAGTGATGGCTTTTTCGAGGGCGGCGGCGTCGCCGTAGGGTACGGCCACGAATCCGGGCGTAAAGGGGCCGAAGTCCTCTTTATAGGCCGGTTCGGTGGAGAAAGAGATGATGGTCGTGGTGCGTCCGTGGAAGTTACCGTTGGCGACGATGATCTCAGCCTGGTTTTGAGGGACTTTTTTTACCTGGTAGGCCCACTTGCGGGCCAGTTTGACGGCGGTCTCAATGGCTTCGGCCCCGCTGTTCATCGGCAGGGCCATATCGTACCCGGTGAGGTCATGCAGTTGTTTATAGAGCAGTCCCAGTTGATCGTTGCGGAAGGCGCGCGAAGTGAGCGTGATCTTTTGGGCCTGTTCGATCATCGCGGCCAGGATGCGCGGGTGAACATGCCCCTGGTTAAGCGCCGAATAGGCGCTGAGGCAGTCGAGGTAGCGTTTGCCCTCTACGTCGTACACCCAACAGCCCTGCCCTCGGGTGAGAACGACATCCAGAGGGTGGTAATTATGCGCGCCGTACTGTTCTTCCAGCGCAATGTATTTTTGGGTATCCATAGTGATATTCTTTATGAGACGCCAAACAAGAAAGCCAGGATGGCTTTTTGCGCGTGCATGCGGTTGTGAGCCTGCTGGAAGATAACCGAATGCGGCCCATCGGCCACTTCATCGGTAATCTCTTGCCCCCGGTGGGCGGGCAGGCAGTGCATGACAATCACCCGGGGGTCGGCTTCTGCCACCAACGCGGCGTTGACCTGGTAGGGTGGGAAGACGGCTTTGCGCTTTTCAGTTTCGGCTTCCTGCCCCATGCTGGTCCAGGTGTCGGTATAGATGACCTGCGCGCCGCGCACGGCCTCGTGGGGGTCGCGCATCTGGCAGATGCGAACGCCCGTTTGCTGGGCGATCTGCTCGGCGATTTTTACGGCCTGGGGGTTGAGGTCATATCCGGCGGGGCTGGCGATGGTGAAGTTCCAGCCCAGTTTGGCGCATACGTGCATCAGCGAGACGGCCACGTTATTGCCGTCGCCCACGAAGGTTACGTTTAACCCGGGGGCTTTGCCGAACTTTTCCTGGATGGTGAGGGCGTCGGCCATGGCCTGGCAGGGGTGGTTGTAGTCGCTCAGGCCGTTGATGACGGGGACCGAGGACCACTGCGCCAGTTCTGTAACGTGGCTGTGGTCAAAGACGCGCGCCATGATTGCGTCCACATACCCGGCCAGCACGCGGGCTACATCGGCGATCGATTCGCGCTGTCCCAGGCCCACTTCATTGGGCGAGAGATAGAGTGCATCGCCGCCCAGGTGGCGCATCGCCATGTCAAAACTGACGCGGGTGCGCAGGCTGGGCTTTTGGAAGATCATCCCAAGTACTTTGCCTTTCAATAGAGGGCGGTTTCCGCTGGCAGTGAGTTCTTTCTTTAACTCAACAGCCAGGTCGAGCATATACTGGATTTCATCTTTGGAATAGTCTGCAATGGCGATGAAGTCTTTTTTCATCATAAGAAACAGGCTCCGTTTTTCATGGACGAACATGGTTTTCCATCCAGGGTGAAGTATATCATAGGGAATAAAATTCTTGCCCTGTCGTTCCAGACAGGGGTACAATAAGCTTCAATTTTAAAAAGGCGGGGATGAAAGGAAAGCCATGACGCTTTCGAGGTTTGCCAGGTTTACCTGGGGGGTGTTGGCCTATAACGTCCTGGTGATTTTATACGGGGCGTTTGTGCGGGCGACTGGATCGGGCGCGGGGTGTGGGGCGCACTGGCCGTTATGCAATGGGGTGGTGATTCCCCGGCCGGAGCGCATCGAAACGCTGATCGAATTTGCCCACCGTGCGACGAGCGGCCTGGTGCTGGTGCTGGCGGTGGCGTTGGTGGTATGGGCCTGGCGCGCTTATGGCAAGGGATCTTGGGTGCGGCGGGGCGCGGCGCTGGCGATGTTCTTTACGATTACCGAGGCGCTGGTCGGAGCCGCGCTGGTGCTGTTTGGCTGGGTGGCGGATGACGACTCGGCGGCGCGGGCCATTTCGATGATGGTTCACCTGGTGAACACCTTCCTGCTGATCGGCTCCATCACCGTGACGGCGTGGTGGGCCAGCGTGGGCGAGCCAGAGAGCGGCCTGCGCGCGCCCGCCTGGACGGGCGGGTTGTGGCTGGCGGGGGCGCTGGCAATGCTGGTGCTGGGGGCCAGTGGGGCCGTCACCGCGCTTGGTGATACGCTGTTTCCGTCTGGCTCGCTGGCGGAGGGCCTGCAGCAGGATTTTTCGCCAACCGCGCACTGGCTGGTGCGGATGCGCGTTTACCACCCGGCGATTGCCATCAGCGTGGGCCTTTACCTGGCCGCGGCGACGACGCTCATCCGCCGGAAGTTCACCGGCAGGGGCGCGATCCCTTACCTGGAAGGCGTTACCAACCTGTTATATGGGCTGTATCTGACGCAAATTGTGGTAGGGTTGATCAACGTGGGGCTGTTAGCCCCGGTGTGGATGCAGATCCTGCACCTTTTGGTGACGAACCTCATCTGGATCACATTCGTTTTACTTGGAACCCTGGTTTTTAGCGGCGGCCTGCGCCTTGCGGTGGGCGTCCCAGAGCATCAGGTCCATGACCCGGTACGAGAGGGGGCCAAGTAGGTTGTGCAGGTGGAAGAACAGGGTGCTGTCGAAGCCGGGGGTAATCAGATAGACTCCGCGCGCCGCGTCGCGCAGTACAATGCGGGCCACCTCTTCGGGCCGCATCACCTTGTTCATCCGGTCCAGGATTTTCAAAACTTCCGGCTTGAACTGATTCTCGTATTCCAACTGCGGCGTTTGCGTATCGGGCGGAAAGACGACCGAGAGCCGGATGTGATGGGGCTTGAGTTCAGCGCGCAGTACGTCTGACAGGCCGCGGACGGCAAATTTGGACGGGCTGTAGGCCGAGTAGCCGTAAATCCCCTGGAAGCCGGCAATGGAAGAGAAATTGATAATATGCCCAGAGCCGCGCGCTAACATGCCGGGGAGAAGCGCCTGGATGACGTGAAGAGTTCCGAAGTAATTCACGTCCATCATCCAGCGGAAAATTTCAATCTCCAGGTCTTGAAACAAGCCCGGATGGGCAACACCGGCGGAGTTGAAAAGATAATCGGGGGCGGGGTAAGCCGCGAGCGTTTGCATCACGCTGGCGTGCGAGGCTACATCCACGGAGAGCGCCTCAACCCGCTGGTCATCAGAGCGGCGCGCCGCTCTGATTTCCTGGCAGGCCCGTTCCAGTTTGGCAGGGTCGCGCGCCAGGATGGCGACATGCGCGCCGGCCCCGGCTAACTGCTTCGCCAGGGCCAAACCAATGCCGCTCGACCCGCCGGTGATCAGCGCGGACTTTCCCGCGTAGGCGTTCACGCTCAGATTAGTTGTGACCGCACGAAGAACAGCTTCCGCCGCTGCAGCCGCCACAACCGCCGCCAGAGCCGGCTACACTGCGGCCTTCGCTGGCGGCAAAGAACACCGAGAGCGCCCGGCTGGTATGCTCGCTCCGGCAGCTCTTGCAGGCGACGGGTTTGTCTGCGTCTCTCATCGAGCGCAGCATGTCAAAATGATGACCACAATCTTTGCACACGTATTCATACAGGGGCATAATACCGGCATCCTTTCTTACCTGTGAGAAGTTCACTCGAATGGGTAGATTATATCTCAGAAATTTAAAAGGGCCATGAAAGGTTGGACAGCGGTGATGGCCGCCGCTTACTGTTGGAAAAAGGTCTCGCGCACATCTACCACGCGCTGTACCAGCGGCGAGATGGCCTCCACCAGTCTGGCTTCAGGGATCCCGGCCACTTTGAGGGTGATCTGGCCGGTCTCTTTGCTGTCTCCCTCAGAGATTGCCAGGGCGAGGATATCGCCGCCCATCTCAAAGATTTTCGACGTGATTTTGGCAAGCTGGCCGGGGCCGCGCGGAACGTAGACGGTCAGGCGCACGCCGGGTTCACGCCCGCCCAACAACTCGATGAAGGTTTTAAACAGGTCGGTTTCGGTGATGATGCCCACCAGCTTGCCTTCGCGCATGACCGGCAGGCCAGAGACCTTGCTGTCTGCCATGATGCGTGCCGCTTCTTCGATGGGCGTATCTTCGGAGACGGTGATGACCTCACGCGTCATAATTTCATCCATCGTAATTTTGCGGGTCAGTTCGCGCGCTTCCCAAACGCTCAACGTAGTGGCTTCGGAAGGCGAAGCCTTGAGCAGGTCGCTATCCGATACAATCCCAACCACCTGGCCGCGGTTGTTGACGATGGGCAGGCGGCGGATATGCTCCCGCTGCATAATCTCCATGGCTTCAGGGAGGTTCGTCTCAGGGTAAGCTGTGATGACAGGGTAGCGCATGCGTTCTTTAACAAGCATAGAAACCTCGTTTTGGGCCGCGAAATCGGTCAAATGATGAAGCAATGTCTTTATACATCAATTGGGCCATTCCTGCAAGCCGAATTTACAGCTACGGACGGCCCTGAACTCAATTCGAGAATTCTTCCCGGCTTCCGCGCCAAAGCGAGGGTACAATGGACGCTATGGTTCACTCTGAAGAAGAACTCTTGAAGATATTAGATGAGCAGGGCATTGGCTACCGCCGCGTGACGCATCCGCCGGTATATACCTGCGCTCAGGCTGAAGTGGAGTGGGATGAAATGGGGGGCGCCAGCACCAAGAACCTGTTTCTACGCGAGCGCGGGGGCCGGTTCTTTTTGGTCATGACCGACTGCCACAAACGGTTAGATTTAAAGGCGCTTGCCAGGCAGATAGGCGCGGCGGGGCGGCTGGTATTTGGCTCGCCGGAAGAACTGCTGGAGAAGTTGGGGCTGACGCCCGGCGCGGTGACGGCTCTGGCATTGGTCAACGACCCCGATCACCAGGTGCAGTTGGTGATTGACGAAGATATTTGGGCGGGAGAGTGTTTTTTATGCCACCCGCTGGTCAATACCGCAACGCTGGTGATGACGCGGTGCGATTTACTGCGGTTCTTTGATTGGACGGGGCATCTCCCGATGGTGGTAAGGCTTCCAGCGGGATGAGAATTTTCAGTTCATTGACCCAATGGCGCGTAAACTGCAAGCCGCAGTTTACGCGCCATTGAAAATGAGAACTATTTTCACCCGTTTGACCCCATGCGTTCTTTGAAGGCCTGGATCAGCGCGGGGACGATGACGTTCACGTCGCCTACAACCCCATAGCGGGCCATTTTGAAGATGGGGGCGTTGGCGTCTTTGTTGATGGCGACAATCACTTTGCTGTTGGCAATCCCCATAGTGTGCTGGATCGCGCCGGAAATTCCGCAGGCGATGTAGAGATTAGGCGAGACCATTTTGCCCGTTTGCCCGATCTGGTATTCATAGGGCATGTAGCCCGAGTCGACCACCGCGCGGCTGGCTCCGACCACGCCGCCGAGAAGATCGGCCAGTTCTTGAAGCAGTTTAAAGCCCTGTTGGGTGCGCCACTTTTCGGCCTCTTTGTCCTTCAGGCCGGGGGGCGGGGTGGCGGGAAAGCTGGTGAGACCGCGCCCGCCAGAGACGATGACATTGGCCTGAGTGACATCCACCCTGGCCTCAGCGGGCGCGAAGCCCGTCACGCGGACGCGGGTTTCTGCCGCGGCGGTCGCCACCGGAATGATCTCGCCGGAGCGGTTGGGGTCTGGCGTGGGCATTCCAAACGAGCGGGCGCGCACGGTGATGATCTGCGGCCTTCCGTGGATGGATGCTTTCGATAGAACCCTGCCGCCCAAGAGCTGGCGCGTGACGATCACCGCGCCGTCCGCCACTTCCAGTGCGGCGGCGTCTGGCAGAATGCCAGAATCCAGGTCTACGGCGGCGGCGGCGGCCAGATCGCGGCTGCGCGCCGTGTTCGGGAAGAGGATCACCGCAGGGGCGCGTTGGGCGGCCAACTGCGCCAGCGTGGCGGCGTAATTTTCGAGAATATAGGGTTCCAGAGCAGGATCATCGGCCTGAAGAACGGCATCTGCGCCGTAGTGGATGGCTTTTTGCGCGATGTCCTGCGCTCCACAGCCGAACACCAGGGCCGTCAGCGGGCCGCCCAACGCCGCCGCGACGCTCTTACCGGCATTGAGAGCTTCCCACGATTCGGGCCGGGCCTGGCCCTGGAACGCGTCAATATAGACCCATACGTTGCTCATAGCACCTTCTCATTTAAAATCCGGTCGGCGAGTTGGGCGGCGATTTCTTCGGGGGTCGCACCCTCGATCATTTCTAACCGGCTGCTGCGCTGTGGGACGGCCTCTACACCCTGGCCGGCGATCACCGGTGTGGGGGCGGCCAGGCCGAGGTCAGCCGCGGACCAGGCCGGGATGACGGCTTTGGCGGCTTTGCGCGTTCCCAAAAAGGAAGGAAAACGCGGCTCGGCAAAGTCTTTGTTGATGCTCAAGACTGCCGGAAGCTGTGCTTCGACTTCCTGGCGGCCTTCTTCCATAGAGCGCCAGGCCGCCAGAGTTTTGCGGGCAGTATCCAGGCTGGCAATGGCCGATACGCGCGTCAGGACCGGCCATTTTAACCGGCGGGCGGTCTGAACGGCGGTTACGCCCATCTCGGTATCCGAAGCCTGGCGGCCAAAGAAGACGGCGTCTACGCCGCCGATTTTGGCAACGGCCGCCGCCAGAATAGCGGCGGCGGCCTGCGTGTCGAGCGCGTTTGGGTCGGCCACCTGCACCCAAATGGCGCTGTCACAGCCCATAGCGATGGCGTGCTTGAGGGCTTCGCGGGCATTTTCATCGCCAACCGCCAGGGCAATGACTTCACCAGAGACATTTTCCTTTTGCAGCAGGGCCGCCTCGACGGCAAACTCGTCCCAAGGGTTGATAATCGGCGGCGTATCCGCGCCCCACTGCACCCGGTCCGCCTGAACCGTAAAGTTCGCGGTGACATCATAGATTTGCTTGACACAGACGACAAATTTCAAGGCGAACTCCTTCGAAAGGCTTCGGCATTGGTTGGGAGCGGCAAAGCTATCCACACAACCAATGCGCTAAATCAATCTCGTTATTTACGCAAGCCGGTTAGCGATGATTTCGGCAATATCCAGGGTCTGGACGGCGGCATGGGCCGCGGCGGCCTCATCCTGGAACATGACTTTGCAGAAGGGACAGCCAACTGCCAGAACGCCGGCCTGGGTGTTTTGAACTTCTCTGAAGCGGTTACTGCGCACCAGTTCATCTCCGTGTTCCTCTTCCTTCCACAACTGCGCCCCGCCGGCCCCACAGCAGAACCCGCTGGAGCGGCTGCGGCGCATTTCTACCAGCGTTCCCGCCGGCCCCAGTACCTGCCGGGGTGGAGCATAGACGCCGTTGAAGCGCCCCAGGTAGCAGGGGTCGTGATAGGTGAAGGTTTCTGGCGTGTCGGCGGCCTTCAGCGGCAGACGCCCGGCGGCCAACAGCTCGGCGATGAACTGCGAATGGTGGATCACCTCATAACTGCCGCCAAAAGCCGGGTATTCATTCTTTAAAGTGTGCAGGCAGTGCGGGCAAGGGGCAACGATGCGTTTGGGTTTGACCTCGTTCAGTAACTCGACGTTGGCCGATGCCAGGGCAAAGAACAAGTCTTCCTTGCCGGCGCGCCGGGCGGCGTCTCCGGTGCAGGATTCCATCGCTCCCAAGACGGCATAGTTCACTCCGGCGCGTTCCAAAATCCGCGCGAAAGCCTGCGCGGTGGATTGAGCGCGCGTGTCTGCCGCGGGGGCGCATCCCACCCACCAGAGAATCTCTGGTTCTGGGTTTTCCTCGATGGTTGGGATGTTCAGCCCTTCGGCCCACTGCATCCGCCGGGCGGCAGGGATGCCCCAGGGACTGCCGTTGCGCTCCATCTGGCGGAACATGATCTGGAAGGATTTGGGGAAGCTGTTGTCCATCAGCACCAGCGCGCGGCGGATGTCGAGGATGTCGCGCATGGGTTCATTGCCCACCGGGCAGACCTCGTTGCAGGCTCCGCAGGCCGTACAGGCCCAAACGGCCGCTTCGGGGATGGCGAACTCGGTGAGGGTCTGCGTGGATTCCTCGCCCCGTGCCAGCGCATCACCCGAGCGGTTGAGGAAGTAGCGCTTGTTGATCTCCAGGGCGGCGGGAGAAAGCACTTTGCCGGTGGCATAGGCGGGGCAGGCATCCTGACAGCGGTAGCACATGATGCAGGCATAGGCGTCCATCACCTGTTCCCAGCCGAGATGTTCCAGGCGGGCTGCGCCGAACTGCTCGATCTTCTCGTCATCGAAGTCAATTTTTGCCAGAGCGCCGCTGGACGGGCGTTGGGGTTTCAACAGGAAGTTGAGCGGGGCGAAGATCAGATGGACGTGTTTGGTATAGGGGAAGTACGGGATAAACGCCATAATCGTCCCAAGCGCCACCCACTGAGCGGCGTGTTGGGCGGCAATACTGCCGCCGCCCCATAAGCCAGCCAGAGCCGAAGCCAGCGGCTGCCAGGGATCTCCGCCAGCGGCGGCCAGATGCAGGCTTTCGCCGAGGAAGCGCGCCCCCACGTGACTGATAATCAGCGCCGCTACAATGGCCGAGTCGCGGCGGATACCGGCGCGGGCGTCGGGATGGAGAAGAATATCGGGCCGGGTGGTCAATTCTGGAGAGCGGAACAGCCAGCGGCGGGCCACAAAGTACACCATGCTGACCAGAATGAGGACGCTGAGCAGGTCCGCTCCCAGGCGGTAGAGACCGCCCACCCACCCCGAAAGCTCAAACCCCGTGTACGCCCGCAGGATGTCGAGAACGTTGATGAGCAGGTAATATAAAAATCCCCAAACGACAAAGGCATGGGCCAGGCTGGACAGCCGGCGCGTCTTCCAGGTGGGGGTGAGGGCGACCAGTTTGAGCGCCAGCACGTCTACGAGCCGGCGGCGCGCTAAAGACCAGTCTATCTGGCCCTGACCGCGCCGGATGATGGCGGCCAGGCGGCGCGCCGCCCGGTAGCCCAGGTAGATGGTTGCCAGCAGGGCCGCCGTCAGAATGAGTTTTTCTATGAGCGTAAACATCCGGTATCTACCGCCTTCTGTAGTGAGATGCGGGCCGGCGGCGGCGCGGCGGGCCGCGCCATCCACCGGCGGCTGCGGTGGTCAGTTGATCTTTAGGCCCAATTGGGTGGAGATGAGAACTTTCTGCATCTCCGTCGTACCGGAGTAGATTTTCGCGCCCAGGGCGTCGCGCAGGTGGCGCTCGATCTCAAACTCGGTGGAGAAGCCGTAGCCGCCGAAGACCTGCATGGCATCCATAAACGTTTGCACGGCGGCTTCGCTGGTGTAGAGTTTGGCAATCGAAGAGGCCATGGTGGCGTCGCCGTGATTGAGGATGTAAGCGGCTTTGTAGATCAGCATTCGGGCGGCTTCTAAGCGCACCTGCATGTCAACGATTTTACCCGTAACGGCCTGGTAATTGGCAAGCCGTTTGCCAAACTGCACGCGCTGATTGGCATAATGGACGCAGTCTTCGATCTGCCTCTGCATAGCCCCCAGGAACGGCGCGAGGATGAGGGCGCGCTCCCAATGCATGACTTTGGAGAAGATTTTATAGCCGCCGTACTCGTTGCCCAGGCGGTTGGCGATCGGTACGCGCACGTTGTCAAAGAGAATGTCCGACATAGGCGAAGTGCGCGACCCCATTTTTTCGGTGTGCGGCTCAATGGTAACGCCGGGCGTGTCTTTTTCCAGCACAAAAGCCGTCACCGCCGCGAAGCCGCGCCGCTGATTGAGCGTTGCAAAGGTAATGATAAAGTCACAGACCGGAGCGTTGGTGACGAACGTCTTGCGGCCGTTAATCACGTAGCAGTCGCCATCGGTTTCGGCGTGAGTGGTCATGGACATGGCATCTGATCCGGCTTCCGGCTCTGAAATGGCGTGCGCCCCCACCCACTCGCCTGAGACGAGTTTGGGGAGATAGGCCTGCTTTTGTTCTTCGGTTCCAAACAGCAAGACCGGCATCTGCACGGCAAACATGTGCGCCCCCAGCGAGAGGAAGAATCCCAGGTCCTTACAGCCGTACCCCAGCCCTTCCAGCACGCGCGCGCAGGTGAGCGCATCCATGCCAGCCCCGCCGTACTCTTCTGGAATCAACAGCCCCATCACCCCCAGCCTGGCTAATTCTTGCCAGCGTTCACGCGAGAAGTAGCCCTGTTTGTCTGCCTCGATGAGGTCCTTGTTCATCCGCTTTTGAGCAAAGCTGACAGCCTGCTCGTAAAGCTCTTTTTGTTCCTCATTCCACTCGAATTCCATGCTCATGTCTCCTTAACCACAAACGACAGCCGATAGAATGCGTTTCAGTTTGGATAGCCAAACCACCATCCTGGCGCTATGCTTTTGTTCGGGATCTGTATGAGAACAAATTCCTAAATCACCCCTATGGCATGATTTTACCAGTTTTGGTGAGTAGATGAAACCCATCATCATGCCTATCTTTATAAAACGGTAGGGATAAAAACCTTTTGGGGAGGCGTTTTTTGGTTTGACAGCCTCTCAATGCTATGATAATATAAGGATCACATTTGAATAGCCCCTAAACGGCACTCTTATCCAGAGAGGTGGAGGGACCGGCCCAATGAAACCTCGGCAACCTGGCAAGACGCGGCTCATCTGTCGCGAAACTCGCTAAGGTGCTAATTCCGTCAGACGGATGGTACTGGAAGATGAGAGGGCGGCCGCACAGTGTGATATTCTGTTGCCCCCTCGTAAAGCCCGGAGGGGGAGTTTTATTTTTTAGGAGGCTTCAACCGATGACAAATACGTTTATGAATTCGGCCCATTACCTGTTCACGTCCGAATCGGTGACGGAGGGGCATCCAGATAAGCTGTGCGACCAGGTTTCAGACGCCGTTTTAGACGCCTGTTTGGAACAGGACCCGATGTCGCGCGTAGCCTGTGAAACGGCTACCAAGACCGGCTTTGTGATGGTGTTGGGCGAGATCACGACCCATGCGTTTGTGAATTTTGATGAACTGGTGCGCCGGGTGGTCAAAGAGATTGGTTACGATCACACCGACAAAGGCTTTGACGGCAATACCTGCGCGGTCATGGCGGCGATCGCGGCCCAGTCGGGCGATATTGCCATGGGCGTGGATAAAGCTCTGGAGGCGAAAGCCGGCGAGATGACCGACGCCCAGATCGAGGCGATTGGAGCCGGCGACCAGGGCATGATGTTCGGGTTTGCCTGCAACGAAACTCCCGCGCTGATGCCGCTGCCCATCTACCTGGCCCATAACCTGACCCGCCGGCTGGCAGCGGTGCGCAAGAGCGGTGAACTGCCCTGGCTGCGCCCGGATGGTAAAAGCCAGGTGACGGTGGAATATCACTACGGCAAGCCGGCCCGCGTGGACACCGTTCTCATCAGCACCCAGCACGCGCCAGACATCTCTCACGCCGAAATTTGCGAGCAGGTGATGGAAAACGTGATTATCCCGGTCGTCCCGGAAGAACTGCGTGACGAAAAGATGAAGGTCTATGTCAACCCCACCGGGCGCTTTGTGATCGGCGGCCCGATGGGAGATGCTGGCGTGACCGGGCGTAAGATTATCGTAGATACCTACGGCGGCATGGGCCGACATGGCGGCGGGGCCTTCTCTGGCAAGGACCCGACCAAGGTGGATCGTTCGGGCGCATACGCGGCCCGCTGGGTAGCGAAGAACGTCGTCGCGGCTGGGCTGGCGGATCGCTGTGAGGTGCAGGTAGCCTATGCCATCGGCGTGGCGCGCCCGCTCTCGATTAACATCGAAACCTTTGGAACCGGCAAAATCCCGGATGACCGCATTGCCAGGCTGGTGGATGAGCATTTCGATCTGCGCCCCGGTGCGATCATCCGCGACCTGAAACTGCGCCGCCCCATTTACCGCCAGACGGCGGCGTATGGGCATTTTGGCCGCGATGATCTGAACCTGCCCTGGGAGCAGGTGGATAAGGCCGAAGCACTGCGGGCCGCCGCCGGTCTGTAGCCGGTTAGACTGCACGCCAGAACCGCGAGTTGATGCTCGCGGTTTTTTTGTTTGCTATAATCGGGCATAAGCGTTGGGCGGCGCGGGAAGAGCGCCGCGCGCATGAGCAGGAATGCTGGATAAAACTTTAGCGGATGGGAGGATTCGGCTCAATGGATGTCGCCCGCGTAGAACGGCAGGCTCAAGGCAAGGGATATCCAGAAACCAGGTCGCGGCGGAGTTTTCCGGCCTGGGGGTGGGTGGGGCTGGCGTTGATTGCCGTGATGTGGCCCCTCAACTGGCTGTTGGAAGGAACCCGGACGGTCTGGTTGTTTTTTCCACTGTGGTTGGGGTACTGCCTGGCGATGGATGGATTGGCTTACCTGCGCAAAGGCACGTCTCTGGCGGCGCGCAGTCCGCGCGCTTACGTGGGGCTGTTCCTGATCTCAGTTCCGGTGTGGTGGCTGTTTGAGTTGATTAACCTGCGCACGCAGAATTGGTCTTACCTGGGCGTTGAAGAATTTACGCCGTTAGCGTTTTTCTTGTTCTCGTCCGTGTGTTTTTCGGTGGTGGTACCGGCGGTGTTTGCCTCGGCGGAATTTTTCTCCAGCTTCGACTTTATCCGCCGGGCCAAGCCCTGGCTGGTCATCCGCACGGACCGCAAAACCACCCTGGCGTTCTTCCTGGCCGGGTGGGTGATGCTGGCTCTGCTGTTGGCCTGGCCGGTGTACTTTTACCCGTTTGTGTGGATCGCGGTTTTCTTTATCACCGAGCCGGTGAATGTCTGGTTGGGCAACCGCTCTTTGGGAGAAGCCACCAACCAGGGAGACTGGCGGCCGGTCCTCAGTCTGTTCTGTGGGGCACTGCTGACCGGCTTCTTCTGGGAGATGTGGAATTTTTACTCGTACCCCAAGTGGGTGTACCAGGTTCCGGGGGTGGGGTTTTTCAAGATTTTTGAAATGCCCCTGTTAGGGTACGGCGGCTACCTGCCCTTTGCGCTGGAACTGTTTTCTATCTACCACCTGTGGCTGGGCCTCACCGGCCAGAAGCGCAGTACTTACGTAGAAATCTAAGCGGTTAAATGAATAGATGGCGGTTGTGCCGCCATCTATTCATCAATCTATTCCTCAGCGCGGCTGAAGCCGGTGGCTGTTGGTTCCCGAATGAATAAGATGGCGGTTATGCCGCCATCTATTCATCAATCTATTCCTCACTGCGGCTGAAGCTGGTGGCTGTTGGTTCTCGAATGAGTAGATGGCGGTTATGCCGCCATCTACTCATCAATCTATTCCTCAGCGCGGCTGAAGCCGGTGGCTGTTGGTTCTCGAATGAATAGATGGCGGTTATGCCGCCATCTATTCATCAATCTATTCCTCAGCGCGGCTGAAGCCGGTGGCTGTTGGTTCTCGAATGAATAGATGGCGGTTGTGCCGCCATCTATTCATCAATCTATTCCTCACTGCGGCTGAAGCCGGTGAGCAGAAAGACGTAGTACAAGAGCGACGAGATGGCCTGAACCGCCCCGGCGACGTAGGTGAGCGCGGCGGCGTCTAGCACGGCGCTGACCCCTTTGAGGTGATGGGGCTGGATGATGCCCTGCGCCACCAGCAGTTCTTTAGCGCGCCGGCTGGCGTCAAACTCCACCGGCAGGGTGATGATGGTGAAGGCCGCTACGCCCGCAAAGAGCAAGATGCCCGCCCAGGCCAGCCCGGTGCCCAGCACCGGGGCCAGGAGAAAGCCGATCATAAACAGGATTGGCCCAACCCAACTACCGATAGACACAATCGGGACGATGGCGGTGCGCACCTGTAAAGGCAGGTAGCCCTGCGCGTGCTGAATGGCGTGCCCCGCCTCATGGGCGGCGACGCCCGCGGCGGCCATGCTGTTGCCATCATAGATGTTGGGGCTAAGCCGCAGTACGCGCTGTATGGGGTCATAATGGTCGCTTAAGAAGCCGCCTACCCGTTCTACGCGAACATCGTGAAGACCGTTAAAATTCAGGATGCGGCGGGCGATCTCGGCGCCGGTCATGTAATAAGGCGTCGGCTCTTGAGAATAACGGCTGAAGGCCGATTGAACGCGCATTTGCGCCCAGAATCCCAGGATCAGGGCGGGAATGCTGAAGATCAGATAGAGTGGGTCAAAATAAAAGGGCATGGCTCACTCCTTTGCAGGTTGATAATAGATCCATACTGGCGACCGGCGTCTGCGCCGATTTCGCCTGTCCGTGATAAATATAACGGAGAAATCTAAAAATCTGATTAATGTTCCATTGATTCTTTATAAGAACCGGCGGCAGTTTTGAGGTTTTAAAAGCCGCGGGCGAATTTCCTACCCCACAGCGGTTTTGGCGATCTCTAATTCTTCCAGTTCGGCGGTGCGGATGCCTTCTTTTTCGTTGACGCGCGAAAGCAGGACCGCCCCAATGATAAAGAACAGGATCAGCGAGATGATCGCTAACCGGCTGCTGCCCATTAACTGACCGACCAGGCCAAAGAGGAACGGCCCCATGATGCCGGCAAACTTTTCGGAGACGGAGAAGAAGCCGAAAAACTCAGCGGATTTGCTCTTGGGGGCCAGGCGGCCAAACAGCGAGCGCGAGAGGGCCTGGCTGCCGCCCTGCACTGTAGCAACGGCGAACCCTAACGCCCAAAACTGCCACTCGGCCTGCAGGAAGTATCCCATAATGGCGATGGCGGTGTAAACCAGCAGGCTGAGGTAGATAGATTGCTTGGTTCCGATCTTCTTTGCCAGCCAGCCGAACAGGAAGGCGAAGGGGATGCCGACGAACTGCACCATCAAGAGGGTGCCGATCAGGGTGGTTTGGCCCAGGCCGATCTCGGCTCCGTAAATGGTTGCCATCTTAATGATCGTGCCGATGCCGTCGTTATAGAACCAGAAGGCCACCAGGAAGATAAACAGGTCGCGGTAACGGCGGATTTCCTGGAAGGTGTGGGCCAGGCGCTTAAAGCTGACGATGACGGGGTTGCCGCCGACCTCGCCCTGTAGCACCCGGCGGGGCGGCTCGGGGACGTGGCGCAGCAGCGGGAGGGTGAATATAAACCACCACACGGCTACCGTCAGAAAGGACAGGCGGGTCATCAGGCCGGTGAGTTCTTTGGGGGCGAGCATAATCATCGCCAGGTTGATCGCCAGCAGGAGGCCGCCGCCCAAATAGCCCATGGCGTAGCCGCGCGCAGATACCTGGTCAATCTCATCGGGCCGGGCGACGTGGGGCAGCAGTGAGTCGTAGAAGACGAGCGAACCGGCAAAGCCAAGCTCGCCGATCACGAAGAACAACGAGGCCATCAGCCAGTCGCCGGTGCGCACAAAGTAGAGCAGGGCCGTACCGGCAACGCCGATCAGCATGAAGATGTTGAGGAACCGCTTCTTCGAGCCGGAAAAATCGGCGATAGCGCCCAGGATAGGCCCCAGCACTGCCGCAACCAGCAGAGAGATGGAGGTGGTGTAGGCCCAATACACGGTTGCGAGGTTGCCCGGCAGGTTGGCGCCGGCGACGGATTCGTAGTAGACCGGTAAAACCGCCGCCATGATGGTGGTGGCAAAGGCGGAATTGGCCCAATCGTACATGGCCCAGGCATTAATTGCGCGTTTGTGCTGTTGAGCGTCCATCGAGGATATCCTGTGAAAAGAGGGAGGATAAAAGTTTTCTAAATTGTACCCCAAAGGTAAAAATTGCAGGCCTGGGGAATGCGCTGATTTGCCGCAAATATCTCAACCTAAAGTGCTGGCGGGCCCGGTGATGACGGCCAGGGCGCGCAGGGGGAATAGTATAATTTGAGACAAGTCCATCAAACCAATAATGCAACCGGCGGAGCGCAACTATGAGCTACGACCTGCAAAAACTAAACCTGCCCCGGCTGACGGGCGCGGCGCTGCAAGCCTTTGCCGCCGCGGTAGAGAGCCAGGCCATTCGGCCATTTTTGTTGAACAGCCTGCTGGAGAACGGCGGCGTGATGAAACTGCGCCGCATGACGGTGGAAGAGCCGCCTACCTTCTTGCCCCTGGCCGGTGCGGGCGATGGCGCGCCGCCGGGCGGCCCCGCCGGGGGCAGTTTTGAGCTGACCGGCGCGCCGCGGAGCGATTTTCCTTACCGCACGGTGGGCGACTATGCGCGCGCCTACCAGCGTGGAGAACTCAGCCCGGTGGAGGCGGCCGAGCGGGTGCTGGCCGCCGTGGAGGCCAGTGACCAGGGTGATGCTCCACTGCGCGCGTTTATCGCCATTCAGCGTGAAGATGTGCTGGCCCAGGCCCGCGCCGCGCAGGAGCGGATCCGCGCGGGTCGGGCGCTTGGGCCGCTGGACGGCGTGCCGGTGGCCGTGAAAGACGAGGTAGATATGGTTCCGTACCCGACCACGGTGGGAACCCGCATTTTCGGGAAGTCTCCAGCGCAGGCCGATGCCGCCGTAGTGGCTCGTCTGCGCTCTGCCGGCGCTCTGCTGGTGGGCAAAGCCAATATGCACGAAATTGGCATCAGCCCGTGTGGGTTGAACGTGCATTATGGTTCCACCCGCAACCCCTACGATGACCGCTGTGATACCGGTGGCAGTTCCAGCGGGTCGGCTGTGGCGGTTGCCGCCGGAATCACGCCGGTGGCGGTGGGGGCCGACGGCGGCGGGTCCATTCGCATCCCGGCGGCGTTATGCGGCGTGGTGGGGATCAAACCGACCTTTGGGCGGGTCAGCGAGTATGGGGCGGCCCCCTTGTGCTGGAGCGTGGCGCACCTGGGGCCGCTGGCCGACTGCGTGGAAGACCTGGCCCTGGCCTACGCGGTGATGGCCGGGCCAGACGCCAACGATCCTCACTCGCTGGCGCAGCCGCCGGTAGACCTGGCAGGCTGGAACCGCACGGACCTGAAGGGCGTGCGCCTGGGGATTTACCCGGCGTGGTTTGAACACGCGGCGCCGGGCGTGGTGGCGGCCTGTCGGGAGATGCTCGATGCGCTGCGCCTGGCCGGGGCGGAAGTGCGTGAAATCTGCATCCCAGGGCTGGATGCGATGCGCATTGCCCACGCCGTGACGATTCTGGCGGAGATGGCGGTTGCCATGCGGCCCTACCGCCCCCTGCGTCGTCAGCAGGGCGCTTCGGTGCGGTTGGCCCTGGTCTTGGGCGAGGTGGTGACGGCCTCCGATTACCTGCAGGCACAGCGCGTGCGCACCCGCGCCATGCAGACCTTCCGCGACCTTTTCCAGCAGGTGGATGTGATCGTCTCACCGGCTACGGCGCTGGCGGCGCCGCCCATCCCTGCTGGCGGACTGCCGGGGGGCTGGTCGGACCTGGGGACGGATACGGAAATGATGCGCTATGCGTTTGTGGGCAATCTGACCGGCCTGCCGGCGATCAGTTTTCCGGCGGGGTACGACGAGCGCGGCCTGCCGGTAGGGATGCAGGCGATGGGGCGGCATTGGGAAGAGGCGCTTTTACTGCGCGTGGCGAATGTGGCAGAGCAAAACCTGACCCGGCGCAAGCCCAGGCGGTTTTATCCGATATTTTGAAAGACGCGGGCCGAAAGGACGGGCGGGTTAGAGGCGCATCTACGGCAGGGCTGACCCGCCGCGCGCTTCAGTCAGACTCAAACAGCAGTTGGACGGTAAGCAGCGCCGTGATTACGGCGCACAGGGCCTTATACTCGTTCCTTCTGCCTTCCAGGTGATCATCTGCCAGGCGGCGGACTGCGGCGACATCCAGCCACTCGCCGAGCAGGTCCAGTTCACCCATGGCCCTTTCTACCAGAGGCCGCGCGTGCGTCCGCAGCCAGCGGTTGGGATAAATGATGTGATCTACCGGGTCGCTCAGGGAAGCAGCGGATGGCGCAACCCGGCGGCGCAGGCTCCGCCATAAGGACTGCCAGGAACGGCGGCCAGGGGGTTTTGCTCTGCCCTTGCCAACCAGCCGGCCGGTTTCAGTGGTATGGATGGCGGCCAGCCGGGGGAAGAAGCGGCGCAGGGCCAGGGTATACGCCGCGGTGCGGGCGCGCGGCGGGATGGTCAGCGCAAAATCGAGCAGGTCGTTATCGAAAAATGGCTCAACCACTTCTACCTCATCTTGCAGGATGTTGCCGGTGGGGTGGCGGCGCATCTGGTGGAGATGGAGGTAATCGTAGCGGCTGTACGGGTCC
>Ga0073932_1000654_pt1 | contig 81030 bp, 78 predicted proteins | sample DewCreD2012metaG_FD_76967 | JGI IMG/M metagenome (GOLD analysis project Ga0073932, IMG submission 76967) | Hot spring sediment bacterial and archeal communities from British Columbia, Canada, to study Microbial Dark Matter (Phase II) - Dewar... ...
CCACCCCGTCGTGCGACGTGGCGCGCAGGAGCCAACCGTTGTTAGCCGTTCCCTGATACCACGCCTGCACGGACGCTGTCACGTCCCAGTGATAGTAACGGTTCACCTGGGAATCCTTGGTGAACAGCACCGGGGTGCCATCGTAGGTCTGGCTCCGATCGCCCCACTGCCATCCCTCGCATCCGGGAGAAGACCAGTAAGATGTCCCCCGGAAGCGGTTCCAGGTGGCCTCGGTCTCAACCCAGGGCCGGTATTGTCCCACACGGAAGGGAGCAACGTACAAGTAATCGTTGGAGTCCATGTCCACCACCTGATAGCACCACAGCGAGAGCGTGGCGCTGTGGATGATGGACATCGGCGGGATCTTCCCCGTCAGGTCGAAGCGGATGAGTCCACTGCGCCGGGGGGCATTGTTGTACATGTAGACGTGCATGTACCACGGTGCGCCGTAGTTGGTGTCCGGCGACTGGCTGTCAATGTAGGCATCTGTAGTCCCCGAATATCCCCCGACTCCGTGTTTCAGCACCAGGGTGTCGGCAGCCACCGGCACGGCACAGAGGACGATCAGAAGCGCAACCCCTGCGGCAAGCTTCTTCATCACTGGATGTTACCCTCCTTATCGCAAAGCACTCTTGCGGACTCAAGCGACCGGAGGCGATCGGTAGAGCCTGAATCCGCGTCCCACATTATCAGGGTAAAGCTGTTCAGCAGGCCTGTCAAGAGGCCAGACTCGCTGCCGCACGGGACATTCCAGAATCCCCTCAAGACGCAGCCGGGGCGGGAGTCTGTTGGTGACTCCCGCCCCACATTCATTCCAGAGATTGCAGGACCGGTCAGCGCCGGTCGAACTGCGGGATCTGCAGCTTCTCGCCGTCCCGGAGAGAACTCTGGTGCGCGATGATCCCTGGAGCCGTGTATGCCACCGCTTCGTAGACATCAATGGCCGGACGCCGGCCATTTACCAGGGCGTCCACGAACTCGTGCGTCAGGAAGGCGTGCGAACCGTCGTGGCCCGTGTTCACCCGCAGCGGCTCGGGCAGCATCTCCGTCTTCCACCACTCGACCGGCTCATACTGCTCGAAGACAGGGAGCGTCCGGACGAACCCGGCGTCATCGGTCTCCTGCGCCTCCGTGCTGCGCACGATGACCGGGCCAAGGCCGTTGGGGTGCTCCATAAAGAAGCTCATCTTTGTTCCGTACCACTGGGCTCGCTCCGTGCCCCGGTGAGCCCCCTGCCAGAAGATGCAGACCCGGAAGGTATGACCGTGGTCGGTCCGGAACAGGGCAGTCTGGTTCCAGAACGGGTTGCCGTAGTCGTTGTCCCTGAGCTCCTGACGGTCGTCCCCCCACCCGTAGCAGGTGACCTCCGTCAGGCGCTCACCGGTCAAGCCCACCAGGAACGCGGTGCAATGGGTGGGATAGTGCATGGGCGGGAAGGCGTAGCGCCACGACCGGGAACCGTCCGGGTTGACGAAAAGTGGCTCCAGTCCCGCGTGGTGATACTCGGCCTCGGTGTAGAAGATCTCTCCGAACCGTCCCTCCCGCCACCACTGACGGGCGCTGATCATGGTCTGCCTGTAGTAGCTGGTCTCGCCCATCATGTAGGTGAGGCCGGTCTTCTCGACCGTCTCCACCAGCTCCTGGCACTCCTCGATGGACATGGCGGCCGGTACCGCGCACCACACGTGCTTTCCGGCCTTCAGCGCTGCGATGGATTGCCGGGCGTGCCACGGGGCGCCGGAGCAGATGGCCACGGCGTCCACGTCCGGATCGGCGATCAGCTGGTCAAAGTCTGTATAGGCTTTGCCGCAAGAGTATGTCTCCTGCAGGGCTCTACGCCGTTCTGGCAGAGCATCGCAAACCGCCTCCACAGTGCTGTGCGGATGCAGATGCCACTGGAACGACGCGCCGAAGCTGCCCCCCAGAACCCCCATCCGGACCTTGCCTGACTTCATCTTCTGACTATCCCTTCTATGTGGCGGGAAGGGCTACTCGAAGTCGTACACCCGCACCCGCTCCCAGTGTTGACTGTATCTCCGGACGAACTCCTGATGGAGGGGATCCACCTGATAAGCGTCGTGACCTTCGCTGCCTTCGAAGACCACGCACAGACCCACATCGAAGCTGCAGTCCACAATATCGCGGGACGACTCCACTGCCGTGCCCGCCCAGATGTGCCGGACGGAGGAGATCCGTCCGAGCAGCTCCACGCCGTCCCGGATCATCGCGCGCCGGACATCCTCGCCGCATCCATCTTTCAGCCAGAACAGTACCGTGTGGACGAACATCAGGTGGCTCTTCCTCCTGTCCCCTCATATTTCAATCCGCCGACGCTACCATTAGCCGGAACGGTCAGGTCATCCTGCGGGAAGGCTAGACCTTCGACGGCGCGGCGGTGGCGCGGATGGCGCGGACCGTTTCTCCTCCGGGCAGGACGGCCGTGGAGCTGACGCCGGTCACCCGGACAAAGTCTCCCACCGCCACGCCCGTGGCCGGACCGATCACCCGGACTCCGGGCGGACCGTCCCCACCTCCCGGAAGTCCGTCCCGCAGACCCGCTCCGTCGTCCACGCAGTACCAGCCGTCGCCGATCGCGGTTATTCTGCCCGCGAGCCGGACCAGAAGGCCGGTGTTGTTCAAGCCGGTCCCTCCTGCCACGCCCGGCGTATGCGCACCGAGGGGGCCGCCACCCAGATTACGGCTGTTGACCACCAGAGGACGAGGCGAATGCTGCTGGCCCGTGAACGTCAACTCGGTCAGATCCAGATAGCGCTCACCGTCCCGTGTGGCCAGCCTGCCCAGAGCGTTCTGGATGGTTCCGGGAAGCGCAGTGAACAGGACATCGCTCGCAATCCGGATGCCCGCCGATCTGTCGCGCTCCTGTATCCAGCAGTCGTTGCCGGAACGCAGCGTCAGGGCCTTGCCGTTCAGTTTGACCCAGGTTCCGTCGGGAAGAAGGCGCGCCTGTCCCACACTGACCGGCTGAGGCTCGGCCACGACGGTAATGCCGTCGCTAGAGGCTTCCGGGCCGTAGTATCCCTGATAGTTCCGCGCCCGGACGGTGACATAGTAGGTTCTGCCCGGCTCCAGCGACAGGCCGTGCCGTGTGACACGTGTTGCCAGTCCCGCATCCGTCCAGTTTGCCGCGTCGCCCGTCCCGGGAGCCGTGCCGATGCAGTATTGGTAGTTGTCAATCCCCGTCTCATTGTCCAACGCACTCCAGGAGGCGGTGAGCTGAGTGCGGACGGGAGTCTCGGCTCCGGTATCCGTCACCACCGGGGTTGTTGGCCGGGTTCCATCGAAGTAGTTCAGATACCAGTCGTCGAAGATGACGATGCTGCTGGAAACGGGGTTCACGCCGCGCACATTCGCTGAAAGGACCAAGCTGATCCCGGACTGGACGTGCCCCACCCACTGCCAGTCCACGGTGGACCAACCACCATTCGGCAGGTCGAAATACGCGGAGAACGACTGGGTCTTTACCGACTTCCCATCCACCAGCCAGCTTACCGTGCAGTCGGCTCCGTCCCCGCCGTAGTTCAGTTCATCCCACAGATACACGTGGCCCCGCAGCGAGAGCACGTAGTAGCCGGCCGGCATCGGGACGAATTGCCCCAGTGTCCCCGTGGACACTCCGCCGTGGGTGTAGAGCATCATCGCCTTCGCGCGTTCGTAGGTGCCTCCCGGGAAGTCCGGCGCGGAAGGAGTTGGCGCCCCGGTCACGCGGAACTCGCCCGTCCGGAACCACCCCGGGCCGGGATCCTGGCTGGCGTAGGGTCCTGCCTGCTCGAACCCTCCATTGACCAGAAGGTTGGGACGTGCGGCGGGGGGGCTGATATCCAGGGAGCAGTTATCGAAGGCGGCAATGCCCATCGGTCCGCTGCGTCCCTCCGCCTGAGCCAGGATGGTGACCTTGACCTCGTTTGCCACGTAACCGGTCCAGACGAGCATCAGAGGGGTCCACTGCTTCTGCGGCCAGCTCACCTTCTCGGAGCGCACCGCAAGACCATCCACCCAGAGGGTCACCCTGACGCCACTCTCGCGGAACGGATTGTCCGGCGGTGTGTAGACCCACGCCTGGCATCCGAACGTGACAGTCTGCTCTCCGGGGGCGCTGACGCGCACCGTCTGCTCGGCGGTTCCCGACAGGACGGCTCCAGCGGCTGTCTTCATCAGGCCTTTCTTACCGGAGTAGGGTTCCAACCCTTCCGGAGCGCCGGGGCCGAAGACTTCCAGATTGAAGTTTCCCTGCCAGACAGGTCCGTAGTTGTTGCTGCCCACCGGTCCGGCCAGTTCGAAGTCGCCGTTGACCAGAAGGTTTGCCGCGCCCGCAGGCCAGGCGCAGAGGAAAGCAAGGATGGCGAGCGCGAGCCCAGACCACGCTCTCATCGTGGTTTTTCTCCTTTCGAGCGCTTCCCGCCTGTTTTCTCCCTCTTCCAGTGTAGCAGAGCCGCCACTTGCGGGAAAGGGATCGGCGCCGCATCCATAGAAAAAGCCACGACCCGGCCGACCGCGATCACTCTGCCAGCACTCCCGGTATCAATCAGGGCAGAACGGAAGGGCCACGGAACATCAACTCGTCCGTTCCGGGCCATTTGCCGTTGTTCCAGTCCAGCCCTCCGGGCACGGTACCCACGCGCCCGTCCAGGAACGTCACATTCGCCTTGCCATCGTGCCGGTTCGTGGTGGTATCCGTGAACACGAACGCAGGATCGTTGAGGGGAGTCGGGCTGTCGTCATAGCGCTTGGCCTCATCCACCAGAAGGATGGTGCGGGAAGGATTCGGATACAGTGAGATGGGGATCCCGTCGAACTCGGCGCGCATCACCAGAGAGTTGTCATAGTAGCCTTTTGCGGCCACCCAAGTGCAGTATGCATTGATGGAGTAGCTCCAGGGAGGCGGTTGCTGCTTTTCCACCCGGGTCAGGGAAGGGCACTGGTCAATGGCGCGCGCCTTGGTGTAGGCGATGATGCCGTTCGGAGTGGGCTCCCAGGTCCCGGTGCGGTTGGTGAAATAGGCCTGAAAGGGAGGGATCCTGTTGGAGTTGTCGTCGGCGTACATCAGGAATGCAAGCCCCAGTTGCTTCATATTGTTGATGCACGCGGTCTGACGCGCGCGCTCCCTGGCGCGGGCGAACACGGGGAACAGAATGGCGGCCAGAATCGCGATGATGGCGATGACCACCAGAAGTTCGATCAGCGTGAAGCCCGAGGTGCGGCCGCACCGCAGACGCGGCAGACGCGGGATGCAGGCATTTCTTCGCATGGCAGTCTCCGTTGCGGAACGCGCGGGAAAGCGGGTTCGCAGGCTCGGCTTCCCGCGCGGCAGATTTCCATCATTCTACAACATTCCGCAGGAGTCTGCAATCAAAATAACTCTCTCAAGTGTGGGGGGGAACCAGGTCAGTTCCCTGCACCGTTTCCCAACATTGAAGAGGTCATGAGCGACGCCATTATCCAGATGACGCCGGCCGGCCTGTACTGCCCGGATGGCGATTTCCACATAGATCCCTGGCTTCCGGTGGCGCGTGCGGTCATCACTCACGCGCATTCGGATCACGCGAGGTCCGGAATGGGGGCGTACCTTTGTTCGCGCCCGTCGGAGCCTCTGCTCCGGGCCCGGTTGGGACCGGGAATCCGCATCGAGAGCAGGGGTTACGGGGAAGCCGTGACTCTCGGGGCGGTCAGGGTATCCCTGCATCCGGCCGGACACGTGGCGGGGTCGTCTCAGGTCCGCATCGAGCGGCGGGGTCACGTGGCAGTTGCCGCCGGGGATTACCGTCTGCATCCGGACTCCACCTGTGCTCCGTTCGAGACGCTCCGCTGCCATCACTTCGTGACGGAGTCCACGTTCGGATTGCCCGTTTACCGCTGGCGGCCACCGGGAGAAGTCTTCGACGAGATCAACGCGTGGTGGCGGGCCAATCGCGATGCCGGACGGGTGAGTGTCCTGTTCGCCTATGCTCTGGGGAAGGCGCAGAGGGTGCTAGCCGGTGTTGACCCCTCCATCGGGCCCATCGTCTGCCACGGAGCAGTGGCCCGGATGAGCCAGGCGTGCACGGAGGCCGGAGTGCACCTGCCACCCTTCCGCCTGGTGTCCGAGATCTCCAGGGAAGAGCTCGCGGGAGCGCTGGTCATTGCGCCTCCATCGGCGGCGGGCAGCCCGTGGATGCGCCGCTTCGGGGAGGCGTCCACCGCTATGGCCTCGGGCTGGATGCAGATCCGCGGGGCGCGGCGCAGGAGGGCGGTGGACCGGGGGTTCGTCCTGAGCGACCACGCGGACTGGGACGGACTGAACCAGGCAGTGCGTCTGAGCGGTGCGGATACGGTCTGGGTCACCCACGGGCACAGCGAAGCCCTGGCGCGGTGGCTGCGTGAGCAGGGGCTGGATGCCGTGGCCATTCAGACCCGGTTCGAAGGCGAGACGGCCGAAGAAGGTCTGCGGGAAGAGGGAGAGGAGACGCTGTGAGCCCGTGGCTGATAGCTCTGGCGATGGCCGGGGGGCTGGCGGCGCTGACGGTGGGAGCGGAGCTGTTGGTTCGGGGGGCTTCCCGGCTGGCGCGCGCTGCCGGAGTCTCCCCGCTGGTCATTGGTCTGACTGTGGTGGCATTCGGCACCAGCGCTCCGGAAATCGCGGTCACGGTGGGAGCCGCTGTCACGGGAGAAGCGGAGATCGCGCTGGGAAACGTCGTGGGGAGCAACATCTTCAACGTGCTCGCCGTGCTGGGTTTTTCGGCCCTGGCGTCGCCGCTGGTGGTCCAGAGACGGCTTGTGCGAAGCGAGGTCCCCGTCATGGTGCTCTTGAGCTTCGGCGTGGCCGCGTTGTGTCTGGACGGCTCCCTTGGGCGTCTGGAGGGAGCAACACTGGCCGCCTCCCTGGCGGGCTATCTGTGGTGGACGGTGGGGAGGGCGCGCGCGGAAGGAAACGGGCCGGGGGACTGGCCCGACGGCGCGGGGTTCCCAGACACCAACGTAGTGCGAGATGTGGCGCTGACGGCCGCCGGCCTGATTTTGCTCCCCGCCGGTGCGCGGATGCTGGTGAGCGGCGCGTCTGAAATCGCCCGGGCGCTGGGGGCGACGGAACTGGTCATCGGTCTGACCATCGTGGCCGCGGGGACATCCCTGCCGGAGGCAGCCACGTCCGTGATGGCCGCGCTGCGGGGCGAGCGGGATATCGCCGTGGGCAATGTGGTGGGCAGCAACATCTTCAACCTCCTGGGGGTGCTGGGTCTGGCCGGGCTGGTGTCCCCTTCCCCCGTGGGCGTTCCTGAAGCCGCCCTGCGGTTCGATATTCCGGTCATGCTTGCCTGCGCGGTGGCATGTCTGCCGGTGGCCTACACGGGCTACCGCATAGACCGCTGGGAAGGAGCGCTCTTTACAGCGTATTATTTCGCCTATCTGACCTTCCTGGCGCTGGACGCTACCGGTCATTCCGCCGCCGGTCCTTATGGCCGGGTGATGCTGGCGTTCGTGCTTCCGCTCACCGCCGCAACTCTCGGCACAATGGCCGTCCGTACGTGGACGGCCCGCCGCCTTCGGGCGCGGGCCAGGGCGAAGGCCAGGGAGGCGCGGGGATGAAGCGATTTCAGGAGCTGTTTGCAGCGCTGGACAGTACCAACCGCACCGGCGGGAAGCAGGCTGCTCTGGTCGAGTATTTCCGGGAAGCGCCGCCAGAGGACGCCGCGTGGGCGGTCTTCTTTCTGACCGGCCGCAAGCTACGGCAGTCAGTCACCTCCACGGAGCTCCGCCGTCTTGCGGCCGAAGAGGCAGGCATTCCGGAATGGTTGTTCGAGGAGTGCTACGACGCCGTGGGCGACCTGGCGGAGACTGTGGCGCTGGCGCTGCCGCCGGGTCCAGAAGACGGGCCACTGCCGCCCCTGCACGTCTGGGTGCATGAGCGTCTGCTGCCACTCCGCGAGATGGATGAGAATGGCAGACGCGCCGTTCTGACGCAGAGCTGGAGGGAGCTGAGCCCGCAGGGACGGTTCGTCTGGAACAAGTTGATCACGGGCGGGATGCGCCTGGGGGTCTCGCGGCAACTGGTGGTGCGGGCGCTGGCGGAAGTGAGCGGACTCGCGCCGGGCATCATCGCGCACCGTCTGATGGGGGAATGGGAACCGAGTGCTGAGTTCTTCCGGGAACTGCTGTCTCCGGAAACGGCATCTTCAGTAATCAGTCAGCCCTACCCTTTCTTTCTGGCGCATCCGCTGGAGGGTCCTCCGGCGGAGCTGGGCGAGCCCGGAGACTGGCAGGCCGAGTGGAAATGGGACGGCATCCGGGCGCAGATCGTCCGCCGGGGCGGGAAGGCGTTCATCTGGTCGCGCGGGGAGGAACTGATGACCGATCGCTTCCCGGAGTTGACCGGGGCCGCACAGTCCTTGCCGGATGGCTGCGTGCTGGACGGGGAGATCCTTCCCTGGAAAGACGGCCACGTGCTGCCGTTCGCCGTTTTGCAGACCCGCATCGGGCGCAAAAGCCTGACCCGCGCCGTCCTGCAGCACGCCCCGGTGGTGTTTCTGGCTTTCGATCTGCTGGAGATGGAAGGCCGCGACGTTCGCGAAAATCCTCTAAGATGGCGCAGGCGCGCGCTGGAGGAGCTGTTGCACGAGGTGGAAGGCGACCGGATCACCCTGTCCCCGGTCATCTCATTTGCAGACTGGAAGGAGCTTGAGCGGATCCGCGCCACCAGCAGGGATCGCGGGGTCGAAGGGGTGATGCTGAAGCGGCTGGACTCCGCCTACGGCGTGGGACGTCCCCGCGGTGACTGGTGGAAGTGGAAGATCGAGCCGCTCAGCGTGGACTGCGTGCTGATGTATGCTCAGCGCGGTCACGGAAGGCGGGCGAGCCTCTATACCGATTACACCTTCGGGGTCTGGGACGGCGACAGGCTAGTGCCATTCGCGAAAGCTTACTCCGGATTGACGGACGAAGAGATCCGCGAGGTGGATGCCTTTGTGCGCCGGAACACTGTGGAGCGCTTCGGACCGGTGCGCGCGGTCCGGCCGGAGCTGGTTTTCGAGCTGGCGTTCGAGGGGATCCAGCGGTCCACGCGCCATCGCTCCGGGGTGGCCGTGCGCTTCCCGCGGATGGCCCGGTGGAGGCGCGACAAACGCCCCGCGGAGGCCGATACCCTGCAGACGGTCCTGGCTCTTCTGGAGCGCACGGAGGCCGGCCGGTGAGACCCGGGCGCATCCGGCTGGAGAACTGGTTCCGCTCGAAGGGATGGGAGCCGCTCCGGCATCAGCGGGAGACCTGGGAGGCCTATCTTGCCGGGGAAAGCGGGCTGCTGCACTCGCCTACGGGTTCCGGCAAGACGATGGCCGTCTGGGGCGGGCCACTCATCGAGGCGGCGGAGAGCCGTGACGAGGAACGCGCGCTCCGGGTGGTGTGGGTGACCCCTCTGAGGGCGCTGGCAGCCGATCTGGCGCAGGGATTGCAGGAAGCCGCGGACGGCACAGGATGCGGATGGCGGGTTGAGCTGCGCACCGGAGATACGCCGGGCTCCGCACGGGCTCGCCAGATGCGGAGTGCTCCTCACGCCCTGGTCACCACGCCGGAGAGCCTTTCGCTGCTGCTGTCCTATCCTGAGAGCAGGAAGCTGTTCTCGGGACTCAGGCTCGTGGCGGTGGACGAATGGCATGAGCTGCTGGGCTCCCGGCGCGGCGTGCTGACAGAGCTTGCTCTGGCTCGCCTGCGCGCCCTGTCCCCCGCTCTTCGAACCTGGGGGCTCTCCGCGACGATCGGCAATCTGGATGAGGCTCTAGAGGCTCTCGGCTGCGGCGCGGCGGCAAGGATCATCCGGGGAGATCTCAGGCGTGAAATCGAGGTGGATGCCCTCATTCCCGGTGAGATGGAGCGATTCCCGTGGGCGGGGCATCTGGGCGCGAGACTGCTGCCTCAGGTGTTGCAGGCAGTAGAGGAGGCCGGCAGTTGCCTGATCTTCACAAACACGCGCGCGCAGGCCGAGACTTGGTTCCGCATGATGGTGGAGGCGCGCCCGGACCTTGCGGACCGCATAGGACTTCACCACGGGTCGCTGGACCGGGCCGGCCGCGAGGAAGTGGAAAGAGGTTTGAAAGAAGGCCGGCTGAAGTGCGTGGTCTGCACCTCCAGCCTGGACCTGGGAGTGGACTTCTCCCCTGTGGAGCGGGTGTTGCAGATCGGGTCACCGCGGGGAGTGGCGCGGCTGCTGCAGCGCGCCGGGCGAAGCGGGCACGACCCGGCCCGGTCGAGCCGCATCACCTGCGTCCCCACTCACGCATTTGAGTTGGTGGAGACGGCGGCCGCGCGGGACGCCGTCAGCGAGGGAGCCATAGAGCCCCGCCGGCCTGTGCGGCGTCCTCTGGACGTGCTGGCGCAGCATCTGGTCACAGCGGCTCTCGGGGGAGGTTTCCACGCGGAGGAGATGTACCGCGAGGTGCGATCCACCCGCGCCTATCGCGACCTGCCCCGCGAGGACTGGGAGTGGACGCTAGACTTCGTCGCCCGCGGAGGAAAAGCCCTGCGCCAGTATCCGGAATACCGGCGGCTGGAGGAGACGGACGGGTTTTACACCGTGACGGACCGGCGCATCGCGAAGATGCACCGGCTCTCGGTCGGGACGATTGTCAGCGACGCCGAACTGGTGGTCCGCTATGCGGGGGGCGGAAAGCTCGGCAGCGTGGAGGAGTCCTTCGTTTCGCGCATGCGCCCCGGTGACCGTTTTGTCTTCGCCGGACGTTTGCTGGAGCTGGTGCGGGTGCGGGATGGAGAGGCCCTTGTACGTCGCACGGGGGGGAGCGCGACCGCGATCCCCCGATGGATGGGAGGGCGGATGCCTTTGTCCTCCGAGCTGGCCCGCGCGGTCCGCAGAAGGCTGGAGCAGGCGAGGGATGGTCTGTACGAGGGTCCGGAGATGGAGGCGGTCCGGCCCGTTCTGGAGCTTCAAAAGAGTATCTCGAAGATCCCGGGCTCCGGTGAGTTGCTGATCGAGCGGCTGCGCTCGCGCGAGGGGCATCACCTGTTTCTGTATCCGTTCGAGGGGCGCCTCGCGCACGAAGGGCTTGCGGCTCTGCTGGCCTACCGGATCTCCCGCCTGCAGTCTGTCACATTTACGCTCGCGGTCAACGATTACGGCATTGAGATGCTTTCCGCCTGTGAGGCTCCGTTGGACCGGGCACTGAAGGAAGGCTTGCTGACGCCGGAGCGGCTGGACGAGGATATCGCCGCCAGCCTGAACTGTGTGGAAATGGCGCGGCGGCAGTTCCGGGAGATCGCACGGGTGGCGGGGCTGGTGTTCCAGGGATATCCCGGGAGTCCGAAGAAACTGAAGCAGCTCCAGGCATCCAGCGGGCTGCTCTACGACGTGTTCGCGCGCTACGACCCGGACAATCTGCTCCTACGGCAGGCGCGGGAGGAGGTGCTGGACCGTCAGCTGGAGCGTGAACGGATGCGGCAGGCGCTGGAGCGGATGGAGCGCTCAACAGTGACGGTGCTGGATCTGGACCGCCCGTCTCCGCTGGGTTTCCCGCTGATGGTGGAACGCCTTCGCGAGAAGCTGTCGTCCGAGAAACTGGAGGAGCGCATCCGCAGGATGCAAGTGCAGTTTTCCACTCCGCGGCGCAGAAGGAAGGCGGCGTGAGAGGCGCGTTTGCGCTCGGTGTGCGCGGGCAGGAGCTTCTCCTGTTGCCCGGCAAGGCGCTCTGGTGGCCGGAGCAGTGTGCGCTGGTCATCGCCGATCCCCATCTGGGAAAAACGGCGGCGCTGCGCGCCGCGCGAATGCCCCTGCCCGGCGGGAGCACCAGTGAAGACCTGGACCGCCTGTCCGCGATGCTGGACGCTACGGGCGCCAGAAGGCTGATTGTGCTGGGGGATCTGTTGCACGCCCGCGAAGGGCGCGCCGTCCGCACGCTGGAGGCCGTATCGCGATGGAGGGAGCGCCATCATGAGCTGGAGATAATCCTGGTCCGTGGGAACCACGACTCCCGGGCAGGTGATCCCCCTGTGGAGTGGAGCATTCAGTGTGTGGACGAGCCATTCGCGCTCGCTCCCTTCCGTTTCCGCCACACGCCGGACGGGAACGGCGGTGATGGCTACTGGATTGCCGGGCATGTGCATCCGGCTGTTCTGCTGCGTGGCCCTGCGAGGCTGAGGGAAAGACTGCCGTGCTTCCTGTTCGGGCCAGCCGGGGCGATTCTCCCGTCTTTCGGAACGCTCACCGGTGCAGCGCTGGTGCGCCCGCGCGAGGGAGAGCGCATTTTTGTGACAGCCGATGGAGCGGTACTGGAGGTGAGATGAAGTCACGGAGACACGGAACCCTGGCCCGGGTTGGAGTGAAGAGAGGGCGGAGCCTGTCCGCAGCCGCCTGGGCCTGCTATACCTCCGCGGCTCTGCTGGCGTTATGCTCCTTCGCATTCGCCGCGCGTCCGTTCGGGCTGGCGGCCATGACTGTGCTGCCCGTATGGTTCTGGTGGCTCATCGGGGTGGGTTTAGTGGCCGCCTCCTGGCGCTTGCCCGGCCGCGTTCCGCTTACTCTGCTTGCGCTCTGGATGGTATACCTTCTGGCGTTTGCAGAGGAGCCCCGCGGCCTCGGCCGGGGCCTCCTGCCAGCCACCCGCGCGGAAAATCCGGTCCGCGTCGTGTCTCTGAATTGTGCAGCCGCCAACCACGATGCCGCCGCGGAGGCACTGCTCACCAACCCTGATGTGGTGCTTTATCAAGAGTCTCCCGGTCCTCACGGGCTGCAAGAGGTTTCGAGGCTGCTCTTCGGAAGGAACATCGTCCGGGTGGGAGAATTCGGCAATGCCATCCTGGCCCGCGGGACGATGGTGGATGCGAAGCAGCCCTCCGCGGTCAAAGGCATCATGACCCGGGCGCGGGTGCGCCTGGAGGCCGGGCCGGAAGTGGAGCTCGTGTCGCTCCGGTTGACTCCGGCGGTGACCCGGTTGGATTACTGGAATCCTACCTGCTGGCTGGAGCATTCCCGCAACCGCCGCGCCCGCGACGCTGAGATGGCGGCTGTGGCGGCCTATCTCGGCACGGTGCCCCCGGACGTTCCAGTGATCCTGGGCGGAGACTTCAACGTTCCGCAGGGGGACGGCATCTTCCGCCGGCTTCGTCCGCGGCTGAGGGATGCGTTCCGTGAGGGAGGAAGGGGATGGGGAAACACTTTTCTGAACAGCTTCCCCGTATTGCGCATTGACCAGGTCTGGATCAGCCCCCAGTTCCGGGCGATCTCCGTGCGCGCGAAGAAGACAGGGCATTCGGACCACCGGATGGTGATATGCGAGCTGGAAACGGTCAGGGCCGGGGAAGCGGCGCGCGTTCTTCCGCCCGCAGCTCGCGCGCCAGACTGAACAGTTCGCGGAACATCCGCAGGATAACTCGAAGCGATGCCCCCGATTGCTTTCCGGCAACCCGGGGATAGTGTGTGACGGGCACTTCCTTGATGCGCGCTCCCCGTTTCCTGAGCCGGATCAGCAGCTCGGCGCTGATAAGGGCTCCTTCACTCTTGAGGGGCAAATCCCGGACCAGGTCCGATCGTAGCAGTTTGAAGGCGCAGTCTATGTCCCGGACCTTTAGCCCGAAGAGCAGGCGGATCATGGTCCGGTAAAGCGCCGCATTGATCGAGCGGTGCGCCGGATCCCGCCTTCTGCGGCGGTAGCCGATGACTACGTCGGCTCCCTTCAGGGCCTCGGCAACCAGGAGACCCAGCTCGGAAAGGTCGAACTGCCGGTCGGCGTCTGTGAAGAATACCCACTCGCAGCGTGCTTCGCGCAGGCCGGTCTTCAGTGCGCCCCCGTATCCCCGGTTGCGAGGATGAGAGACGCAGCGGACCTCACCGTGCCGCCGGGCAAGGCTTTCGGCTTCCTGCCGGGTGCCGTCATTGCTGCCATCGTCCACCACGATGATCTCGAAACGGCGCGCGAAGGCGGGCAGGACCTCCAACGCGCTGCGGACCAGCGGAGCGATGTTCTCCTCTTCGTTGTGGGCGGGGAAGAACACGGAGAGCTCGTTCAGGACAGCCTGCCGGGACGCCGGTTCCACGTCCCGGACCAACACCGCATCGGTGACGATCCCCTCGTCCTGCCGCAGCCCGCGAATCAGCCGGAATGCCATTGCCGCCTACACCATTCTGACCGGGACGCCGCGCTCGTGCAGATACTCCTTGATCTGCCGGATAGTGAACGTCCGGAAGTGGACAATGGAGGCCACCAGTGCCGCCTCCGCCTTCCCTTCAGTCAGAGCCTCGTAGATATGCTCCAGCGCACCGGCTCCTCCCGATGCGATGACGGGGATGCTCACAGCCTCCGCCACGGCGCGGGTCAGGCCGATGTCATAGCCCGCCAGAGTGCCGTCCCCGTCCATGCTGGTCAGAAGGATCTCTCCCGCTCCCAACTCCTGCCCGCGGACGGCCCATTCCACGGCATCCAGGCCGGTGGCCCTGCGGCCTCCGTGTGTGTAGACCTCCCATCCGCCGCCGGGCCGCCTTCGCGCGTCAATGGCCAGAACCACGCACTGGGATCCGAACATCTCGGCTCCCTCGCTGATCAGTTCCGGCCGCTCCACCGCCGCCGTATTGACGCTGACCTTGTCGGCGCCGGTCTTCAGGATTTTGCGGAAATCCTCCGTCGAGCGGATCCCACCGCCCACCGTGAATGGAATGAAGACTTTCTCCGCGGTCCGTGCGGCGACATCCACGATGGTGTCCCGCCCCTCGTGGCTTGCGGTAATATCCAGGAACGTCAGCTCGTCCGCCCCCTCGGCATCGTAGAAGGCGGCCAACTCCACCGGATCTCCGGCGTCGCGGATATCCACGAAGTTGACGCCTTTCACCACACGCCCCTTGTCCACATCCAGACAGGGAATGATCCTTTTCTGCAGCATAGTCCTCTCTGGCTTTCCCCGGCATCTGCCGGATGCATCATTTTGACGCAAGTTGCCCCAGGACGGCTTCACGGCAGCGCGCCCCGTGCAACCCGCAAAAAGCGGCGGTGGTGGCTGGCGCCGGCTGTCCTGCTGCTGCTAGAATCGGGCAGCTTATGAGCATTCTCCGGAAAGATGGGACGTGGGGCCCGGCGAGGCGCTCAAGCCTCGCCTGCCTGATGCCAATAATCGCAATAGCAACGGCACTCCTTCTGTGCGCGGGATGCTCCCGGCCGGAGGTGCCGGAGGGCCGCCTGCGGGTGGTCTTCCCGGATCTGGGACAGGCCGAAGCCATCATCCTGCAGACAGTGGATGCCGCCGTCCTGGTGGATTGCGGCGAGACCGACAGCGGGCCGGCCATCCTCCGGGAACTGCGCCGGCGTGGCATCGAGAGACTGGACCTGGTCGTCCTGACCCATCCGCACGCAGATCATACCGGCGGATTTCCGTATCTGGCGGAACGGATGCCCGTCGGGCTGTTGATGGACTCTGGCTTTCCATCGGAGTCGGCTCTTCAGGCTAAGGTGATGCAGACGGCGCGGCGGCAAGGCATCCCCCGCAGGCGTGCCGTGGCCGGACAGACCATCCGGGTGGGAGATAGCCTCTCCCTCTCGGTGCTGTGGCCGGAGCGCCGTCACCTGACCGGTACGGAGTCCGATGCGAACAACAACTCGGTAGTGCTAATGGTCCGGCACGGCGCGGTGCACATCCTGCTGACCGGCGACCTGCAGCAGGAAGGGGAATTCGCCCTACTGCGGCGCTCACCGGATCTACGGGCAGAGGTGTTGAAGGTGGGCCATCAGGGATCCGCCGACGCCGCCGGCGCGCCTTTCCTGTCGAAGGTGCGGCCGCGTTGGGCGGTCATCGTGGCCGGGAGGGGCAACAGTTACGGGCATCCCTCGGCCCGCACGGTGGAGCGGTTGCGCTCCGCAGGCGCCACGGTGCTCTGCACTGGCCTGGAGGGGGAGATCGAGTTCGAGTCCGACGGCCGGACCATCCGGCCGTTCAGTGAGCGCCTGGCGGTTCCCGCCGCCAGCCGCTGAGGTGGATGCACGGCGGGAAAGGAAGGGATAAGGAGATAACACGCCCGATGGATGGCGATTTCAGACCCGGCGGCCCCGGGATGACGGCTCCGGAAGCATCCGGCTCTGTCACCAACATTCCTCGACCCCACTCGCTGGCCATACTCTCCTGTGGAGTGGGCGCGGACCAGGTTCTGGGAGCGGTGCTCTCCAGTGTGCGAAACGGTTCTTCAACGGCGATCGCAGCATTCCCCGATGTGCGCCGGGGTTTCTCGCGGCTCCTTTGCGACCGGCTTTCGGTGGAGTGCGGTCTTTCCATCTCGGAGCTAACCGGAGCGCAGGCGCACACCACGCAGGCTCCCTGCATCGTTCCCGCGCAGTATACGGCCCGGTGGAGCGAGGCCACCCCGGCCGGTCCCGTCCGGATAGAAGCCGTCGAGATCAAGGAGCCCGCAGAGGCAGGCTCCCGTCTGCGCAGCGCGTGCACCTCGGCGGTCACAGTGTTCGGCAGCGGCATCTGGCTGGTGGTACTCGCCGGGATGGCATCGAACGACATTGTTGAGGCGGCCCGGTTCGTGAAGAACGCGGGAGGCAGGGTGAGCGTGCAGGATGAATCCACATCCCTCATCTGGGACGCTCCCCGCAGCGTGCTGCAGGCAGGGCTCGCGGATGAGATGCTGCCGCTCTGGGGCGTGAGCGGCCTGCTGGGAATGGTGGCAGAGGGGTAGCGCGATGGTCTCAGCGGACACCTTTTACCGCAACAGACTGGGAGGCATACTTCTGGCTGCGGGTCTGGTCTCGGAAAGGGAGATCGAGGAGGCCCTGGAGACGCAGCACCGTACCGGCCAACGGCTCGGGGATGTGCTGGTGCAGGCGGGTCTTGTTCAGGAAGAGGACATCGTAGAGGCCCGTGCCCTGCAGCTGGATATCCCGCATGTGCATCTTGTGCCGGAGCAGGTGGACCCGGAGGTCGCCCGCCTGGTGCCCGAAGCCATCGCGCGGCAGTATCAGCTTGTGCCCGTCAGCGCCCGCGACGACTGCCTGGTCATCGCGATGTTCGATCCGCTGGACGTGGAGGCCGTGGATCTGGTCCAGCGGGTGACCCGCCGCAATGTCAAGCCGGTGGTGGCCGGTGAGCAGGCCATCACCGCCCTCATAGACGCTACATGGGGCGGGGGCCAGAGCGCGGAGCTCGCGGAGGTCCTGGAGGAGGCCATGGATTCCGTCACCGACCTGGAGGTGGCAGAGTCCGGCGACGACGAAGAGGGGGACCTCGCCGAGACCCGACGGATGAGCGAACAGGCGCCCATCGTCCGGACGGTGAACCACATCCTGCGAGATGCCGTGAACCTGGGCGCAAGCGACATCCACGTGGAGCCGCGCTCAAATGGGTGCCTGGTGCGCTTCCGGGTGGATGGAGCGTTGCGGGACGTCAAACTGCTGCCAAGACCCATCCAGGCGGCCATCATCTCCCGTCTGAAGATCATGGGAGACCTGGACATTGCCGAGAAGCGGGTGCCCCAGGACGGCCGCATCACCATCCGCGTGGCACGCCGCACCGTGGACATCCGCCTCTCCACCCTGCCGACACACTACGGCGAGCGCGTCGTGATGCGGCTGCTGGACAAGAGCGTCAACGCTCTGAAGCTGGAGCAGCTCGGATTCTCTGATCAGGGGCTGGAGGCCATCCGCGAGATCATCCGCAAACCCTACGGCATCGTCCTGGTCACGGGGCCGACCGGCAGCGGCAAGACCACAACCCTGTATTCCTGCCTCAGCGAGGTGCGCAACCCGGAGATCAACATCATCACGGTGGAGGATCCCATCGAGTACGAGTTGGAGGGCGTGAGCCAGTCGGCAGTCAACGTGAAGGCCGGGTTAACCTTCGCCACGCAGCTGCGCGCCATTCTGCGTCAGGACCCGGATGTCATCCTGGTGGGCGAGATCCGGGACCAGGAGACCGCCGACATCGCCTTCCGGGCGAGTATGACCGGGCATCTGGTCTTCAGCACGCTGCACTGCAACGATGCCGCCGGCGCGTTCGCGCGTCTTACGGATATGGGCGTGGAGCCGTTCCTGATCGCGTCCTCCCTCAGCGCGGTGCTGGCTCAAAGGCTGGTGCGCACCATCTGCCCCGCCTGCCGTGAGCAGTATGAGCCGGGGCCTGAAGAGATAGCCCTGCTGGCCGCCAATGGGATAGACGCAGCAGGGTTGCGCCTGGCGCGCGGCCGCGGGTGCAAGACTTGCGCTAACACGGGCTTCAAGGGCCGCACGCTGGTGTCCGAAGTGTTGCCGGTCTCACGCGAGATCCGCCGGATGGCGGTGAGGTGTGAGTCTGCAGACGTGATCCGGGCCCAGGCTGTCGCTGAAGGGATGAGCCCTATGCGCCAGGACGGATTCCGCAAAGTGGTGGAAGGCGTGACCACTCTGGATGAGGTTTGCCGGAAAGTGCTGGTGACCGAGGAATAGGCTGCCCCGGTTGTGCTTCACAGGCCGGGGACGCTATGATTGGGGCTGGACGCCGGACAGGCGGCCGGCCCTCTTTTTTGCACGGGCACATTGCGACGGCCCCGTGTTCCGGGTCCGGCGGGATGGACAGGATATGGAGTTCACGCGATCCCTTGAGCTGCTGAATCAGGCTGAAGAATTGCTGCCGGGAGGGGTGAACAGCCCCGTGCGGGCATTCCGGGCGGTGGAGGGGACACCCCCGTTCATTGTCCGGGCAGAAGGTTGCCGCCTCACGGACGCCGACGGCAACGAGTTCATTGATTACGTCGGTTCCTGGGGGCCGATGTTGTTCGGGCACGCCCGGCCAGAGGTGGTGCGAGCCGTGCAGGAGGCTGCGGCGGACGGATTGAGCTTCGGCGCCCCCACGGCGCGCGAGGTGGAGCTGGCACGGAGGATCACCCGGATGATCCCCTCCGTGGAGATGGTGCGTCTGGTGAACTCCGGAACGGAAGCGACGATGAGCGCCATCCGTCTGGCGCGCGGTTTCACGGGACGCGCGAAGGTGGTGAAGTTCGAAGGATGTTATCACGGCCACGTGGACGCGCTTCTGGCCCGGGCCGGGTCGGGCGCGGCGACCTTCGGCACTCCCGACAGCGCGGGCGTGCCGCCCGGCACGGTGGCTGACACAGTGTGTCTGCCCTATAACGATGCCGGGGCGTTCCGGCAGGTGTGCGATTCTCTGGGAGGGGACCTGGCCTGCGTCATCGTGGAGCCCGTGGCAGGGAACATGGGCTGCGTTCCGCCGGATGCAGGCTTCCTGGAGACGCTCCGGGAGATGACTGAAGATGCCGGTGCGCTCCTGATCTTCGATGAAGTGATGACCGGGTTCCGTCTTGCGCCCGGCGGCGCGCAGGAGCTGTTCGGCATCCGTCCGGACCTGACGGCGCTCGGGAAGGTGCTGGGAGGCGGTCTTCCGCTTGCGGCCTACGGCGGACGTGCCGACATTATGCGGCAGGTGGCGCCGGAAGGTCCGGTGTACCAGGCGGGAACCCTTAGCGGAAATCCTCTGGCGACAGCGGCAGGACTGGCGCAACTGGAGTTGTGCAGACCGGAGGCGTATGAGTACCTGGAGGAGATCTCCACCCGGTTGGGCACCGGGCTGCAGGAGGCGGCTGACTGTGCGGGTATTTCAGCGCGTGTCCAGCGTGTGGGGTCTATGCTGACGCTCTTCTTCACAGACAGACCGGTGCGCAACTTTCAGGACGCGCTTTCCTGTGACCGCAGAGCCTTCGCCAGATTCCATCGCCTGATGCTGGAGCGGGGCATCTACCTGCCGCCGTCTCAGTTCGAGGCGTGGTTTGTCTCTACCGCGCATGACCGCGCGGCCGTGGATCAAACAGTCGAGGCCGCCGCCGCGAGCCTGCGGGACCTGGCGGCGGAAAGGGGCTGAAAAAAAGTCCGCGAAAAAGTTGCCGGAATCTGTTGACATCCCGGCGCGAGGATGGTAATATTGCATTGCGTTTGCAATATTGAGGTCCGTGAAGACCGAAGTCTTATCACCCGCGCAAAGCACGACCGGAAGGCCTGGAAGCGCCCCCGCTTCCAGGCCTTTTTTTGCCTCCGGTATCCTTGACCGGCATAGCCTTCCCGGGTTGGGCTCTGGCCGATTTCAAGTAAGCCAGCCTACTCCAAGACCCACGCCTTGAGGGAAGCAACCGCCCTGACTCCTGGCCAACCCCTTCGCGCGTCCACTGCCCTACGCCGGTCGAGTAGCGCGCCGGAAGGAGCGCGTATCGAGACCTTACCGCCGCCTGCGCATCACGCCTCCCATCCCGGCTAGCCCGGCCGCAAGGACGAGAAGGGAGGCGGGCTCGGGCACCAGCGTGGCTGTCAGCTCCAACAGATAACCCTGTTTGCCATCCGTCGTCCGATACGTGGGAAGGTAAAACTCCACACGGGGGGTAGCCATCAGATCCCACACGGTGCCCACCGGCGGACCGCCCGTAACCCCCGCAGGCTTCGCCACCAGTCTCAATGTCACACGATGATCCGCAGGAGGAGGAGCCCCTCCTGTCAGAATCCGCTGCTGCACACTCTCCAGCGGCAAGTCAGGACTGTTCCACAACCAGATTCGCCAGGTCTTGGATTCCCCGTAGTTGACCAGAGGCGCCCGGAAGTCAGACGCATAAAACCCCGCAGGCCCTGCCCATCCATCCTCCTCAGGCGAGTGATATGTGCCCAAACGAGTAAATGGCCGCTCCGAATGAAGACCATCCCAATCGTCGTAACCATCAAGGGAGCTTCCCCAGACGCCAAAAAGAGCGTTCGTGCCCCAACCCTCGACCACGTGGGTGACATGTATGTAGTACTTCCAGTTATCCGCACCGTACCAGCTATTGACGAAGACGGCATTCACAGGAACCTCTGAAAATAGCCAGAGGACCAAGAATATGGCGATAGTAGAGTATCGTCTCGTCATTGTAGTGTTTCCTTTAGTTCTCGATTCCAGCCACCGCGGCCTTGAACAAATGGAAGGGATACATATTCTCCTCCGTATAAGGCTGCTGGAGGAAAAAGAGGTAGTCCACCGGATCGAACTTCCCACCGTTGACGTTGACTCCGTCATAGAAGCTCCGCAACGTGGTCAGACACTCTTGGTCCTCCCACACGGAGATGAAGACAGGAATCCCTGATGCGTTACTTGTTCCTTCGAAGCCCACTAACCGGCGGAACAATGGTTGTTACTCAGAACGTCAAGGATTATCCGCGAGACGAACCAGAGGATGGAAATGTTCCAGCCCGTGGTTTCGACTCGCCCGCCCTTAGGCGAGCGGCTCAACCACCGTAGAGTTGTCTCGTTACTCACCTCATATCGCGACCTGGTGGCGCATCGCTCCTGGCGCGCTTGACCCCGGCCGGGTCTATTGCCTAAAATGTGGCGCCGGGCCGCCCCGCAGGGCAAAACGGCCGATGCGGCGACTGGAGGTCTCGTCTCCTTGAAGCTTACCCTTGAAGAGGTCTCGAACGTGGCTTTCCTGGCCCGCCTGGCGCTTCCCGAGGAAGAACTGCGCAGATTGGCCGGCCACCTGAATCAGATCATCGAACACTTCGCGGCGCTCCAGGAACTGGATACCACGGATGTGGAACCCACGGAGCGCGTCCTGCCGATGGTCAACGTCTACCGCGAAGACGTCGCTCTTCCCGGCCTGGATCGCGAGGATGTACTGCGCTGCGCTCCGCGCTCCAATGGTGAGGCGTTCCTGGTTCCCCGCGTTGTGGACACGGCGGACGGCAAGGACGGTGGGCAGTGAGGGGCAAGGAGAGCGAATGACGCGCGACATCGAAAACATCCAGACCGCCTGGCAGGCATCCGAAGCGCTCCGTTCGGGCCGCATCTCTGCCCGCGATCTAACACGCGCTTCCCTGGAGCGCATCGCGGCGCTGGAGCCGTCCCTTTCGGCGTTTCTGGCTCTGACGGAAGAGATAGCGATGGAGGCGGCCGCGCGTTTCGATGCCAACCCGGCCGCCTTTCCCGACCCGCTGGCCGGGGTGCCGGCTGCGGTGAAGGACAATATGTGCCTCAAGGGCGTCCCCTGCACCTGCGCCTCGCGCATCCTGGAGGGCTGGGAGCCCCCCTACAATGCCACGGCTGTCCAGCGCATCCTGGACCGGGGAGGTGTCATCTGCGGCAAGACGAATCTGGACGAGTTCGCAATGGGCTCCTCCACGGAGAATTCCGCATTCAAGGTGACCCGCAATCCTTGGAACACCTCCACGGTGCCCGGAGGGTCAAGCGGAGGGTCGGCGGCTGCGGTGGCCGCGGGACAGGTGTTCTATGCCCTCGGCTCAGATACTGGGGGCTCCATCCGCCAGCCGGCCTCTTTCTGCGGGATCGTGGGTGTCAAACCCACATACGGCCGGGTGTCGCGGTACGGTCTGGTGGCCTACGCATCCAGTCTGGACCAGATTGGCCCGCTCACGCGTGATGTGAGAGACGCCGCGCTGGTGTTGAACCTCATCTGCGGCCACGACCCTCTGGACTCCACCAGCTATCCCGGCGAATCGCCGGACTTCACACAGGCTCTCAGACGGGATGTGCAGGGCCTGACCGTAGGGTTGCCGCAGGAGTTTTTCGCGCAGGGAGTCCGGGACGATGTGGCTCAGGCCGTCCGGGACGGAGCCCGGGTGCTGGAGAAAGCGGGCGCAAAAGTCCGGGACATCTCCATGCCCAACGTGGGCTATGCGCTCCCGGTCTACTACATCATCGCGCCGGCGGAGGCCAGCTCCAACCTGGCGCGCTACGACGGAGTCCGTTACGGCCACCGCTCCTGCGCAGCATCGGACCACGTGGATATGTTCATGCGCTCCCGCGCGGAGGGGTTCGGTGCGGAGGTCAAACAGCGCATCATGATCGGCACCTACGCGCTTTCGGCCGGTTACTATGATGCCTACTACCTGAAAGCCCAGCAGGTGCGCACCCTTCTGCGCCGCGACTTTGACCGGGCCTTTCAGGAGTGCGATGTGCTGCTGACACCCACGTCGCCGACGCCAGCCTTTGCCGTGGGCGAGCGTGCGGACGATCCCTTCCAGATGAAGCTGGCGGATGTCTGCACCATCCCGGTGAATCTGGCGGGCATTCCGGCGCTCAGTCTGCCCTGCGGACTGGTGGACGGTCTTCCTGTGGGCATGCAGATCATGGCCCGGCCGTTCGACGAGGAGACCATGCTTCGCGCGGCCTACACCTTTGAGCAGGCCACCGAATTTCATCGCCTCCGGCCCGCCATCTAGTTGGGCGCGGCAGAGGGATTTCAGATTGGCGGAGACGACTTTGGCTGTTGATATTGCAGAGACCGGGTTCGAGGCCGTCATCGGCATGGAGGTCCATGCCGAGCTTCTGACCCGCAGCAAGATGTTCTGCGCCTGCAGCGCCGAGTTCGGCGGCGAGCCGAACACGCGCTGCTGTCCGGTGTGTCTGGGGCTGCCCGGCTCTCTTCCGGTGGCGAACCGGCAGGCGGTGGAGTTCGTGGTTCGTGCGGCGATGGCGCTGAACTGCGAGATCAACCGGGAGACCTTCTTCCATCGCAAGAACTACTTCTACCCGGACCTGCCCAAGGGTTATCAGATCTCCCAGTACGGCGATACCCCCATCGGCGTCCGGGGCTGGATCGAGATCGAGACGGAGGACGGCGGAGTTAAGCGCATAGGCATTCGTCGGGTGCATCTGGAGGAAGATACTGGCAAACTGCTGCATTCCTCTCCTTCTGAGAGCGAGGTGGACTACAACCGAAGCGGCGTCCCGCTGATGGAGATCGTCACGGAGCACGACCCGCGGCCCGGCTTCGACCAGATCAACACGGCTTACGAAGCCCGCGAGTATATCATGCAGCTTCGCCAGATCCTGCTGTATCTGGGAGTCTGCGACGGCAAGATGGAGGAAGGCTCTCTGCGCTGTGAGCCGAACGTCTCGGTCCGGCCCGTCGGATCCCGCGAGTATGGCACCCGTACGGAGCTGAAAAACCTCAACTCGTTCCGTTCCGTGTACCGGGGGCTGGAGTACGAGATCCGCCGCCAGATCGAGACCATCCGGAGCGGCGGAGTGGTGGTCCACGAGACGCGCCGCTGGGATGAGGAGAACGAAGTCACCGCTCCCATGCGCGGCAAGGAGCTGGAGCAGGAGTACCGTTACTTCCCGGAGCCGGACCTTCTGCCGTTCCGGTTTGAAGAAGCGCAGCTTGAGAAGTTACGCCGCGAGCTTCCGGAACTGCCGCTGCAGCGCCGGCGGCGGTTCGAGGAGATGGGGCTGTCTCGCGCCGATGCGGCTACTCTGACATCCGAGAAGGCAATCGCGGACTGGTTCGAGGAGGCCGCGCGCGACTACGGCGATCCGAAGCCCATCGCCAACTGGGTGCTGTCCGAGCTGCTGCGGTTGCTGAACCAGGCCGGGGAAGGCATTCAGTCCTGCAGGGTTCGCCCCGCCCAGCTTGCCTCGCTTGTCCGCCTGATAGACGACGGGACCATCAGCGGGAAGATCGCCAAGGGAATTTTCGAAGAGATGTTCCGCACCGGGCGGGATCCCCGGGAGATCGTGGAGGCGAGCGGACAGACGCAGATCTCGGATGAGGAGGCCATCCTGTCTGCGGTGCGTAAGGTCATCGCCGAGAACGAGCGCGTGGCGGCGGATGTGCGGGGAGGAAAAGAGAAGTCCATCGGGTTCCTGGTGGGCCAGGTCATGAAGGAGACAGGGGGACGCGCCAACCCGCGCCTTGTGAACGAATTGCTCCGCCGCGAGCTGGGCGCCGGCTGAGCCGGCGGGACCGCCCGGTATGAGCGGGCGAGCGGTGCGGAAGGTCCTGGCAGCGGCCGGAGCGGTGGCCATTGCCGGGCAACTCGCCGCCTACACAGTGCTTGCCCGGCTGGATCCCGCGGGGGTGTCGCGGCGCGTCTGGCAGGCCGGCCTGGACGGCGGCAAGATCCGCATCAGTCATCCCGGCAACTGGAAACTCAGTGTGTCCTCCGATGGGCCGGATTTCCGGGTGGTAATGGAAGGCCCTGGCGGAGTCCGGATGGAGGTTTCGGGCAGCCCAGTGCTGAAGGCCGTCTCTGAAGCGCCGGAAGAGGGAGCGGATGCGATCCAGACGCCTTTGCAGCGCGCACACCGGGCGCTTCAGGCGGCGGCCCGCCGGGGATTACAGCGCTTCAGCGAGGGAAAGCCGGTTGGCTCCGGAGCACTGGGCCGGGAGAGTCTGCTCAGCTTCTACTCGGCCATACGCGGGGGGCAGGCGGTGAGGGGTTTCCGGCATACCTGCATCGGCGAGCAGCGGGTATGGAGTGTACAGGGGGAGTGCCCGGCGCGGATGTGGGGGCGGGTTGCTCCCGTTCTGGACGGCGTGGTGCGCCAGATGGAGCTCCCGTAGGGTGTCCGTCGTCTGCCAGTGGTGCGGGATGGAATCGGAGGACGAGCATCAGTGCTCGTGGTGCCGCCGGATGATCGTCCCTCCCCCCGCGCCGCCCCTGCCGTCCTCGCAAAGTGCTGCGGATGATGAGGATCAGGCGGCCCCGGCGTTCATCGCCCCGCTCCCGGAGCGGCTGGAGTGGTTCGCGTCCGTCGTCCTGCCGCTGATGGCGCTCGGCGTTGCCTGGACTCGATGGACCGCCGTTCCGCTGCCTGTGGCGGCGGCCTGCGCGTCGCTGGCTGCGTGCTTCTTTCTGTCAGTCTATCAGTTGGTGCAGAGTGTGGACGAACGCCTTGCGCCGGTGGGGCTTTCTGCGCCTCTGGCGCTGATGTTCGGTCCGGTCTCTGCTGCGGTGGTGTTCGTGGTCATCTTCCTGGTGACGGGCCGCCGGGATGCTCTGACGCCCTTCGGGTTGCTGGCGGTTCATTCGGGAGCCGTGCTTTTGATGGCGTACGCCAGGGCTCCGGAGGCCGGCGAAGCGCTCAGGCGGGCGGGGCTTTTCACGGGAGCGGATGCCATGAGTCTGGCATATCTGGCGGGGATAGCGGGATGGGCGCTGGCGAACTTCTGGCGCCCGCTAAACGAATAGACAGGGTCTGAAGGTCAGGGATGTCTGAAGGCGAACTGAAGCTTGCGGTGATCGGGGCGGGAAGCTGGGGCACAGCGCTGGCGCGCATCATGTGTGGCAGCGGATGCGAGGTCTTCCTCTGGGCGCGGAACGCGGAGATGGCGGATGAGCTTCAAGCCGTCCGCGAGAACCGCCGTTATCTTCCCGGTTTTCCGTTTGAGGACGATCTGATCGTCACCGCGGATATGGAGGAGGCGGCCGGAGGGGCTGATGTCATCATCGTGGCAGTCCCTTCCTATGCCGTGGCGGAGGTCACGGAGCTTCTGGCCGGAGTGGTGAAGCCGGGAGCCTATATCGTCAGCGCGTCCAAGGGGCTGGACAGTGAGACCGGGAGGCGGCTGACGCAGGTCATCGGGGATGTCATTCCGGAATGCCGTGAGTCGCTGGCTGCTCTGTCCGGTCCCAACCTGGCCGTGGAGCTTGCGGCGGGTGCCCCGACGGCCGGAGTCATTGCCTCGACTGATGCGGAGGTGGCGCGTTTCTGCCGCGTGGTGCTGGGAGGGCCTACGTTCCGTCTCTACACCAGCCCGGACGTCATCGGTGTGGAGCTGGGCGGTGCGTTGAAGAACGTGATGGCCATCGGAGCCGGCATCTGCGATGGCATGGGCTTCGGCGACAACGCCAAAGCCGCTTTGCTCACGCGGGGACTCGCCGAGATGATGCGTCTGGGAGAGGCTCTGGGAGCCCGGTCTTCCACGTTCAGCGGACTGTCCGGGGTGGGGGACCTCATCGCCACTGCCTCCAGCCGCCTCAGCCGCAACCTGCGCGTGGGGTTGGCTCTAGGACAGGGCCGAAGCCTGGATGAGGCGCTTGCGGAGATCTCCCAGGTGGCGGAGGGCGTGCCCACTACCCGGGCGGTTATGAAACTGGCGGAGCAGACCGGCGTGGATGTTCCCATCTGCGCTGAGATCCACGCCACCCTGTTTGAGGGCCGGTCCCCGGAGCAGGCGCTGCGCAATCTCATGGCGCGCACCTGGAAGGACGAGTAGTCCTCGCAGGGCATCCGGGCCTGCGCTCCCTGAATTCCCGCACTATTACCGGGGCCGCACTGCGCCTTGGCTGTGGGACAACCCCAGTGGACGCATTTCGCCGAAGGACCCCGGCCGCCCCGTGCGCCGGAGGGATCCGGAAGCAGAGTCGGGGGTTTCTCCAGAGATGATCTGCAAGTGCGGTAGGCCGATCGAGAACGTTCCGGAGCACCTGAAGCATCTGGCTGTCTGGGTGTGCCGGGAATGCAGCAATGCTCCGCCCTCCACCGGGGTGGTCGCCATCGGTCCAGGCGGAGAGCTGGAGGTGGACGCCGACAGCCGTCCCAAGGCTGCGCCGACCGTGATTCACGCCGCCTGAAGGGCATCGCCCGCCAGTCTTTTCTCTCAGCACCATCCCTCCGTAACTCCGGACACGCCACCCTCCTGCCCTGAAGTCCCCCGGGGCAGGAGGGCTTTTCTTTTGCGTCCAACTGTAGAGGGTGCGCCGCCATCTGCTCGCACCCTGCGGGCGAGCCGGGATGGCGCGCGAAGGAGTGTGGCGGATGAGGACTGGGACTATAGTGGCCCTGATGGCCGCCGGAATACTCGCCGTGCCTGCGCCGGGGCTGACGGATTCCGGGAGTTGGGATTCCTGGCTGCTGCATACCGGCGGTGGAAAGAGCCTTAAGGAAGTCTGCGCGCAGGACGGCTGGCGCACTGTGCGCCTGAAAGAGCCGTTCCGTGGAAGCGACCGCGGCGCGTGGCTCAGAGCAGATGTTGTCATTCCCCCTGAAGTGGATGGCACAGGTGTCGAAGGCCAGGCTGTCGGACTCAAGCTGAATTCGGACTTTGGCGGCGAAATCTACGTCAACGGGCGCCTGCAGAGCCGCTACGACAACGACCACGCGGGGATGGCGCTGCTGTCGCGTTCTGCGAGAGCCGGGCAGACGGTACCCGTCGCCATCCGCGTGTTCCGGGATGTGCAGGACGCTGGCAAGGAGCAGTCGTTGAGCGAGGCCGACTTCACGATTGTGGAACGCTCGCGGGCGCAGGAGCGGACCCTCATCCGGCTGGACGCTTCACGCCGGGCCGGGCGTCTCCCGGACGGTCTCATCGGGCTGAGTCAGGGGGCGGGTCTGCCGGTATATAGCGACGAGATCGCCGCCCGCTTCCGCCAGATCGGCGTCCGGTGGTTCCGCATGGACAACATCCTCACCAACGCCGTGCGCCGGGACGACGCGGGCAGGCTGGTATACGACTGGAGCGACCTGGACCGCCGCCTGGAGTTCATGGAGAAGCTGGGGTGTGAGTTCATCGCCTGCGCCTCTTATATGCCTCAGGTTCTGGAGGCTTTCCCCGATCCGGACCGCCACGCCCCGCCGTCGGATTTCGCCGAGTGGGAGGAGCTCTGCTATCAGGCAGCCCGGCACGCCCGGGAATCCGGGCGGCGCATCCGCTACTGGGAGGTCTGGAACGAAGCTAACAGCGGCTGGCTGAAGGCCGCGGCCGGTCTCACTCCCCTCCAGACGTATCTCAGGCTTTACGATGCCACCTGGAAGGGTGTGCGCCGGGCGGACCCGGAGGCGCTGATCGGCGGCCCCTGCAACGCAAGCGGTCCCTGGGACACTTCGCCGGAGCGGGGATACGCTGTCAATGGGGAGACGTATATGCGGGGTCTTCTGGAGCACTGCGAGAAGACGGGCGCCCCGCTCGACTTCATCTCCTGGCACGAGTATTTCCACCCCCCTGGTATCTTCCGCGAAGAGGCGGAGGTGACGCAGCAATACATGAAGGATTATCCCCGCGCGGCTCGCGGGGTGCGGGAGTTCATGGTCACCGAGTGGAACTACGCCTGGTGGCATGACTGGCCGCAGGACAACGAGGTCGGGGCGGCCTGGATGGTCAACTCATTGCTCCGAGGGATGCTTCCGGCGGGAATCGCGAAACCCTGTTTTTTCCTGGCGATGGACTTCGGCGGGTCCGACGAGTTCAAGGGAGAATGGGGGATGCTGCTGGGTTCAGGGCGGCCAAAAGCCGTATTCAATGCCGCCCGGCTTCTGGCCATGCTTCCCCGCAGCCGCATCCCGTGCGATCTGGATGACCCGGAGCTTGCTGTACTGGCTGCAATGGATGAGGCCACCGGCAGAACAGGGGTGTTGCTCCTGAACTTCGCGGAGCGCTACGGCGTTGAGCGGATGGTCCGGCTGCGGGTGGACAGCCTGGATCCGCGCCTGCGGGGGGGACGGTTGCGCGTCTGGACTGTGGACCGCGAACGCTCCAACGCTTTTCACGACCGCGACCGCGCCGAGCTGGAGTGCGTGCTGGACCGCACGGCCGCTGTCGGCGGCAGGCTGGCGCAGGATCTCTCGCTCCCCGTGAACTCGATCACGCTGGTGGAGCTCCTCCCTGCCGGAGAGGGGGAGAAATGAACGCATTCGAGGCCGCCTCAATGGTTGGAAGGGCCGCCGGGCTGGACGGGCTTCCGGCGATGGAGACCGTCCCACGTCTTGCCGCGATGGGCTGCCGTTCGCTGGAACTGATACTGGGCAGCCCCGGTCATTTCGACCACACCGACGCCGCGGCTGTGAATGCGCTCGTTCGCCTCGCGGAAGATTGTGGCGTCAGCTTTCCCTCCGTGCATTTGCCGTTTGGAGAGGCCCTGGACCTCAGCAACCCGGACCTGGCCGCCCGCGGCAGGGTCGAGGATGTCCAGCGAGCCGGGCTTGACGTGGCAGCCTCACTTGGCGCGAAGGTGGCCATCGTGCATCCGGGCTACTTTGAAGGCCATGAGGGTCGGCAGGAGCGCTTGGACATCGCTGCGGATGCGGTGGCCCGTCTTGCGGAGTATGCGGCGGCCGCAGGTGTGAGGCTGGCTGTTGAGAACATGCTCGGCAGCTTCCTGGGCAACCATGAGGATGAACTTGCCATGGTGGTGTCGCGCTGCGATCCGGCCTGGTGCGGCTACTGTTTCGACAGCGGACATGCCCATCTGCTGGGCCGCGCCGCAGAGCTTGCCGCAGCGATGCTGCCACGTGCGTTCACCACACACCTGCACGACAATACCGGCCTAGACGACAGGCATCTGTTTCCGGGGATGGGTACAATAGACTGGTCCGCGGTGGGCTCTGCCTACCGGTCGAGCGGAATGCGTGCAAGTCTTCTGGTGGAGTCCTCGAATGTGCTGGACCGGCGTTGGTCCGACTCCGCGTGGCGGGTGGTGCGTCTGCTCGGTCTGGACCGCTGAAAACCCTCGAACGCAAAGGAGAGTTCTTCTTCAGATATGTCCGGTGTACTGTCCGACTCTCAGATTCAGGAGAAGCTGGCTTCCCTGCCCGGCTGGGGAAGGGAAGGCAAAGAGATCGTCAGAACCTACGAGTTTCCCACTTTCCCGGAGGCCATCGCGTTTGTGGACCGCGTGGCTCAGGCTGCAGAGGAGGCCAATCATCATCCCGACATAGACATCCGCTACACCCGGGTGACTCTGCGGCTGACCAGTCACGACAGCGGTGGGTTGACCGATCGGGATTTCGCCCTGGCGGCGCGGGCGGACGCTCTGTTCTGAGGCGCGGATGCAGGTGCGGACATCACCGGAGCAGCTCCTCGGGGTGGATCTGGGGGGTACCAAGACAGCGCTCATCGCCGGAGACGCGTCTGGGGCGGTACTGGGCAGGGTGGAGTTCGCCACCCGTCCTGAGGACGGCTACCTGCAGTGGCTGGCAAGGCTTCGGAGCGCCTACGGCAACCTCCAAGCGGTGGCCGGAGAGTGGCGCGCTGCAAAGGGGGGCGTGAGCTGCGGAGGACCGGCCGACTGGAGCGCGGGCCGGCTGAAGTCCCCGCCTAACCTGCCGGGCTGGACGGGCGCGCCGCTGCGCGATGACCTGGCGGATATCACCGGCCTTCCTTTCCGGATGGAGCACGACGGGCGCGCAGGGGCGCTGGCGGAAGCGCATTTCGGGGCGGGGCAGGGATGCACCGACCTGATCTTTCTCACATTCGGAACCGGCATCGGAGCAGGGATCATTTCGGGAGGACGGTTGATCCGGGGAGCAGGCGGCTCCGCCGGTGAGATCGGCCACGTCCGGCTGGCGGAGGACGGTCCGGAAGCCTACGGGAAGCGCGGTTGCGTGGAATCCTTTGCAAGCGGAACGGGCATTGCGCGGCTGGCTGTACGGCGCTTCCCGGAGCGATTCGACGCGGAGACTTCAGCGCAGCGCGTCATCGAGCTGGCTAAGTCGGGCGATCCGGATGCCGGAGCGGTTCTTCGCGAGTCCGCGCGCAGGCTCGGCGAGGCTATGGCCATCCTTGCCGACCTCTTCAACCCCCAGGTCATCGTGTTGGGAAGCCTGGCGCGGCGTGTGCCGGAATGGTATCTGGAGATGGCTGTGGACGTGATGCGCGCCGAGGCCCTTCCCGAGGCTTCCGAGGCGTGCAGGGTGGTTCCATCGGGTCTGGGGGAGCGGCTGCAGGATGTGGCCGCGCTCTGCGCGGCGATGGAAGGTGTCGGCCCTGCATGACCTCAGATCGCTCGGCCGCCCACTCCCTGCCGGCTGGCGCGTCTCCGGCGGAGATAGCTGCGGCGCTTGACGGCTGGTTCCGGCGATCGGCCCGCCGCCTGCCCTGGCGGCAGAACCCCACTCCTTACCGCGTCTGGGTCGCCGAAGTGATGTTGCAGCAGACCACCGTGGCTGCCTGCATTCCCCGCTTCGAGCGGTTCATCCGCCGATTTCCGGACGTGCGTGCCCTGGCGGCCGCATCGCTGGAGGATGTTCTTTCGGAGTGGGAGGGGCTGGGTTACTACAGCCGCGCCCGCAATCTCTGGAGCGCGGCCAGGGTGATCGTTGACCTCCACGGCGGCGAGCTGCCCTCGGACATTGAGAGTCTGCGGACCCTCCCGGGAATCGGCCATTACACGGCGGGCGCCATCCGCAGCATCGCCTTCGATCTTCCTGCCGGTATGGTGGACGCAAATATCCGGCGGGTGCTGGGACGCGTTGCCGGCATCGAGCCATCCAACGCGGCTGAGCGGAGTGTCTTTCAGCTATGCCTGTCCCTCTCCGCATCCGGCTCACCGCGCATCGTCAATCAGGCGTTGATGGAGTTGGGCTCGCTGGTGTGCTTGCCGCGAGGCCCCCTTTGCGGAGAATGCCCCTTCCGCTCCTCTTGCCGCGCCAGGCTGGAAGAACGGTTCGACTGCTGGCACGGCTCGGTTCCGAAGGAGGCCCGGGTGGCGCAGGTGGAGGAGGTCTGTATCACCGCGTCGGTGGAGGAAAACTGGTTACTCTCGCGTCCCTGTGATGGGCGCTGGCGAGGAATGTGGGAGTTTCCGCGGGCGCGCTTGCAAGACGGCTCCGCCGCTCCCGCCGAGGTGGCGCGCAGCGTGCTGGAGCGGGATTTCGGCGTGGTTCCTGTTAGCGTGCAGCACACAGGCTCCCTGAGATACCGGGTCACCGTGCACGATACGCAGCTGCACGTTGTCTCTGCGATGCTGCCCTGCGAACCGGAGTCTGCCCTGCGCGAATGGCGCCTGATTCCCACGGACGAACTTGCGGAAATCCCACTTCCCAGCCCCATGCGCCGCATTGCCCGTTCCCTGATTTCGCAAAGACTTGCTGGACTGGATATGCACGGAAGAGAAGGAGCTTGACGAGCGATGAGCGTCCCCGGCATCCCTCCCTACCGTCCCCGTCCCCAGCTGCCCACGGAGTACGTGGCCATCGGTATCGTCCATCACGAGGGGCGCATCCTGGTGGCGCGGCGCAAGAAGGGGTTCTTCCTTGGAGGCTACTGGGAGTTCCCGGGGGGCAAGCGCGAGCCGCTGGAGTCCTACGCTCAATGTGTGGTGCGCGAGCTCCGGGAGGAGACGGGCATCGAGGTACGCATCGTTCGTGAGCTGCTCCCCGTCCGCCACGACTACCGCAGAAAGCGTGTGGTGCTTCAACCCTATCTGTGCGCGCTGGTCTCTGGAGAAGCGCGCCCACTGGCCTCCGAGGAGGTCCGCTGGGTCACACCGGAGGAACTGACCCGCCTGAAGGTGCCGCCTGCCAGTGTTCCCCTGGTGGAGCGCATCGTCTCCGGACTGGATCTGGCTACCGGCGAGCCGGGCCCGCGGGATCCCGTCTGAGCGCTGCCTCTGTCTTCCAGGATCACGCGGGCAAAAAGGGGGCGCTGCTGCAGGCAGCGCCCCCTCGTTCAGTCAGACATCTTGTCCCTCGTCAGGGAATACGGACCTCCACCAGCGACTGCGCGTCGCCCCTCCGGATGACAATGCGCGCGGTGTCGCCAGATTTCAGTCCCCGCACGGCCCGGTTGAAATCCGCCACCGTGTTCGTCGCGACTCCGTTCACCCGCTGGATGACATCGCCACGGCTGATTCCCGCCCGTGCGGCGTTGCTGCCCGGCGTCACCGATGTGACCACCACGCCCCGGACATCCTGACCGATGCCGTATTCACTGCGCGTGTTGTTGTTCAGGGGCGAGACGGATATGCCGAGCTCCTCCGTGCGCGGCGTCTCTTCGTTTCCGGGCAGTGTCGTCGGCGGCGATCCCACAGTGACCTCCAGCGTCTTGCGCTGCCCGCCGCGGACCACAACCACCTTTACCTTACTGCCAGGGGCGGTCCGGGCCACGGCGTCGCGCAGGGCAAGTCCGCTCTCGATAGGCTTGCCATCGAATTCCACAATGACATCCTCCACCTGGATGCCGGCCTCAGCGGCGGGGGTCCCGTCCGTCACGGAGCGGATCAGCGCACCCTTCTCCACACCGTAGGACTTGGCCATCGCCGGCCTAACGTCCACCGGAACGACACCCAGGAACCCGCGGTTCACCTTCCCGTGCTTGACCAGCTGCTCAAGGACGAACTTGGCGGTGTTGCTGGGAATGGCGAAGCCCAGTCCGATGTTGCCGCCCGTCGGGGAGGCGATGGCCACATTGATGCCGATGACCTCACCCTGCAGGTTCAGCAACGGTCCGCCGCTGTTCCCCGGATTGATGGATGCATCCGTCTGGATGAGGCTGGCATAGTAGCGGCCCGGTCCTTCGGAATCCGGGATGGACATCTCGCGCTCTAGCGCGCTGACCACTCCCACCGTGAGCGTGTTGCTGAAACCCAGAGGGCTGCCGATCGCGATGGCCCACGCTCCTGGACGGACCTTCGAGGAATCTCCCAGTTTCGCGGTTGGCAGGTTGTCGGCCTCGATCTTGACGACGGCCAGGTCCGTCGCGTAGTCCCGCATCACTTTGCCCGGGAACTCCCGGCCGTCGAAAAGCGTGACCGTCACGTTCTCCGCGCCGCCCACCACGTGGTCATTGGTCAGGATGTACCCGTCGGACCTTACGATCACTCCGGAGCCACCCACAGTCTGAGTGCGGGGGGTAGCTCTTGGTGCTCCGAAAGGAAGATCCCCGAAAGGCCAGTTGCGGAAGATGTCGGGAAGATCCAGCGAAGCGGTTCGTGAGGTCCGCTCAGCCGAAATGCTCACGACCGCCGGCTCGACCGCCTCCGCCACGGCGGTGAACCCGTCCTGAAGCTGACCCAGTGCGCCAAGCGCCGGGGAGGAAGCTTCTGCGTTGGCCGGCGGGTTTTGCTTCAGAAGAAAAGGAGCTCCGGCTGCTGCCACAACCACCAGAGCTCCCACCAGCATCCACAAACCCGCCTTCCGGGCGCGTCCATGAATCGTCATTTTCTGTTGTTTCCTCCGTGAAGAAGTCGAGAATGCTAGCGTGCGCCGAAAGCGCTATCCGAGACGGGGACCAGGATGGCCGACGTCATTGATGCAGGCGACGCGAGAACCGGCTCGATCGCCGGCCGCGCCCCCGGCAGCTCCACAGGATTTGCGGATGCCGAGATCAGCTTCTCAATGGCGCGATCCTGAGACATTTCAGGGAGCGTCACGGTCTGGACCGTCTGAGTCATGCGCTCTGCCACCGGGTCCTGCCAGTGATCCGCCTGCGGAAGGTGCCCCACCGACATGGCCAGCAGCACAGCGCACACCCCCACGGCGGCGGCCGCGGGCTGCAGATGACCTCCCAGCCGCTCCATAAGCCATGCGCCGAAGCGCACGGTTGCAGGCGTCTCCACCTGCGCCACTGCCGCCAGCAGACGCGCCTCCAGGTCTGCAGCGGGACGCACCGGCGTCAGGCGCGCCATGGCCGTTTTCACCTGCCGGATGTCCTCCATCTCGGCGGAGCATCGCTGACAGCTTCGCAGGTGCTCCCGGATGGCCAGCATCTCCGAGCCGGGCAGCTCCCCGTCCAGATACGCTGAAATCAGTCTCGATGTGCGTCCACAGTTCATCTCTTTGACCGTTACACTTCCTCGTTCAGAAACCGTTCCAGGCTTCCGAGCTTCTTCTTCATGGCCTGCCGCCCCCGGTGGATGCGGGACCGGACCGTCCCGATGGAGCACTTCATCACATCGGCGATCTCTTCGTAAGACATCCCTTCGATGTCCGCCAGGATCACCGCGATGCGGAACTCCTTGCGCAGGCTCGAAAGCGCCTCCTGAATGCGCGCATCCAGCGACCCTTCGATGAGCGACTCCTCGGGACCCGGCCCGGGGTCCGGGACGTCCAGTTTCTGGTCCGTGTCTCCCAGCGTCTGATCCAGAGAGACTGGCGGTCCCGACCTCGGACGCTTCCGGAGCGTATCAATCCAGAGGTTGGACATGATCTTGTAGAGCCAGCTCTCGAAGGGGAGCTCGCGCCGGTAGTTGCCGAAAAACCGGAACGCCCGGACGAACGTCTCCTGCAGCAGGTCTTCTGCATCAGTTCGGTTGCCCGCGATGCGGTAGGCTACATTGAACGCCTGCTGATGGTGCCTGCGGACCAGCTCTTCGAACTCTCTGCGCTGCTGGTTTTCCGCAGAACCTGTCAGGGCTCCAGGTTTCTCGACCACTGTCACATCCACATCCTTCTCTACGCCGGTGTTGCCCGTTCGAGTTCCGTCCAGAATCCGTAGAATCCTCTCCCGGTCTCCAGTGTTTTTCAACTCGCCTTCCCGGCAGATTCTTACCCGTTTATGGGACTGTCCGGCTCACCGCCAAGGTTAGCAAGTGTTGATCCAGTCGGCGGTTTCCCGAAGCCATCCCTGTCCAGTATAATGCTGCGGCATGGCGGAGCGGGAAAGCATGCAGGGTCAGGAGTCCAGAGCTCGTTCCGGACAGGGGACGGGCCTGGAGACGGATGTGCGGTTCGTCAAAGGCGTGGGCGAGCGCAACGCGCGGCTGCTTGCCAGGCTTGGCATCCGGACCGTAGCCGACCTCCTGGAGCACTACCCGCACCGATATGAGGATCGCACCAGCCTCACCCGTGTTGCGCGCCTGCAGGACGGGCAGTACGCAGCGCTCAGGCTCCGGGTGTCGGATGTGGAGAGCAGGCGGGCTGGCCGCCGCAACATCACCATCACGCGGGTGGCCGCCGAGGACGAGACCGGCACTCTGGTGCTCACCTGGTTCAACCAGCCGTGGATGCGGGATCGCTTCGCGCGCCTGCGGGGACGGGAGATCTTGGTCTATGGCCAGGTCCGCTACGGCCGCCTGGGGCTGGAGATGAATTCCCCGGACTGGGAGCCTCTGGGTGACGAAGAAGAGCCGGATCCCTGGTCCTACGGGCGGTTCGTGCCAGTCTATCCGCTTACGGAAGGACTGCAGCAGGGGCGGATGCGGCTCATCATGCGGAATGCCCTCAGCTCCTATGCGGATCTCTTGACGGACCCCCTGCCCGGAGCGCTCCTGGACGAGCTGGATCTCATGGACCTCCGCTCGGCAGTGCGCGCCATCCACTGGTCTGAGTCGGGCGAGGAGAACCGCGCGGCCCGGCGCAGGCTGGTGTTCGACGAGTTCTTTTACCTGCAGGTGGCGCTGGCGCAGCTCCGTCACGAGAACAGCGCCGCGCTGCCCGGCATCCCGTTCCGGCTGGAACCGGGGCTGCTTGCGGAGCTGCAGTCGCTCCTTCCTTTTCCACTGACCGGCGCGCAGGAGCGGGTCATCGCACAGATCTGGGAGGACATGCAGTGCCCTCATCCCATGAACCGGCTGGTGCAGGGGGACGTGGGCTCCGGGAAGACGCTGGTCGCGCTGGCGGCCATGCTGCTGGCCGCCCGCAACGGCTACCAGAGCGCCATCATGGCCCCCACGGAGGTTCTGGCCGAGCAACATTTTCTCTCAATGGAGCCGCTGGCGCAGCGGCTCGGACTGCGGCTGGACCTGCTCTCCGGCGGTCCCAGAACGCGGGCTAAGGAGGCCACACTGGCGGCGCTGGCGGCGGGACATCTGGATATCGTCGTGGGGACGCACGCGCTCATCGAGGAAGGGGTCGAGTTCCACAAACTGGGACTGGTGGTGGTGGACGAACAGCACAAGTTCGGCGTCAAACAGCGCGGCGCTTTGCGGGAGAAGGGCCAGTGTCCCGATATGCTGGTGATGACCGCCACACCCATTCCCCGCACGCTGACGATGACCGTCTACGGGGACCTGGATGTCTCGATCATTGACGAGATGCCCCCCGGCCGAAAGCCTGTCAAGACCCACTACAAGCCGATGAGCGAAGCGCCCCGAGTGTACGAAGGGGTCCGCCAGCTTCTGGAAAAGGGGGGGCGGGCCTATATCGTCTGCCCGCTGGTGGGAGAGTCCGAGAAGCTCCAAGCGAAGGCCGCCACCGAACTGGCTGAGGAGCTGGCGCGGGATGTCTTTCCGGAGTATCCGGTCGGGCTGCTGGACGGGCAGATGAAGCGTGAAGAGAAACAGGCGGCCATCACGGAGTTCCGGGAGGGGCGCACGCGGGTGCTGGTCTCCACAACGGTCATCGAAGTGGGGGTGGACGTTCCGGAGGCGAATGTTATCGTCATCGTGAACGCGGAGCGCTACGGACTTGCTCAACTTCATCAGCTCCGGGGCAGGGTGGGGAGGTCGGATGCGCAGTCGTTCTGCGTGCTGCTGGCCGATGCTTCCACCGATGAAGCCCGTCGCAGGATGGAGGTGATGGAATCCACGACGGATGGCTTCCGCATTGCGGAAGAGGATCTGGCGCTGAGGGGGCCCGGCGAGTTTTTCGGGACGCGTCAGTCCGGCATGCCCGCATTCAAGATCGCGGATGTGATCCGCGACGTGGGCATCCTGGAGGTCGCCCGCCAGCATGCTCAGCGCCTTGTGGATGCCGATCCGGAGCTGCGCCGTCCGGAGCACCGCGCCATCGGAAGGATCGTTGAGGAAAAGTACCACAGACGATTGCTGGAAACGGTCGCGTAGGGTAAGCTAAGGGGTGGGTCGCGCCGCGGTGGCGGCAGGAGTTTCGCGCCCCGCTTAGCAGCGGGGGCAGGGCGGAGCGCACGAGGCGCGCCGGCATTTTTCAGGGAGGACGGACAGCGGCAGGGACATGGCCGTCGCCATCTATCCGGGCAGTTTCGACCCGGTCACAAGCGGCCATATGGATATCATCGAACGGGCATCCAGCCTGTTCGACCTCGTTGTAGTCGCTGTCGCTCCCAATCCCCTGAAGCAGCCTCTCTTCACCGTGGAAGAGAGAGTGGAGATGTTGAAGGTCGTCTGCGCGCCGATTCAGGGTGTTGAGGTGGACTGCTTCGAGGGGTTGCTGGTGGACTACTGCCGCAGGAAGGGCGCGACAGTCATTCTTAAAGGGCTCCGGGCGGTGTCGGACTTCGAGTTCGAACTCCAGATGGCCCAGATGAATCGCCGCCTGGCCCCGGAGATTCACACGCTTTTCCTGATGACCACCACGGAGCAGTCGTATCTGAGCTCCAGCATCGTCAAAGAGATTGCAAGACTGGGGGGAAGCATCGAAGGTCTTGTGCCGCCGCCGGTGGAAGGGTACCTGCGAGCCCGGCTGGCTGAGTGCGGCGGATGAGAGAAGGACGGGCCGGCGGCCCGCGAGTTTCAGGGGTTTTACAAGTCCAGGGAGATGTGAGGATGATCGAGCAGCAGTCCGTGACACGCAGCGTCTCTTCGTTCACGCGTGAGCAGGCCAACACGGTGGACATCATCAAAGAGCTGGACAAGCTCGAAGAGCTGGTCGAGGACAGCCCGCAGATCGGGGGGCGGGCTCTGTGGGTCAACGCTGACAGGTTTTTCGTCTGCACCAACAGGATCCGTGCCTTCCTGCCGGAGGAGATGAAGCGCGCCAGCCGCATCTCCCGCGACAGCGAAAAGATGCTGCAGGAAGCGCAGGATGAGGTGCATCAGACGCTGGAGTCCGCACGCCGGGAGGCTGAGCGGATCATCGAGCAGGCCCGCGCCAGGGCCGCCGAACTGACCGCAACCGATGCGGTCCGGCTCAAGGCGGAGCAGGAAGCTGCCAGAATAATCGCTGAGGCCAGAGAGCAGGCCACTCAGATCCGCCGGGGAGCGGATCAGTATGCGAAAGAGGTGCTGGCGGGGCTGGATGCCTTCCTGGGCCGCATTCTGGGAACGGTGCAGCGGGGCCGGGCAAAGCTGGAGCAACAGGAGTTGGAATCCTCCGTTAGATGAACGTTATCGAGAACCTTTACGAGCGGGCCCGTACCGCCGGCAAGCGCATCATCCTGGCCGAAGGTGGTGATCAACGGATCGCCGAGGCGGCCGTGGAAGCCAGAAAGCTGGGGCTGGCCCGCATCATTATCCTGGGAAACATTGATACCGTTTCCGGGCAGATCAGGGAAGCGGGCGGCGAGCCGGGGCACTTCGAGATCATAGACCCGGCCACCAGCCCGAAGCGCAGGGAATACGCGGCCAGACTGCATTCCCTTCGCAAACATAAGGGGATGACGGAAGAACAGGCTTACGAGTTGACCGGGGGCAACCTTTATTACCCGGTCCTCGCCATTAGCGCCGGAGACGCAGACGGACTGGTCTCCGGCGCTACTCATTCCACCAGCGATACCGTCCGTCCCGCGCTTCAGGTTCTGAAGACCGCTCCTGGTTATTCCATCGTCTCCAGTTGCTTCGTGATGGTCCTGCCCCGGCAGGATTTCGGAGAGAACGGGGTGCTGGTGTATGCGGACTGCGGACTGGTCATTGACCCGAGTCCGCAGGAGCTGGCGGAGATCGCTCTGGCCTCGGCAAAGTCGTTCGAGCAGCTGGTCGGCGGACAGCCGCGCATCGCGATGCTCAGTTTCAGCACAAAGGGCAGCGCTAAGCACCCCATGGCCGACAAAGTCATCCAGGCCACAGAGATGGTGCGGCTGCGCAACCCGGCTCTCCTGGTGGACGGCGAGCTTCAGGCGGATGCGGCCCTGGTACCGTGGGTGGCCGGAAAGAAGGCTCCGGGAAGTCCTGTGGGAGGCCGCGCCAACGTGCTGATCTTCCCCGACCTGGGCGCGGGCAACATCGCCTACAAGCTTACGGAGCGGCTGGCGGGCGCCACCGCGCTCGGTCCCATCCTGCAGGGAGTGGCCAGGCCCGTCAACGATCTGTCCCGCGGCTGCAGCGCAGACGACATCGTCAAAATGGTGGCCATCACCGCCTGCCAGGCGGTGTCCTGACCGCATCCGCGGACCGCATATTTTGCCCTCCTGCCCAGAGCCCCGTAAGGCGCTCCGGGCAGGAGTCCTCTAACGTCGCCCGGCTCCGGCCGGCAGTATCGGACACGGATTGACAATGAAAGTTCTGGTCGTCAACAGCGGTTCGTCTTCGCTGAAATATCAGCTCATAGACACCTCATCGGATGCGGTTCTGGCCCGGGGGCTGGCGGAACGCATCGGGATGGCTTCCGGCCGGCTGAAGCATTCTTCGGAAGGCCGCCCCGAACTGGTGCTGGAGCAGCCCATTCCCGATCACGTCACCGCAACAGACCTTGCGTTCTCGGCCCTGGTTGACCCGCAACACGGTGCGGTCAGCACCCTTGATGAGATCGAGGCGGTGGGCCACCGCGTCGTCCACGGAGGCGAGAAACTGACGCGGGCTGTGCGCATAGACGATGAGGTCATACGGGCCATCGAGGAGATGAGCGCGCTTGCGCCCCTGCACAATCCGCCTAACCTTATGGGCATCCGGGCCTGCCTGGAGCGCATGCCCCACACGCCGCAGGTAGCCGTGTTCGACACGGCATTTCATTCCACCATGCCCCCGTACGCGTACATGTACGCGCTGCCGTATGAGCTCTATTCGGAGCTGGGGATCCGGCGTTACGGGTTCCACGGGTCTTCGCATAAATATGTCTCTGCCCGCGCCGTCAGACTGTTGCGGGAGATGGGGCACGAGGGTGACACACACATCATCACCTGCCACCTGGGCAACGGCTGCAGCGCCACGGCGGTGGTCAACGGCCGGGCTGTGGACACCAGCATGGGGATGACCCCGGCGGAGGGGCTGGTGATGGGGACGAGGGGCGGAGACATTGACCCGGCCATCCTTCCTTTCCTGATCAAGAAGTACGGCTGGTCGGCGGACGAGCTGGAGACGCTCATCAACAAGAAGGGCGGACTGCTGGGGTTGTCGGGAGCGTCCAATGACATGAGGGATGTCGAGGAGCGCGCCGGAACGGGCGACGCCCGCTCCCGTCTGGCGCTGGAAGTCTTTTGCTACCGCGTCCGCAAGTATATCGGAGCTTACGCCGCCGCGATGGGCGGACTGGACGCCGTGGTCTTCACCGGGGGGATCGGTGAGAACAGTCCCACTGTGCGGGAGATGTGCTGCCAGGGATTGGAAGTGCTTGGTGTGGCGCTCGACCCTGAGTTGAACTCCGCCGGGCGGGGCGAGCGGTGCGTCAGCCGCAAGGACTCCCGGGCAAAGGTTCTGGTGATTCCCACAAACGAGGAGCTGGAGATCGCCCGCGAAACCGTCGAGATTGCTTCCGCTCTGCAAGTGGGCTAGAATATTATACTGCCACTTTGCAGAGAAGGCCTCTCCGGGTTGCGGAGGAGCGCTTCGGGGAGCCTGGCTTGAAGCTGGATCTCAGCGAAATAGCGCATTCCATCGGAATGCATTATACTTACGAGGTTGACGAGGACGACTCAGAGCTGGAGTCCTCCGGAATCTCGCTTCAGGAGCACGTCCGGGGTAGCCTGGAGTTCTCCAACACGGGGCAGTTGCTGCTGGCCAGAGGATGGTTGAGAGCGACCGTCCGCCTGGAATGCGTCCGCTGTCTGACCAGCTTTCCTTCGCTGCAAGAATTCGCCGTCGAGGAGCAGTTTGCGCTGCATCCTGAGAGGATGGCGGGCGGAGCGCACGAGGATGAAGAGGATCTTTTCCTTCCGGACGACATGGAAGGGCCGGAGTGCCTGTACCAGGAGGGGATCCTCGACCTGACGGAGCTGATCCGGCAGAATCTGCTGGTCAACATTCCGTTTGCCCCGCTTTGCAGCGAGGATTGCGCGGGCCTGTGCCCGCGGTGCGGCAAGAACCGCAATGAAGGCCCGTGTGGGTGCCCTGAGGAGGATCCCGGGCAGCGTCTCTCCCCTCTGGGAGAGCTTCTCTCGCTGCTCGAAGACGAGGAGACCGACGGGCGGGGATAGCCAGCTCTGCGGACCGGTTTTCCCGGACGTGCGGCATACTGTCTCGCCGCTTCCTTGAGCTAAGTTCAGGAGAAAGACGTTGCCACTACCAAAAAGAAGGCATTCACAGAGTCGCCGCGACAAAAGGCGCACCCATTACAAGCTTGTAGCTCCGACCATCGTCGCCTGTCCCGCGTGTGGAGCGCCGGTGGTCCCCCACAGGGCGTGCAAGTCGTGCGGCCAGTACCGCAACCGGCTGGTGATCCCTGAGGGCAAGCGCGAGAAGAAAGACTGACCTGCGTGGCGGCGATGCGACCGGTCACCGTCGCCGTTGACGCGATGGGCGGTGACTACGCCCCCAAGGAGATCATCAAGGGAGCCCTCGCGGCGGCGAAGAAGTGCGAGCACCGGCTGATCGTCGTCGGGGACGAGGCGCGGATCAGCCGTTACCTTCGCCGGGCTTCTGTGCCGGCGAACTTCGAGGTGCTGCACGCCGCCGAGACCATCGAGATGGGTGAGAACCCGGCGGCGGCCATCCGCCGGAAGCCGGATTCGTCCCTAGTCGTGGCGGCGCGGCTGGTGCGCGAGGGCAGGGCGGACGCCATGGTGAGCGCCGGCAGCACCGGCGCCAGCATGGCGGTGGCCTCGCTCATCCTCGGGCGCGCGCCCGGAATTGACCGTCCGGCCATTGCCACCATCGTTCCTACCGTCAACGGCCAGTGCGTGCTGCTGGACGTCGGGGCGAACGTCAACTCCACTGTGGAGAACCTGATGCAGTTCGCCGTCATGGGGATGGTGTATTCGCGCGACGTGCTGGGCGTGAAGAACCCTCGCATCGGGCTGCTCTCCATCGGCGCGGAGCCGGGAAAGGGCGATGACCTTGTCCGCGCCACACACAAGGCTCTCCGGGACAGCGGGCTGAACTTCATCGGCAATGTGGAGGGTGGGCCACTCTTCGAGGGGGTGGCGGACGTGGTGGTTTGCGACGGCTTCGTCGGCAACGTGGCCCTGAAGGTGGCCGAGGGCGTCGTGAAGCTGCTGTTCCGCAAGACCCGGGACCGTCTCTGGGGCAACCCCTGGTACCGTCTGATGCTGCTGGGGCTTGCTCCGGGGCTGCGCAGGCTTCACAAGGAGCTGGATTACGCCGAATACGGCGGCGCGCCGCTGTTGGGAGTGAACGGCATCTGCATCGTCTGCCACGGCAGCAGCGAGGCTCGGGCCATCACCAATGCCATCCATGTTGCCATCCGGGCCCACCAGAACGACATCATCGGGCGCATCAGCCGCTGCCTTACGATGGTCGAGGCGCCGCCGGAGCCCGTGCCGGTCTCCGGCTGAGCGCTCCTGCGGGCCGGACACCGCTGCGCCACGGAATACCGGATGTACTGCTATAATGCCGCGGGCGGGAGGGCGGCGCCCGTCAGCCCTCCGGTGACCACTCCGCCCCAAACCACAAGGATGACTGGCACTTGAGATCAGCTGGAATCGTTGGCCTGGGGATGGCCGTTCCGCAGCGGGTGCTCACCAACGCGGACCTGGAGAAGATGGTTGACACGTCCGACCAGTGGATCCTGGAGCGGACGGGCATCAGGGAAAGGAGGGTCGCCGGCGAGGACGAGACGTCCAGCACGCTCGGTGCGGCGGCCGGGCGGGAGGCTCTGGAGTCCGCCGGGCTGGACCCGCTGGAGGTGGACCTTATTGTCTGTGCGACCACCAGCCCCGATATGCTCTTCCCTTCCACCGCGTGCCTGGTACAGCATCAGCTGGGCTGCGTGCGCGCCGCGGCTTTCGATCTCAGCGCTGCCTGCTCGGGTTTCGCATACGGGCTGGCGGTCACCTCCCAGCTTGTGGCGTCCGGAGCCTTCCGGAACGCCCTGCTGGTAGGTGTGGATGTTCTGACGAAGTTCCTGGACTGGACGGACCGTTCCACCTGCGTCCTGTTCGGGGATGGGGCGGGGGCGGTGGTGCTGGCTCCCGTGGAGAGCGGACGCGGTCTGCTGGGCTTCGACCTGGGGGCGGACGGGTCCGGGGCCGATCTTCTCACTATCCCGGGCGGCGCCGGAAAGCATCCCATTAGCGAGGAGTCTCTGCGGGAGAAGCTCCGCTACATCCGTATGGACGGGCAGCAGGTCTTCCGGTTCGCAGTCAGGGTAATGGGCGAGTCTGCCGCCAGAGCGGTGGAGAAGTGTGGCCTCACTCCGGACGATGTGGACTGGTTCGTGCCGCATCAGGCCAACATCCGCATCATAGACAGCGCAACGCGCCGCCTGGGCATAGACCCCGCCCGGGTGTATGTGAATGTGGACCGCTACGGCAATACTTCTGCCGCGTCCATCCCCATCGCGCTTTACGAGGCGTATCACTCGGGCTGTCTGAAAGAGGATGACACCGTCGTGACGGTGGGGTTCGGCGCGGGGCTCACCTGGGCTTCGTGCGTGCTGGTGTGGACAATGCCGGCCGCCGGAAGGCAGAATCCGCAAAGCGCCGCCCCGGCAGAGGGTGTGGGGGCGCGGTGACCACCGCGGAAGGGGGAGACGGTCTGATGCTGGCTTTCGTGTTTCCCGGTCAGGGTTCGCAGCGTCCCGGAATGGGACAGGCTCTGTTTAGTGAGTTCGAGGCTGCCAGAAAGGTCTGGGAGCGGGCGGACTCGCTGCTGGGCTTCTCCCTTTCGGATCTGGCGTTCAACGGACCGGAGGAGGAGCTGAAGGCCACGCGCAACGCCCAGCTTGCGCTCTACGTGTCGGAGGTGGCAGCGCTGCGTTGTTTGCAGGAGGCCGGCGTCCGGCCGGCGATCTGCGCCGGGCACAGCATCGGCGAATATGCTGCGCTGGTGGCGGCTGGAGCGATGGACTGGGAAGAGGGGCTCGGCCTGGTGCGCGTCAGGGCTGCGGCCATGGACCGCGCAGCGCAGGAGCGGCCCGGCGCGATGGCGGCGATCATCGGATTGCCTGCGGAGCAGGTGGCCGCGTGCGTGGAGGCCGCCTCCGGGGCGGGAATCGTCTGCGTCGCGAACTACAATTCGGCGGAGCAGGTGGTCATTTCGGGAGAGAAAGAGGCCGTGGATGCCGCCTGTACGGCGGCTTCGGAGGCCGGCGCGAAGAGGGTGGTGCCACTGGCGGTAAGCGGCGCCTTCCACAGCCCGCTGATGGCCGGGGCGGCAGAGGAGCTGGGGCAGGCGCTTGCGGGGGCGCGGCTGGCGGTTCCGCAGGTTCCTGTGATAATGAACGTCACGGCCCGTCCGGCCGGTGGACCCGAGGAGATCCGCAGGCTGCTGAAGGAGCAGGTTGTGGGACAGGTGCGCTGGCACGAGTGCGCTCAGGCCATTCTGGATGCGGGGCCGCGGGCGGTCATCGAGGCGGGTCCCGGGAAGGTTCTTTCCGGGCTCATGCGGCGGATGCCTGGCGCGCCTCAGGTGGTGCCCGTCGAGGAGCCGGGGGACGTGAAGGCAGCTGCTGCGGAGTTCAGTGGCGGGGAGGCTTGAGGACACGGAGGTATCGCATTTGAGTCTCAAGGGACAGGTCGCGTTCGTCACGGGAGCGGGCCGCGCCGGAAAGGGCATCGGTAGGGCCATCTGCCTGGCGCTCGCTTCGCAGGGGGCGGACATCGCCATCGCCGACTTCGTGGCGGAGGCCGCGGAGGCAGTGGCTGAAGAGTGCCGGGCGCAGGGAGTGCGGGCGCTGGCGCTTCAGGGAAGCGTCTCGGACTCCGCCGACGTCGCCAGGATGGTGAACCGGACCGTCGAAGAGTTCGGACGCATAGACATCCTTGTGAATAATGCCGGAATCACCCGGGACGGGTTGCTGGTGCGGATGTCGGATGAGGACTGGCAGGCTGTTCTGCAGACCAACCTCACGGGCGCTTTCCTTTGCACCCGCGAGGTGGCTAAGGTTATGATGCGCCAGAGGTCCGGCCGTATCGTCAACATCGCCAGTGTGATGGGCGTGGTCGGGAACGCGGGGCAGGCCAATTACTCCGCATCCAAGGCGGGGATGATCGCCCTCACCAAGACCACTGCGAAGGAACTGGGACGGCGGGGGATTAACGTTAACGCGGTCGCGCCCGGCTTCATCCAGACCGTGATGACCGAGGAGATGCCGGAGGGTGCGAAAGCTAAGGTTTCGGAGCAGATACCGCTGGAGCGTCTGGGTACGCCTGAGGACGTGGCAAATGTGGTTCTGTTCCTTGTGGGAGATCTGTCCAGCTACGTGACCGGCCAGGTGGTTCACGTGGATGGCGGAATGGTGATGTAAGTCGAAGAGGAGCATAGATGTCGACGTTTGAGCGCGTGAAGAAGGTTGTTGTGGAGCGGCTGAAGGTGTCGGAGGATCAGGTCACGGAGAACGCTTCATTCGAGCATGACCTGAAGGCGGACTCGCTGGACGAGGTGGAGCTGGTGATGGGTCTTGAGGAGGAGTTCGAGATCCAGATCCCGGACGAGGACGCCGAGAAGATTACCACGGTCGCTGAGGCCGTCAAATACATCGAGCAGAAGACCAAAGGTTGATGCGGGGGCGCCCGGCGCGCCGTTTCCGGCGCACTGGCGGGCGCCCTTTGCCGCATCCGGAGATCGGCTGAGGAGTCTCCCGGGTTCACGGGAGATTCCGGCGGTTGAGGTTTGAATGAGCAACAACTCCAGGCGTAGAGTGGTGGTCACCGGTATGGGAGCGGTGACGCCCGTCGGTTGCACCGTGGAGGCTATGTGGGATGCGCTCATCCACGGACGGTCCGGGGTGGGCCCGGTCACGCATTTCGATGCTTCCCAGCATTCCAGCAAGATCGCGGCGGAGGTGAAGGATTTCGACCCGCTGCAGTATCTGTCGGCCAAGGAGGTAGACCGCAACGACCCGTTTGTGCAGTTCGCCATCGGGGCCGCGCTGGATGCGGTGAAGGATGCGGGACTGGTGATAGACGACTCCAACGCCGACCGTGTCGGTGTCCTGGTCGGGTCGGGGATCGGCGGCACAAAGACCTGGGAAGAGCAGAATGCCGTCCTGCTGGAGCGCGGCCCGTCCCGGGTGAGTCCTTTCTTCGTGCCCATGCTCATCGCGGATATGGCGAGCGGTCAGGTCTCCATCCTGACCGGGGCGAGGGGGCCGAACCTGGCGGTGGTGACGGCGTGCGCCACGGGCAGTCACGCCATCGGAGACGCGGCGGAGATCATCCGGCGGGGCGACGCCGACGCCATGATCGCGGGGGGCACGGAGGCGGCCGTGCGGCCGCTTGCAATGGCCGGGTTCTGCTCTATGCGGGCTCTTTCCACCCGCAATGACGAGCCGGAGCGGGCCAGCCGGCCCTTCGATAAGGAGCGTGACGGCTTCGTCATCGGGGAGGGCGCCGGGTGCGTGGTGCTGGAAGAGTACGAGCACGCCCGCAGCCGTGGGGCCCGGATCTACGGCGAGGTGCTGGGATACGGCCTGTCGGGAGATGCCTATCATATCACCCAGCCCGCGCCGGGCGGTCACGGGGCTCAGAAGTGCATGCGGATGGCGCTGGAGGACGCTGGCCTGCCGCTGGATGCGGTGAACTACATCAACGCCCATGGCACCTCCACGCCGCCGAACGATCGCATCGAGACCGAGGCCATAAAGGCCGTGTTCGGTCCGGATCTGGCCTACCGCATCCCCGTCAGCTCCACGAAGTCCATGACGGGGCATCTGCTTGGCGCGGCAGGCGCGGTGGAGGCCATAGTCTGCCTGAAAGCCATCGAGCAGGGTGTGCTGCCGCCCACTATCAACTACGAGTTCCCGGACCCGGACTGCGACCTGGACTACGTGCCAAACGAGGCGCGGGAGGCGAATGTGACCGTCGCGCTGTCCAACTCGTTCGGCTTCGGTGGGCATAACGCTACCCTAGTTTTCGGCAAGGTCTGACATCGGGCCGTTTTGGAAGTCTTGTGAGGGGCAGCGGTTTCCGGCCGGGCCGTTGCCCCTGAAGATCAGGAGGGAGTCTGAAGAATGGCCATCTCGGAACGCGCGCGCAGGGCGAGCCCCTCGCCGACGCTCGGAATCACCGCTAAGGCGAATCAGCTCAAGGCGCAGGGTGTGGATCTGATCGGATTCGCCGCGGGCGAGCCCGATTTCGATACGCCCCAGCATATCAAGGATGCGGCTGCGGCCGCGCTGGCGGCGGGAGTCACCAAGTACACTCCGTCCACCGGGACGCCCGAGCTCAAAAAGGCCATCGTCGAGAAGCTGGAGCGCGACAACGGTCTGAGCTATGACGTCAGCCAGATCGCTGTGTCTTGCGGCGCCAAGCACAGCATCTACAATGCGTTCCAGGCCGTGCTGGATCCCGGGGACGAGGTCATCATCCCGGCCCCTTACTGGGTGTCCTATCCCGAGCAGGTGCTGCTGGCTGAGGGCAAGCCCGTCATCGTCCGGACGGACGAGTCCACTGGGTTCCGGATGAGCGCGGCGCAGTTCGAGGAAGCCTGTACGTCCCGGACGAAGATGCTGGTCCTCAACAGCCCGTCCAACCCTACGGGTGGCGTGTATACCCGGCGGGATCTGGAGGAGATTGCGGAGGTCGCCGTTCGCAAGGGAGTGATGGTCCTTTCGGACGAGATCTACGAGAAGATCATCTACGGGGAGGAGCACGTCTCCATCGCGTCCCTTGGCAAAGAGATCTATGATCTCACCATCACGGTGAATGGCTTCTCCAAGTCTTACTCCATGACCGGCTGGCGGCTGGGCTATATGGCCGCCTCAAAAGAGATAATCGAGGCCGTCGGAAAGATCCAGGATCAGAGCACATCCAACCCCACCAGCTTCGCGCAGAAGGGCGCCGTGGCGGCCCTCACCGGTCCGCAGGAGTGCGTGGAGGAGATGCGCCGCGAGTTCGAGCGCAGGCGGGATCGCATTGTGGAGCTGTTGAACGCCTGCCCGGGCGTGGAGTGTCTGACTCCCGGTGGGGCGTTCTACGTCTTTCCGAACGTCTCGGGCGTCCTCAAGATGTCCGGCGGGAAGTTCGCGGATTCGGACGCGCTGGCCGAGTGGCTGCTGGAGGCGGCGAAGGTGGCCATCGTCCCCGGCTCCGGGTTTGGCGCGCCGGAGAATGTGCGCCTGAGCTACGCCACCTCGATGCAGGCCATCGAAGAGGGACTGGCGCGGATGCGGAGCGCGCTGGAGGGACTGCAGGGCTGACGGGCCGTGGAAGAGCGTCAACCGGCCGCCGTGTCGCTTGAGGAACTCCAGGCGCTGCAACAGCGCCTGGGGGTGGGGCTCAGCGATCTGGATTTGCTGCGGCAGGCTCTGACGCACCGCTCGTATCTCGGAGAGACCACCGGCTTCCAGAGCAACGAACGTCTGGAGTTCCTGGGAGACTCGGTCCTCGGGCTGGTCGTCGCGGAATACCTTTACCACCATCTGGAGGGCCGCCCCGAAGGTGACCTCTCCCGCGCCAGGGCCGTTGCGGTCAGCGAGCCGACGCTGGCGGAGGCGGCTCGCAGCCTGGACCTTCAGAGCGCCCTGCTGGTGTCCACGGGCGAGCGTCTCTCGGGCGGGCTGGACCGCGACTCCATCCTTTCGGACACATACGAGGCGGTGGTAGCGGTCATCTACCTGGACAGGGGTCTGGATGCGGCCCGCGAGTTCGTGTTACGCACGCTTAGCGACGTTCTGCAGCGGATCGAAGAGGGTTCGCACCTGCGGGATTTCAAGTCTCAACTCCAGCAGCTGACGCAGGCGCGTCATCGCGTCACTCCGCGATACCACGTGGTCCAGGAGTCCGGCGCCGATCACGATAAAACCTTCGTTGTGGAGGTGGAGGTGAACGGGAAGCGCCTGGGGCGCGGCGTCGGCAAGAGCAAGAAGCAGGCCGAGCAGGCCGCCGCGGAGCAGGCGCTGAGCAGGGGACTTTTTATGGACGCGCTGGAGGAGGGCTGAGTCTATGCGGTTGCCGGACGACGTGGAGATCGGTGTCTTCGGCGGAACAGGCCTTTATTCCCTGCTGGAAAACGCAGCCGAGCACCGGGTGGAGACTCCTTACGGTCCTCCCAGTGACTCCATAATGGTGGGGGAGCTTGCCGGCAGGAAGGTGGCCTTCCTGCCCCGCCACGGCCGGCAGCACACCATTCCACCCCACGCCATCCCGTATCTGGCGAATGTGTTTGCCTTCAAGAAGCTGGGCGTCTCGCGGATCATAGCGCCGTCCGCCTGCGGAAGCCTTCAGCCGGAGATCCACCCGGGGAGTTTCGTGGTCTCGGATCAGTTTGTGGACCGGACCCGGGGCCGGAAGGACACCTTCTACGATGGTCCCGTCGTTACCCACGTGAGCACCGCGGAGCCTTACTGCCCCGAGCTGCGCGAGCTTGCCTGTCAGGTGATCTCCGGCCTGGGGATCCCGCTCCACCGGCAGGGCACCTGTGTGGTGGTGCAGGGGCCGCGCTTCAGCACGCGGGCGGAGAGCCGTTTCTTCACGGAGAGCGGCTGGCATACGGTGAATATGACGCAGTACCCGGAGGTGGTTCTGGCGCGCGAGCTTGAGATGTGTTACGTCAACATCTCGCTGGTCACCGACTACGACGCAGGGATCGTGGCGACGGACGGCAGCGGGCACGCTGTCACCACGGACGTGATGGCCATGCTTCAGCAGAACAGCCGGAACGTACGAGAGGTGATCCGGGAGATGATCTCGAAGATGCCCCGCCAGCGCTCGTGCGGCTGTGGGAATGTGCTGGAGACCAGCCGCATTGAGTGAGATCCCGGACAATGCTCCTCTCCGGACAGTGGAGTGGGTGGACGGGCAACTGGCGCTGATAGACCAGACGCGCATTCCGCTCGCCCTGGAGTATGTCCGTCTCTCGACGCCGGAGGAAGTGGAGGCGGCCATCCGCACAATGGTGGTGCGGGGCGCTCCGGCCATAGGAGCTGCTGCCGCTTACGGTGTTGCTCTTGCTCTGCAACGCTGGAACGGGCGGGATGCCTTCGAGCGCGATGTGCAACGCCTGCGGGATGCGCGCCCCACCGCTGTGAACCTGCGCTGGGCGGTAGACCGCGCAGCTTCCGCAGCGGCGCCCTGGCTGGACCGCGAAGACCCCGCCGGGGCGCTGGAGGCAGTGCTTCGTGAGGCGCACGCCATTGCGCGGGAAGACGAAGAGGCAAACCGCTCCATTGCCCGTCACGGACTTCATCTCGTGCCGGAGGATTCCACCATCCTGACCCACTGCAACACGGGCGATCTGGCCACTGTGACGGGCGGGACGGCCCTGGGCATCATCCGGGAGGCTTTCCGGACGGGCCGAAGGGTCCGCGTGTTCGCGGATGAAACACGTCCGCGCTTTCAGGGACTCAAGCTTACAGCGTGGGAACTGGGCCGGGCGGGTGTCCCGGTGACAGTCATCCCGGACGGAGCGGCGGCCAGCCTCATGAAGTCGGGGCAGGTTGATCTGGTCATTGTGGGCGCCGACCGGATCGCCGCAAACGGGGACGTCGCGAACAAGATCGGCACCTACAGCGTGGCGGTATGCGCCCGCGCCCACGGAGTGCCCTTCTACGTTGCCGCTCCCACCTCCACCTTCGACCTTTCTTGCCCGACAGGCCAGTCCATTCCCATCGAGGAACGCGACGCCCTGGAGGTGCTGGAACCCGCTGGGCTGGAAGCGCCCCCGCCGGGAGCGCGGGTGTTCAACCCCGCCTTCGATGTCACCCCGGCTGATCTGGTCAGCGCCATCGTTACGGAGAAGGGCATCCTTCAGGGGGATTATGTGCGCGCCATCAGGGATCTTTTCGCGCCGGGGGCGTAGTCGCCTGGCGGACGCGTGGTGAGTATGGCAGAGGTATGCAGAAAATGGAGAACAGTGCGCCGTTGAGGGCCGAGTCCCTCATCCGCTCGATTCCGGACTTCCCTCAGAAGGGGGTATTGTTCCGTGACATTACGCCCGTGCTTGCGGACGCCGATGCATTCCGGGAGGTGGTGGACCGGCTGGTGGCGCTGGCCCGTCAGCTCAGGCCGGACCGCATTCTGGGTATCGAGTCCCGCGGGTTTCTGATGGGGGCGCCCATCGCGCTGGAACTCGGTCTGGGCTTTGCGCTGGCCCGCAAAGAGGGCAAGCTTCCCGCCGACAAGATCCGGGAAGAGTATGCTCTGGAGTACGGCACCAACGTGCTGGAGCTTCACAGCGATGCCGTCCGTCCGGGCGAACGCGTGGTCGTTGTGGACGATCTCCTGGCCACCGGCGGTACAGCCGCTGCCGCAGGCCGGATGGTACAGCGTCTGGGAGGCACTCCGGCGGGCTTTCTTTTCTTCATAGAGCTTGAGTTCCTCAAGGGCAGAAGCCGGTTGGAGGACTATCCCGTTCACAGCCTGGTACGCTTCTAGCATAGACTGATTCCGATTGACACTCGCAAGGGCCGACTGCTAAAATGGGTTTGCGGGGCATGCCCGGGGATCTCCGGCGTATGTCCGTCTCTTCCGCGGTTTCTCTTCCTGTTTTCGCCGGTTTTGGTCTCCAAGATGCAGATGGACCAGCGCAAGCAGCAGATTCTCCGTGTGGTCGTGCGGAAGTACGTGGCGACGGCGGAGCCGGTGTCTTCGGATTACATCAGCTCCAGCTCCGGCCTCGGTGTCAAGTCGGCCACCGTGCGGAACGAAATGGCGGCCATGTCGGAGATGGGCTACCTCCTGCAGCCCCATACCAGTGCGGGCCGCATCCCGTCGGATCTGGGCTACCGTTACTATGTGGATCGCCTGATGCCCCGAGATCCTCAGGCCGTGCGTCAGCTGCCGCCTATGGAGACCGGCTTGATGCGGGAGCATACGGCGGTGGATGACCTGATCGCCGCGACCTGCCGGATGCTTTCTGCCGTCACCCACCTGACCGCCCTGGCCACAACGCCGCTCGCTTCAGGCATCAAACTGAAGTATCTTGACCTTCAGGAGATCTCCGGGGGCAGGATCCTTGCTCTGAGCGTCTGGTCCAACGGCCAGGCGCGGCAGGCCGTTCTGGATGCGCCGGTCGCGGGGAATCTTCTGGGGCAGGTGCGGAAAGCGGTCTGCACGGCGTATCTCAACCGGACGTCCGAGGATATCCTGAACGGGGCCTGTCAGGCGGACCTCCAGCCTGGCCCCGCCACAGTTCTGGGGGGGCGGGTGCGGGAGTTCCTGGAGCACGCGGCGCGCGATGTAAGCCTGCCCGAGGTCATCGTGGACGGCACCGGCTATTTCGTGAGGCAGCCGGAGTTCCGGGAGCAGCCGGGCCTGGAGCTCGTGCTGTCCGTGCTGGAGGACGAGAGGACCATGGGGCAGCTTCTGCTGGCCGCTGGCGCCGGGGAAAAGCCGCAGGTGGTCATCGGCGGCGAGAATCCCATCGAGGTCATGCGCTCCTGCAGTCTGGTGGCGGCCTCCTACGGCTCCTGGAGCGGAGTGCGGGGCAGCATCGGAGTCTGCGGACCCACCCGGATGGATTATGACCGCTCCGTGAGCGCCGTCGGGCTGGCGGCGCGGGCACTCTCTTCTGCGCTGGACGCTCTGCTGCCTGCCTGATTCCGCCGGGCGGCTTCCTGCCCGCCGGAGCTCGCTCTCCTTTGCTGCCTCCGGGGCTGTTGCCGTCGCAGTTAGCCTGCTGTCCCGAAGGAGGGGTACAATGCAGATGGGCGGTCGCGCCTCCGGGTGGAAATCCCCGCAAACATGCCACAATACAGAGGCGGCGCATCGAGCACCGCCACGAACGGAGTAGCGGAAAGCCATGACGAGAAGATCGGAAGAGCTTGATGAGCTTGAGCAGGTGGAGCAGACCGGCCAGACCAGAGAGGGTCTGAGCACGGAGGACACCCTTGAGGACGCCGCAAGCCCGGCAGACTCCAGCGACCTTCTCGCTCAGCTTGAAGCGGAGCGCGCGCGGGCGGAGGAGGAGCATCAGCGGTACCTGCGCGCTCTGGCGGACTTCGCGAACTACAAGAAGCGGGTGGCGGAGCAGGAAGCCCGGGCCCGCCAGTTCGCCACGCGCGAGCTGGTGCTCAAGATCCTGCCCATTATTGATGATTTCGAGCGCGCGCTGTCCTCCGCGGAGGAGTCGCAGAGCTTCGAGGCGCTGCGGGACGGGCTGGTGATGACGCTGCGCAAGCTTATGAGCGTGCTGGAGAGCGAAGGAGTCCAGCCCATCGAGGCGGTCGGGCGCGAATTCGATCCCTCCATGCACGAGGCCGTGATGCGCGTGGAGGACTCGGAGCATCCGGAGAATACCATCGTCCACGAGTTGCAGAAGGGTTACACCCTGGCATCGGAGGTCATCCGGCCGTCCAGAGTGTCCGTAGCGGTGTCCGGCAGCTCCGGGGATGCGGGAGAGGAGTAGCCGGAAGCATTGATCATTATCATGAACCCGGCCGCCAGGCCGGAGAGCATCAAGGCCGTCGAGGATGCCATCCGCTCCCTCGGACTGCGGCCGTTTCTGAACCCGGGAGTCGAGCGCAAGGTCATTGCCGTGCTGGGCGAGATGGGCCTGCGGAAGGCCGACCTGGTGGAGCGCTTCTCCATCATGCCAGACGTGGACCGGGTGGAGCTGATCTCGGAGCTCTGGAAGCTTGCGTCCCGCACCTATCATCCCGAAGACTCGGTCATTGACGTGTGCGGGGTGAAGATTGGCGGCCCGGAGGTGGTGGTGATGGCCGGGCCGTGCAGCGTGGAGAGCGAGGAGCAGACCATCGGGGTCGCTCGCGCGGTGAAGGCGGCCGGGGCGAAGATGCTTCGGGGCGGGGCGTTCAAGCCCCGCACTTCCCCGTACAGTTTCCAGGGGCTAGGCGAGGAGGGGCTCAAGATCCTTGCGAGGGCGCGGGAGGAGACCGGTCTTCCCATCGTCACCGAGGTGATGGATCCGCACGAGGTGGATCTTGTGGAACAGTATGCCGACGTGCTGCAGATCGGCGCCCGCAACATGCAGAACTACTCTCTGCTGAAGCGGGTGGGCAGCTCCGGCAGGGCCGTGCTGTTGAAGCGCGGAATGGGCTCGAAGGTGAAGGACCTTCTTATGTCGGCTGAGTATATCCTCAGCGAAGGGAACCATTCCGTCATCCTGTGCGAGCGCGGCATCACGACGTTCGAGGATTCCACAAGGAACACCACGGACATCAACGCCATCCCGGTGCTGAAGAACTGGACTCATCTGCCTGTGGTGCTGGATCCAAGCCACTCCACCGGGGACTGGAAGCTGGTGCCGGCCATCGCCCGGGCAGGGGTGGCCAGCGGGGCGGACGGGTTGATGATCGAAGTCCACAACGACCCGCAGCACGCTCTAAGCGACGGAATGCAATCCCTGCATCCGGACCGCTTCGCGGAGCTGATGGAGTCGCTGCGGGCCGTGGCGTCGGCGGTGGGCAGGAGCATCTAAGGGGCAGCACTTCCGCCGCTGTTCTAGAGACCGGGCAGATGGCTCTCCGGCGCTGCGCCTGAAATCAGGGCGGAGGCGGGCCGGGGGCCATTCTCGTTTTGAAAGGGTGACAGGGCTCAAAATGGCGCATCTGGCGGTTTGCGGGGGCGAGAAGACAAGGCGCGAGCCGTTCCACGGCTGGCCGGTGTTCGGTGAGGAGGAGCGGCGCGCGGTTCTGGACGTGCTGGAAAGCGGACAGTGGGGCGGGGTGGAGCAGAGAGTGGTCCCGCGCTTTGAGGAGCAGTTTGCCGCGTTCCAGCAGTGCGAGTATGCCGTCTCGGTAACGAATGGCACGGCGGCGCTGGAGATCGCCATCCGGGCGCTCGGCATCAGCTTCGGGGACGAGGTCATCCTGCCTCCGTACACGTTCATCGCCTCGGCCACGGCCGTGGTCCTCAACAACGCCATCCCCGTGTTCGCGGACATCCACCCGGACACGTTCTGCCTTGATCCGGAAAAGATCGAGGCGGCCATCACTCCTCAGACGAAGGCCATCATGGCCGTGCACATCGGGGGGATGCCCTGCGACATGGACGCCATCCTCCAGGTGGCGGAGCGGCACGGGCTGTTCGTAATCGAGGACTGCGCTCAGGCGCACGGCGCGGAGTGGGCCGGCCAGAGGGTCGGATCCATCGGACACGTGGGAGCGTTCAGCTTCCAGTCCAGCAAGAACATGACGGCCGGGGAAGGCGGGATGATCGTCACCAACGACCGGGACATTTTTGAGAAATGCTGGTCCATCCACAATGTCGGCCGCATCCCCGGCGGACGGTGGTACGAGCACCGCAACATCGGGTCCAACTACAGGATGACCGAGTGGCAGGCGGCGGTGCTCCTGGCTCAGCTCCCGCGCGTGCCTGCCCAGATGAAGCGGCGGGAGGAGAACGCGACGTATCTTGCCGAGAAGCTGAATCAGGTGCCGGGGGTGTCTTGCCAGGCCCGGCCGAAGCCTGTCACTTCCCACGCCTGGCATCTGTTCATCTTCAAGGTGGATCCTAAGGCGTTCGGCGACCTGCCCAAGTCCCGGATTGTGGAGGCCATTGCGGCTGAAGGTATTCCGGTCTCGGGAGGCTACGTTCCGCTGTATCGCGAGAAGCTGTTCACGGGCATTCAGCCGGGCTCCTGCCCGTTTGCCTGCCGTCACGTGAAGCGCGAAGTAGACTACACCACCGTTAGCTGCCCGGTCTGTGAGGATCTGTGCGACAACCGGCTGATGTGGCTGCATCAGTCGGTGCTGCTGGGGACGAAATCGGATATGGACAGCATCGTGGAGGCGGTGGCGAAGGTGCAGAAGTATCACGGAGAGCTGGTGGACCGGTGAAGCTGGCCCGGTTCAGGAAAGAAGGGGGACCTCCCGCGATTGGCTGCGTGCTGCGGGAGCGGGTGGTGGACCTGACGGAACTGGTGCCGTTGCTCGCCCGCCGTCTGGGAATGCCCGCTCCCTCAGAGGCTTCTTCTGTTTGCGCCTGGATCGAGGCGGGCTGGCTGGCTCCGCACGTCGCCCTGGCCATTGAGCGTCTGGCCGGGGAACTGCGACTGGGGATGGCCTGCCCGGCTTTGGACGAAGTGGACGTTCTGCCACCGGTAGACCGGCCGCGGCAAGTTCTGGCCGTTGGCCGCAATTTCGTCTCCCACGCGCGCGAGGGAGGCCACGAAGCGCCGGAGGAGCCGATCATCTTTGCCAAGGCCGTATCCAGCCTGATCGGACACGGACACGAGGTGCGTTGCCCGGATTCCGTCGGGCGGGTGGATCACGAAGCCGAAGTGGCGGTGATCGTGGGAGGGGGCGGACGCAATATCCCTGTGGAGCGAGCGCGGGAGTTCATCGCAGGCTATACCTGCTTCAACGACCTGACCGCGCGGGATCTTCAGCGCCAGGACGCCGGGCGCGGTCATCCCTGGCTCCGCTCCAAGGGGATGGACACCTTCGGGCCGATCGGACCCTGGCTGGTCACCGCCGATGAAATGCCGTGGCCGCTGGCCGGGCGGATCGAATGCCGGGTGAACGGCGATCTGCGCCAGCAGGGCGATGCCAAAGACATGCTCTTTCCGCCGGACAGGATCATCGCGTTCATCTCACGCTATATCACGCTGTCTCCCGGAGACGTCATCGCGCTGGGGACGCCGGAAGGCGTCGGCCCCCTGGCCCCGGGGGATGTTGTGGAGGTGTTCGTGGAGGGTGTCGGGCTGCTGCGAAACCCCGTCGCACGGGCGGAAGGGTGAGGGCGGCGGTGGCGGAAGAATCATTCAGGGCGGTGGCGAGGGTGGACCTTGGTTCCCTGCGCCACAACCTGCGCGAAGCGCGCCGTCTTGCCGGGTCCGGGGTGCAGATATGGCCCGCCGTGAAGGCCGACGCCTACGGCCACGGTCTGGTTCCGGTGGCGCTAGCGCTGCAGGAAGAAGGCGTGGAAGGTTTCTGCGTGGCCACGGTGGAGGAGGCCGCGCTGCTGGCTTCAGCCTGTCCGGATACCCCCCGTCTGGTGCTCGGGGCGCTGCTTCCGGATGAGATTGCCGTCCTCCTGGAGACCTCATCGCAGACCGTCGTCTGCGATCTCGCGTTCGCGTCGGATCTTTCCCGGGCGGCCGCTTCTGCCGGAAGGGTGGTGGGTGTTCACCTGAAGGTGGACACGGGCATGGGGCGTCTGGGAGTGCGCCCGGAGCAGGCGGTGGAGACCGCCCTTGCTCTGGACGCCCTGCCGGGGATACGGCTCCAGGGCATTATGACCCACTACCCGTGCTCGGATGAGGAGGACCTCTCTTTCTCCCGCGAACAGACCGCGCGCTTCTCCCGGATATGTGATGATGTCATCCGGGCGATCGGCCGCCCGCTTCTCCGGCATGCGGCAAACAGCGGAGCCATCCTCGGGTTGCCGGAGGGCCGCTTCGATGCGGTCCGGCCCGGGATCATGCTTTACGGCAGCTATCCCGGACCGGGAGCACCGCCCTCGGCGCGGCTTCGGCCGGTGATGACGCTGGCGGCGCGCGTTGTTTTCCTGAAAGACGTTCCAGCGGGTTCCACCGTCAGCTACGGCAGGACCTGGGTGGCGAAGCGGCCTTCGCGGATCGCCACCGTCAGCATCGGCTACGGGGACGGACTGCCCCGGCGGCTCTCCAATAACGGTTTCGCGCTGGTGCGGGGGATGGAGGCGCCTATCGCGGGGCGTGTGTGTATGGATATGACAATGCTGGACGTGACAGACATTCCCGGCGTCCGCGTGGGGGATGAGGCAGTCTTCTGGGGCGTCCAGCGAGAGTCTGTGCTGCGGTGCGATGAGCTGGCCTGGCGGCTGAGCACCATTCCCTACGAACTGACGTGTCAGGTCACGGCGCGCGTCCTGCGGGTGACTCTGCGGTGAGCACATCCATCCGTCTGCAGGAGCTGGACTGGGTTGATCCGGTGCGGGCGTTCTGGGCCGTGCGTCACCACGAAGGGGTGGCCTTCCTGGATTCCGCTTTGCGGGGGCACACGGCATCACGCTGGACTTATCTGGCACTGGACCCCGCCGAAACGATTGAAATCCGCCGGGATGCAACGGTTTTGCGGCGCAGGGGTGAGAGCTCCTGGCAGGTGGAGCCGGACTGGCGCGAGGCGCTCAGACGACGGTTGCCTGCAGCTTCTCCGGGCGCTCCGCGCAATATCCCTCCCTTTGCCGGCGGGTGGATCGGTTGGCTGGGTTACGAACTGGCCCCGGAGTTCGACCGCATTCCGGTGCGCGCGGAACCGCTGCCCGGAACGCCGCTGGCCTCCTTTGCCTTTTATGACACCCTTGATGCCTTCGACTTGATGGAGCGTCGCCGGTGGCGAGTGAGCTTCGGAGACGGCGGGATTGACCTGCCAGAGACGGAAGGTGCAAGGGCCACGCCTGCTCCTTTGCCTGCTCCGGCCGGGTGGGTGACGGACTGCCTCCCCCCGGAGCGTTTCATGGCCGCTGTGGAAGAGGCAAAGGAGCGGATCCGCGCCGGAGAGATCTATCAGGTCAACCTGTCCCGTCAGTTCCGTTTGGACCCGGCTCCGGACCCGGCCTCCACGTTGATACGCTTGCGAGAGAACTCTCCCGCCCCTTACGCCGCGTTTCTGTCGTCGTCCGCCGGGACGCTTGTCAGCAGCAGCCCGGAGCTTTTTCTGGAATACGATCCCATCGCCCGCAGAGCCGTCTCGCGTCCCATCAAAGGGACACGGCCGCGCGGAACTTCGCACGCCGAGGATGTGCTGCTGGCCCGGGAGCTGGCTTCCAGTCCGAAGGACCGGGCGGAGAACGTCATGATCGTGGACCTTATCCGGCACGATCTGGGCAGGGTCTGCCAGACAGGCTCCGTGCGTGTGAGCGAGTTGTGCCGGACGGAGATCCATCCCACGGTGTTCCATCTGGTCTCCACGGTGGAGGGTATCCTGCGCCCCGGCCTGGATGCGCTGGACGCGTTGGATGCCCTGTTCCCGGGCGGTTCCATCACAGGTGCTCCCAAGATCCGCTCCTGCCACGTGATCCGTGAGCTTGAGCCTGTTCCCCGCGGACCGTATACGGGTGCGCTGGGCTATCTTTCGGTCACGGGTCACTGTGCGCTGGCCATGGCTATCCGTGTGGTCTGGTTTTGCGGAGGGACCGCCGTCTTCAGCGCCGGAGGCGGCATCGTTGCGGATTCGGATCCGGAGGCGGAGCTGAGGGAAACGGAGGTCAAGGCGGCCGCGATGAAACGGGCGCTGGGGATCTCCGATGCTTGACGGGCTTTCGCAGACACTGGTCTGGCTGGACGGGGAGTGGCTGCCGGCGGGCGCCGGTCTGGTGTCACCTCTGGACCGCTGCTACCTCTATGGGGACGGTGTCTTCGAGACGTTCCGTAGCCGGTCCGGGCGGTTCTTCCGGCTGGAGCGGCATATGGCCCGGATGCGCGGGGGGCTGGAGCTTCTGGGCATTGAGTTCGTTCTGGAAGAGGAGGGCATCCGCGCCGCTGCCGCCAGGGCCTTCGATCTGCTCGGCTGCCGGGACGTGGTTTTCCGCCTGACCGTCTCACGGGGGACAGGCTGGCGGGGCCTCCAGACCGCGGTCAGTCCGCAGTTGACCATCCTTGCAACGCCATTCGAGTCCTCGTCCCGGGAGCCGCCGCTGACGGCCTGTCTGACGTCCGTCACGCGTGATGAGACCTCCCCGCTCTCCACTGTCAAGACGTGCAACTATCTTCCCTCCGTTCTGGCGCTTCAGGAAGCTCAGAGGCGCGGCTGTCGCGAAGCCGTGATGCTCTGCAGGGCCGGGTGGGTCTCGGAATGCTCCACCAGCAACCTGTTCTGGGTCAGGGGAGGGGAATTGTACACACCTTCGCTGCGCTGCGGGGCGCTGCCGGGAGTCATGCGTTCTGCGGTGTTGGATGCGGCCGTGCGGGAAGGTATCCCGGCCATCGAAGGGGAATTCCTCCCGCGGGCGCTCGCAGAGGCGGAGTACGCCCTTGTCTCCAGTAGTGTGCGGGGTCTGCATCCGCTGGGAGAGTTTGAAGGAAAACCGTTAGCGACGGAGGATGCGGCCGGTGTTGCGCCCCGTCTGCTGGCTGCCCTGGAGCGCCTTGTGCGGGAAGAGTCCCGCTGACCTCCGCACGCTATGCGGACCGGCGGAGGCGACGTTCGGAGGAGATCGTCTTGAAAGTCTTCATTCTGGTGGATATGGAAGGGATCTCGGGTGTCTGCCTGGAGGAGCATACCTCGGCGGGAACCCCTCAGTATGAGCAGGCGCGCCGCTGGATGACCGCGGACGTGAACGCCGCCGTGCAGGGAGCGCTGGACGCGGGTGCTTCCGAAGTGGTGGTGCTGGACGGGCATGGCGCAAACTCGCTCTATAACCTGGTGTACGAGGAGCTGCACGAGGGAGCGGAATACATCCTTGGATCGCCCCGCGGCTGGTATCTCACCGGGCTGGACTCCAGCTTCCACTGCATGTTGATGGTGGGGATGCACGCCATGGCAGGGACGCCGCGGGCGGTGCTGGAGCACACCTGGTCCACGGCGCGCTGGCACCGTTGTCGCCTGAACGGGCGGGAGACCGGTGAGATCGGCCTGATGGCCGCTTTCGCCGGGTCCTTTGGCGTCCCTGTCACACTGGTCACGGGCGATCAGGCAGCCTGCGACGAGGCTCGCCAGTTCCTGGGGGATAAGGTGGCGCTGGCGTGCGTGAAGCAGGGGCTGGGACGCTACAGCGCGAAAATGCTGCCTCCACGGCACGCTCGGGCGGAGATCCGCGCCCAGGCCAGTCAGGCTGTCGCCCTGGCCGATGCCGCCACGCCTTTCAAGGTGGAGACTCCCGTTTCAATCGAAGTAGACTACATCCGCAACTCGCACACAGATGCCATTCCCACCGGACCCGGCGTGGAGCTCATCGGCCCTCGAACCATCCGCTACACGGCTCCCACGGTGCCGGGGGCCTGCTACCTGATCCGCTAGCCGGTCGGGGGGCGAACGAATAATGGAGGCCCGGCGGACAGGAATCCGCCGGGCCTCCCGTTTCTTGACAGAATGTTGTTAGAGATCAGGGGGTAGTTCCTGTGGCTCTCACCGCCGCCTGGTAGAGGTCGCTCATCCCCATCCGCTGTGTCCCCACGATGGAGGCGTTCGTGATGGCTGCCGTTGCGACCGTAGCTCCCTCAATGGCTCTCAGCTTAGCGACCGCTTCGGCGCTGTGAGGCCAAACGTTCAGCGCGATGGTCTGCTCATACTGAGTGCGGGCCTGCTGGAACTGTCCCGCCTCGGTGAACAGTTTGCCCAGGGTCAGCTTCTCGCGAGCCAGCTCCCGGAGCGCGTTCTTGGTGTCGTACTTCGCTCCCTCGATGACCCGCCAGGCGGCCCGGGCCTTGATCTTGTCGCCATTGTCCCGGGCTTCCTGATGCACCGCCGACCACAGGTTCATCTTCTGCACCAGGCGGCTCAGCCGGTCACGTGTCGTGGTGACTTTGAGAGACTGGTGAGCGACACGCGCGGCCATCCATACGGAGTAGTTATCCACCAGCGGCAATCCCTGCAGCGCCCGGGTGTCGGCGTCGGCGATGGGGTCGCGGCCGTATGCGCTGAACAGAGTGATCCAGTCGTCCCGGCTACGGGGATCCTTGGCCATCTCGGCCGGCATCTCCACAATGTAAGGCCTGCCGGCGGTGGTGGTAAAACGCAGGTAGGTGATGACGTTTTCCCCGGCGCGTTTACGGACCACGGTCACCGGTCCGCGAGGCGCTTCCGCGAAGCTAATCTTGCGGGCCGGGTCAGCGGGGTTATCCGTCGCTGCCACGGGCTGCGCCACCGGAGCCGCGCCACCATCCGGCTGTCCAGCCGGCGGCGTCTGCTGCTGCGCCATCAGCCGGACCGCGCCGATACCGGCCGCTACGGCCACCATAGCCGCAGCGCCCAGCGCCAGCCACCTGGTTCGCAATCTGTCAACCATCGCCACTCCTCTTCCGCAGCGCGCCTCCCGCGCTCCGGACGGCATCTCCATTATCGGCAGCCGGAGCGCACCGGCTGCTCCCGGTCGGAATATACAGCGCGCCTTTCGCCCTGTCAATGGACTTCGGGACAGCCCTGCGGGTTCCCTGCCGGCGCTTCAGGAGCGGCACAGACAGGCTTCCACGCGTGCCCCGCAGCCTTTGCACGTTTCCACCCACACGGCGGGACCCACCCCGGCCGCCTCTCCCGGACCCAGCAGCGTATAGTCGGCCTGCCCTCCCTCGCTCTCGGTCTGGAAGCGCACCCTGAGCCTGTTACGGTCCTGCACATCGTCCGAGGACAGGGTGAACAGCGCCTGCGTGCCGCGGCTGCCGTCCAGGCTCACCTTCCACCCCTTGGGCGCCACCAGTTCGATTTTGGCGGAGATGGGATGCCCTTCCTGCTCCACGCTCACACCTACCAGCTTCGGCAGCCGCGGACGGATGACCGGTCCTCCCATATAGTGCAGGGTGATCTCCACGTTGCGCGAGGCTGGCAGGGTGGTGGCGTCGTAGTCGCGCTCCAGCATCCGGCGCGCGCGTTCGTTCCTGCTCAGCCCCGCCAGCCGGTTGCCCCGGACAGAGGTCTTCTCCCCGAATTCCACCGTGCCACCCCTCTCAGCCATCAGCCGCTCCGCCAGAGCGGCGGTGCGCTCCGTCAACTCGGTCACAATCTTCGGGCCGCTGAGCCCCCTTGTGAACTTGTGAAGCACGATCCGTTCCCCCACAGGATCCTTCCACTCCGCAGGAATGCCCTCCGTGCCGTTCAGGATCCCCAGGATGGAGCCCAGAGTCGCGCCCGTGCAGTCCGTGTCGTATCCGCAGTTGACGGCCTTGCAGAGCCGGTCGCCGAAGCTTTCGCCATACAGCCAGCCCAGGATGATGAAGGCCAGGTTCTGCGGAGCGTGGCAGGGGTGGGGGTGCCCGAAGCGCCGGAGGATACGCTCGCGCGCCTCGCCCCACGGGACGCCGTTCGTATGGCACCAGAGCGCTGCGCTCACGCTACGGGCGATAGCGCAGTGTCCCGGGATCATCTGCAGCCCGATATGGATCAGCGCTTTCGGGTCGGATTCCACGAAGGCCGCGCTCTCCAGCGCCGCCAGAAACATCTCGCCGTATACCCCCTCGCCTCCGGCGTGGTCCAGCACGGCGTCTTTCCATGCCAGCTCCGCCGCCAACTGGGGATTCCCTGGCGCGATGCACGCCCAGATCTCGCTTCGGATGGGCGAGCCCATCTGGTCAATGAAGTCGTTCTCGAACCATCCCGAGACGGGCGGGCGCAGCCCGCGGGAGAGATTGCGCAGGCAGAAGCCGTACTCGTCCCACGGATAGGGAGCCAGATGCTTCAGCCAGTAGTCGGCGAAGTCCGCCAGGCGGGGCGTTACCCCGCGCTCCTCCAGCATCTTCAGCCAGACCATCTGCAGGTCCAGATCGTCGTTGGCGGCGGCCTCGGTGGGGACCGGGTCGAAATACTCCAGGTCCAGCACCTTCATCTGACCCTCGAAGGGCGCCCCGAGCGTGCCGCCGATGTTCTTGCCAAGCCAGCAGGCTTGCACCCGGTCGCGATACTCCCCTTTGTCCAGTGTGACAGGTCTCATAGCAGAGTCTCCCGCTCCCCTTCGTCCGGGCGGCTTCACGCCTCCGGGAAGCCCCCGTCCGGTTGACATGCCCGGCCGCGCGAAACTATCATGACGGTGTTCCCGGGTCGTCTAATGGCAGGACAGCAGATTTTGGTTCTGCTTATCGAGGTTCGAATCCTTGCCCGGGAGCTCATTTTGCGTTGCCAGCCTTCCCTCCGGCGGCGCAACGCATCGCCACCGAGGAGCCAGTGAGACCTCAGACCCACCGAGCGGCCCTGATCATGGCCGCGGGCAAAAGCACGCGGATGAAGAGCCGGCTGCCGAAGGCGGTTCATCCGCTGTGCGGCAGGCCGGTGGCGATGCACGTCATCCAGGCGTGCCGGGATGCGGGGCTGGACCGTGTCATCGTCGTGGTCGGCCACGAGGCGGATGCCGTCCGGCAGACGCTGGGGGAAGGCGTCGAATACGTTACGCAGGACCGCCAGCTAGGCACCGGGCACGCCGTCATGTGCGCGGAGCAGGCTCTGCAGGACTTCGACGGTGTCCTGGCGGTCCTGCCGGCCGACACCCCGCTCATCCGCCCGGAATCCATCGCAAGGATGGTGGAGGACTGCGAAAGCCGCGGTTGCGCTGCGTCCCTCCTGACGGCCGAGATGCAGGACGCCGCGATGTACGGCCGCATTGTGCGCTCCCCGTCGGGAGAGGTGGAGCGCATCGTTGAGGCCAAAGACGCCCCTCCGGAGATTCTGGCCATCCGGGAGATCTGCACCAGCATCTATGCTTTCGATGCCCGCCGTCTCTTTCCGGCCCTGAGGAGACTCTCCCCGGAGAACCGGCAGCAGGAGTACTACCTGACGGACGTCATCGGCATCTTCCGGTCCGAAGGCTGGCCCGTTTCAGCCACCGTTGTGGAGGATGCCACCGAGGTGATGGGCATCAATACGCGCGTGGAGCTTGCGGATGCCACCGCCGTGCTCCGTGACCGCATCCGCCGCCGGCTTATGCTGGACGGGGTCACGATGCTAGACCCCGCCTCTGTCCATGTAGACGTGGACGTGGAGATCGGGCAGGATACGGTCATCTATCCCGGATGCGTCATCGAGGGGCGGACGCGCATCGGGAGCGGATGCGTCATCGGTCCTCACAGCCACATTGTGGACTCTGTGCTGGAGGACGGCGTCTCGTTCGAGGCATCGGTGGCCGTGGAGGCGGAGGTCGGCCGGGGAACCCGGGTAGGGCCGTATTCGCGGCTCAGGCCGGGGGCCAGACTGGGGGAGAATGTTATCATCGGCGACTTCGTGGAGATAAAGAACAGTGTCATCCACGAAGGGGTGTCCATCGCCCATATGACTTACATCGGGGATGCCGAAGTCGGCGCGCACACCAATATCGGGGCGGGTACCATAACGTGCAACTATGACGGGCGGCGCAAGCACCGCACCGTGATCGGGGCGGGGGCGTTCGTGGGAAGCCATACCACTCTGAACGCTCCCGTCACTGTGGGCGACGGGGCGTTCATCGGGTCGGGGTCAGTCATCACGAAAGACGTTCCCCCGGACGCGCTGGCGCTGGGCAGGGCGCAGCAGATCATCAAAGAAGGGTGGGCCAGACGGCGGCGCGAGCGATCGGAGGAGTAGCAGGATTGGACCTTTCCACATTGCGCATTTTTTCGGGGAACGCCAACCCGCGGCTGGCGGAAGATATCGCGGCGCATCTGGGCGTCTCCACCGGCCGGCTGATCGTCAAGAGCTTCTCGGACGGTGAGATCTGTGTGAAGGTGGAGGAGAGCGTGCGGGGGATGGATGTCTTCATCGTCCAGCCCACTTGCCACCCCGTCAACGACTCCATCATGGAGCTCATCATTCTCATTGACGCCTTCCGCCGCGCCTCTGCCCGGCGCATCACGGCTGTGCTTCCCTATTACGGTTACGCCCGGCAGGACAAGAAGATCAAACCCCGCGAGCCCGTCACGGCCCGGCTCATCGCCAATATGATCACCAACGCCGGAGCGCACCGCGTTCTAGCCGTGGATCTGCACGCCGGACAGATCCAGGGTTTCTTCGATATGCCGGTGGACCATCTCATGGCCGCCCCGCTCATCGCGGACTGGGTGCGTCACAACGTTCCGAAGGACGGTCCGCTGGCGGTGGTTTCACCCGATGTGGGTGGCGTGCCCCGGGCCCGTGCTCTGGCGGAGATGCTGAATGCCCAGATCGTCATCGTGGTCAAGCGCCGCCCGGAGCCCAACAAGACGGAGGTTAAAGAGATCATCGGTGACGTGGAAGGCCGCGTTTGCGTGATGGTGGACGACATGATAGACACGGCCGGTTCCATCTGCAGCGGGGCCGAGGCGCTCCGGCAGAGAGGTGCGAAGCGGCTCTACGCCTGCTGCACGCACCCGGTCCTTTCGGGCGATGCCGTGGCGCGGCTGGAGGCCAGCCCATTCGAAAAGGTCGTCGTCACCGATACCATCCCGCTTCCCGAGCACAAGAAGAACGGGAAGATCGTGGTGCTTTCCGTCGCCCCGATGCTTGCGGAGGCGGTCCGGCGCATTCACCTGGACCGCTCCGTCAGTGAGATGTTCGACGGGGTGGTGTTCGAAAGCGGACAGTGAGGCTCATCGTCGGGCTGGGAAATCCCGGCATCCGTTACGCCGGAACCCGCCACAACATCGGTTTTGAAGTGGTGGACCGCTTCGCGCGCAGGCACGGAGCGCGCCTGCGCAGGCGCTGGTGCCGGTCGCTGGTCGCCGATCTCCGCATCAGGGGCGAGGAGTTCCTGCTGGCCAAGCCTCAGACATTCATGAACCTGAGCGGCGAGGCGGTGCGGGAGCTGCTCCTGCGGACTAAGGCCGCAGCCGCCGATATGCTGGTGGTCTGTGACGACATCAATCTTCCCCTCGGACGCATCCGGCTGCGGCCGTCCGGCAGCGCCGGAGGACATCACGGGCTGGAGTCCATCATCGCGTGCATCCGCTCTCAGGATTTTCCCCGGTTGCGTGTGGGAGTGGGGGAGGGCAACAACCGGCAGGATGTGAGGGATCACGTGCTGGGCCGTTTCCATCGCAGCGAGCGAAGACTGGTGGAGGATGTCATCGAGACCGCCGCGGATTGCCTGGACTGCGCCGTTCAGGAGGGTCTCCACATCGCCATGAACCGGTTCAACGGCCTGATCCTGGAGTGACCCCCGTCCCTGCGTCCGGGTATCATGCCGTAGAACTATGGCGAAGATCTCCTTCTGCACTTTCGGGTGCAAGGTCAATCAATACGAGACTGAGCGGGCGGCGGAGCAGGCGCGGCTGGCAGGGCATCAGGTCGTCCCCTGGGGCGAGCCCGCCGATGTCCAGATCGTTCACACCTGCAGCATCACCGCGAACGCCGTCCGCGACGGACGCGCGGCCCTGCGCGGAGCGCTGAAGCGCCGCCGGGACGGCGGCCTGGTGCTGGCCACAGGCTGCGCGGCCCGGACCGACGCCTCCTCGCTGGTGCCCTCGCCGGACGTGACCGTCATCGAAGACTTGATGGAGGCTGTATCCGGGTGTGGGGATGCGGCTGTTCCTCCTGTTGAAGAGTCCCGGGGCGACTGTCTCTCCTGTCCGTCTCAACGCCAGGCCCGGACGCGGGCGCTGGTCAAGATCCAGGACGGTTGCCGTTTCCGGTGCGCCTTCTGCATTGTGCCGCAGGCCCGGCCGGTGGAGTCCAGCCGTCCCGTCCGCGATGTTGTGGAGGAGGTTCGCGCTTATGTTGCGCTCGGCCACCGGGAGGTGGTCCTGACCGGGGTGCGCATCACCGGGTATCGTCCCGAAGATGCGGGCCGCAGCGGTTTGGAGGAGCTGATCCGCCGTCTGGGGGAAGTGCCAGGTCTCGCTCGCGTGCGCCTCACCAGCCTTTATCCTTCCGAAGTGCGGGAAGGGCTTCTGCGGGCGATGGCGGAGTCGCCGAATGCCTGTCCCCATTTGCACCTCGCCCTCCAGAGTGGTGATGACGGGATCCTTCGCCGGATGAGGCGGGCCTACACGTCTGCCCGCTTTCTGGAAGTGGTGGAACAGGCCAGAGCCATTCTGCCGGGTGTGGCCATTACCACAGACGTCATCGCCGGTTTTCCGGGAGAGACGGAGGAAGCGTTCGAGAATACTGCCGCCGTAATGCGCCGTGCGGCCTTCTCACGCGCCCATGTTTTCACCTTCTCGCCGCGGCCGGGCACAGCAGCCGCCGTCATGGACGGACAGGTTCCGCGCCATGTGGCCCGCGAGCGCACGCGGCGGCTCATCCAGATCGCCGCGGAGACGGGGCGCGCCTACCGGCAAGGGCTGGTGGGAAGCGTCCAGCGGGTCATTGTGGAGCAGCAGAGGGCGCCTGGCATCTTGACCGGACTGACTGATAGCTATGTGGAAGTGGAATTCCCTGCGCAGGATGTGTTGCCTGGCCAGGAAGTGAAGGTGTCTGTCACGGGAGTGACGGAGGATGGGCTGACCGGCGTGTTGGCTGTGGCCAACGCTGCGTAGAGGAAGGGAGGACTGTATGTCGGACTGCATTTTCTGCCGCATCATTGCGGGGGAGATTCCCTCCAAGATCGTCTATGAGGATACTGATGTGGTGGCCTTCGAGGATGTCAACCCGCAGGCCCCCACCCACGTGCTAGTGGTGCCGCGCAGGCACGTGGCGCGCATAAGCGATTTCGGCGACAGCGAGGAAGAGGCACGCTTGATCGGCCGGATGCATCAGGCGGCCAACACGGTGGCCGCGCGCAGGGGCATCGTGGAGGGGGGGTATCGGCTGGTCATCAACTGCAACGAAGGGGCGGGCCAGAGCGTCTGGCACGTGCACCTGCATCTGCTGGGCGGTCGCGCCTTCGGGTGGCCTCCCGGCTGACGATGGCCGTACGGGAAATTACGCTCTCCGGTCTGTAGCCGGGACGCCTGCCAGCCGATAATTACGGTCCGGCGGGGTTGTCCCCGCCTGTGCGTTGACAGCGGGGCGGGCCGCGTCTATAATCAAAGGCGGTGAGCCCTCGAATGCGGGCCGGTGGTCCGCGCATCCGGTGTCTTCCCGCTTGTTCCCGGAGACGTTCACGGACGCTGGCTCAGCGACACTCTACAGACAGGGTAGCAGGAGGAATCTGATTGGCTCAGGTCGTGGTGCGGCCGGGCGAAAGCCTGGATAGCGCTCTCAAGAGGTTCAAGAAGCAGTTGCAGCAGACGGGCATCCTGAAGGAGGCCCGCGCTCACGAGCGGTACGAGAAGCCCAGCGATAGAAGGCGGCGTGCAGAGGCGGCGCGTCGGCGCAAGCTGATGCAGGAAGCCCGCCGGCAGAACAACAACAACTAGGCTTTCGGGCCACTGCGATCTGGCCGCCGCTTTCGCGGGGATCCGGCGTCGCCGGGCGGCGGCTCCCTCATGGAAGATTTCCGTCAACTTTTCAGGCTCGCGGACAACGCTGGACGGCGGCTGCGGGCCTGTCGCGTTTCCCCTGCGCTCCCGCGCGGCGGATATCTCGCCGCCGCAAGTGGGCGCGTGTCTTTCTTGCCTCTCCGCCGTCCCGGGCGGGACTGATGGGCATAGAGATCTCGGGCCCGGACGTTCCGGGCCTGCCACGCGAAAGGCTCCGCCGCCGCCTGGAGGATGTGTTGGAGGCGGAAGGCTGTCCCACCGGCTTCGAGCTCTCCCTGCTTCTCACCGGCGATGCCGAAATGGCGCGACTCCACCAGGAGTGGATGGGGCTGCCCGGTCCTACGGATGTGCTCTCCTTTCCCCAGGACGACCCTCGCGAGGGGCCAGCGCCCGGCGCTTCTCTGGGAGATGTCGCCATCAGTCTGGACACGGCTGCCCGGCAGGCGGCGGAGGCTGGCATCCCGCTGGCGCACGAGGTTCTGCTTCTGGCCGTGCACGGTACCCTGCACCTGCTCGGATATGACGATACCACGGATGAGACATTTCGCAGGATGCGAGAGCGTGAGATGAGATACGTTCCCGAGGCGTTCCGGGACGCGGAGGAGATGGCCGGATGAGTGTCGCGCAGCCGGCAGGGAGAGAGAGGCGAGAGCCGCCGCCCCGGAGCTTCCGCAGCGGCATATTCCAGTGGCTGCGCAAGGTGCTAGGCGGAGGCGGTTTCAAGTATGCGGCCGACGGCATCATGCACGTCTACCGCACGCAGAAGCACATGCGCTTCCACTTCTTTATGCTGGTCACGGTGCTGCTTTTCAGCAAGGCCGTGGGCCTGCCCTCAGGCGAGATCCTGGTCCTCTTGCTGACCATCTCACTGGTGCTCATCGCCGAGATGTTCAACACCGCCATCGAGGCGGTGGTGGATCTGGTGACCCAGACGTATCATCCGCTTGCCAAGTTCGCCAAGGACATAGCCGCCGGCGCGGTGCTGATGGCCACTCTGAATGCCCTGGCGGTGGGGCTCATCCTGTTCACGGCCGGCCGGCCGGTAGAAAGCGATGCCTATCAGAAGACCCGCGCCAGTGCTTACAGCGCCGACCTGCAACGCGCCGAGGAGCACGTCCGCAATCCCGAGACGCGAGACAAGCCGTACGTGCTCGCCCCGCCTCATCTTCCTGCGGATCCGGCCGCATCTTTCCTTTACCGGGATCATCAGGCTTGGGTGGACTACCTGGAGGCCCTGAAGGCCATCGGCATCAGAACGGTGGTGCGCCGTGAGAACGACACTCCCATGTCCCTGAACGACCTGATAATCGCTGAGCGCGGGGGATTGCGGGCCGACCTGGAGATCCACCGTCCCCGCATTATGACCGTCGTGGTGGTGGGGGTGTTGCTGCTCCTTGCGCTGGTGCTCATCCGGAAGGTCTCAGGAGGGCGTGGGACGCTGCTGCGCGGAGGGGTGGTCAGCGGTCATACGGCGCTCGGCTTCTTCTTCGCCGTCATCATTTTTCTCTCGTCTCCGGACTATGTGGTCCGGGGGGCTGCCATCTTCCTGGCGCTGCTTATGGCGCAGAGCCGGGTGGATGCAGGAATCCATACCGTCCGGGAGGTAGTTTTCGGCGGACTGCTGGGGACGTTTGTGGCGGGAGTCGTCACGCTCCTGCGATGAATGCCTGCGCCCGGAGGGCGGCTGCTGCGGCAGTTTCGCCGGGTGGGACTCAAAAGTGGACGACTGGCTAAGTAATCTGGCTCTGTTCTTCGGGCTGGTCCTGGCGGGAGCCTTCTTTGGAGCAGTCGGGACTGCCCTTGTGTCGGTGCGCCGCTCCCGTATCCGGGAGCTGGGCGAGCAGAACGGGCGCCTTTCCCGAAGGGCGATGGCCCTGCTGGAGGATCCCTCGCTGGCGGCGGCCGCCGCTCATACTCTGGGACTTCTCCTCTGGCTTCTGGCTGCGGCCACCTGCGCGGCCGGCCCCGGCCGCTGGCTGGGGGCGCTTCTGGAGCGCTCGGCCTATGCTCCGGTCAGCGCCAACGCGGAGGCGCTGGGCATCCTGATCGCTGTGACGCTGACGGGTATCCTTTTTATCCTGGTGGCGGAGTCCTTCAGCCGCAGCATCGCCGCCCACCAGTCCGAGCGCATCGCTCTGAAGACCATCGGCGTTTCAGCTCTTGTCTCCTGGCTGATGAAGCCCGCTGTGCGCCTCGTCGCGGCCGTCGCGGGCGCGTTGCTCGCTCCCTTCGGCGCGAAGGTCCGCCTCTCCTGGCCTGCCCTCACGGAAGAGGAGCTTATGGTGCTGGTGGAGGCCGGTGAGGAGGAAGGCGTCATCGAAGAGGACGAGAAGGAGATGATTGACTCCATCTTCGAGTTCACGGACACCGTCGTCCGCCAGGTGATGGTGCCACGGATCGACATGAAGGTGGTGGACGCCGACACCCCAGTACTCGAAGCGGTCTCCGTCATCATGGAGAGCGGCCATTCCCGCCTTCCCGTCATTGACGGCAATGTGGACACCATCATCGGCATCATACACGCCAAGGATCTGCTGCCCATCCTAGCATCCCCGGAGAAACGCGAGGTGAGCCTCCGCGACATTGTGCGTCCGGCGTTTTTCGTGCCAGAGAACAAGAAGGTCAGCGAGCTTTTGGCGGAGTTCCGGTCAAACAACCGGCAGATGGCCATCGTGCGGGACGAATACGGGGGGACTGCCGGGCTGGTCACGGTGGAGGACCTGATCGAGGAGATCGTCGGGGAAATCCGCGACGAGTACGACCACGAGGAGCCGCTCATCACCATTCAGGACGAGGATGCCTGGGTGGTGGATGCCCGTCTGAACATAGACGACCTGAACGAGCAGTTAGATGCCCGCCTGCCCGAAGACGAGTTCGAGACCATCGGCGGGTTCGTGTTCGGGACGCTGGGCAAGGAGCCCGAAGTGGGCGACAGCGTGGAGTTCAATGGCTGGCGGATGACCGTTCAGGAGAAAGAGGGCCGCCGCCTGCGCAAGATTCGCATCGAGCCGCGCAGGGAAGACGAAGAACCTCCCACAACGGGGGAAGGCGGCAAGGGGGAGCAGAGCGCCTCAGCCGGTCAGTCCGCTTCAGGGTAGCTCCCGAGCACAGAGAGAAAGCTGGCTCTTTCCTTCAGCATCTGCACCGCCCGGGTCATCTTCTCTTCCTTCTGGTGCCCCTGCGCGTCCACGTAGAACACGTATTCCCAGGGGAGCAGCTTGGTGGGACGGCTCTCGATGAGTGTCAGGTTGATGTCCAGCTCGAAGAAGACCTCCAGCGCCTTGTAAAGCGACCCCGCCCTGTGCGGCACGGAGAACACGATGCTGGTCTTGTCCCGTCCGCTTGGGCCGGGTTCCAGATAACCCACCGCCAGGAAGCGGGTCCGGTTGCCCGGATTGTCCTCGATATGGTCCGCCAGGATGTTCAGGCCGTACACCTGCGCCGCCAGCTCTCCCGCAATGGCGCCGCTGGGAGGATCGTTCGCCGCAAGGATGGCCGCCTTGGCCGTGGTGGATGCGTCCACGATCTCCACGTCCTTCAGGTGCGTGGTCAACCATTGACGGCACTGGGCGGTGGCCACCGGGATGGAATAGATCTTCTTCACCTGCGAGAGGTCTTCAGCCTTGGAAAGCAGGCAGTGGCAGATGGGCAGGTAGACCTCGGCGCAGATCTTCAGGTCCGACTTCAGGAACATGTCCAGGCTGTGCGTCACGATGCCCTCGATGGAGTTCTCGATCGGCACAACGCCGAAATCCGCGTGGCCTTTCTGCACCTCCTCGAAGACGTCGGCGATGGTGTCAGCCGGGACGAAGGTGGTTGAGGACCCGAACTTGCGGATACTGGCCAGATGCGTGTTGGTGGCTGGCGGCCCCCAGTAGACCACGGTCAGCGGCTTCTCCAGCGCACGCATGGACGAGATGATCTCGCGGTAGATGCTTTTGATGCTCTCGTTGGAGAGGGGGCCGGTGTTCCTTTCCACCAGCCGGTCCAGCACGTGGCGCTCGCGCTCCGGCGCGAAGATGCTGACGCTTGCGCTTTCAGTCTTGCGCTTGCCGATCTCGATGGCAAGCTCCGCGCGCCGGTTCAGCAGCTCCAGCAACTGCGCGTCCAGCTCGTCTATCTGCCGCCTGAGGTCTGAAAGGTCCAAAATGCCGCCGCCTCGTCCCCTTATCTACCCCGCCGCAGCAGCGGTGGGGGCGTTGAGATTATACAGGCCGGTGAGGTAAAATGACGAGTCTTGCGCCCTGGAGGGGGCTGCCGGGCTAACTCTGACACAGGGAGCGCTATGGCAAGAAACGGCTGGTTCAGACGCCGGTCTCAGGCGGTGCAGAAAGCGGAGCAGGTTCCGGAAGGGCTCTGGACGAAGTGCCCCAAGTGCGAGGTCATCCTGTTCGTCCCCGAGCTGGAGAAGGCGCTGCGGGTCTGTGGGAAGTGTGGCTACCACTACCGGCTGGGATGGCAGGACCGCCTGCGCATCACGGTGGACGAGGGGTCTTTCCAGGAGATGGACCGTGAGGTGCAGGCGTGCGATCCCCTCAACTTCCCGGAATACCGCGAGAAGCTGGAAAAGGGGCGCTCGTCCACGGGTCTGCGCGAAGGTTTCGTCACCGGGCAGGCGGCCATCCACGGTTTTGACTGCATCATCGGCGTCGCGGACTTCTCCTTCATGGGCGGAAGCATGGGCTCATCGGTGGGCGAGAAGATCGTTCGGGCCATGGAGAAGGCCATTGAGCTGCGGTTGCCCGTGATCATGTTCACCGCCAGCGGAGGGGCCCGGATGCAGGAGGGCCTTCTCTCCCTGATGCAGATGGCCAAGACCGCCGCCGGGTGCGCCCGGCTGATGGACGAAGGCATTCCCTACATCACCGTTTTCACAGATCCCACCATGGCGGGTGTTCATGCCAGCTACGCCTCGGTGGGAGACATCATCATCAGCGAGCCCGGCGCGCTGGTGGGCTTTGCCGGCCAGCGGGTGGCGGCTCAGGCTCAGGTGACCAAGGTCCCGGAGAACTTCCAGCGGGCGGAGTTCCAGCTGGAACACGGCATGGTGGACCTGATCGTCCCGCGCAGGGAGATGCGGGATACCCTGGGCAAGATTTTGCGCTTCTGCGCTGCGGAGGTGACGGGTGACCGAAGAGAGAGCTGACTTCATCGAGCTGATAGATCAGCTTGACGCGGACATCGCCGAGATCAAGCGGCGCAGCCTGGAGGAGGGTGAAGACCGCTCCGCCGACATCGCGACGCTGGAGGCCGAGCGGGACCGGGTCATCGGCATCTTCTTCGAGAACCTCACCGCCTGGGACAAGGTGCGGCTGGCAAGGCATCCACGGCGTCCCTATACATCCGACCTGCTGAACGCCGCCTTCGACGATTTTCTGGAGCTCCACGGGGACAGGCTCTTCGGCGACGATCCGGCCATCGTGGGTGGGCTGGGCTGGATGGGCGGCTATCCGGTGGTGGTCCTGGGACATCAGAAGGGGCGCGACATCAAGGAGCGCAGGTTGCGCAACTTCGGCTCCGCCCGCCCGGAGGGCTACCGGAAGGCGCTCCGTCTGATGAGGCTTGCTGAGAAGCTGCGCAAGCCGGTGGTGGCCATCGTGGACACGCCGGCTGCGGATTGCTCCGTGGAGGCGGAGGAGCGGGGCATCAGTGAGGCGATCGCGCGCAACCTGATGGAGATGTTCCGCATCCGCACGCCTATCGTTGTTGTGGTCATTGGCGAAGGCGGCAGCGGCGGGGCGCTTGGCATCGCGGTGGGTGACCGGATCCTGATGCTGGAGCACGCCATCTATTCGGTCATCCCTCCGGAGGGATGCGCCGCCATCCTGTGGCGGGATCCGGAACGCAAGCAGGAAGCCGCCGAGGCTCTCAAGCTCACTGCGGCGGAGGCGCTGCGCTTCGGTCTGATAGATCGCATCGTGCCGGAGCCGTTCGGCGGGGCGCATCGGGATCCGGAAGCGGCTGCGCGTCTCTTCCGCGACGCGGTCCTGGCCGAGCTCCAGGAGCTTGCCGGGTCGGATGTGGACGAGTTGCTGCGGAAGCGATACGCACGCTTCCGCTCAATGGGAGTCTGGGAAACGGCCCGGGAGCCGGAAGCGCCGGCAGGCGGCGGTTCTTCCAACGGAAATCCCCCTCAGGGTGGAAAGCCGTCCCGGACGCGTAAGGCCGCATCCGGGAACTGAGAGGGTACTCGTGGCCCGGATCATTATCCCCCGGGCCGATGAGAAGCTGCGAACGCTGTTCCCCGGACAAGCAAGGCGGTGCCTGCGGCTGCGAATGCCAGGCAGCTCCCCACCAGAGACCGGGGGTGCAGGGTCCCGCCCGGGATGGCTAGCCGCGCCACGTGCAGCCCGGCCTGGCACACCCCGGCAACACACAGACCCAGCGCCGCTGCGGTCAGCAGCAAGATCCCCGCGCGCGCAAATGCATCGTCCACCTTTCCATCGTACCGGCAGTTCATTCCAAATGCGGCGACGATGATCCCGGCCCCGGCGAACGTGGTCGCCGCAAGCAGAAGTAGCTCGCCCTCGTAAGGAATGACCCAGCGATCCCGCTGAGAATCTACCCACACCCTCAGCAAAGACCGCGTCCCGAGCTGCGCCAGGCCGCAGACCGCCAGCCACGCGCCGGCCATTATCAGTGCGTAACGTTTCGTCATGGTATTTCCCCTCCCGGTGACAGTGCGCCGGTCAAGAGTTCATCCCGGGCGCATATCCTCTCCTGCCCGCCGCCAAGGGTCCATATCAGGAACTCTGTGCAATATCTCTCGAATGCCCTTGACAGCGCGGGGCGCGTGGGTTACAGTGTTGCAGGGTGCGAAAGGTTCGCAGAAGGTCAGGGCCCGCGCCCCTGACACACTTGTCAGTGCTGAAGAGGTTTGATGACTATGTCCGCTAGACCAAGACCGGGGAGCCTGCTGGCCACCAAACTTGTCGCCCGGGGAGTCCGGCTCACCAACCAGCGACGCAAGATCCTGGAACTCATCGAGAGCGAGGGCGGTCATCTGGATGCCGCCCGCATCCAGGAGCTGGCGCGCGAAAGGCAGATCGCCGTGGACCGGGCTACCGTCTATCGAACGCTGGCGCTGCTGAAGCAGCATGGCCTGGTGGAGGAACTGGACTTCCTGCACGTCCGGGGCGACCAGCATTTCTACGAGGCGCGGGGCCTGGGCGATCATCTCCACGCGTGCTGCTACCGTTGCGGGCGCGTGTCGGAACTCCGGACCGCCACCCTGGACCGGCTGAAGGAAGAGCTGCGGGACAATCTGGGCTTCCGCACCGAAAGCGTCCGGGTCGAGGTCGGAGGTTGTTGCAAGGAATGCGCCGAGCATGAGGAGCAGGTGTCGCCGGTTGTCATCTGAGGATCTGTGAGTCATGGTCCGGGGGCGGCGCGGTTTCACGCTCATCGAGCTGCTGGTCGTCATCGCTATCGTCGCGATCCTTGCGGCTATCCTTTTCCCGGTCTTCGGGAAGGCGAAGGCGCAGGGCAGGACGGCGGTGTGCGCCAGCAACCTCAAGCAGATCGGGGTTGCCATCAAAGCCTACTGCAACGACTACCGCGACCGGATGCCCGTTATAGACACCCTTTTCACGATGCAGGGAGCGGCTCCGGCCGGATATGACCCCCTGAAAGATCCCCGCAAGCTGACGCCGTGGAAGGTGCTGGGACCGTATCTGACCGACCGCAGCGTGCTTGTCTGTCCGGATGCTGTGCGGGGACTGCCGCCCTCCGCCGGCCGCGGGTCGTGGGAGCAGACTTATGTCTTCTATGGCCGCGACTACGAGCAGACCATCTACGGCGGGGATGAGCCGCAGCTTGACCTGGACCAGTTCAACGGTCAGGTGCAGCAGACCGTGCTGGCCCATGGCGCATCAAGCGAGGCGTCCGGTGTCATCTGGGTGCGCGACAGCATTTTGCGCGATCCGAATCCCCGGGTGCGGCGGGTCATCTTTCCCCACGGGACGGGGATTATGAACCGGCTCTACTCCGACGGGAGCGTTCGGCGCACACGTCCCGAAGCCCACGCCATCGCCGCCGATTTCTGACCGCTCTTGAGCAGGATGCCTGATTGCCCCCGTGGGGGTGCAGCCTCAGGCTATGTAAAGGAGAAAAGGAGTATGCTCAGGTACGCACTCGCAGTCCTGTCCGCCGTCCTCGTTGCGGCGCAGGCTGTTCCTTCATACGCCGGGACTCATCCCTGGCCGATGTATCACCGGGATTTGACCCGGACGGGTCAGGCGAGCGTCTCCGGACCGAAGCTCCTGGATCTCAAGTGGTCGGTGGATCTGGGGCCGGGAACGATCGCCAACTATGCCTCGCCCGTGGTGGACGCGCAGGGCCGTATCTATATCGGGACGGCAGACGGAGTGCTCCGGGTGTTCAACGCGGACGGCTCCCCCGCCTGGACCTATTCCACAGGAGCCACGCAGTCCACGTTCTTCGGCGACCAGAACACGCCTTCCGCCGCCATCGCGGCGGATGGCTCGGTATATGTGCTGGACGCGGTGGGCTCTCTTCACAGACTCAGCTCCACGGGCGCGCACGTCTGGACCTATGACTCGCCGGGAACCTCGGCGGACTCGCATCCTGCCGTGCTGCCGGGCGGGGACGTGCTCATTGCGGTCTATGAGTACTTCCCGCCAGTGGGCGCCAACGCTCATCTTGTTTGCGTAAAGCCGGATGGCACAGTCCGCTGGACCCATTCGTATCCCGGGGTGGGGCATGTGCTTTCCGGCCCGGCTGTCGCGGCGGACGGCAGCATTTACGTGGCAGCGTTCCAGTATCTCTATAAGTATGACTCCGGCGGGAACCTTGTCTGGACGTACGTGAATCCCGGTCATATGTACTGCACCCCCACGATCGCTCCCGATGGCCGTATCCTGTTGACGGACCAGGCTGGCTATATCGTGGCCGTGGATCCCGTCACCGGAACGGAGGCGTGGAGCTACCGCTTTGGAGTCTTCTCCCAGGCGCCGGTGGCTGTCACGGCGGACGGGTTGGCCGTGGGTGCGGCCTGGCCCGGCGTGGTGGCAGGGCTTGAGGCGGCATCCGGGGATCTCCTCTGGCAGTTTCAGACCATCGTGGACGGCACTCCGCGCCGCGCCAGGTCCGCGGCAAGCCTGGACGCCTTCGGACGCTCCTATTTCGGGGTGGATCTCGGGATGATCTTCGCGCTGGACAGGCGCGGCAGGATGCTCTGGTCCCTGAATGTTGGCACGCGGACGCGCTCTACTCCGGCGTTCGATGCCCAGGGCAACCTCTACATCGCAACGGATACTCCCACCGGGGCGCGGTTGCTCTGCTTTTCGGCAACATCGCCGGGAACCGCTACTGTGGGCGCAGCGAAGTCTCTTGCCGACGGCCAGCCGGTTGCGCTGCCGGGCAAGCCAGTCACGTTCGTGGGGCAAGGCTTCTTCGTGATCCAGGACTGGGATGCGGCGGCGGGCATCCGGGTCGTGTCGGATGCCCAGGTCGCGGTGGGTGATGTCGTGAACGTCAGTGGCATTCTGGGGCTGCAGGGTCCGGAGCGGGCCATCCTGCAGGCCCAGGTGCAGCGGCTGGGCCGCTGCGTCCTGCCCGCAGCCCCCCATCTGGCCATCCGCGATCTGGGCGGCAGCACACAGGGGGCCAATCCCGGTGTGAGCGGCGGCCGGGGTCCCAACAACGTGGGACTGCAGGTTCGCGCCTCAGGCGCGGTCTCCGGCATTCAGCAGGAGAACGGAGCCGTTTCCTTTGTGCTGACCGACGGATCCGGATCGGTCCGGGTCATTTCGCCTGCGGCTCCTCCGTTCTCTTTTGTCACGGTCACCGGTGTTGTCGGGCTGGAGGCGGATGGGAACGCGCTCCGGCCGGTCATCCGGCTCCGGACAGCCTCCGACATCCTGCCTCAGGCAGGGAATTGAGACGTCGTCTCTCGTCGCCGGTGAACGTCTGATCTACGCCCCGGCCGTTGATGAATACCAGCGGCCGGGGTATAATCACTTTCGCCCCTGTGATGGCGAGGGGCGATCCGCGGCGGGTGTAGCTCAGTTGGTCAGAGCGCCAGGTTGTGGCCCTGGAGGCCGGGAGTTCAAGTCTCCTCACTCGCCCCATCTCCCTTCTCACGAGCTTCTTTCCCCGTTCTTTGTGCCGGTTTTGCGCGCCAGCGGTTATGCCGGCGAGGCCGACGGCCGATAATCACCACTGGAGAGCAATTCCTTCCCGTGTCGCCTGGAAGACCGGGCCCGAAACGGCCGTGGGTCTTCCCGGAGATGAAGCGCCGGCGGCGTTCACCGGTTCCTGGGACACAAACCGGGCGGGCGGCGCCGGCGTTTCCTCTACGCCTTCGATGCCGCCCACTTTCCGGCGCTCCCGGTCACGAATGTGTGAATACGAGGTTGACAGGGGACTTCCGGGATGTTAGCCTAGATAATGAGGGTGTGCGGCGTCATCAGCGGATGCGCAGGCAGGAAAAGTGGTACTGCGGCGCGTCTGGCAGGACGTTTTTCGTATTCTGGTTGCTATTCTCAAGAGAAAAGGGGAGACAGGCAGTATGAAACGGGTTGTTGCGCTACTGACAACCGCTGCAGTCGTCATGTCCCTGGCCAGCGCCGTTTCGGCGGCGAACTGGACGAAGGTTGGCACCACCGGCCTCAAATATACCGGCCTGAAAGCCAACCAGAACAACCAGGGCTGGATCAAGGACCGCCGGCGGATCAAGCTCGCGAGCATCGCGGTTGACCCGAACGGCAACGTCTTCTGCGCCTATCCGATTTCGGTGGGCGGAAATCCGGCGGCAGGAAGCGGCGTCACCATCTTCAAGGCAAATGGTGGTCGCATTGACATCAACCTGCCGGCTCAGGGGCTTCCGGGCGGCATCACCAGACTGGTGGTCGGCGGCGACGGCCTGGTCTACGGGCTGCAGAACTGG
>Ga0073932_1000662_pt1 | contig 80655 bp, 63 predicted proteins | sample DewCreD2012metaG_FD_76967 | JGI IMG/M metagenome (GOLD analysis project Ga0073932, IMG submission 76967) | Hot spring sediment bacterial and archeal communities from British Columbia, Canada, to study Microbial Dark Matter (Phase II) - Dewar... ...
CCATATTTCTTCTCCGCTTTTTCAAAAACTCTTTTTGCGAGTTCCATTTCATTATCACCATCCAACATTTCAGATAAAACTTCTTCAATTATATTTTTATCAATTCCTTTCTGAGCCAATTCAATAGATAAAGCCTTTTTTCCTTTTGGTTTCAATTTCATTCTATCACGCACAAATATTTCTGCAAAGCGCTTATCATTCAAAAAATCAAGGTGATATAATTTTTCTACCACCTTATCAATTGCCGAAACAGCAAACTCCTTCTGCTTTAATTTATCGCGGATTTCTTTTTCGCTACGATCGCGAAGCTTCAAGGACCTTAGCGCAGAATTGAAAGCCGCAACAACCACTTCTTCATTTTCAATTTTTTCTATTTCTTCTTCGCTAATCTCGCGATCTTTACGAAGATCAAAATCAATCAAAATACCTTCATCTACCCCAAACCGAAACTCATCATCAATATAGATATTGTAACGATCTTTACGCTTTTTCTGAATTTCGATTTTGGTTATTTGCATAATGACATCCTCTAATCACACCTAAATCCTAGCGCCTCTTTGGGTTTTTCTTCTTGAATTAATAATTGGCGCAAAACATCAAAAATCTCCTTTAGTTTTTGATCGTATTTAGCTTCCATTTCATTGATTTTATCTTGCAAATCCTTGTGAGTAGCCAAAAGCTTTCTAAGTTTAGCAAATGTACGGATAATTTGAATATTTACTTCGATAGCCCTATAGCTATTTAAAACGCTAGACAACATCGCGACTCCTTGCTCCGTAAAAACATACGGCAGATGACCACCAAAATATTTCATTGATGGTATCACATTTTGTGATACCATCATTTCAGCTTCATGTTTGTATAGCTGGAACATAAAATCATCCGGGAATCTCTTAATGTTTCTTTTAACTGCTTGCCTCAATACTATTGACTTTACGCCATAAAGCTCTGCCAGATCACTGTCTAGCATAACTTTTAACCCACGAATAATATGGATTTTATTTATAATCCTTTTGAATGGGATTAACGTATTTTCAGGTGGCATTTTTGTTTTTATTTTTGATTATACCACATCGAGAAAATAATGCATTGTTATTTTGTCGTTTTTCTCTCTAATTTATATGCATTCCCATGCCCCAAAATCCCCAAATATGACGCTCTCGATTCTTTTGACGGATTATTTTCTAATTTCTTAAACATTCTCTTTTTCGTACTAGTCCGCAAAACTCGATGATTTGGAAAATTTACCCAGCCAAGAAAGTCTATACCCGAAGCCAGCGTACAGATCGAAACTTTATTGGGATGAAGTGAAAGTTTCAAGCGTGATTCTAAAAATCGCTCTATTTTCGGCAAGGTGTTCTCTAAATATTTTTTATTCGCATCAAAAACCACGAAATCATCAGCATAGCGAATATAATATCTAATTTTCAATTCTCGCTTTACAAAATGATCAAACTCATTCATGTAGATATTAACCAGAATCTGGCTGGTTAAGTTTCCGAGGGGCAAACCAACGCCAAAACTGTTTTTTGAATGAAAGCTATTTATAACTTCTCGCAACAACCAAATTGTATTTTCATCAGCAATATGTTTTTTCAAAATACCAATCAAAATCTCATGATTGATGTTGGCAAAAAACTTTCGTATATCGCATTTCAAAACCCAAACTGTCCGTGTATTATTTTGAGAAACTTTTCTGCCATATTCTCGAAATCGATTTATCGCTCGATAAGTTCCCTTCACTTTCCGGCAAGAAAATGAATCAAAAATAAATTTTTTGTCAAAATATGGATAAAGTACCTGATAAATAGCGTGATGAAGTAGGCGATCTCGAACCGATGCTTTATGGACATCTCTTGGTTTAGGATCGTTAATTTTGAAAGATTGATATCCTCTGTGATGATAGTTCTTATTTTTTAAATCATGGTGAAGTAAGATGATATTATCCATTAAATTAAAAGAAAACTCTCTTACATCTTTGCGCTTCTTCTTGTCTTTCAAAAATTCTCTCCAAGCGCGAAGCAGGTTATCAACACTAATAACATCATCAAAATGAATAAAAATCGCGGCTCTTTTTACTCTCTCTCTCTCTCGTGAGAGCGCCTCTATCCTGATTAGAATCAAAGAAGCTTATTTGATTTGGATGAATATTGTTCCTCATATTGCGCGCTCCTCTCGCTATACTATTGGCTCTCGCATTGAGAACCGTTTTTTAGATCTACTTGAACTAACCTATATTGCTTATTATATCAACAGAGAAAACAAGGTAGAAAAAATATCCGAATGTATCTTGATTTTAGATACCCTCAAATTTCTTTTGACGGTTGCGTGGGAAGGGAAAGTAATTTCTAACAAGCAGGTAGAAGATGTGGGATTAAAACTAGAAGAAGTCGGCAAAATGTTTGGGGGATGGAAGAAAAAAATAGAACCAGCAAATATAAAAAACCGCGATAATTAGTTTCGCGGAAAGAAAATACTTTCGGAGGCAGAAAACAAACTCATTGTCGGGATTCCACTCGTTGCTCGGATTCGCCCAGTTATTGTTGAGCCACGACCCGTTCTCGTTGCGCTTCAGATTGAACACATTCGGGTTGCCATCGGGGTCGGTAATCGCATAGCGCGCCATCTGTGCCACTGCCCATCTAGTTCGTTTGAAACGAAAGAGATCGGGCTGTATTTTACATGGGATCTACCCTTCGACAGGATCAGGGTCGCTTAAAGCAAAAATCCACCAGCGCGCTACACCAAGTTTTTTCTTTTTTGTTAAACTATATATAAATCCACCGCAGAAAATTTTTAAAAAACCGTCTGCGTTCTCAATTTATACAAGCCAGCCCGATCTTGAAAAGTCGCCTCCTCTTCGCCCACCGGGTTCGGGATCAAAAGCTAACCGTTCAACTCAATCAAGCTATCTTTATTATACTAAAAAGTTTTTGAATTCCAAGGGTCAAAGTACCAAAGTTTCAAAGGGTCAAAGTCGAAGAGCAAAGGAATCTAAGCGGCCAACTTGCGGAGGCAGAAAACAAACTCATTGTCGGGACCCCACTCGAAGCCCGGACCCGCCCAGCCGTTGCTGAGCCACGACCCGCTCTCGTCGCGCTTCAGAGTGAACACAAGCGGGCGGCCAGCGGGGACGGAAATTTGTTCCATAGCAACCCTAAACCATTCATTCATGGGCTGATCTGTATATTCTAATCTATAAGTAGGTCCTACTTCGGGAGGGCAGAGGTTAAGGCCGAGTTCTTCGGCGCGAGCGTAAATCTGATCAATTGTATGGGTATTTTCATCGTTAAAAAGATCTCTGACTTTGAGGCGGAAAAGATCTAGATTTTCTTTTCCTTTCAAGGCAGGATGCTTTTCCGTGCCAATCTGTCCGAACATATATTTGGCGTAATCAGAAATTTCTATCTTTAAAGATTCATCGGTAATGCTTTTGTTGTATTCTGCCGCCATTTTCTCAAATTCATCCAGAGTCATGGGGGCAACTTCAAAGTCTCGAATGATTTCAATTTTGCCTTCGGGGAATTTAGAATAGACATGCTTTATATTATATTCTCGGATTTTAGCAAATATATGCGACTCAAAAGAGCCAACATAGGCTTTGGTGTTTTGATTGATTTCAGATGAATTGCGAGCGATTTGATCGGGGGTGCATTCAAAAACGATAGGCATGTCTTGTTCTGGATTTCTTTGAGATATGATTTCTGCGATTCTTGGGTCTCTTTTGTAACCAAATCCTTCTATTTTTGAATCTATTTCATAAAGAAAGGTTAATTCTTGCTTATCAAGATTTGTGCCTTGCTTTATTTTCTCTTCGATTGCGGTAAGTCGTTTCATATCGGATGACCTTTTTAAAAAGTTTTGCTTATCGGGGAATTCGTCTAGCTTTTCCTCTAGTATTGGAGCGATATAGGGGTCGAGATTTTGATCAGGCGCTATCCCTCTTGGTGGTTCGGCTATTTTGTTTCCTTCCATCCTGATAGCCAGTCTTGGCACTACAGCTTTGCCCTCATCGTTGATAGAATAGTAAACATAAAAATCTCCGACCTGAAGCTGTTTTCTGGCTATGTCGGGATCGGCAGTGCACCATTCCAGTGGGTGTCCTTCTAGAGATTTTACTAGCTGGTCAGGATCAGAATCCTTGAGATATTTGACCCATTGTCCCCTTGTTTCTTTTAGCCCTTCCGTAGAATATTCGGGCATTTCAATAAGAAGTTGGGCATAAATTTTGGCGAAATTTTCGGATGAAAGGAGTTTTTGAAACTCTTCTTGGCTTAATTTCTTGCTGATATTCTCTATCGGAGCTTTGTTGTCTTTTTCTATTTTATCTTTCATAACTCCGATAGTCATAGCCAGTGCCCTTGGATTTAGAACAGGGAAGGATGCTGTGGTTGACTTGGTTCTTTTGGTGAATTTTGCTTTTTCTTCGCCATCTTCCTCTTGGTATTTTCTTAAACCACCCATGTTGATTACTGACCGGATAGCCCAATATTTTGCCCACATGGGATACATAGCGTCTTCTGATGATAGATAGTCTACCCAGTTATCCAAAGACCTAGTTTGGTTGGTTATGACATTTTTTATCATCTCATCCCTGATATCAGGAGTTATTTCTATGTCACCATGCCCCTGCTCTCTGGCAATCCTTTTTTGGAAATCAAAATAGCTATCAGGCACTTCATCTGGTTTTATGACATAGTAAGTGTGGAGCATTCTTTTGATTGCTCTTATCCCCCTGTCTCGTTTGGAGGAGTCTTTTCGCTCTAGAATATCTTGATATGACTTGAGATAGCGCCCTATTTCCGCTTCTGGATCATGAGAAATTTTCTTTCCCATTTTCCTGATAGCATCAACGGGTCTAGCTACCTCGGGAGCTTTGTGTAAGTCAAATTTTTGTTTTAGAAATGATTCACCTTCGAGCATAGAATTTATTTCTTATATATATTCTTGTTGTTGTGGATCCCCGATTTACTGATGATTACATCAGTGCTCGGGGATGACAGATTAAGATACTTTTGCTGCTGCTAAGATTTTTTTCTCGATTTCTTTTGCAAGTTTTTTATCTTCTTTCAAGAATGACTTGGCTGATTCTTTGCCTTGGCCGAGCTTGATATCACCATAATCAAACCAAGATCCAGCCTTTCCAATTATACCCATTTTTACACCAAGCTCGAGAAGGTCTCCTTCTTTACTAATACCTTCGTTATACATAATGTCAAATTCTGCGGTACGAAATGGGGGAGCGACTTTGTTTTTGACAATTTTTACAGCAACATGATTTCCAATCACCTGATCTCCGTCTTTGATCTGATCTTTTCTGCGAATATCCATTCGTACAGAGGCATAAAATTTAAGAGCATTCCCACCAGTAGTAGTCTCGGGGTTTCCAAACATTACACCGATCTTCATACGGATTTGATTGATAAAAATAACGATTGTATTTGACCTTGCAACGACTCCCGTAATTTTGCGAAGGGCTTGAGACATAAGACGAGCCTGCAGACCCATATGACTATCCCCCATATCTCCCTCTATCTCAGCACGAGGAGTTAGAGCTGCCACTGAATCAACAACTATAATATCTACTGCATTGGAACGAACCAAAGTTTCTACTATCTCAAGAGCTTGTTCTCCAGTATCCGGCTGAGAGACAAGAAGGTCATCAATATTTACTCCAATTCTTTTTGCGTATTCTGGATCAAGAGCGTGTTCCGCATCAACAAAAGCAGCGATTCCACCTTTTTTCTGAGCTTCAGCAACAATATGTAATGTTAGGGTGGTTTTACCGGATGACTCTGGGCCAAATATTTCAATAATTCTTCCACGAGGAATCCCGCCCACACCAAGCGCAAGATCGAGCGACAAAGAACCGGTTGGAACAGAATCAACATCCACTTTATTGACTTCGCCCAATTTCATAATCGAGCCCGTACCAAATTGTTTTTCAATTTGATCTAGTGCGAGTCTTACTGCTTTTTGTTTTGCGCCCATCTCTTTATCATTCCCAGATTCATTATTTTCGTTTTCTTTTTTTTCACTATTTAGTGAATTTTCAGAAACATCTTTCTTGTTTGCCATTTTATCCTCCATTTTTCTACCTCGAAAGAAATCAAGGCCCCTCCTGAATAATTATATTATAACTATAATTTAACAGATTAAGACAAAAAAAAGAAGTCCGTTTTTTAGGCTTCTTTTTTATTTTTTTAAAAAAGTCTATTTTTTGCCACTTTTACTAAATGCAAGATATAAAGGTAATATCAAATTAGCTAAAGGAACCAACATCAAAAGACCAAGGTAATCAGGTTTATCACAAGCTTTTGATATCTTCATCCAAACATAAACAATAAATACAGCACAAGCCAAAGCACCAATAAAAGGAACGATACTAACTAAAAATACTAAAAGATACCAACCAGAAAATCCAGCTATGTTTAACATTAAAATACCATTTAAAATAGGTACCCAAGCAAACCACGCATGTTTTACATTTGTGTTAGTTTTTATAGCAATTTTATACAAAGATAAAGCCATCAAAACATAGACTACCACAAATACAATAAACATAAAAACTAACATACCACCAGCAAAAAGACCCAAAAAACCACCAAAAGCAGCTGCCTGTTCACTTGTTAGGTTATTGATTGGTATATCAGTATTTATCATGTTGTAATCAAAATCGAAACCATTTTCCATTTTTACCTCCTTTTTAAATATTTTTTATTAATTAGACTTATTGTTTGTTTTTTTGATTTTTGTTCCCTTTAATAAAGATTTTCGCTGAACCTCTTTTTTCTCACTTTCGACCTTTAATTTTTTTTCATCCTGAGAGTAAGCAAGGTAAAGAGGTAATATCAAATTGGCCAAGGGAACCAAAATAAACAAACCAATAAAATCAGGTTTTCCGCATAAAGCAGATATTCTCATCCAAACATAAATCCAAAAACCCAACAAACCAATCCATCCCAAAATCGGAATAAATATTAAAAAATTCATAAAAAAATACCAGCCAGAAAAGCCGACCAAATTTAGCTTCATTATAGTTCTTAAAATAGGCACCCAAGCAAACCAACTGTTTTTATAACCATTTTTATCGCCTATTTTCATAAAAGAAATACCAGTTATGACATAATGGGATATCAAAATAAACAAAAGATATATTGTATAAAAAATTAACATTAAAATATTTGCGGCATCATCAATCGGATAAGCCGAGTAACCCTGAGAAGGAAAATCAGACATTGTTTGATAGGCAAATTGTGTTAAATTTAACATAGTTTTGTTTTTTATTTTATTATTTTTTTATTTATTAACGATAGTTTACAAATTGCAAAGGAATACCAAAATCTTTTGATTTTAAGCTTGATATAATCTCCTGCAGGGTATCGCGGGAAGGAGAACTAACCCTAATTTCCTCTCCTTGAATTGATACTTTAACTTTTTTAAAACTTGAATTAATATATTTAGTTATTTCTTTTGATTTCTCTTTATCCAATCCTGCTATGATTTTTATTTTTTTACGAACTGTATTACCTGCTGCTCTTTCATTTTCTCCTGAAAAATCCAAGACTCTAGTGTCAATTTTACGCGCAATTAATTTCGTAATAATAATATCAATTATCGCTTTCATTTTATAATCATCTTCTGCTTGTAAAACGAGGTCTTCTTTTTCAAGATTTATTTCGTAAGGAGAATTATTAAAATCATAACGATAACCAAGCTCTCGTTTGGTTTGATCTAAAGCGTTTACTAATTCCTGACGATCAAATTGTGATACAATATCAAAAGAAGAATCTGCCATGCGTCTAAATTTCATTTCAGCTTCCGCAAACAAAAATATTAATTTTCGTTTTCTTCAGCTTACATAAAATTTCTCCTTTTAAGAAAAAATCCGATTAATATATTTTGGTATAGATTTTTTCTTTAATTAATTTTTAAAATTAACTTTCCTCTCCCCAATCATCATCATATATACCAGCTGTTCCACCATCATCACGAGAAATCAATATTTCCCTAGGCTTTGCTCCATCAGCTTGGCCTATAACACCATGATCTTCAAGTAAATCAAGCAATCTAGCTGCTCTAGCATAACCAACTCGAAGTCTCCTTTGAAGTAGAGAAGCGGAGGCCTTGCCAGAAGAAACAACCACCTCGTATGCCTCTTGATACATATCATCATCAATATCACCACCGCCAGCAGGCCCACCGGCACCGATGCCTTCTGCTCCTTTTTGTGGTTTCACCACTTCTTCATTATATTGTGGTTCTTGTTGGGATTTTACATTTTCTAAAATCATATTAATTTCATTGTCATCAACAAAAACCCCCTGTACGCGTCTTGGTTTTTGACCATCTCCTGCCATAAAAAGCATATCTCCTTTACCAATTAGTCTTTCAGCCCCAGCAGCATCCAAAATAGTTCTGCTATCTATTTGACTTGCTACACGAAAAGCAATACGGCAAGGGATATTAGCCTTTATAAGACCGGTTACTACATTTACGGATGGTCTTTGAGTAGCAAGAATCAGATGTATCCCAATAGCTCTAGCCATCTGGGCAATGCGAACAATTAACCCTTCCATTTCCTGACCAGCAGTCAACATCACATCTGCTAACTCATCTACTACCATTAAAATATACGGCATTTTTTCCCCATCTTTTCCAATTTTCTTATTATAACCAACTATATCTCTAGCACCATTTTCAGATAAAAGTTTGTAACGATTTTCCATTTCATTTACTGCCCAACGAAAAGCATTGATGGTTTTGGCTGGTTCAGTAATAACTGGGGTTAAAAGATGAGCAATTCCATTGTACCCAGTCATTTCTACTCTTTTTGGGTCAACCATGATAATCCTTAATTCTTTTGGGCTATATTGGAAAAGAAGACTAGCCAAAATACCATTAACACACACCGACTTACCAGATCCAGTAGACCCAGCAACCAAAAGATGAGGCATTTTGGAAATATCTGTAACTGATGGAATACCAGAAACATCTTTACCCAATGCTACAACAAGATTTCCTTTATCAACAGCACTACGATACTCTCCAGAAGTTAAAACATCTTTCAATCTCACCTGAGCTACTTTTTTGTTTGGTATTTCTACACCAACTAAAGATTTACCAGGAATAGGAGCCTCGATACGAATAGGGTGAACTGCCAAAGCCAAAGCTAGATCGTCTTGAAGTGTAGTAATTTTGGAAAGCTTTGTACCTTCGGCTGGTTTTAGCGTATATTGAGTAAAAGTAGGCCCAACATTTACATCCTGCATTGAAACGATAATTCCAAATTGAGACAATGTATTTGCGATAATTTCAGCATTGCCAGTAACATTTCCACTATCAACTGTATATTTAGATTCTTCTAGCAAATCAATCGAAGGAAAACTCCAATCTATCTCCTCTCTTACAACTTTAGGTTTTTCATCTTTATTATCTTTATCAGAATCTTTATCTTGGAGTTGATCTTTTTTATTAATAATTCCATTTATTTTGAACTTTCCAGCTACTTTTTCCTTCAAACTCCCCTCGGAAATATTAATTTTTAATTTTTTATTTGTTTTTAATGGTGGAATGTTGTTACTATTTTTAAAAGAATCTGATTCCAATTTTTGCTGAAGTCTTTAAAACTAGTATTAAAAAGTATTAAAAATGAAATAATAATAAAAGCCGCAAATAATATAAAGGCTCCAGTAAAAGAAACTGATGTTTTTAGGGAATTTCCTATATAGTGACCGATAAAACCCCCGCCAGCACCATCCAGCGCTACCTCGTAAGATTTTTCACTATCTATAAAAAGATGGATCAGAGATGGGACCCAGATATTCAACATCAAAAAACCAAGATAATTCACCATCCCTATTTTATATTTGTCATGATAAAAACGAACTACACCCAAAATAATCAAGGAGATAGAAAATATAGGAGCTGACCAGCCAAACAATTCATATAAAAATCTACTAATTGATGTTCCAGCTACGCCAAAAACACCAGTCAAACTCAAAATAATCAAAACTCCCAAAAGGATAAAGATGATAGCTGTTATTTCAGCTGCAGTTTCTGGATTAATTTCAATTTCTACTGTTTCATAACCTTTTTTATCATTTCTTTTTTTTGAAACCTGATTTTTTTTAGATTTTGAGTTAATTGATGAATGAGTTGTTTTTCTTTTTCTTTTTGGCATAAATTTTGAATTATGAATCATGAAGCTATACTTCATCTAACAGTATTTTTATAATAACATAAACACCTAAATAATATCAATAAAACAATTAATCTATAATATTAGGATATACTAGATTTATAAAAAATAATTGGATTTCCCAATTATTTTTTTATTAGATCATAATTTATGATTCATGATTCTATCTTTATACTTCAATTACTACAGGTATCACCATAGGTCTTCTTTTGGTGTTACGATAAAGATAATTACTAACATCCTCTTTTAATATCTCTTTTATATCTTTTTTCCAATCCTGGTTCCAAGCTTGCCTCATATTACTAAAAACTCTTTTAACTTCATTTCTAGCCCCATTAATTAATTCGTTTGATTCTCTCATATAGACAAAACCTCGAGAAATAATATCTGGACTAGTCAAGAGATGACCGTCTTTTCTATCAACAGTCGCAATAACAACAAAAAGACCTTCTTGCGCCATAGCTTGACGATCTCTTAAAACAATATTTCCAATATCACCAATACCTAAACCATCAACCATAACAGACCCAACAGGAACTCTACGACCAGATAATTTTACTTCTTTATCATCAATTTCTAGTATTTCACCGTCTTCAAATATAAATACTCTATCTTGCGACATACCATTTTTCAAGGCCATATCACGAGAACCAATTAACATGTGGTAATCACCATGGATTGGAACAAAATACTTTGCATTAACCAATTTAAATACCTGTTCAAGTTCATCATAAAAAGCATGCCCGGTAGCATGAACACTCATACTTTTATCATGATAGACCTTTGGCCCCATTCTCAAAATATCATCCATCATCCGATATATTGCGTCTTCATTACCTGGAATAGGTGAAGCAGAAATCACTACTGAATCTGATTCTTTCATTTGAATTTGTTGATGTTCTCCAAGAGACATTCTCATCAAAGCTGATCTACTTTGGGCTTGAGAACCAGTACTAATAATAACCACTCTATCATCTGGGTATTTATTTACATCCCTAATATTTATAATTAGATCTGGCGGAGCTTTCAAAAAACCCAGATTAAATGCTACTTCTATATTGTTTTGCATACTACGACCAGAAATAGCAACCTTTCTACCATATTTTTGAGCCATATCAAAAACTTGTTGGATTCTCGCAAGCTGAGATGCAAAGGCAGCAATAATTATCCTTCCCCTGGCAAAATTAAATATTTCATTAAATCCTTCTTCAACTATTTTGGAAGAGACACTATGACCTTTTATTAATATATCTGTACTTTCCATAGCTAAAAGAAGTGCCCCACCGGCTTTGTCACAAATACTTTTTATTTTTTCTAAATCACTATACCAACCATCAACTGGTGTTGGGTCTAGTTTGAAGTCTGCAATATGCATAATAAGCCCATATGGAGTATGTATGCCATACCCTACATTTTGAGGTACTGAATGAGACATTTTAAACGGTTCTATTCTAAAAACACCAAGTCGCAGAGTTTCCTCCGGCTCAAAAACACTCACCTTGAATCCCTGTAATAATTTATATTCAGATAATTTCTTTTCTATTAATCCGGCTGTTAAACGAGTAGCAAAAACCGGGGGCATTCCAAGATCTGGCAAAAGATGTGGAAGCGCCCCAATATGGTCCTCGTGTCCATGAGTAATAAGAACACCACGAATTTTTTTTGCTCTCTCACCTTTTAGATAAGTAATGTCTGGAATTAGATAATCAATACCATACATTTCCGCATCAGGAAAACCCAGACCGCAATCAACTACAATAATATCTCCTCCGTTTGGTAAATTTGGGTCATCATACTCATAAACCATCATATTTTTATTCATCACACCCATACCACCCAAAGATATCATTTTCAATTTTGCTCTGCGCGGAGAAAACATTCTACCACTCGCTTCAGTAAAATCACTCCGAGTAGAGATATTGTGTCTTGATTTTACCAAATCAGGACCACCTTTTATTTTTTTAGATCTATCAGATTTTCTTCTTCCATTATTAATAACACGAGTTTTTCTTTGATCAGTAAAACTGGTATTTCTATCCTCTTGTTTAATTCCAGCATGATAAGCTGTTATTGGTTTTTGAACTCCTTGTTGGTTAGAACTTTTTTGTCCTCCTTTTTGGCCAGAATAAACAGTCGATTTTTTAGAACTTGTTTGTGGTCTGTTTTGCTGACCATCAGTTCTGTTTTTTGCCCCAAAGTTGTCTTTTTGAGAATTTTTTCTTTCCATAGAACTTTTATAATATTTTTTATTAATATTTTCTTTTTTTAGATCCACTTAAATCAACATTTAATTTTTAATTTAAAATTTGAAATTCTAAATTTAAAATACTAGTTCTGGGGCTTCGCTCTCTTGATCGAAAGATTTAGTCTTCCCATATCATCTATTTGGAATAATTTCACATCAATTTCTTGCCCTTCTTGAAGATAGTCTGTAACATTTTCTACTCTTTTTTCATCGATTTCAGAAATATGCACTAGGCCTTCGATGCCAGGCATAATTTCAACAAAAGCACCAAAATCCATTATTTTAATAACTTTTCCATGATAGATTTTTCCTACTTCTGGATCCTCTGTCAAACCTTTGATAATTTCTTTTGCTTTTTCCATGCCAATTGGGTCTACAGAACTAATGAATACTCTACCATCTTGTTCGATATCAATCTCAACACCAGTCTCATCAATAATTTTATTAATCATTTTCCCGCCAGGACCAATAACATCTTTTATTTTTTCTGGGTTGATATTTAAAACTTCTATTCTTGGTGCATAAGGAGATAGCTCCTTGCGAGGTGCTGGTATAGTTTCTAACATTTTGCTTAGTATATGAAGACGCCCGGTTTTCCCATCTTCAAAAGTCTGCTTAATCATTTCCATAGTCAAACCATGGTTTTTTACATCAAGCTGGATTGCTGTTATCCCATTAACAGTGCCAGTGATCTTAAAGTCCATTTCTCCAAAATGGTCTTCAATTCCAGCAATATCAGTTAAAACTTTAAAACTTCCGTCTTCTTCTGTCATAATACCCATAGCAATACCAGAAACTGGCGCCTTGATAGGAACTCCAGCGTCCATTAAAGATAGGGTTGAGGCACAAGTAGAACCCATCGAAGTCGATCCATCTGATGATAAGGCTTCAGAAACTAAACGAATAGTATATGGAAATTCTTCTTCGGATGGAAGCACTGGGATCAACGCCTTTTCTGCCAATGCTCCGTGTCCAATCTCGCGACGACCAGTACCAAGTCTGCCAGTCTCCCCCGTTGAAAAAGGAGGGAAGTTATAATAATGCATATAGCGTCTTTCGGATTCGCCTTCCATAGTATCAAGTAATAATTTCATACTTGGGTTGGCAAGTGTTGCGATATTTAAAATCTGAGTATAACCACGATTGAAAAGGCCGCTTCCATGAACACGAGGTAAGACTCCAACTTCGGTTGTAATTTCACGGACTTCGTTCAATTTTCTTCCGTCGATTCTCTTGTTTTCTTTCAAAACTAGTTCACGAACTTTTTTGTGAAATATCTGGTCAAAATAATCTCTAGCTTCAGCCTTTTCATCGTTATCTTCAAATTCAGCCTTCATTTTCTCAATCAATTCAAATTCTTTTTTGTTCCTTTCCAGTTTATCAGTAATTGCAAGAAGACCGTCAATCTCATTGGAATAACCATCAAAAACTTTTTTGTAAATTTCTTCATTCTTTTTATAGACAAAATCAAGTTTCTTTTTACCAATTTTCGATATTATATCTTTTTGAAAATTGTTTAAAACTTGCATCTGGTTATGTGCAAACTCAATTGCCTCTAAAACTTTTTCTTGAGGCACTTGATTTGCTTGACACTCAATCATAACTACTTTTTCTGTAGTAGACACAACAGTGAGATCTATTTCGGATTTTTCTTTATCACCATTCATTGGATTTAATATGAATTTTCCATCAACCAGGCCTAAAGATGCTATTCCCACTGGTCCTTCCCATGGTATTTCAGAAATTCCAAGAGCAAGTGAGGTACCAATAAGCCCAGCTATTCTAGGATCATTTTCACCATCATAAGATAGAACACTAATTATAACTTGGATTTCTTTGTAAAATCCTTTTGGAAAAAGAGGTCGTACTGGTCGGTCAATAAGACGACCTGCAAGAATCGCTTCGTCAGTTGGCTTTCCTTCTCTTTTTACAAATTTACTTCCAGAAATTTTTCCTGATGCATACATTTTTTCACGATACTCAATAGATAATGGAAGAAAGTCCATATAACCATCTCTTTTATTTTTTTCATAAACTACTGTAACTAAAACAGTAGTATCGCCATAACGAACCGTTAAAGCGCTATCAGCTTGGGCAGCGAGTCTGCCCACTTCTACTTCGAGTTTTCGACCTGCATAGTCGAATTCGAACTTTTCGATATTTTTCATAAAACATACTTATTTTTGTTTATCCGAGTATTTTTTAGGGAAATAACAAAAACAAGTCTCCTTTTTTATCTTTGAGAACGACAGAGATAGGGTTCAAATCCGAAAAATTCGGAACTCAACTCCATTTCTGTCTTTTTTTCTTCAAAGACAATTAAAATAATAATATTTATAGTAAATTTAAAATTACTTTCTCAATCCGAGAGCAGATAAAACTTCTTCATATTTTTTTGGATCAGAATTTCTAAGATACTTCAAAAGTTTTCTTCTTTGTCCTACATTTTTCAGAAGACCTCTTTTGGAAGAAAAATCATGAATATTTTTTTTCAAATGCTCATTGAGCTTTAAAATCTTAGTAGTTAGGGCTGATATCTGGACAGATGCCGAGCCTGTATCTTTTTCATTTTTAGATACTTTTTTGAATGATTGTTTTTTTTCTTCAGTAGTTAACATGTTTAATAAAAAATTAAAAAATTAATAAATTAAAAAATAAAAAACTAAATAAATACAGATCTTTTAAATCTTTTGTTTATTATAGCATAGATATTTTAATGTGTCAAAAAACATTGATTTATTGGTTTCTTAATTTCTTAATTTTTTATTTTTTTGATTTATAATATTATCCTCTTATTCGTAATCTTCATCATACTCTTCTTCTTGAATTTTTTTTGATATACCTTTTTGATTTAATTCCTTTTCAAGAGTAGCAAAATCAATTTTTTCTTCTTTTTTTCTTTTTTTATCTTCCAAAAACTTTTTTAAAATAGAGCCACCTTCTTCTACAATGTTTGGGTCCTCCATTTCAACATCAGAAAGAGATGGAGCATAAAAATCATCTTCTGATTTTAAATTTGAACTTTTAACTTTTGATTTTTCTTCTTTTTCTTCAAAAACTATATCGTTACTACCAAAATCCAAATCTTTATTCTGTTTTTTAAAATCATAAGATGTCCTGTCTCCATGAAAATAAGCTTTTAATTTTCCAATAACCATCTTTTCTGCTTCAAATAAACCAAGCCCTTCTATTTTAAAACCAGCTGCTTTTTTGTGTCCTCCTCCGCCAAAAGTTACAGCTATATTGTCAACTTCAACATCTTCAGCGTTGGTACGCATCGAAGCAGTAATAACACCTGGAGATCGTTCAGCCAAAAGCAAGGCTAGATTTGCATTGGGAATGGTTGAAATTAATTCATTCATAACTCCCTCTGTTTCTGTTTCCCTAGCTCCTATTTCATCGATTTCTCTTTTTGATATTATAGACCAAACAATTTTATCTTCTTTATCTTCTTTTATATTCATCAATATCTTGCCCCAAAGTTTCAAGGTTGAAAGAGGGTGAGTTTTGTAAATATTTCTAATAATATCTGTTCTTTTCCCACCAGCTGCAATTAATTGAGCTGCCACAGTCAAAGCTTTTGGAGAAGTATTAGCATTTTGAAATCTATCAGTATCATTGATAATTCCAGTTAAAAGTAAGGTAGCAACATCACTATCAATCAATGATTTATCTAAAGATTCATAAAGAGCAAATAGTATTTCACAGGTTGAGGTAGCCGAAGTATCCACTATATTGTATCCACCAAAACTAACATTACTAGGATGGTGGTCTATGTTTATAATTTCGGTATTTTTTAAAACTTCTTTATTATGTTCATAAACAGTATTAACACGATTTAAATCCGGGGTATCTAAAATAATCAAAACATCATAGCTTGATTTACCAAAATCCATCTTGATACTTTCTTTTTTTATTTCACCTTCCGAAGGAGTGATTACCAAATCAACAATTCCATCTTCTCTTTTATTGTAAGATATTTTACCTACTTTTCCACTGGGTCCTCCAATACTTATAACTAGATCTCGATTTATTTTTAAATCACTAGTAACATTATCTATTCCTGGTAAAAAACTGTAATCAGGTGATATTTCATCAGGAATAACCACATCAACTTTTTTACCTATTTTTTCCAAAACAAATTTTAGAGACAAGGAAGAAGATATCGCATCTCCGTCTGGCCTAGCATGAGTAATCACCAAAAAAGTTTTACTTTTTTTGATTAGTTCTAGGGCTAATTGTTTGGTGTTTGGTTCTTTTTTGATCATTTTGATTTATTTCGTATTCTTACACTAATTTTAACACATCAAAAAGATGTTATCAACTAAAATTAGGTTATTATAGCTCTTTTTTATCATTTTGTCAATATTTTTTATTGTGGCTTTTTTTTTATATTTTTTTTGTTATTATGATCTTATGAATATTTTAAAACAAAAAATTAAATTTTTATTAATTATCCTACTTTTCTTTTCCTTAATCTTCCCTTTCAAATTAAATGCCGAAGATTTGAAACCAAATGAATTTGAGGAAATAAAAAATAGTCGTTTTTTTGTTGGGCAAGTAGGATCTGTTTTTTCTAGTCTTGATCAAACCAAAGAGATGATTTTGAAAAACAAGGATGAAATCGAAGAAATGGCTGAGATGATAGAAGAAAAAAAAGAAATCATAGAAGAAAAAGAGAAGATAAAAAGCAAAATATTAAGAGAACTTTATATTAATAGTGGTGGACAAAAAATTATTCATAAAATAAGCCTTGTGCTTGGGATAAAAAACCCTCTTTTAGGAAGTATGATATTAAAAAGTGCTTATCAAAAAAACATTACTCAAATAAATCAATTAAAAAAAGATGAAGAAAGATCTCAAGAAGAGTTAGATGGTCTTTATTTAAAAAGATCAGAGCTACAAAATCAGATTGACTATCTCGAAGAAGAATTAGCTAAAATCAAAGAAAGTGATATCAAAATAATAGAAGACCAAATTATTAATACAGATATTATGATTTATCCTCAAAACAATCGTGAATTTATTGGTTGGGATAAGGTGGATTTTGATAAAAAAGATTCTGTAACTATTTATGGTTCTGGAACAGCCCACGGAATTGGAATGAGTCAGTATGGAGCCAAAGCAATGGCGGAAAAAGGAGTCGACTATCAACAAATATTAAAACATTATTATCAAGGAACTGAGATTAAAAAATTTGATACTGAAAAAATGCCAATTAGAATAAAAATATCATCATCGTCTTCCGGTGGTAATATAACAGTAAAAGGTGGTGAAGCTAGATTGGAAAAAAATGGTGTTTTTGAAAAGATATTAAATTCAGGAGAAAAAGTTCAATCTTTGCCAGGGACAAAACTAGTCCCCAACCAGTCATCGACTTTTTTTGAAATAGATTATAAAATGGATCGCTTTCGAAGCTACAGAGGTGTTATTGAAATAATTACCAATGAAAATGGCGGTATTACAACTATCAATAGTGTATACATAGAAGAATATCTAAAAAGCGTTATATCAGGGGAAATGTCTGCTTCTTGGCCACTAGAAGCACTCAAAGCTCAAGCTATAGCAGCAAGAAACTATGCTATAAAAAATATCAACCCGTCAAAGAACTATGACCTTTGTGATACTCCAGCTTGCCAAGTATATTTGGGAATATCTCATGAATTTCCCTCAACCAATTTAGCGATTGAAGAAACAAAAGGGCAAGTCCTTTATTATGGCAATGAATTGATCACAGCTTATTATTTTTCTTCTTCCGGTGGCTGGACAGAAAATAATGAAAATATATGGGGCGGATCTCCTCGACCCTATTTGAGAGGTGTTGCAAGCCCCGATGAGAATTCGCCTTATAATAATTGGAAAACAAATCCTATCAATAAATATCAACTGGAAGAATATCTGAATAAAAATCAAAAAACATCGGTGGGGGAAATTAAAAGTATTGAAATTATTAAAAGAGGAGTCTCGGGTAGAGTTATGGCTGTTAAATTAATAGGTTCAAAAGGAGAAAAAATCGTATCTGGATCTACTTTTAAAACAATTGTAAATCTAGGTCTTCCAGATGGAGAAAAAAACTATATTAAAGAAATACTTTTTGGTATAAAATAAATAAAACAACTTAGAAAACTTTACTTTTTGGCTTTTTTTAGCTAATATGATTACTATGGATAAATGGCCAAGAAGTTTTCTATATAAAAAGGAAGGGCACATTTACAAAAGGAGGGCCAAAATGCCGGTGAAAAAAACAAGAAACCGGTTTTTTTTCTGTGCTTTAGTAATTTTTTCTTTTATTGTTCTCTTACCTAGTACCACCACCATTAGTGTGGGAACCAAGGCAGTAGGACAAGAAGAGAAAACTGAACAACTAAATAATCAGGAAAACGAGCAAAAACAGGAGATAGTAGACCCAAAACCAACCCACGAAGAAGTGGGAAAGGCTACCTATTACTCTCCCGGACCAAAAGGCAAGAAATTGGCTTTGACTGCAGCTCACAAGACTCTAAAAAGAGGAACTATTGTGAGAGTTGAACCAATAGGAAGACCAGATTACCAGACAATAGAGGTTGAGATCACAGATCGTCTACCAAACATACCCGTTAACAAGGGTATTGTGATTGATTTAGACAAAAAAGCAGCTATTGCTATGAGTCCAAAGTTTATTCGGGCCGGTAAGATTAGTGTAAAAATAACGGTCATCGAATAGTTTTATTTTCCGAATCTACAAACCCACTTTTTAGTGGGGTTTTTTATTTGAAAGTTATTTTAATTAAATAAAAAACTATTGACTTTTTTCTATTTTTATGATATCATTATAAAGATGTTTGGCGATATAAAGCCAATTTTTCATAAAGAACATTAATAATAAAAAGCAATATCCCGCGCCAAAAATGGTGGGGATTTACGGGGAAAATGGAGAAATACTCCCCCATCAGGGGGAATGCCATGGAGGCAGAAAAATGGACAAGGGAATGAAAAAGATCTGGATGGCGGTTGCTGTTTCGGTAGCCGTCATGATGTTTGTTGGTTGCCTGGGGATAGCAGTACCCTGGGCTTCCGAAAAAGCAAAATCCTACATCGCCGAAAAGGCGATGGAGCAAAAAACCAGGGAAGAAGAAAGAAAAACCTGGTGCATCGAAAACGACTTCCCGGAATATGTAACAAACCGGGAAACAGGGGAAGTAACGATGACCGGCTGCGAGAAATTCAAAAAGCCGGAAAAAGTTACTCCCCAAAAAATAGAAAAAGAAGAAACAGGAGAAGAGACGGGTCTTCATCAAATCCGCTTCAATTCCCTTCGCCCCGCCCCTTACCGCGATGGGGGCACTCCCACGCAGCAAGAGATGATCTCCTACGCGTGGGAGGTCAGCCACGGTGACGAGAAGTTTATCACCATGATTGAAGCGGAGTCCAAGTGGGACCCCTGGGCCGTCGAGAAACTCAACGACGGCTCGGCGGGTGATGGATTTGGGCTCTGTCAGGTGGATTACCGGTATTGGCCGAAAATCCACCATGATCCCAAGTTCCGCACCGACTGGAAATATCAGGTGCGGACATGCTACAAACTTTGGCGCCAGGATGTAACTTTTTACGGCGCCAAACGAAACAGCGAGATGATATCTCGCTTCTGGTGGGGAGGAAAGCCCGAAGCAAAGGGCTAAAAACCCCACTTTCACAATGAAAAATACCCGGCAATCGCCGGGTTTTTTATTTGTCAAAAAATATATCTTGCAAGATATTGAGTTAGAATGATATTATAATAATAATATATTAAAAATAAATATCTAAATTATAAATTATAATATCTAATAAAAATTCAAATCCCTAAGTTTGAAGAATTAAAAATTATAAATTTTATTAGAAATTGCAATTTAGATATTAGAAGTTTTAAACTCAAATTACTTAGAAATTATAAAATTAAAAATTAAATTTATGTCTAATAAAATCATCAAAGTCGGTTCTTCTGCCGCTGTCACTATCCCCAAAAAAGTACTAAAAGATTTATCTATTGATATTGGAGATAAAGTTTTTTTGAATGTTGATGCTAAAAATAGAAGAGTTGTAGTAGAACCAGTAGCTAATTTTAAAATTCAACAAGAAATAACTGAGAAACTTGAGGATTTCATAAAAAAATACAAAAGAGATCTAGAAAAACTATCTGAATAAATATTATTAATTTACTTCAAGATGAATTATCTATCACCACAAGAGTTATTATTTATACATTATAGACTGACTGAAGAAATGAATGGTATTCAAGGAATACAAAATCTTTCTATTTTAAAAAAATTAGCCAAATATGTCCATAATAACGAGATATTCCCTGATAAGTTTTCCAAAGCCTCTGCTCTGCTTTTTGGAATAGCCAAGAAAAAACCATTTCGTGATTTAAATAAGCAAAGCGCTGCCTTGATTACTAAAATTTTTTTATCTTTAAATAAAGCTACCCTGCACTTGGAAAGCCAGGCTTTATCAGAGTTTTTAAAAGACAAATTAGAAAAAGCCACAATCGAAGAAATAAAAAAAGCTATCGTGGATAACTCTACTAATTTGGAAAAACAATAACAGATTGATTTCTCGTTTTATTTTTGCTATTATTACTTTTAGCATTCGAAAATGCTTTTTAAGTATTAAATTTGAAATAAAAGAAAAAATCTACACCATAATAATATAATAGTCGGATTTTTTCTTGAGAGGAGTGGTGGCAGAGCGATCAGAAGAAAAAAATGTAATCATTTTTTTCTGGAGATTAGCGTAGACCATCACGACATGAGCGCGTATAGCTCAGTTGGTTAGAGCACCACCCTTATAAGGTGGGGGTCGCCGGTTCAAGTCCAGCTACGCGCATTTAAATAAAAAACAAAAATGTGGCAAGAAGTAAATAGATTTCTAAAAAAACAAAACAGAATAGCAAAAATTACATTAGGAGTTTCTATTTTAATGCTTTTTGTACTTTATTCATTAATAGGTATTGTTTATAGAAACTACAGTATAAACAAACAAATGGAAGATATAAGTAATAATATGGAAAGACTTGAATTGGATAATTTGGAGCAACAAAGTAAAATACTTTATTATAGTACCGATGCTTACCAGGAAAAGATTTTAAGAGAAAAATTGGGTTTTCAAAAAGAAGGGGAAAGGGTTTACGCACTTCCAAGAAAAGATCCAGAAAGGGAAAAATTAATAAAAGAACAACAAAAATTTCAAGAAAAAGAAGACAAAAAACCCAACATAGTAAAATGGTATGAATTCTTTTTTGCAAAGAAGAAACCACAAAATACAAATAATGAACAGATATAAAAAAGACCTCCTAGAGAGGTTTTTTTTAATGCCAGGGGCGAGGATCGAACTCGCGACCTTAGGCTTATGAGTCCTACGCTCTAACCAACTGAGCTACCCTGGCGCGTCGCAGTTCGCTCCATACTCTTCGCAAAAATTTCTTTGAAATTTTCTCTACGAGCATTCCGCAACTGCTCCTTTACAAAAAAATTCTACTATATATTTTATAGTATAAATTTTTTTGTTGTTCTTTCCTATTAAATTGCGGGGGCAGGATTCGAACCTACGACCTTCAGGTTATGAGCCTGACGAGCTACCGGACTGCTCTACCCCGCGTCAAAATTATCTCATTTTTTAAATTATTTTTCAAGTAATAAATAACTAGCTATTCGTTTTTAGCATATTTAAGCCAAAAAGTCATTGACTTTTTGGCTTTTTTGTGATATAATGATAGATGAAAAAAGATAAAGGGAGGCCAAAAAATGGCTGAAAAAAAAGAAGAAAAGAAAGAGTTGGGACCTTTGAACATTAACAGACTTACCTGGGTAATCGCGGCTATTTCAGCTGTGGTTATTTTTTTTATGTCATTGTTCAGCGACCCGCTGAACACCATCCTAATCCTGGTATGGATAGCCATACTGGGATTTGTCGGATGTGTCGTTGTTGGACTTGTCGGGTATTTGATCTGGCAAGTCATGAACGGAATCGAGGCCGGCAAAAAGGGTTGGGAATGGCTACATACCAATCCCGAACCAAAGAAAAAGGAGGTAAAAAAGTAATGGCAAAAAAAAGCCGAGCCGAAAAGCTCGCTTCCAACTTCGACAAACCGCTCACCTTCTGCAACATCGTTGCAGGAGGAATTCTGGAAGCAGTCTGGGGTGCCCTCAAGGCACTCTGGAATGCGTTTTTTAAAAAGGGAAGCTAAACCCCCCTCTCATACCTGAAAACAAACCCGCCCAAGGCGGGTTTTTTCTTTATCTCAATAATCGCAATAATCCTAAAAGTCTCAATTATCCACCCCATTTTTCTATCATCAAGAACTCTTTTTTACCATCAATCGGCAGAGACTGATAAATTTCCTCGGTTATAAAAGGAACCATCGGATGCAACATTACCAAAGATTCTTTCAAAATATAAAGTAGATTATCTTTTGTTTCTTTGATTAGTTTCTCGTCTGGATTTTCTGGCAAAGGATAAGGGATTTGCTCTTTTGCTTTTTCAATATATTTATCACAAAATTCATGCCAGAAGAAATGATAGATCCCTTCCGCAGCCTGACCAAAACGATATTTTTCTAAATTCTCATTATAATTTCTTTTAACTTCCTCTAATTTCCCCTTAATTTCTCTATCAGCGTCCGTATTCTCGGTAAATACCAGCTCACCTTTTTGCTCATAGTCCCCCAATTTCATTTGAACAAATCTTGCAGCATTCCAGATTTTATTCATAAAGGTTTTCGCCATCTGAATAGTTTCTTCACTGAATTTTATATCTTGAGTACCAGTATTTAAATAAAGTAAACCAAAACGAGTTGCATCAGAACCATATTTTTCAATTAACTCCAGAGGATCAACTCCGGTGCCTAATGATTTACTCATCCTTTTACCTTCTTTGTTAAATATTGTCGGATTAATTAATATCTCACCAAAAGGAGGTTTATTCATAAATTCTATACCGGAATATATCATTCTAGCTTCCCAAAGATTGATAATATCACGCGCAGTTACCGACATTGAATTGGGATAAAAATATTTCAGATCATCTGTTTCTTCTGGCCACCCAAGAGTTGCAAAAGGCCAAAGAGCACTACTAAACCAAGTGTCCAGAACATCCTCGTCTTGAACCCACCCCTCCCCTGGAGACTCTAGTGAAACTTTAATTTCATCTTCCTTGTACCAAACTGGTATCCTATGGCCCCACCAAATTTGACGACTTATACACCAATCTCTGATGTTTCCCATCCAATCTAAATAAACCTTACTCCAACGATCAGGAATAAACTTTACTTCTCGTTCTTCAACTACCTCAATAGCCGGTTTTACTAATTTATCCATTTTCACAAACCATTGTTTGGAAACAAGAGGCTCGATATTGGTAGCGCATCTATAACAATTTGATACATTATGTATCAATTCTTCTTCTTTAACTAAAAGACCTATCTTGCCCAGATCTTCTAAAATCCTTTCTCTGGCTTTAATTCTGTCCATACCACAATAAGGACCACCCACATCGGTAATTAGACCATCCTCATCAATCGCTTTTATAATCTCAAGACTATGTCTCTGACCTATTTCCCAATCCGTTATATCCGAACCAGGAGTAACCTTGAGAGCACCTGCTCCAAATTCTTTTTCAACCGCTTCATCAGCAATAATAGGCACCTCTCGATCAACTAACGGGACTATGACTTTTTTGCCAACTAGCTCTTTATACCTTTCGTCAGAAGGATTAACTGCAACTGCAGTATCACCTAACATGGTTTCCGGTCTTGTGGTAGCCACCACAATATAATCTTCTCTTTCCGGATTGGCATCGGATTTTACCGCCAAAGGATAACGAATAAACCATAGTTTGCCCTTTTCTTCTTTATATTCTAACTCAAGATCAGAAAGAGTCGTATGACATCTTGGACACCAATTTACAATTCTTTCTCCTTGATAAATATAACCTTTATCCCAATAGTTTTTAAAAGAACTAAGAACTGCTTTACTATAACCTTCATCCATAGTAAAACGAGTCCTAGACCAATCGCAAGAACATCCAAGCTTCTTTAATTGTCCCAAAATAGTTGATTCAAAATGATCTTTCCACTCCCAAACTTTTTCTATAAATTTCTCTCTCCCTAGGTCTTGTTTGCCTATCTTTTCTTCTTTTAAAAGTTTTTGTTCTACTTTGAACTCTGTTGCTATTCCTGCGTGATCTGTCCCAGGAACCCATAAAGTTGGGACGCCTTCCATTCTCTTTTTACGAATCAAAACATCTTGGAGGGTATTGTTTAGAGCGTGCCCCATATGAAGTTCTCCCGTTACATTTGGTGGAGGAATCGCAATAACAAAAGGTCTAACCTTCGAAGCCTTGGCGAAGAAGGTTTTTTTATCCTCTTTTCCTTCAGGGGAAAAATAACCACTTTCCTCCCACATTTTATATATTTTATCTTCTACATCTTTTGGATTGTATGCCTTTGCAAGTTCTTTCATGGTTTTGTATTAAATATTATGTATTATGAAAACCATTTTAACATAAAAAGTTAAATTTTACAGCTCTTTATTTGATAAAACTTCGAAACTGAGATCTGTCTTTTTGTTTATTTGTTTAAATGGTTTAATGTTTAAATGATGCGCCGCGCAACATGCGATCATCGCTGCATTATCTCCGCAATATTCAATTGGTGGAACGCAGAAAGAAACTTTTTTTAATTCCCTTTTTACACGATTTTCAATTTCCTCGCGTAACATTTTGTTTGCAGCAACTCCTCCGCAAATTGATATTGTTTTGACTTTGTATTTTTGAGCAGCTTCGATGGTTTTTGTGGCTAAAATATCGACAACTGCTTCTTCGAATTCGTAAGCTATCGTTTCACGAATTTTTACGAATTGAGACGAATTTTTACGAATATTTTTTATAATATCTTGCCACTTATACAAAACCGAGGTCTTCAATCCTGAGAATGAGAAATTAAAATCCTTAGAGTTTAACATTGACCGTGGGAAAAATCTTCCTGACCCCAACTGGTTATTTAATGATTGGTTATTGATTGGATATTGGATATTGGATATTGGATATTTTTTGCGATATTCTTCCGCGAATTTTGAAACATTCGGCCCACCCGGATATTCTAAACCAAGTATTTTTGCAACCTTATCAAATGCCTCTCCTGCCGCATCATCAAGCGTTTCCCCAAGATATTTATATCTTCCATGATCTTTCATGAGAATGAGGGAAGTATGGCCACCGGAAACCAGCAAAACCACAGCAGGAAATTTAAATTCATGATTCATGATTCTTGATTCATGATTCTTTTTTATGAAGTTCGCATATATATGTCCTTCGAGATGATTGATCGGCAAAATCGGCTTATCAAGAACTGCAGACAAAGTTTTTGCCGTATTTACCCCAACCAAAAGTGAGCCGATAAGCCCCGGCGCATGAGTAACAGCAATATAGTCTATTTCTTCTAATTTAACCCCAGACCTTTCCAGGGCTTCGTCTATAACAGGGATAATCTGCTCGACATGAGCTCGCGAAGCCACTTCCGGCACTACCCCACCGGTTTTTTTGTGAATATCAATCTGGCTTGCTACCACATTGGAAAACAGGCCTTTTTTAGCATCATAAACTGCGGCGCTAGTTTCATCGCAGGACGTTTCTATGGCTAATATCAAATGTTTATTATTTTGCATAGAGCTAATTATAACACTTTTTTAATATAATTTCTATAATTGATGGGAAGGGGTTTTTGTGTTAAGTTTAATGGTATTAAGACTGTAAACAGTGCTAACTAGCACATTAAATCTTAGGAAAGGGAGTGTCTATGGACTATGCCAGAAATTAATAGTATCGACTTCGACGCCAGCTTAATCAACTCAAAAGGGGGATCAGACCTAATAGATTATATAAAAGGGAAAATTCTTCCTGCGATGAAAGGCCAAAATAAATATTATGGGGAAGTTTCCATGATAGTATGCGAAGGAGTCGATAAAAAACCAAAAAAGAAAGGTTGTAATAAAAAACAAGACGAAAAAATAGAAAGGGCTTTAAGAAGACTATGTGGTGTAATGCAAGATGTTGTCGACCCGCAAAGAAAGTTTGATGGAAATCCAGATAATATATGCGGAGTGGTTATTTATGATAACATAGAAATAAGAGATGGCGTTGAACCTCACGAAAAAGATATTCATGTTTACACACTTATTTGGTACAAAGAAGTTGGTTATGATTTTAAAAAAAGACTGAAAAGAGAAATAAGCAAAGAACCATTTCCAGGGACTATACTAAGAACATGGGACTTCAAAACTAAAGAAAAAACGGAAGATTAAATTCCAAACAAAACCCCGGCTAACAAAGCCGGGTTTTTATTTTTATCCAAAAATGCTATAATTTAACCATGCAAATAAGTAACTTTCTACAATCAGAGGAGTGGGCAGAATTTGAAAAATCGCAAGGAAGCGAGATTTTTTGGATTGATGGTATTTTGCTAACAAAAAATCATCTCCCAAAGGGAAAATCTTATTTATATTGCCCACGCGGACCGGAAGAACTAACAGAAGATTTTGTAAAAGCAGCGCACAAATTAGCAAGAAAAGAAAGATCAATATTTATCCGCGTTGAACCACTTAATCATATAAACATAAAAACACATAAACATACAATCAAAAAAACAATAAATATAAACCCAGCAAATACATTGATATTAGACTTAACAAAATCAGAAGAAACGCTTCTTTCTGCAATGAAACAAAAAACGAGGTACAATATCAACCTGGCCAAGAAAAAAGGCGTTGATGTGGAGATTTCTAGCGGCGTAGTTAGTGCTAGAACTTTTTTTGAAATAATGAAAGAAACTTCTTCTAGAGATAATTTTAATCCTCATTCACTCAAGCACTACGAAGACCTGACCAATTTCTTTGGCCCCAAAAAAATGCTAAAAGTGTATCTAGCAAAGATAGGTGGAAAATACATCGCAGCTAATATAATATTTTATTACAAAAATACCGCCACTTATCTTCACGGAGCATCTTCCAATGAATACCGCAATGTTATGGCGCCATACCTACTTCAATGGCAAGCGATATTGGATGCTAAAAAAGAAGGTTTTAAATATTATGATTTCTGGGGCATAGCGCCAGATGATTCACCAGGGCATCCTTGGGCGGGGGTAACGAGATTCAAAAAAGGATTTGGTGGGGAACAGATGGATTATCCAGGAACATATGATCTAGTGATATCAAAATATTGGTACTTTATATACAAAGTTGTGAGATTTTTAAATAGGTTGTTCTAAATAATTTTTAATTTTTAATTTTGTAAATAATGATTAAAATATTAATTTTTAAAATATTTTCTAATTAATTTATTTAGAAATTTAAAAATTAGAATTTATTTAAAAATTACAAAATTAAAAATTAAAAATTATTCTAATGATATTTCTCATTCATGGTGAAGACGACTATCTGTCTTCTGAAAAACTAAAATTTTTCAAAAATGGCTCCATAAAAAAATATGGTGATTTTAATGTTACTCATTTTGATGAAGAAAGTATTAATGTTGAAAAAATCATAAACGAGATAAGATCCTCTCCTTTTTTGGGAGAAAAAAGAGTTATTATTTTAGAGGGTATTTTAACTTCTTTAAAAAAAGATGAGAGAGAAAAAATAATCGAAAATTCACTAAACTCCCCTGAATCAACTGTTGTTATATTTTTTGAAAAACAAAACTTACTTCCCTATAAAGTAAAAGATAGAATAAAAGAAATAGAAAAATTTATTGAAAAAATAGATAAAAAAGATGTTTTTTATTACAATAACATAGACCTGGTATCTTTAAATAAATGGGTAAATAGTCGTTTTTCTTCAGTTGGCTTTACGATAGAACCAAAAGCTGCAAATGGTTTAATTGCTTTAATTGGAAACAATACTAGGCAAATCGATAATGAAATAAAAAAATTGGTTTCTTATAAATATAAAGAAAAAAAAATAATCAGTGATGATGTGATTAAAATGGTTAAAGCCAATCTAGATACTGGTATTTTTTCTCTCACTGATGCCTTGGCAAAAAAAGATATAAAAAATTCAAAAAAAATATTAAAAAACATTATTGATTCAGGTGAAGATATTTATGGTGTTTTGGGTATGATTGCTTTTCAATTTCGTAATCTAGTTTTAATTAAAATAGCCGAAAAAGAAAATATACCTCAAGCAAAAATATTGAACGATACAAAAATGAATCCGTATGTGTATAAAAAAGTTTCTCAACAGTTGAGAAACTTTAGCTTTGAAAGATTAAGAGAAATCTACCACTTGATATTTGAAGCAGACCTAGCTATAAAAACGGGTGGAAAAGAACCAGAATTGGCATTAGATTTATTGATTGTGAATATTTGTATGTAATTATTTCTCTCCCCAGTTATCGGCTTCTTTCCCTTCTACAATTAGTGGGCACTTGAGGGCAAAAACACTCTCCATTATTTTCTTTATTTCGGGCAGAATATTTTCTGCCCCTACAGGAATTTCAAATACTAATTCATCGTGCACTTGAAGAATCATTTTAATCGAAGAATCTTTCTGTAATATCTGTTTATCAATTTCAATCATTGCCAATTTCATAATATCCGCTGCCGTACCTTGAATCGGCATATTTATCGCCATGCGCTCTGCGGCACGCTTTATCTGCGCAACACCAGACTGAATATCCGGTATATAACGACGACGTCCAAGGAGCGTCTCAACATATCCTTTTTCTGTAACAAATTCTATGGTATCGTCCATGTATTTTTTGATCCCTGGAAACTCCTTGAAATATTCTTCAATGAATTTTCCCGCCTCGGCTGGAGTTTTTTCTACTGCCTGAGATAGCCCATAAGAGGATATACCATAAATGATCCCAAAATTTACTACTTTTGCCACCCGACGCATATCTTTATCTACATCTTCTGGTTTGACATCAAATATAGCCGTAGCTGTTTCGGTATGAATATCACGACCACTATTAAATGCGTCTAACATTTTTTTATCACCACTAACTGAGGCTACTACCCGCAACTCTACCTGTGAGTAGTCAAATACCAAAAGTTTCTTACCTTTCTCCGCAACAAAAGCTTCGCGGATTTTTGCCCCAATCTCGGTGCGAATCGGGATATTCTGCAGATTTGGATCAGAGGAGGACAGGCGGCCAGTTGAAGTTACGGTTTGGTTGTACGATGTATGAACCCTGCCATCAAATTCATTTATCAATTTTGGTAAAGCTTCGAGATAAGTGCTCTGTAATTTTGTTAGCTCCCTATATTCGATCAAAAGATTGATAATAGGGTGAGCGCCTTTTAGTTTTTCTAGCGAATCTGCCGCTGTGGACATGCCTGTTTTGGTTTTTTTCACATCTTGGGTAGATATTCCTAATTTTTTATACAAGACTTCTGCTAGTTGCTGAGTGGATTTGATATTAAATTCTACCCCAGCCATTTTTATTATTTTCCCCTCGAGAATATCTATGTTTTTTTGAACTTCTTTTGATAATTTTCCCAAGAATACATCATCAATTTTTACTCCCCAGAATTCCATTTTGGCCAAAATCTTAACTAGTGGCATTTCCAAATCAAAAAATATTTTTTTGATTTGCCCTGAGCTTGCCAAAGGGTCATCTAATCTTTCCTTGAATACCTCATAAAGTCTCCAAGTGATATCACTATCCTCACCTGAGTACCTGCATGCGTCTTCGATCGAAACTTCTGCAAATGATATTTGTTTTTGACTTGTACCAATCAATTCCGATATTTTAATATTTTCATGACCAAATTCAGAAAAAGCTAAAACATCCAGAGAGTGTCCTCGTCCGATGGGGTTTAAGACATAGGAGGCAATCATAGTATCAAAATAAACACCCTCAACTTCAACTCCCGATTTTTTCATAACAAGTAGATCATATTTGAGATTGTGACCGATCTTTTTAATTTTCTCATCGCTAAAAATAGGTCTCAGTTTTTCGAGAACGAATTCTTTGTCTAATTGTTTACCTCGAGTATCATTGAGAGGCACAGCATGACCGACCGGGATATAATATGCTTCCCTAGATTTCCAAGAAAAAGATATCCCGACCAATTCTGACTCCATAGCATTGAGCGAGGTGGTTTCTGTATCAAAAGCAAATTCTTTTTGCTTCTTGAGATCGTTAATAAATTTGTCAAAAGATTCTTTGGTATTAATGAGGGTATAATCAACTGAATCCTGTAGGGACGCGATTTCCGCGCCCTGTTTTTGGCGGAGTGACCCCGCCCCTACGATACCGTCATTCTTATTCTTCCCGTCTACCAATTTCAAAAGTCTCCCCATTAAAGATCGGAATTCAAGTTTTTGAAAAATCTCTGTTGCTTTTACTTTGTCAAAATCATAGGTACAGCACTTTTCAATTTCTATTTCAATCGGTACATTGAGCTCAATAGTCGCTAATTTCTTTGATAGGTAAGCGTTTTCTTTATCCGTAATTAATTTATCTTTTACACTGTTACTAAAAGAAAAAACATTGTCATTTATCGCCTCATAGACCCCACCCAAAGAGCCATATTTTTTGATCAGATCAGTAGCGGTTTTTTCTCCTATCCCTTTTACCCCAGGGATATTGTCCGAAGGATCACCTCGCAAAGCTTTATAATCGATCACTTGCGATGGCCCAAAGCCGTATTTTTGTTCCACTAGATCAGTATCATATATAATAGTATCTTTTATGCCTTTTCTGAGCGTATAAACACGCGTATTATCATCGACTAGTTGCAGAGTATCCATATCCCCCGTAACAATGTATGTATCTATATTTAATTTCTTATCATCGATTCTTTTACACAATGTTCCAATCAAGTCGTCAGCTTCGTATCCTGCAAGTTCAAAAACCGGGATATTAAGAGCCGTCAAAACTTCTTTGGTATAAGGAATCTGCTCATAAAGCTCATCAGGAGCCTTCACACGAGTGGCTTTGTATTCTTTGTATTCTTCATGTCGAAATGTTGGCGCAGCCAGGTCAAAAGTAGCCGCAATATAATCCGGTTTTATGTCCTCAATGGCTTTGAGTAGTGTCGAAGTAAAACCATAAACAGCCCCAATATTGAGCCCCTCTTTTGTGCGAAGTGGGGGCAAAGCATGAAAGGCACGATGCACCAATGCATTTGAATCAATTAATAAAAAACGACTTTTTTTCATAATACTATTTTAACATAAAAATGAGGCTCCCACCAGAGCCTCATTTTGTTGTCTATTTTTTTTTGTTTGTTTTTTTATTTTCTTTTTTTGTCTCTATAATGTCTTTTTCCTCAAAAACCATGTTCAAGTCCTTTCTTTTTTTAACTATCTTCACCAAAGATAAAGCAAGAGCAATTAGAGCTAAAATTATTAAAATTAGGGTTGCTGGGGAGTCTTTTATCGCTTTTATATATTTGGCTATACCAGTAACTTTGTCTTGAACTTCCAGGATAGTCAAAACACCCATTCGGTAACTAATTAGATTGCCTGAGCCTTTATCTTCTTTTCCTTCTGAAGAACTATTCACAAATATAGCATTATAATATTTTTTTGCTTCTGTTTTTTTGGGGACAGAAATAGTAAATTCGATGTTTTTGTATTCGCCGGGCTTAATGGTTTTGCTATCAAGAGATTTTAATTCAAACCATTTTTTTGAATCCGAATCAATTGGACTGCCATCTTCGTTATTAAAAATAGGAGAGCCAGAAGTTTGATTACTTAGTATATATGGGCTGATCTCAAGGTTTATAGATTGTTCAAATTCAGTGTTATTAAAATATTTAAAGGAAGATGAGATAATTTCACCTTCCTCTGCAGTCAAATTTATAATAGATGGATTAACGGCTATGCCACTTTTATTTTCTTCTTCTTTGGCTAATGATTTACTTGAAAAAGAAAAAACCATTACAAAAACCACTAAAAAAGATAAGAATATTTTTTTGCTTTTTAACATTTTTTTATTTTATTTTTATTTTAATTAAACCTTTAAGTATTTTAATACAATTTCCTTATCATTAAAAGGTACAATTTTCCCTTGAATGTTCATTCCAACCTCAGATCCTTTTCCAGTTATAACAACCACATCACCCTCTTTTTCAACCATCAAAAGTGCTTTTTCAATAGCCTGCTCTCGATTAATTATTTTTTCATAGTCTTCTTTTTCTATTTTTTCGTTATTTTTTAAACCACTTTCAATATCATCTACTATATCGTAAGGATCTTCAAAATAAGGGTCTTCGTTAGTCAAAATAACATAATCAGCATAGCCAGAAACAATCTGACCCAAAAGTGGTCTCTTTTTCTTGTCTCTACCTCCTCCGCATGAACCAAAGACTGCTATTATTTTACCTTTATATAAATCTCTCAAGTTGATATATAGCTTTTGAACAGCGTCTGGAGTTAATGCATAGTCAATAATAACATCAAATCCTTTTTTGCTTTTTATCTTTTCCATCCTACCAGCAACACCACCAAAACTCTCCAACCCTTTTTTTATTTCTTCGTATGAAAAATCTAGCACACTGCCAACACAGGCTGCTGCTAAAAGATTATATGTATTGATTTCACCCAAAAGAGTGGATGAAATATTTAATTTTTCTTCATCTATTTGTAATACAAATTTTATACCTTCTTTGTTTTGATCTACTCTTTCGGCTTTTAGTATTTTTGAGGCAAAAAGAGATTTATCTTTATCTATAGCAAAACCTATTTTTTGATCAGAATTAAATCTCAAAAAATCTTCGGCATGTTTTGAATCCACATTGGCAATAATAGTTTTTCTCAATTGTTGGGCTGAAAAACCCCTGATCTTTTTTCTTTTAAACTTTGATAGATTTTTAAATATTTTTTGTTTAGCTTTTTTATAATTTTCAAAACTTCCATGAGAATCTATGTGTTCTGGCTCCAAATTGGTAAAAACCAAAATATCAAAATTTAATCCATAAGCCCGATGAGAAACAATACCTTCAGAAGAAACCTCTACTACAGCTGCTTTGCACCCGTCTGCTATCATTTTTCTCAACATTTTTTGCAAAGCAAAACGACCTAGCATTGTGTTTTTTGTTTTGTTAATTATTTCTTTGTTACCAATTTTAAAATTAGCAGTAGAAAGCATACCGGATCTAATACCATTTGTTTGCAACATGTTGTGAATGGCGTTAACCGTAGTAGTTTTACCATTGGTTCCGGTAACCCCGATCAAAAGAACTTCATTTCCTGGGTAATGGTAGATTTTTGCTGCCAAATAAGACCAAATAAAATAATAAAATTGAAAAACAAATTTCGGAGTATATTTTCGAATTAGCTCCTTTATTTTTTTCATAAAATTTATTTATTTTTACTATCTAATAAGATGGCGGATTTTATCTTCGTATTTTTTTTCCAAAACATTGGCAAGATAAAAACTAGTCAAATAAGAACCAACAGCTATACCCATAGTGATAATAAGGTATCCAAACAAGAAAAGCCAAGAAATAGACGATATTAGACCAAATATAACCACACTTATAAGAAACTCATAAATAGCAAAAAAAGCAAAAAGTTTTTGCTGTAAACTAAACCAATTTGAAAATGGCCAAACTTTTGATAGGTATTTTATAAATAGAGTAACAATAATACCACCCCATAAAGCTGACCAAATAAGCATCGATAAAAGCTGCCAAAAACTAAATTTTACCAAAAATACATTTGGGACTGCTATATTTGCTAGTGTTCCTAGATCATCTGGTATCCTAGGATAAACATAAGCTCCACCCAAGAGCTTGAAAGCATAAACAATAATACTAAAAAATAAAAAAGAAACAGCCCCGTATTTGAAAACATCTAGATAGATTTTCCCTGTTTTTTTATCACCACCAAAAGATGTTGATAGTGAACCAACAATTTTATCAGCTCTTTTTTTGAATATAGCAACCTTATTTTCTCCCAATTCATCTCCTAATTCCAAAATTGTGTTTTCTTTTATTTCGTCTTCATCATCATCGTATTCATCACCCAAAAAACCAGCTATTTTTTTCTCATCTTCTTCTTCAATAAAATCTATAGCTCTTTTTATTTCATTATAATCTACACCTTGCTGAAGCAAACCCTTTCTGAGTTTATCAATACCATAAATTGATTTGTTTTCTTTTATGTAGTCAACTAAGTCCAGAAATTCACTGTCAAATTCTTCTTCAGGTGAGTTTTTGTTGTCTTGTTTTTTCATAATAAAAAAATAGTAGTATTTACTATATTACTACTATTTTACATTAAAACAAAGAAATGGTCAAAATATCAATGGTTTTTGTATCTATTCTTCTAAAGATGCTGGTTCTTGGGTTTGCTTTGGAGAAGTAGTTACTATTTGATCTTCGGTGTAGGAAGCAATGATTTTTATAGCTACATGATTGAGACCAGCAAAGAATAATCCTTCTCCTACCCCAGATTCCAAAAGAAGTGATTTTTCACCTTGAGTTAGGTTGAATGTCTTGGCAATTGAATCAATTGAGGCGGTAGATTGTTTTAAAAGGAGTTGTAATGATGAATTTGTCACAATGGCACGACCGTATTTTGAAGATAGGAAATCCTCTACATCCTGAGTGATAGTAGTTAAACCAAGTTGATATTTTCTAGCTCTTTTGGCAATTGAAAAGATAAATTTAGCGGCATCATCGTATTCCATCATAAGCCATGCTTCATCCACTATTAGAAGTCTTCTTTTTTGTTGGTATCTTACTCTTGACCAAATAAAATCCAAAACTGTATACATGGCAATCGGACGAAGTGAAGCTTCCAAATCACGGATATTGAAAACAATAAAATTATTATTTAAGTCAACATTGGTTGATTTATTATATATTCCAGAAAAAGTACCTGAAACATATTTTTCCATTCTTTTTGCTAGTGAAACTGCAGATGGATTTTTTATCAAGATATTATGAACATCCGACATCAAAGGAAAATCGCCTTTTTGAGTAGCTGGATCACTAGTGATTCCTTTTTCACTGTAAGCTTCTATTAATGCTTTTTCAATAATCGCGTCTTCTTCTGGATCAAGTCTACCTAAGAGAAGAACCATAAGACCTTTAATAGTAATAATAGTACTTCTAAGATTATCTTCTCCATCATCAATTGTAGCACCTTCTGCTAAAGGAGGTAAATCAAAAGGATTTATTCTGTCAGTAGATGAAAGACTGATATTGATATAGCTACCACCAACTATTTTACAAAGATTTTTGTATTCGTTTTCTGGATCAATAATAATAATATCAGTACCAAGCATCATATAACGCAAAGCTTCTAATTTTACCGCATAAGATTTACCAGCACCAGATTTTGCAAATACTACAGAATTAGCGTTTTCCAATTTAAAACGATCAAAGATTATAAGACCATTATTATGACGATTTATGCCATACATAATACCCTCTGAAGAGGTAAGATCCATCGAGGTAAAAGGAAAGGTAGTAGATAATGATCCTGTATTCATATTTCTTTCTATATCTATCAAGTCACTACCCAAAGGCAGGGTAGAACGAAACCCCTCACTCATTTGAAACCCAGCTCTTTTGGTATAAACCAATATACCCCCCAACATTGATTCAACTTTTTTGGTAATCAAATCCAAAGCATCTAGACTTTTGGCATAAAAAGTAAAATACAAAGAGAACTGAAATAATTTTTCTTCTCCTCGCGATAACTTGTCTCGAAGTTCCTCTATATCTTGAAGGGCTGTTTCTAATTCTGGATTTCTTACTAATCCCTTTTGAGCTTCAACTGCCAAGGCCGCCTCTACCTGACCAGATCTTTTACGAAGTGAGTCCAAAACCCCTCTATTGTCTTTCGGATAAATAAACATCCCTATATCCATCGTCTCGTCCATATTGATAAGAGGGGACAACCAGTTTGGGAAAATATACCGGGGATAATTGAAAACAAAAAGGGTGCGAACATAAAGATCGTTTATAACTATATAATTTGGTGTTATCTGGACAGAAGATGGGGCGATAAGATCACGAATAGAAGCTAGTCCTTTTTCGTAAGTTCGCCTAGCCTCTTCCTCTCTTTTTATAGCTTCTTGTTTTTTTCTTTCTTCTTCTTTCTTCTTTTCCAATTCTTTTTTTCTTTTATCTAGTTCTTCCTTTGAAATACCAGAACCAAATAAAGAAGATAGTACTCCCTTTTTTTCTTTTGTTTCAACTTTCTTCTCAATTTCTTTTTTATCTGTATCGGTTTTTGTATTTATCGGCTTGGCTACTCCAAAACTAGCAACACCTTCTTTTACTGTTTTTGATGAATCTGAATTTTTTATCAACTCAACTTCTTTTTCAATAGAAGCATAAGCATCTCTAGGAGCTGATATATTATCAATTATTTTTTTGTTTTTATCTTGATCTACCATAATTTTAATATAAATGCCTTAAATAAAACGGGCATATCTTTATTTTAATTAACTAAACCCCAAAAATCAAACCCCAATGACCACTGAAAAACCAAATACTAATTTTCTTTTTTCTTTTTACAATTAATAATTATTGATGAAAAAATAAGGTTAAATTCCTGAGTCTCTTTCCATAAAAATCTTGATTTCTCTATACATGGTGGATAAATATGTGAAATAATTCTTAACCAATATTTTGTTTCCTTTGTTTCTTTTTTAGCTATTAATACTTTGTTAATAAAATACTTTTTTGAAGAAGCTTCATCAGCTTCATGATAATTTGCTCCGATACTTGTTGCTGATCTAATTAATTGGTTTATAACCGGTTTTGTTAAATTGTTTTCTGGTATGATTTTTAATAAATCTATTACATTTTTTGAAAACCTTATTGTTCTTTCTTCTAAATCATATTTGGGATTTTTAAGTTTAATATTTGATTGGTCATTGGACATTGAAATTTTGGGATTTTATTATTAATTTATATTTATCTATCTAAATTTCCATCTCATCTGCTCTTTCTATCACCTCAGCCTCCAATTGATCAATATTTATTAATTTTTGCCGAGTAGCCTGCTCTGGATTGTAAGCTCCATAATAAAGCTCAATTAATTCCTGAGTGTTTAATTGTAAAGCAAAAACTCCAACGCTTTGAAGTCCTGAAATAGTTGTTTCTACTTTTTGCATCAAAAGCCTTTTTTCCATCGCAAAATCATTCACCTCAACACCTGCTTGACTGCCGGAAAATATTTTACCAAAAGCTCCGATCTTTTTGAAACCACCCGGAAAATGAGGGATAACAACATAAAATCTTTTTTGCATGATATTAGCTTGAGCAATAACCGTATTTATAAAATCAACATAGTCGCGAATTTGTAATTTCAAAAGCTCGTTAGAAACATCATTCATTTTTTTACCCAGATCTGCTAGATAATTTTCTAGGTCAAGTCTTCTCGATTGAATTATAACCTGAATATTAAAATCCAAAGAATTCAAAAAGTTTTGGTAAGCATATATAATAGAATCTCTTTCAATCTCAGCTTTGAGCTCAAAATTCACTGCAGAAGAAGATAGAACGGCTCTCATACTTCCATCTTTCATAACTACAATACCCTCCCTAAAATGATCTATATCAAGGTAAGATTGAGCCGAATCTTTTCTGCTTGGAGCCGCCTCAACGGTAGAACTAGGTTTTTTATTTTTTTCTTCTTCAGCCATTTTTGTTTTTATTTTTTATTTGATTAATTTCTTAATTTTTTGTTTTCTTAGTTTCTTATTTTTCTTATCCCAATATATCTTTCAATCTTTCACTCAATTCTTCTTCTTGAGCCACTACTTTGATATTCTTAACTGCTCCTTCTATATCGGAAAAAATATCATCCAATTCCTCTCCTTCTTGAATTAATTTTTTAGGCTCCAGGGCTCCATCCGAAGAAGCAGCTATTCTTCCTGCTACCCCCCCCTCTCCTATATCTCCTTTTACCCAACCTCTAGTATCAAGTAAGGTCGCCATTTGTGAAAGCTGTGATTGAACCACACCTCTTTTTGCCATTTGAGCTAATTTTTTCTGATCAGCTTGCTCCTCTTCTGATAATTTTGCTGTTACATCAAATGTTTTTATCTTTGTTGATTTTGCCCATTTTTTTTGTTTTGGTTCTCTAGCAAATTGTAAAAAGTAAAAAAAGAAATCCAAAAAAGGTCTTTCGTTTATTTTAACAAAAACCAGCGCCAATGTCATCACTGCAATTGGTATGGAAATAATCAGAAAAAGTGGAAAGTTTGAAATACCAATAATGTTAAATAATACATAAACTGTAATACCACTGGTAACTAAATACAAAACTTGCTTTAGGGTAAATGGTCCTAAAATTTTATCTTCAATATCCAAATTTTGGGGGATTTTGTATTGTTGTGCCATATATTAAATATTAAAATTTTACCAACCATTAGCAGTGCGAATTCCTTCGAGTGCCCTTTTCCTCGCTTCAATTATTATATTCATTTGTGCCACAGAAGCATTAGTCATATCTTTATTAAGTATTGTCGTCATTAACGATTTAGCTGAACTTATATCCCCACTTGATATCGCTCTTTCAGCATTAGCAATTCTATCTTTCTCTCTATTATAAACTTCTTTTCTTAAATTATTAGTTGCTAAACTTGGATTGTTTATAGCTTCATCCAACATCGATTGATGACCTGCTGTTAGGTTTTGTATTCTTTGATTTCTTACATTTTGTATGTTCCTCAAAGCATTTGCATGAGCTGCTACTTGAGCAGGATCAGCACCAGCAGGAGGAGAAGCACCTATTGTACTTATCGCTCTTTCAATATCATCGTCACTCATTCTTGATAAAGCGTCCGCTTGATCAAAAGGTCCACCACCAACTGGATCATCGAAGTCTTTTATTAAATCATCAGTGCTTCCTTGATATTTGCCCCTAACCATATCCTTCACATATTGTTCATTGGTTTTTTGTAAACCAACCAATCCATTAGCAACTTTTCTATCAACCCCCTTGCTCATATCAACCCCAGCTTGAGATTCTAATTCTTTGATTAAATCTTCAGCTTGTTTTTTCTGTTCTTGTCCTTTTATAGATGCTGGACTACCGGAACCATTACCTTCTGATATTTTCTTTAAAGCAAGCGCATAACCATTTATTTTTTGTTTATTAGCGTTTGCTCCTTTTTCTATTTCTTTTGCCATATCTCTTTTTATACTTTCAACATCACGATTCATATTATCATTTGCTATCTTTTCAATTTTTTCATTTTTACCACTAAGATCTTCGGCTGATTCTCCTTTTATCCATGCACCAATTGCTGTTTTCTTTTGTGCTTTTTCAAAATCTTCCTCAATATTTTTCTTCCTATCTTTTGCCCATTTTTCAACTTTTTCTTTTGCAGCTTTTGGAGCAGCAGCAACATTAAGACCACCCATAGTTGCTTTTTGACCAAAGCCAGCAACTGCCTTTAATGCTTTTTGGGTTTTTGTATCCTCTTTCATCTTGCTCAAATCTGCTCCAGCAAATGCTTTTGCTCCCAGAACGGTTGCACCTGCAGCTCCGGTTGCAGCCATCTTGGCTGCCTGCCCAACACCTGTTACTTTTCCTTTAGTAGCTTTATTAATACCTTGATCAACTATTTTACCAGCCTCACTAACAGCTGACATAGAAACCTTTACACCCGCGATCATAACCACAACTGCTACAATCCAACTCATAAGATCATTACTACTAGGAACATTACCAGAAGGAGGATTAATAGTCGGAGGATCAACACATGCAGAATTAGGCGCGCCTGGATTTTCGCAGATTTTGCCAACAGGACAATCTGCAGCACTAGCACAAGCAGATATTACAATATTTGTATTTTTTGTATATAGGCATACTTTTGAAGCTGTAGGATCACTGGTATTTGGATTGATACAAGTTCCAGTAACATCCGTTCTTGTATCATGAATACATTCAGAGTCATTTTGACAAATTTTTGGAGATACACCAATACATATACCCAAAGAAGTATTACATTGTTCAGAAGGTTCACAAGCATAATCATTTAAACACTTATTTTCACAAGCAGAAGATGAGGTTCCAGCATTTAAGCATACATCTGCTGTATTATTAGTACCATCATCACATTCAGCATCACTATTACAGGCCGCCAATCCCGATTGAATATTAAAAACAAACAAAGATAAAAATAAAAAAACCAAACCAAAAGAGAGGTTGATAAAATTTTTAAGATTAACTTTATTTTTATTCATCATCTATTATTTAATTTAATAACTTATTTATATTCAAAGAGTTATCTGGAGAGCCTGTTAAGCTTCCTGTTCCAGCCAAATCAATAGCTTGGATGGTGAGCCATAGAAAAAGAGCTAACATCGGGCCCATAAACACCCATTTGGTAAAAAGACCAAACCATTTTTTTGCCTGTGTATCTATTTCTGGCACAGGAACTAATCCTACTATATAAGGAGCAGCTGCAAATATAATTAATATGTTTATAACAATAACTCTCACCCATAATACCAGATAATAATAAAGCCACAAAACCGATATCACCACTACAACTATAGTTATAATAACAGCAGGTAGTAGGTTTTGACCGCTCAGATCAAAAGCCCCAATCTCTATAGCTTTTTCTACTTTACCCAAAAATAGATTTGTTATAGCATTGGCAAACATAATAACAAGATTGGCTATTGCCAAACTAACATTGGCAAGGATGATAGCGCCAATTATAGCAGGTACTTTGTTTTGGAATCTCCAATCATTGTACATTTTTATTTTAAAGATAGGACCGACAACATTGATAGCCGCCATAAGGAGAAAAGATAAAACAAAAAGACCATTTATAACACCCAGTATAGCGTTCCACATATTTACCGCAAAACTTCCCGGCTTTGTCACATCATAAATATTGATCACATTTTTCATTTCATCTATAGTAATCCAATCTCTTAATTTACCGGCTAAAGTTATTATAAATTGAAGAAAAAAACAGGTTATAGTAGTTAAAATACCAGACTCCTTGTATTCATCATTAGTAAACAATCCTAAAATATCAAACTTACCCAATTTAGGGCATTTACCGGATTCGGTGCCTCCTGTTTTTATGTCGGGTTCTTTATTACGAGTTTCCTCGTTAGTCTTTATAATTTCTATTAGCCTTTTAACTTCCTCATCCTCAGCTACACAATCTTTTTTTTCATCACTAGGTAATTCTTTACATTTATCTGAATGTTGAGCTAAATATTTAGCAGCAGTAAGATTTCTTATTTCAATTGAATGCTCTATAATACCACTAAACTTCTTGGTTTCATCGCTATCACATTTTCTACCATCACTGCCACAATAATCATTCTTTAATCTATTTATATCCCCAATTAAACCAAGATCTCCAGTTAGTGATTTTGTAATATCTTTTGTATTTAATATTTTTTCACGATCAATACCAACATTTTTTAAATCAGTCAAACTTATTGTTGGATGTTGGGCTATTTCTTTTAATATTTCGTACTTTTTTTCAACACTATCAAAATCAGGGTCTTTTTCTACTGTAACTTTCAGTGTTTCATTTGCTGAATCAGCAAAACCCTGTGAAAAATCAATTCCTAAAAAAGTACCACTAAAATCTAAATCAAGGTGAGCTTCCCCAGAAGTAAAATTATTATTGGTTTTATCGGTAAATTTTGTAGTAGAAGAGCTCTTGTCAATCCCAAATGGTTTTAAAATCTTACTTGTAAGATAAGCTTCAAAATAAACATTATAAAAAACACCTGTTTCTTCAAATTTATTCCACCTACATGTAATAACATAAAAATTAGTTAGACCAATATTTTCTCTTTTCTCTGCACCACAATTAAAATCATAGTCATCTCTATTTAATTCTTTTTTTTCTCCCACTTTAAGTTCTGCCCTTACCTCTTGTGGCATGCCAAAACTAAAAAAAGACAACAAGAAAAATGTTGTCAGAACTGTGAAAATGACTCTTTTTGTTTTTGGTTTTAAAATCATTTTTGTTTTTGGTTTAAACTAAAATTATCTTTAAGTAAATTATATATAAAAATCTGGTATTGACAAATCAATTTGTTTTTGCTAAAATGGAATTATCACGATGAGAGGACTACTAAAGGGTTTCGTCCCGAGGGAGTGCCTCTCTTTTATTTTTGTTTTAATTTCATTTTTTGTTTTGGTTTAAAAAATCTTATTGACTTATTGTTTATTTTATGATAACCTATACTGTACAAAAGGCTTTCGGCACCGTAGTTTATATACTACCCTTTGGCGGAAAGTCCTTTTTTATTTGTCATCATAAGGGAAGATTGATATTAATACTTTTCGTTTGTCTTTTTATTTTCTTTAATTTGCACACAAAATTTTTCATTCTTACCAGTTATTCCATAAAACCTATGTAAAATATCCGATTTTTTATTTGAATCCTCCCTTGATTCTGGATCTATTTTAGAATTTTTTATTAATTCTATAGCGCAAGGAAAAAATGATAGTCTCCTCTCCCTATCTCCCCATGTTTTCTTTTCATATAAATGTGACCAAAAAAGTCCTAAAAATATTTTTGATTTATTAAAGTAAGTTGATCTAGTATATGGTCTTCTTTTAGTTTTAGTTTTTATTTTATTATATTCTAGTTGAGCTTTTTTATTTATTTCTTTAAAACTTGTTCCTAAAAATTTATCCACTTTTACTTTATAAAAATTCATTTTTGTTTTTTGTTTTATCCAGTCAAATAAGACTTTAGCCAGTTTTTAAATACATTTTACCATCTTTTTTACTTTTTAAAACATAGGTATAGTAAAACATTAATATTTGAAATTATTCGACGGGGTGAATCTTTTAATTCATTATAACAATAAAAAAATAAAAAACAATAAAAAAACACCTCGATTTTTTTCGAGGTGTTTTTGGTTCCTTAATTTACTTGTCCTTCGTAGCTCTGAAAGAGCGAAGAACGAATTATCTACCTTACTTTTGATTTTTTAAAGCATCTTTTACTTTCTTGGTCCAATTAACCACCTGGTCACGACCATGAAGTTTTGCATAATATAGAGCGTCATCAGCTTTTTTAATCAATTTTGGTATCATTACTTCCGGAGCTTTTATACTAGCCAAGTCTTTTCCTTGTATAGTAGCTACACCAAGACTTAATGTCATTTTTATCCGTTTGTCTTTCTTTTTATTTACAGTTATTTTTGAATTTTTAACTACTTTTCTAATTCTCTCAGCTACTTCCATGGCTGTTTTATGATCAGTATCCGGTAACAATATGGCAAATTCCTCGCCACCGTACCTAAATACCATATCAGTTGCTCTTACTTCACGACTCATGATATCTGCCAATCCTCTTAGGGCTTGGTCACCACCAAGGTGACCATAGTTATCGTTAATTTTCTTAAAGAAGTCGATATCTACCATAACCAGTGCTAGTGTCATCGGTTCATCAAGTAATTTTTGAATTTGTAGATGTTTACTTCTTAGTCTATTCAATTCTTTTGAAAAGTTATCCATAAAGGCCCTACGATTATATACTTGAGTCAAGGCATCCATTGTAGCAAGCTGTTCTTGCTCTTTGGCTTTTTCTTCAGCATTGACCGCTGCTATACCCAGCCAAAACATTGCGTCGTTTTCTCTTATTTTACCCTGCTTGTATAAAGATATGATATCTTCAGGGGTCAAATCAGAGAAATCAGCTATTCTTTTCTTACCATTAGTGATTAGAGGCAAAAGTTCCGATTTATCAGCAAATTCTTGTACTCGTCTACCAAATGTCGGTTTCAGTAACAAATTGTTGGTTGCGATTGTTTTCATTTTTTTTATTTTTATTTCTTGCCCTCTTTTTTAATTTCTTAATTTTTATTTTTTACTTTCTTATCAATTAAGAAATTAGGGTATTGTATCATAGATAAATGAAATTGTCAATATTTTTCGGCTCTATTGATTTTTTTAAAATATGGTATAATCAAATAAATATAATTTAACATAAAAATATAAAAAAGGAAAAAATGCAAAAATAAGGCTAAAAACAGCCAAAAATTTTTGGTTTTTTGTCGTTAAAAGGAGGTAAAAAAATGGACAATCAAAACCCAATTAATCCCGATGAAATAAAAAGCAAAAATGAGCAAAATATACCGATTTCCCCAAATATTCCTGCACCATCTCCTGAGTTATCCACAGGGCAATATGAGACCCCTAAAATAGAAACTCCGTCTTTTGAAGCACCCAAGCCAACAATGCAAGACATACAAACACCAGCCGAAAAAATCGAAGGATTATCTTCAAAACAGTTTGAGATTCCTCCAATAGAACCACAAAAAATGACCTTTGAAGTTCCTCTTACCAGTAAAAAAAGATTAATAGCTGGAATACTAACAGGTATCGGACTTTTGGCAATAATAGCTGTAGGGGTTTATTATTTTGCTTTTTTGAGAACCGGGGCCGTCGTTACTGTAAATAGCAATCAAGGAACACTAGATCTTTTGATTGACGGCAATGAATATAACGGGGTTAATGCACCATATAAAATAAATCTAAAAAAAGGAAATCACACCATAACTGCTAAAAAAGATGGTTTTACCGAGATAACCAAGGAATTAAATGTTGAAAGTCGAAATAAAACCTATATGATATCTTTTGAGCTCCAAGGCGTACCAAAACCAGTAGAGCTTTTTGCAAAAAAAGCAGAGTTTCCTACTTATAATAAAGACACACGAAACCTATTGTTTTTTGAAAAGACTGATGATGGTTATTTTTTAAAAGAATATAATACTGAAAACAAAACAGAAACAAATCTCATAAACAATATGGGGGAAGTTAAAAAAGTTGCTTGGTCTCCAAGTAACCGTCAATTAACTATAAAGGTAGTAAATAGAAGTAATATAACCAGTAAAGATATGCCTTTTCTAGCACAATACGGCGAAGATACAAAAATAAACTGGTCAGTAAATCTGGAAAGAAAAGACTTGGTAAACATCAGTACAAAAAGTCTACATCCTTCAATCAAAAATATTACCTTTAACCCACTTGGAACAAAAATAGCTTATCTTTTTCAAAACGATACCGATAAAAACCTGAGTATAGCAGAAACAGACGGCTCAAACTATGAAAGAATAGTTGAATTCAAAACAATTGAATTTGAACCAGACTTTACCTGGTCACCGGATGGAACAAAAATAGCTATATTTGCCAATATGTCCGAAGGTCTTGCTAGCAAAGCCAAAAACCCTGATATTTCAGTCTACAGTTTTGAAACTAGAAAAATTATAAAAGTTTCAGATGATGGGGCTTCTTATGGAGGACTATTTTCCCCTGATGGTAAGTATCTTTTGTATATATCTGGTACCGATCTTATGGTATTTGATTTATCAAAAGAAAGTGAAAAATCAAAATCACTAGGAATACAAACCAGCATTGAAAAAGTGGTTTGGAAAGATAACCAAACCATGATTTTGGCTGATGTTAATGGTGATATTTATCGATTCAGTGTAGGGGGCGTTAAAGAAAAAATAAACTATGACAAATCAATTGTATCTGGAAATATAAAAAATATTCTAATTAATGAAAAATATATATTTATAATCAGTGAAAATGGGGTTTATAGTTTGGATATAAACCAAACAGTTTAGTTTTAAATAAATGACCAACATAACAAAACAAAGACAAAAAGGGGTTGTCAACCCGACTGTGGTTATTATTGTAACTATTGTTTTGATTTTGATCTTATTAATTATACCCGTCATCCAAATATCAATTATTATTGGTATGATTAAAAAATATGGTGATGTAGCTTGCAATTGGAAATTTGCTCTAAATATTATCTTAACCCAAAAACAAGAAAAGTCTTTAAAAGAAATATGCCAAGCTTTTGGTGGTGGAGATAGCGGGGGTGGAATATATGATCAATGTTTTGATTATGGAATAGGGATAGATGGTGGGGGAGGAAAATGTAATGGTGGCAAAATAACAGGAATAAACTCTAAATACTCTGATTATCTAGATGATATAAACAATGCAGCTAAAGTTTATATGGGGGGAGATTCTGCAGCTTTAATAGCTCTAATACAAGTAGAATCTGGGTTTAATATCGGAGCTGACAACCCAAAATCAACCGCATTGGGTTTTGGTCAATTTCTAGATAGTACAGCAAAAAAAATGAAAGAATTTACAGGTGGTAATGATGGCAAAACCAACATCGAGTGGCCACATGGAGAAATAAACAACACAGCAAATGATGCAAGACTAGACCCTAAAAGATCAATTTATGCAGCAGCACATTACGACACAACATCTGACAAAACAACCGCTAAAGAATGTAGTGGTAAAATAGGAGCAGAAAGATGGGCTTGCTTTTATAAATGGAACCATCACAGAGGCTGTAGACCAGGAAATAAAACTGGACCAGGAACAGATGCTTGCACAGAAGCAGAAGAAGGATCCCAAAGGGTTAAGAATATTTATAAAAATATAATATCTAGTGGAACTTGCGAAATAAAACAAGACTCATCTTTTGCGTCAAGCAATACTTCAAGTAATATCCCAGCTGGTTCTCCAACTGAAAGTGGTTTAGCAATACTGGAACAAGCAAAGAAAAAACTTAAAACAGAATACAAAAACTGGGGAAGAGATGGACTGGAAGTAGTAAGAGCAAATGGGACAAAATACTAACTAGGACAAGGAATAGATTGTATTGGGTTACAATATGTAGCAATGAGAAATGCTGGGTTAATTGATAACACTGAAAAAACACGCATAATTTTTAGTAATGGTTTGGATATATATAAAACTCAAGGAAGCCCAGTATTGGGAAATCAGCGTGAAATAAAAATAAACGAATTAGACCAATTAATGCCTGGTGATCTTCTTTTCTTTTCACGATCAGGTTTCAATGGAATAAGCCACGCTGGCATTTACGCGGGAAAAGAAAGTAACACATGTCATCGTTACTACCAAGCAAACGGTGTCCCAGATAAAAATAACTCTCCAGGAACCTGTGTAAGTGGAAAATGCGAGGTAACATTTGATTGTCTAGAAACCAGAATGAATAAAGGTTCTGGTAAAAAACATGTTTTTGCAACAAGGGTTGGCGGAACCACAGTTGCACCTATAGATGAGTCTGAAACAGATTATAATTTAAACACAACAATAAATTGCTACAATATAATAAATTCCCTCCCCACCCTAAATGGTACTCCTGGTGGCTACTCCCAATCTGGAGATGCTATAAATCTAGGTGTAGTATTTCAAAAACAAAAAACCAAAATTTGGTGTGGTAGAACTAGTCAACAGATGGTCTTGGACTATGTTTCACCAGATAGAAATTTCTGTAATTCCCAAGAGTCTTGCCAATTAAGTGGAGCAAATTTATCAAAAATAAATTATGTTTGTGTAAATGATAGTAATGAGAAGGTCATAGAAGCGGCCAGAAGGTCAATACTAGAATACAAAAAACCAGTTATACTATATACGAGTTTATCAACTAGTAAAATAGGAAAACACATTATAGTTCTCCGTGGATATGATCCACAAACAGATATCTTCCAGGTAAATGACCCGGGTAAAACAAAAGGAGATAATGTAACAAGTGTAGCCGGTAGAACAACCACAGGTAGCCTACTTGAAACTAGAATAAAAAAACAAGCCTGTAAAGCCTACATCTACAAAGAAGCACTATAAAACCCCCTTTAGGGGGTTTTTGATTTGGAACTAATATTCGTCGTAAAAAGAAGCTTCGTTGATTTTACCTGATTCCAAGAAAACAGACTCGGTGTTGCAATTTTCTTGATAACAGTGCTCAAAATAGATAGTGCCATTACTACCCCAGCCAAAATACTCAAAAGATGTTTCTCCTCGAGCAATTTTGGCCAGATAATTTTTGTTATCTTTCAAAATCTTTGACTGCGATTTTGATGAGAGTTTATTGCCAAAATATTGTTTAGTATTTTTGACATCTCCTTTTGATGCATATAAAAAAGCTGACCTGACTATACCAATATTTTTTTCCAAAGAACTGATAGCCTGATTCATAGCCTTTTCTGAAGCATCTTTTTGATCGTAATTCATGGGAGGAGTAAAAACCCGATAAACCACTTCCCAGTATTCACCATCAGGAAACCATTTTAGAATTTGAAGATAAAAATTAACTTCTTTGCTTTTGGTGCTAAAGAAAAATCCTCTTTCTTTTTTTGACCATCCAAGGTCATCAAAAAGTTCTTTGACACTGGGACCAGCTGTCATAATCACAAGCAGTGGTTTATCATTGTCTCTAAATTTATCGTAAGTACCAATACAAAAAGAAGGGTATCCATCAAGGGTCAGAAAAAACTTCATATCATCGTGGGAACGACTATTACTGTCATATTCAAAAAGTTTTTTGCCTAATTTATCATAAAAAGTAACTTTGGCAAAAGAACTATATCCTTTTGTTTTTTCCCAAGAACCTTGGAGAAAAACTTCCGCATTGATTTCCGAAAACCTATATTTAAAACCAGTTTTGGAATTTTGCTTGATAGAACTTTCTCCTAGAACAGGGCAAAACCATTCTGATCTCACAGAAGATGAAAAGGAAAAACAGAAAAACATCAACAACAAAATCGTTTTTTTCATAGCCACCATCTCCTTTTGGTTTTTAAGTTACACTAATAAATTTTGGCTTATTATACGCTATATTTTAAAAAAAATCAATATTTTTATAAAAAAATTAGGCGAACAAAAATGTTCACCTAAATAGATATTTTAGTGTAAGTAAAAAAAGGTTATTTGAGGATAGAAGTCGGGAGATTGAATACTAATGTGAAAACCTGCCCCAAAAGAACCGCAATCACTATTGTATATACTTGAGAGATAATTTACATCGGATCTTAAAAATTTACCTGGGGACAAATACTGGGATGGGGTCACAAATTCAACATTAATAATTTCAAATTTATAGGACTTCTTTATTTTGCACTTTGTTTTCAAAAAATAAACCCTTTCTTCAAGTTCATCTTTTTTGAGACACTTTACTAATTTATAAAGATAATCAGTTTTCCCTTTGCTAAATTCATAAACCATCTTGGAAAAAAACCAATTTGCATAAGGACTAGTATCTGCGTAAATGGTTTTTTTAATCCAATAATCAATTGCTATTTTTTTTATCTTATCAGGATCACCAAGTGGGTTCTCAATATACCCATCCAAGCCAACTCCGGTTTGTTTGTAAAGACCCACCTTAATATCATCATTTGAACCAGGCACCCAACCAGCGGCACCAAATTGATAATTATCCTCAGGAAAGGGGTTGGAAAAAATCAATCTTCTGGTGGGGTCATAAATTAACGGGCAGTTATGAAAAAGACCATCTTTTTGAAAAGGTTCATCCGTCGAATAATCAAGCCTACCAACCATCATGAGGTAATTACCAGTTGGGGACCAGATAAGAGTAACCGGACCACCTGCTCCTTTAATTAATTCAAAGGATAGTTTACCGTTTTCTTCGGAGAAAAAAACACTAAAAGTTTTATCCTTTTCTTTTACTATTTTTACAGACCAACCACTACCCTTCTTTGGTTTTCCAATAACCTCATTCTTCAATGATGCAGAAAAACAATGGTCACACAAAAAAACTGAAAAGATAAAAACAAAAAGCCAAGTAATTTTTTTCACAGCAATGTTCTCCTCTCTTTTTTTAAGTTGCATTAAATACAAATTTTGGCTTATTATACACTATATTATAAAAAAAATCAATAAAATTAATACTTGTATTGTTTTTTAAAAAATATATAATAAATATAATATAATAAAGAGATTGGAAACAACCTGTATTTTTTAATTTAAAATAAAAACAAAAATGAAAATTGATCTAAAAAAAATAATTTTAGATAGAAAAATAATCATTCTCCTTTTGATTTTTATAGTTATTTTTGTTGTTATATTTGTTTTAATTAGTAATTCAAACAAAATAGGCAAAGAAATATCAGATATTGAAGTAACAGAACCAGAAAAAGAAGTAATAATAAAAGAAATAGAAAAAACAAAAAAAATAATTGATGATCCCATAAAATTTCCCGCACTATCAAACAAAGGTGATGCTATTTATTACCAAAATTTTAAAGATGGTTTTTTTTATAAATTAGATCTATCATCTGGTTTAAATAAAAAGATAAGTCGTGAAATAAGGATGATTTCGGATGTCATTTGGTCACCAGATAAATCAAAAGCTATTTTTTTAGTAAAACAAGATAATTATTTTTTTGAAAAATTTAATAGCCCTTTTAAAAATGCTAATTTAGAAGACGGATCTTATACTTACTGGTTTTATGACTTTAGTAATGATTTTATTAAAAAAATTGGTGATGAAAATATAAATAAAATTTCTTGGTCACCAGATAATGTGCATATTCTTTACCATTATTTAAATATTACTGATTTAGTTATTTCAGGTAGTATTTCCATTTTAAATCCATATGAAGAGAAATGGACAATAGTTAAAGAAAATATTACTAATGATTACAATTTTGGTTTTATTGATTCTGAAAATATTTTTTTGTTATGGCAACCAACATTTGATGATTTTGAATGTGATATACCGACTCTTATTAATTTAAAAACAAAAAATGAGAGTAATTTAATAGATCAGAATTTTTGCTTTGTAAATATTTCCATTAATCCAAAATCAAAATGGGGTATATACTCGGATATCAGTGTTGATGGATTTATAAATATAAATACAAAAGATTCTTTTAATTTCGATTTTGGTCCGAGTAATATACCATCAGAATATTCCTATTCAAATGATGGAAAATATTATTATGGTTTTAAGAATGGTTCCAACCTAAATGATATCTACAAGATCGATCTAGAAGAAAAAAGAGTTAAGAGTATTTTAAAAACTAGCGAACAAATCAGCGACTCTGAACAGATAATTATATCCCCTGATGAAAAATATGTTTATTTTCTATTGGATCAATATTTATATCAAACTGAAATAATAAAATAAAAATGGAAGACAACCAAGACCAACAAACAAATGGTGGGATAGTTTCCCAATCGGGAGACGCTTTGGCCGAAGCAATAAAAAAAGCAGCCAAGCAAAAAATAAAAGTGTTTATTTTGGCCAATCTCCCGGTAATATTAACCGTTCTCGGTGTTATATTTGTAATCGGCATTATAGTTTTACTTGTTATTAATGCTGTTAACCGTGGTGCAGCAGGAAAATCACCATTTTCTCAATCAACTCAAGACCAAATATTAACAGTAAGTGCAGCTAGTGGTGATCAAACTGCAAAAACACAATTAGCAGGTAGTTTTTATGAAAAACTAGCAGAAATAATTGACAAAATACAAGCCAAAATAGAAAGCCGCAAAGACGAATACTTGGCAGAATCAGCAGATAATCTAGAGGTCTCAATCGCTTCTTTGGTTTCAGGAAACCCAGACACAAGCTCTATTAAATCAGAATTAGAAAAATTTGAATCTGCCCTAAAAGCAGAAAACAATACAGCCTACAATCAAGAAATAAATGAAATAAAATCAACTATCTCAGAGTTGGGTGGTCTTCTAGTTGTAGCCAATAATAGAAATCTAATTATAGCGCCGAGAGATAGAGAATATATAAAGAGAGGACAGATCGATGGAAGAATATTACAAGCTCTGATTTATCTAGTAACACCATATCCAGACGGAGCTGGATTTGAAAAAATCAGAGTTCATAGAATAAAAAGTAGCTATGACACAGAAAACAGGAGATTTACAAATGAATGGCCTCAGTCAGGAGAGAGTGAGAAACTAACCAGCGCTCATTTTGATGGTCAAGCTATGGACATCTCGGTTGTTGACTCAGTGCAAAGACGGCTTTACAAAAAAGGTATTTTAAGAAAGAAAACCGAAAAAATGAACCCTATTGATATAAAGATTGCTTGGCAATCAATGGAGCCAGGTAAGAGACTCGAAGGGTTAACTATAAATGGCAGTGGAAATTCTTTTGGTAAAATAGCTCAAAACCAAGGCCTTCTTGATCTTTTTTCAATTATTGGAGAAAACCTTGGTTATGATTTTTCTCAATACAATATTAATACCGGTAGTATGTCTAGTCTAGCCGCCAGTATGGGGCTAATAGTTCTAAAAGAAGAGTTAGGGATAATGATCAATGAAAGAGAAGACAATTCTACCACAGAAAAATTTTTGAAAAATACTGGACGAAGATTGGTAGCGGATTGTTTGGGTCTACCTGAATCAGGACTAGATGGTTACAACGACGAAGAATTAGCTTTGAATATAGGTAGGGAATATATCGCTTCAAGGCTAGCTCTCCTGCCAAAATCTTTGGTGGGTAAAAACTCAAACGAAGTAATTAGTAGTATTGGTAAGAGAAAGGTTGAATATATTTTTAATATGAGAAATAGTTTTGACTACTGGTCTCCGAGCCAAACAAACACTTTTGCTATTTTCCTAGGACAAGATGCTATAGAAAAAGCATTGAATATAAATGGAGGTAGTTTTGCCCCAAACAATATTAACGATATAAAAAACAACATCGGAATAGAAAAATTTGAAAAGATTTTTGCCAACCCAGATTCGGTTGACACACTTTTGGGTCTGCCTAACAGCAGATCTTATATGGGTGATATGATCAAGGGATCTATTAGCCCAGCTTTTGTCAAAAATGAAGTTGGACAAAAAATAATAAATGAATACATTAATAATTTTCAAAACCATGCTCATATAAATGGGTTTGATCAAAACGGAAACCCAACCATAGGGGGATCAACCAATAAAAAGGATGAGGCTTGGGATCTGCCAGAAGGAAGTATGGAGGGTTTGATTAATGCAACTGTTCCAGCGGGGCTAGGTATATTTTATAATGTTGGGCTAGATGAACTAGCAAAAAAATTAACCGATAGCAACGAAGAAAGACTAGTTATTAAGGCTTGGATATCTCAGTATAAGGACAGAGAACTATCTGGTTTGAGATACAGAAAATCAGAAACTTCAGGGGATGTTGTAATAAAAACCATAGAACAAGTTCGCTCTCCAAACCAAGAAAAAGTAAGACAATTGGAAGCAAGAATAGCTCAGATTGAATTTAGGTTAGACGAGCGTGATTTTAGTATCAACCAAAGACGATTAACACCACAAGAAAGAAAGGATCTAGAAGAAGAGAAAGAAGACCTCAAAGAACAAATAAAAATGGAAGGGGCAAATAACCTAGAGGAAGAAGATAGCTGGGGCATAGTGAGTGAAGAATATTTTAATGAACCACTAGGACTACCAATCCATGGCATAAGAGATATTTTTATCAGAGATGAGGGAGAATTTATTTTTACCTTTATAGGTGATAACAAATTGGAAAATATTAAGGAAAGAGAAATAGGTTATGTGGATCTTGATTTTACCTCCGGGCTCAGAGCAAAGGTTAATTTTGCCAATAACCAAATTGCTGAAGCTGAAAAAGTCAAAGCTGAGTTATTAATAGATAAAGAAGCTACCATGATGGACCCAGAGCTAACTGAAGAAGAAAGGATCGTAGAGTTAGCCGAGATACAAGAAGAAATAGATTATTATCAGGAAGAAATAGAGATTTGGGAGGCAGAATTAAGATTGGCCACTAGTAATATGCATGAAAATATCGAGAGAGAATCAATGCCACTATCAGAAAACCAAACTTTTGAAACTTGTGCTGGTATCACTGTAAAAGACAGCCTGGAAAACGGGGAATTGGCCCTGACTCTACAAAACATAATATTGGAAAAAGGTAGCTCATCACTGCAAGAGTCAATGGACTTGCCGGATGGTTTTTTGGGCGATCTACTCCAAAGATTAATAGAAAGAAATAACCGAAGAGAAGATAATCGCTCATCTGAAACAGGAAACGACTCTTTAAATGAAGACGGTGTTTTTACTTTTTATGCAGAAATTAGCTATCTCGATAGTAGAGATGGGAGCTTCAAAAAAATATTAACCAACACAGGATCCCTGCCTGTTTCTCCCAATACATCAGCTGACCATCCACCAACAGAACCAAATAGATATGGTAGTCTATCGATTTTTTCTTTACCCGTATCCTCTAGCGGCTATTCTCAAATACCAGTTTCACAGATAGTCCAAGGTAACCAATATTACTTAGCTCTAAACCTAACAGAAGAAGAACTACCTGGATTTTCTTTTAAAAACCTATCAAAAATATCTTTATTTAGAGAAAAATCAGGGTCAATAAAATCAATCCATTCAATTGAAGGTTTGAGTAGCAATGATAATTTGAAATTAATTTTAGAGGAAAACCCCATAATATTAATCGAGAAACCACAAGAAAGCCCAACGGAAAATAAGGGTATGGGGTCTTTCAATATAGATGATTTAAATATAGCAGCAGTTGGAGCAGGGCACATCGAAGACCAGCTTGGTATGCCAAAGGGTAGTTTTAAAGGAAAAGATATAAATGAATTAACTGCTAAAATAGGCAGCTCAGAAAAACTTTATGTCTATTTTGTAAAAACCAGAAACGCTCGAGATCTAGCTAGCAATCTACCAATCACTGAATCAAACCAAAAAATATTTAGGGACGCTTTCTCTCCGGTTGATAATTTATTTGAAATAAAAAAAGGCACAACTTTTGATTTGATGAGTGGAGTTATAACTCCAAAGCAATATGCCACAAAAGTTGGCGATGTTTATACAAAGAAAAAACTAGCCCACAACTTGTCTCAAAGCCTAGATACTGGCAACTATGCCGGATATGATATAAACCAACAAGACATATTGGATATGATGAGTGGTAATTTTTCTGCGGTAGCCCTAAAGATAGGTGCTAAAAAAATGGATGATGGTCTGCAATTACCATACGGAACACTAAAGGCTATAATCGATAATCCTTCGGCCAATTGTATCGTCACCGATGAAAACACAGGTCAAACGCAAAGCTGCATTAGTAGTTTATTAGCTGCCAATGGCCAAGAAAAATTGGCTGAATATTTCAATCTATACAACCAAGTTTCAATAAGTGGAAATCTACAGGAAAATTTTGGTCAAATGCAAATAGAGGTTGTTTTAAACAATCTAAATCCAAACCCAAAACTGCCAAATAAATGGTTTGAAGGAGCAACACTTAAAGAAATAGCCTTTCAGTTACCAGCAAAAATAGATGACAGATTCAACAACCAATTGGTTAATTTGAACCCCTACAACAAACAAGGCGAAGATCTTTTGCTTCAAAAATTTGGTTTTAATCCAAACACCTATGGGTTAGCTGGACTGAAAAGAACAGAATTTACTGAGAACTCAGAGCCATACAATATTTTAATAAAAATAGATGATGCTCTAAATATTAGCCGAGGAACAACAGCAAAACTATTCAACGAAACCATCACGGTAAAACAATACAAAGAGGCCGTAAAAGATAGTTATGTAAAAAGAAAAACCAATGAATTAACCTATAGTATTTTTCCTCAAGAAATAAAAGACTTTTTGATAAAATACGATATCAGTAAAGACGATATTAGAACTATAAAAAACACTGACACCAAAGAAAAGGTACAAAGAATTATAAAAAACATAGAAAATGGTCGTATTTATTTTGCCAACGAGGCAGAAAAACAAGAAAACATGAAAGAAATAGTTGGCCAAGCTATTTTGGAAAACATCTTGGACCCTCAATCAACTCTCCCGGATGGCTGGTTTAGCGGAACATCTATCGATAAAATAGTTATTAATATTGCAAGGCTAACTTCTCCAGCTGCATTGCAAAACCTAGTCTCCTATGACCAAAAAACCATGGAGAGAGCAAAAAATACATTAATACAAAGATTTGGATATGATATTGAATATTATTCTTTAGAATCACTAAAAAAATCCATTGTTGATAATGGAAATGCTCAAAAAGTAGATGGCTTATTAAGAGTGCAAAAAGGATCTACCCTTGAGTTTTTTAATGAAAAAATAACTCCTAGTTTTTACAAGGAAAAGGTTAAAAAAGCCAATGAAAAATATGGTCCAACATCACTGGTTTATGAAAAACTCATAGCGGGTGACAGTGATGACGCCAAAAGAATACAAGAAATCAAAAACAAGTATAGATTGACCGATGATGATATATTGGGAGCCTACCAAAATCCTTCAAATGTTTTTAATAAAGTGATTTGGAATTCTCTACCACCAAAAGAAATGGCGATACTTTTTGGTCTCGGGATAATAAAAGAACAAAACTTGAGTCAAATAGGCTTGAAAGGTGAATATACCCAAAACTTTGCTCAAACCCAAATTGAAGATCTTTTGGGCCTTGATAGGGGGACTTTTTCTCCAGGCTCCTCTATTGAGGAGGTTTTAAACAGAAATGGAGCGAAAAGATTTGCTGCAGCTCTTAGAATAGGATTAAACGATAAGATAAACAAGAATAGCGAATCGGAAATATCTCGCTATATAAACGAAAAAGTATTTACTGATAGCTCGGATTATTGGGGAAACCAAAGCAATACAGCCAGATCAGTAAATATAGATATAATGCTTAAAATTGATAGTGAGATCTTTGCACCAACTTGTGGATTGAGTATAACAAAATGCTTATTAACCAAAAAAGTAACCACTACAGAATATATTGAGTTTGTAAGAAAAAACCTATTCAAAAAACTTGAGATTAACACTCTTGTTGGGTATCTAGCAAATAATAACACTATAAACGCAGAAGATCCGGAATCAAACAGATTTATACAATATTCTAACACCTATGTTGGTGCTATATCACCTTTAATCGACGATATAAACAACATCAATGACCCAAATGTGCAAATAGCCTTAATCAAAGGATTTAAAACCGTCGGAGGGATAGATCTTGATGACAAAGCTGGTTTTAGGGCCGGAACACTGCAAAAAATGATTGAAAATCCAGATAGAGCTGGGGAACTATTATTTGCTCAGGGGCTAAGAAGCGCTTCTGAAAAAAGATTTACTGGAGCTAGTGAATTAATTATAGTTATGCAGTATGCTATGCCTTGGCTTAGTTTTTCAGACACCGATTATTATGGAGAATTAGAATTAATTGATGCAAACGAAAGAAGGGCTTGCCCATTTCCACCAGTACAAACTACTCTAAGAGAAAGAAAGGAGTTTATAAAAGAAAAAAGAACGCTATGCCAAAACTCTATTATCAATAACAACATCAGGGAAGCTATAAGAAGAAATACTCGAGTTGTTTCTGAAAATGGAACTGTTATACAAGAAGGCATAGATGTCCCACAAGAAGATATAGCCTTGATACTAAATGGAGATACTAGGGTTTTGACTGCTATGGGTTTTGCTTATCTACAAACACAGATAAATGTACGCCGAGCAAAAGACGACAAGCCAATTGGGCTTTGGCCGGACGGGTTCAAAATAACATACCAAGAAATAAAAGAGGCTCTTATGCCCACCTATACCGCAAGGATAAAAGAGAGTGTTAATGCTGGTTTGGAATTTGATAAAAAATGGAAAGAAGAAAATGGCAGCCTACCTCAACCAATCGGAACTATACCCGCAACAGGTCAACAAATAGAAAATCCTTTTTACAGAGAGTATGTGACGCAAAGACAAGAATATGTGAAGGAGAGGCAAGATAAAGCCCCTTCAAACGCAAAGAAAAACCTACAATACAAATACATGGACGCCCAAGCTAACTCTATTGCAATAAGAAACGATTGGCCGCTAGTACCAGCTGGTTTTAGCAGAATCATAGCTGATGGTTCTCCCCAGGAAAGACTAGAAGCTTTTTTGAGATATGAAGCTCTTTATATTATAAATGACCCCGACTTGAGGCAAAATATTAATAATACATGCGGAGGAAATGATATCTGCAATGTAGCTTCAGATTATTTATTAGAAAGATTTACAAGTTTTGCTTCAGGAGGGTCATACGAAGAATTCAAAAACTCATTTGATGGACCTGTCTTTGAAGATTACATTACTGAGAGATTATTTAAATCAGCCGATAGATACCTAGCCGAAAAATGGAATTTAGATATAAGTCTTTTTGGTAATATAAGTCTTTCTGAAAATCTCATCCACTATGCTAATACTTATTACGAAAAAGGTGAAAGTGGGGCAGAATTTAAAGATGATAAATTTAATTCATTGGGAAGAACTGTTATCTTAAATACCGTAGGAAAACAATTTGATGAAAGATTAAACCTACCAACCGGTTCTTTCCAAAAAATGTATAGGATTTACGATGCCTATCAAAAATATCAAGCCGCTAAAAGTGCTTTAGCAGTAAAACAAACTGCGGCTGCAATAAACGCTGCTAAATTCTTAACTACAGGAGGCAGATTTTCTGATTTCATAAAAGAGTCAGTAGAATTAACCCAAGCAAACACCAGTTATGTAGCCGCAAAAGCCAATCTAAAAGCCACCGCCATTACCGTTATTGTAGAGATAGGGTTACAGGTTTTTTCTGAAGAATTAATAAAACTTGATGATAGAATAAATGCTCCTCCAGGAACATCAGCATCTTTCATTAGTATGGTTACATCTATTGCGGTTTATGGTATCGTAGGAAACCCCGGTCTTTATAGCGCTTATGGAATAGGAGCTGGAATAGCAATTGCTATTTTCCTTTATACTTTCTTGTTTGGATTTTCAAAAATAGAAGTACAAATGACTTGCCCTGGATATTACCCTCCAGGAGCAAGCAAAACTGATCTTCCTTGGTGTAAAGAACAAGAAATTTATTACCACTATTGGGCTCAAATAAAAGTAAGGCAATTGATCCAGGCTATGATTGATATTGGTGATAAAAAAGCCGGTGGTAAAAACCTAATACCAACCGTAATTGGTACTTTTAGACAAGAAGATGTTGATTATTTTAAAGGAGAAAATTGTGAAGAAGGTGATAAGGTCTGTAAACAAAAACAAAGTAATAAAATATGTAATCCATTAACAGAAATATGTGGTATGAGGGGTATACACCAAAGTGATTATATGAAAAGTTTTATTCACATTAATTATTAAATCAATAAAATAAACAAAAAAGAAAGTTTTAATAACTTTCTTTTTTGTTTATTTTAAATTTTATTTTTTCAATTAATTTTTTTTCCAACAAATTATTGACTCCTTTAATAATTTCTTTTTCTTTTATTTTTAATTCTTGAATATAACAAGTATTTGTTGCTGAAAAATATATCACACCATCCTTGAAAGATATTACTTTTATTTCTTTAATAAAATCTTTATCAAAAGTCTTTTTAATAAATTTATTAACTATATAACAAATAAGAGCTGCTTTTGCAGCAGGCCCAATATTTTTTCTTTCTATTTCATCTAGATTTATTCGACTAATTTTTTGCATAATATTAAAAAATTACAAATAAATATTAAATTCTAAATTCTAAACTTTGATTATTGAGATTTTGAATTTGTTTGGGATTTGATATTTGAGATTTGTTATTTAATTTCGTAGTGGCATTATTACATATAAATAATCATCTTTACCTTCACCTTGAATTAAAGCAGAGCTTATAGAGTCTCTAAATTTTATTTCAACATTTTTTTCTGGAATATTAGGTAAAACATCTAATATATACTTAGCATTAAAGGATATTTCTAGCTCTTTTCCTTTTAATTTTACCGGTATTTTACTAACACTTTCACCAATTTGTACCCCCTGACCAGTTATTGATAATACCCCAATTCCTTCTTTGTTTTTATCTGGTTTTACACTAATTTTTATACTATTAGCTGATTCCCTAGCGAACAATGAAGCTACTTTACAAACATTAAATAATTCATTTTTATCAACCAAAACTTCTGTTTCAAATTCATTTGGTATAATTTGTTCATAATTTGGATATTGTCCATCAATTAAACGAGAAATTAAATGTATTGAACCAAAATTAAATAAAATTTGGTTTTCATCAAAACAAACTTCTACTTTTTCTCCTGCGTCTTTTAATATTTTGCCTACTTCACTAATAGTTCTAGTTGGTATTATAAAATTTTTAGAAGATTTATTTTCATTAGTAACTTTTATTTTCTTTTCTGCTAATCTATAACTATCAGTAGCAGCCATATATAAAATATTTTTATCAATTCTAAAATAAACACCTGCTAAAAGTGGTCTAGTACTATCCATAGCAGCTGAAAAAGAAACTTGGTTTATGGCATTCAAAAAATCACGAGATGATATAGAAAAAATAACTTCTTTTGTAATATCTGGTATAGATGGAAAATCTTCAGTATTAAAACCTTTTATTACAGCATTATATTTTTCTCCTTCAATAGTAATACTTGTATCTTGAGAAGTAATATTTATTTTTTCTTCTTTTATATTTGATATAAATTCTGTAATTAACTTTGATGGTACTGCTATTTCCCCATCTTTTTCTATTTTTGAACCAATCCAATAATTTATACCTAATTCTAAATCTGTAGCTGATATTTTTAATCTACCTTGATCTGTAGATAATAAAATATTATCCAATATAGGTAAAGAACTTTTTACAGATATTATTCTAGAGCTGTGTGATAATGCTTTATTTAGATTTTCTTGTACACATGTTATTTTCATATCGGTTTGTTTAATTTTTATATATTATAAATAAATTAATAAAATAATAGTAGTATTAATAATAGTTGTTGTTTTTGTGTATAAGATTTAAAAAAATGTATTTTTAGTTATAATATTGTATTTATTTCTGTTGAAAAGTCGTGGAAAAAATAGGTTTTTTATTGTGAATAATTAAATCACTTTGTGTATAATTTTATTTTTATTTTTAATAAATTTATTTTTGTTGTGGATTTTTGGTATTTTATAAACATTTTTTCCACAGATATTTTTTAATTATCCCCAAATACTGTTGATAAGTTATTTATAGATTTTTTCTTTTAAATTACTTATTTCATTTTTTAAAATAGAATTATTTTTCATCTCATCTTCTATTTTATTACAAGCATGCATAATTGTAGTATGATCTTTACCACCAAGTTCTTTGCCTATTTTTGGGAAAGATAAACTCAACTCTTCTCTCAAAAGATAAGCTGTTATCTGTCTTGGGTAAACTAATTCTTTATTTCTTTTCTGGCCCAATAATTGATCTAATGAAATATCGTAAAAATCAGCTACTATTTTCATTAAATCTTTAGAATTAATACTTCTTTGTTTATTAGAATAAGATGGTTCACCTAAAACTCTTTTAACATCATTTATTGTGGGTTCAATATTATTTAATTCTGCGTAAGCAATAATTCTATTTAAAGCGCCCTCTAATTCGCGAATATTATTTTGAATGTTTTTTGCTACAAAATGAGTTATTTCATTGTCTATGTTAATGTTTTTTTCTATAGCTTTTTTTTCTAAAATAGCTATTCTGGTTTCAATATCAGGAGGGTTAACATCTGCTAACATACCCCATTCAAACCTAGAAACCAACCTATCCTCAAGAGCAGAGATAGCTTTTGGTGGTCTATCAGAGGTTAAAACTATTTGTTTTGATTTACTATGTAATTCATTAAAGGTATGAAAAAAAACCTCTTGAGTACCGTTTTTTCCAGCTAAAAATTGTATATCATCTATCATTAAAACATCAACATTTCTGTAATTATTATTAAATTGTTCACCCTTGCCTTTTCTAACTAGTGATATAAATTCATTGGTAAACTTTTCACAAGTAGTGTATATAATATTTTTCTTTTTATCTTTTTTTCTTATTTCATTACCGATTGCTTGCATTAAATGTGTTTTACCAAGACCAACGCCACCATAAATAAAAAGAGGGTTATAGGTTATTCCTGGGTTTTTGGAGACTGCCATAGCGGCTGCATGTGCTAATCTATTTGATTCACCAACAACAAAAGAGTCAAAACAATACTTTTCATTTAAAAAAACAGTATTTTTGTCATCATCTTTTTCATTGTTTATTTTTTCTCGGATGTTTTCAATATTTGAATTTATACTACCTTTTGATTTTTTTTCAGCCAAAGAATCTTCTTTTTTTGTTCCTATAATATATTCTACTTTTTCTATTTCTTTAATCTGTTTTTTTATAGTTTCTATTATTTGGTTGTGATATTTTTTTTCTAACCATTCCTTTGTAAAAGCATTTGGAGTACCAATTGTTATAGTGTTTTTTTCTATATTTATAATAGAGGTGTCTTTGAACCAGGTTGTAAAATTGGCCTTTGAGAGTAAAACCTCAAGTTCTCCAAGACAGGTTGTCCAAATTTGATTAGTATCCATTTTCTTTTGTTTTATATTTTTTATATATTTAATCTTATATTAACAAAGTTATTCACAGGTTGCAATATGCAATTCACAGCTTCTTACAATAATTCACAGGTTGTTGACAAGGTTAATTTAAATAATAAAAGAGTAAATAACCCAATAATTTTTTATTTGTAAATTTTTATTATTTATAGTATACTTATTTTTGAGCTTTACAGCTCTTATTAATATTTAGTAAGGAAAACAAAATGAATAAAGGAACAAGTACACCTAAAAAAAGAAAAGGATTAAAAGTTCATGGTTTTAGAAAAAGAATGAAAACTAAAGATGGCAGAAAGATAATTTCTAAAAGAAGAGCAAAAGGTAGAAAAAAACTTACAGTTAGTGATAAAAAAAATTAAAATGAATTTTTTAAAAACAATAAGATTAAAAAAAGAATTTGACTTGTTGTATCAAAGAGGTAAATCTGTTAATGGTAAGTTTTTTTATCTAAAATACCTACCTTCTCGTTTTGTTGATAAGAATTTTTTAAAATTTGGTATTATTATTAGTACTAAAATATCAAAAAAAGCAGTTGAGAGAAACAAAAAAAGAAGACAGCTACAGGAAATTATTAGGTTGAACGCTGATAAATTAAAAGGTGGTTTTTCAATATTAATAATAGCAAAAGATTCTGTTTTATTAGCGGATTATAATGATATAGAAAGGGATTTTTTGGAATTAATAAAAAAATCTAAAATTAATGTCTAAGTGTTTTGTGAAATTTTTTTTTAATTTACCCAGTGTTCTTGCGATAAAATTAATTTCTTTTTATCAAAGAACAATATCCCCCGATCATGGTTTTTTGAGATCAAAATACCCACAGGGTTATTGCAAATACAAGCCGACATGTTCTGATTATTCAAAACAGGCTTTTGGTAAATATGGTTTTTTTAGAGGTTTTTTGCTTTCTTTTTGGAGGATTTTAAGGTGCAATCCTTGGAGCAAAGGAGGAGAGGACGGGTTAAGGTAGCGGTTTAAGTTTTTGATAATCATAGTGTGAGATAATTATTACTTGTTTGTATTAAAATGATTTTTAATGTCTAAATTATAAATTACAATATCTAACAAAAATCTTAATACCTAATAATTAAAAGATTAGAAAATTTGACATTTTATTAGAAATTGTAATTTAGATATTAGGCATTTGAGACAAAACTTTTTGCATCACTATTAATTTATTATCTTTATGGGATTTATTTGGAATGAGCTTTTGATAAAGCCAATGTTAAATCTAATGCTTTTTCTTTATAATGTGTTGCCGACACACGATCTTGGTTTGGTTATAATTGTAATTACTATAATAATCCGTTTATTAGTTTTACCTCTAAGTATTAGAGCTTCTCGTTCTCAGAGAAAATTAAAAAATCTTACACCCCAATTAAATGAATTAAAAGAAAAATATAAAGGTGATCAGCAAGCCTTGGCTAGAGCTCAAATGGAATTCTATAAACAAAACGGAGTTAGCCCCATGGGTAGCTGTCTTCCTGTTTTGATACAATTGCCAATACTTATTGCTCTTTATAGGGTTTTGACTGATATGATTACCAAGATAGACCCAGCTTTTGTTTACCCTTTTATTTATTTGCCAGAGACTATAAACCATACATTTTTGGGATTTTTGGATCTATCTAGGCCTGAAAAATATGTTATGCCGATTTTAGCCGGAGGACTTCAATATGTATTAGGGGTTATGACTACTCCTATTGATAAGTCAAAAAACGCTGTTTCTAGCCCAGAATCAGCTATTACAAAACAGATGCTTTTTATGATGCCGCTAATGACTGTTTTTTTAGCAATAAGTGTTCCTTCTGGGCTTACTTTGTATTGGATCGTTACAACCGTCTTTTCTATTGGTCAACAGGTTTGGGTAAATAAAGAAAAAAGAAAGGAAGTCACAGTTAGAATAAAAAAAGCTGGTGAGACAGGTGAGGTTTTTATTGCAGAAAAAGTCGAAGAATTATCTCCAAATGAAAAAAAAGATGAAGAAAACAAAGAAAACAAAACAAGCGGTCAGTTTTAAATGCGAACACTGTGGGCCTATTTATACTTCTCATTTTGGAAAATGGTCGGAAGACCTTTTTTTTGTTTTATTCCCATTTAAAATAAGCCAAAAAAGATTGAGTAAATTTGCTCTATTAATTGATAGTTTTTTATTAAAAATAGGTTTATTAGAGTTAACTAACGATATAGAAAATAAAAAAATTTATTTTAGAACAAAAGTTTTTATCAAAGAAGCCTTAAAAGATGGAATAAAAATTAAAGCCTTGAAATCAAAACATGGTTTTATTAATAGGTTCCAAATGGAGCATGGTGGTAAAAGATTTTATTTTGAGGGTTTTCCTAGAGCTGAATTTTTAAATGGTTCTATGACAGATAAAATAGATGATAAAGTCTTTGTGAAAAAGGTTTTACAAAAAAACAATATACCAAGTGTAAAGGGTAGATATTTTTGGTTTTTTCAGAAATCAAAAGCTATCCGCTATGCTGAAAAAAATCTTTCGTATCCCTTGATAGTTAAGCCTCGCTCGGGGTCTATGAGCCAACATGTAACACAAAACATTAATTCTCGCCAGAAATTAATTGAGGGAATCAAGGTAGCAAACAAATATAGTCCTTTTTTTGTAATAGAGGAGTTTTTACCAGAGATGAATGTTTATCGAGCTACAGTTATTGATAACAAAGAAGTAGCCGTTGTCAAAAGAATACCAGCTCATATTGTTGGAGATGGTAAAAAAACAATCCAAGAACTAATAGAATTGAAAAACCAAGAACCAGAAAGAGGAGAGGCTTGTAGTGAGGATTGTACCACTTTTAAATTGATTTTTAATGAAACCAGTGAAAAGATTCTTCAAAAAAGAGGTTTGAGTTTAAAAAGTGTTTTACCCAAAGGAGAAAAGCTCTATATACAAGAAAAAGTCATTTTGGATATAGGTGCTGATATAGAAGAAGTTACTGAAACCACCCACTCGGATAATAAAGAACTTTTTTTGGAAGTATCTCGTGTTTTTGGCATAAAAGTAGTAGGTATAGATTTCTTGGCAAAAGACATATCTATGTCTTGGAAGAATCAAACCTGCGCCATTATAGAGCTAAACAGCCTACCTTATATTGATACCCATCATCATCCCACTTATGGTGATCCAGTTAATATTGGTAAGTATATAGTTGAAATGGTAAAAAGATATTATAAGTAAAAAGTATTGATTAAAGTACTTCTATATGTTAAAATTCTAGGGTAATAAAAATTAAAAAATAATAAGTTAAAAGAAAAAATTTATACATCAACTTTATATAGTAGAATTTTTTCTTAGAGGAGGAGTTTACGAAATGCTTGAAGAGAAAATTTCTAATGAAATTTTTGCGAAGAGCATGAAGTCAACTACGAAGTAGTGGCAAATCTAAAAGCATCAATTAAAGACATTAAAAAATCTCGTAAAAGACGAGAACAAAATTTGGTTTTTAAAAACTCTATGAAAAAAACCATTAAATCTTTCAAAGAATCAGTTTTGAAACAAGAAGAGGAATCAAAACTAAAAGAAATGTTGAAAGAAGCTTATAAAATAATTGACAAAAACACAAAGAAGAAAGTTATTCATAAAAACAACGCAGCTAGAAAAAAATCATCTCTGGCTAAAATGATCTTAACCAAATAAAAAAATCTCCGCTTTGCGGAGATTTTTTTATTTGGTTAAGATGAAACTAGAACTGTATTGTGCTTGTTCTATCTATACCAAAAAGAGTTCCCAACAAAAAGTTTTTGATAGCAAAAGCAAGAGCGATAATAACTACTCCAATAATAGAATAAGTAATCATTTTGGTAGCGTTTTGAACTTTCTCCGGGTTTCCGGAAGAAGTTAGATAAGTAAAACCACCACCAATAATATAAAACAAAGCAATAAGGCCAGCTATACCAAGAACATAAGTTAAAGCGTTGTTTATTGTATCACCTATATCATTTTTGAAACCACCTTGTGTGCCTGTTATGGAAGTAGCAGCCAAGGCTATTTTGGATGTTAGTAACACTACAAAGGAAGCAATAATGCTTGATAAAAATTTTATTTTATTTAACATTTTTTACCTTTCATGATAGTCCAATTGGACTATAGATTAATGATATTTATTTTTAATTTTTTATTATAAATAGCTTCGACCAAGCTGAATTATTTTATATTTTATATTTATTGTCTTTGGATATCAATATGTTTTTTTAGGGTGTATTTTCTATATTTAATTGTGCGTTTTGAAAATTTTCGGTAAACCTGTCATACTCTATTAGTTTTATAAAAAATACAAAAAAAGATGCAGCTGTGATTAGTAGGGCAAATCCAATTATAGCTGAATTAAGAGTTTTTGTAGCCTCTGCTTGTTTGGTTGGGTTGCCTGCTGCCAACATGTATTTTATTCCACCAGTTATTATATAAAAAATAGCCACAAACGCACCGACGGATATAAGAGCACTAGTTACTGATTGGATTGCCTCTTCGGTTTTATTAAAAAGATCAACTGGATCCGTTATAGCCCCTAGAGCTTTTTTAGGCATTAGTGAAAAAACTGCAATAAAAACCATGATTAATAGTATTTTTTTCATTATTGAATATTTAATATTCCGGGGTTTATTACTTCAAAAAAGGTAAAAGCCAGAGCTACTGCAACTATAGCGATAATAGCGTTGGTTATATATTCTTTTGATTTTTCTATTTTTTTTGGGTTGCCACTGCTGGTCATATATGAATAAATCGCCAAGACTATCATAAGGAAAGAAAGAAGAAGGGTTATTCTTGATAGGTAAAGATAAAAAAATCTTAAAAACTCAGAAAGTGTTATGCTTTTTGCGCTAGCTTGGTCAGTGCCAACAGCGGCTTTTATTTTATCTGGTAAAAAAACACAGAAAAAAAAACAAGAAAACAAGATATAAAAACTGGTTTTTTTTATTATTTTATTCATTTTTGGTTAATAAAACTTTGATAACAATTCGTTTGCTTTTCTTGTGGCTGTGTCTATTGAGTTTTGTGGTGATTGTTTGTATTTAACTACATCATTAATCATCTCGTCAAAAATTTGGTCTATTTTTTCAGCGTCGGGTTTAAATATTGTTTTAGCATAACTTTTTTGGTTTTCAAAGACCTGGATGTTGATCGTTGTTCCTTTTATATCCTTTCTTGGGGAAACTCTTCCTGTTGAAGAAAGGTAGTTCTGTATATTTTCTTTTTTGGAAAGAGATAAAAGGAAAGCCCATGCTTCATTTGAATACTTTGTATTTCTATTTACCGACCATCCCCAGTAATTTGTTATGGAAATGTTTTCTGGAGCACCCTTGATTTGAGGTAATTCAGAAACACCATATTTCAGAGAAGGATTTATTTTTTCTATTAAAGGTAAAAAATAATTATAACCCAAAATCATACCAACTTTCCCATTGGCAAAAGCTTCTATAGTCCCCATTTGTTTTTCATTCCAGGAATATGAACCTGTGTTTGGGTTTGCAAAAGATGTATAGAAACTCAGCGCGTTTGTTCCGGGGTATTCTGGTAATCCTTCTGAGTTTTTTCTAAATTGGTTAAAATTGTAAGATCTTTTATCGTTTGAAATTATAGGGGTACCGGTTTGCATCATCATAGCAAGTAAAATATCACTTGAACGACTAACATTATCTGCTGTGCCGATACCGATTCCGGCTATTTCTATTTCGTTTGGATTTCCTATTTGTTTTTTGGTAATTATTTTTGAGGTGCTCAACACATCTTCCCAGTACTTTGGTACTTCATAGATGTTTGATTTACCTAATATATCTCTATTGTAAATAAGAGCCATATTGTCAGTGTATAGTGGTATACCATAAATTTTGCCATCTATCACAAAATCCTCATAAACAGAGGGTATAAAGGTTTGGTTGTATTCTTCTATAGATAACATAGAATTAGCTGCTGGCGACATCTTTGAACGGTGTTTTGGTATCCAGTAATTATTAACTGCGAATATATCTGGTCCTTCTCCTGCTGCTATTTCATCTATGAGGTTTCTTTCATAATCAGAGTAATCTTTTTTGGAGAAAACAATTTTTATATTTGGGTAATCTCTGTTAAAACTATCGATAAGTGGTTGTAGGGTAACACTATCATCAAAAACCCCCCAAATATTTATAGTTATTTCGTCTTTGGTGTTTATGTTTCCTGGGTCGATTCCTATTTCACAAGTTGGGTCTACATTTGGGTCACATTTTGGTTTCACTTTAACTGTGTTTTGTTCTCTATTTAAAACAGAAATAATTCCAAATACTATTAATAGAAAAAAAACAATCAGACCACCAATAATAAAAATCCTTTTTTTGTCTGCAAAAAAATCTGCTATCATTTTTTATTTTTATTTAATTAAAATAAATAAATTAAATATTAAAGATTATTCTGATTTAATCTTTAATATTTTACTCTTGCTTTTATTTGCTTTTGGAATCTTGATAGTAAGTACTCCTTTTTTATTTATAGAAGCCTCTGCTTTTTCAGCTATTACTGGCACAGGTAGTGATTGAGATCTAGAAAAAGATCCCCAATAACATTCACTTAAAAAGTAATCTTTAGTTTCTTCTTTGTGTTCTTCTTTTCTGTGGCCTTTTATATGTACCATATCTTCAGTAACAGATATTTCTAATTCTCCAGGATCAACTCCTGCTACAGGTGCTTTGACAACTACATCATCATCTGTTTGATACATATCTATAGATAGTTGTCCTTCTGTTTCTTCTTCGTCATTGGCTATTAATTTAGTATTGGAACCAAAACTTCCAAAATCGTCATCTGAGAAAAATTTTTCAATTTCGCTTCTCATTATTTTACCCTCCTTTATTTCGCTATTTATTCGAATTTTTAATTTATAAAAATAACGAATTATGCGAATATTTTTTTATTTTGTTTTTATTTATAAAAATATTAATTTTATTATAATGTTACCTACAAAAAAATCAACAGTCTTTTTTTAAAAAAATAATAAAATATTAATCATTTTATTTGACTTTAAATATCAAAGAATATATAATTAAAATATGAAAAAAATAAAAAAATTTATATCTATTTTAAGCCTTTTTTCAATAGTTTTTGGTTTTTTTGGGTATGTACCAAAGTCTCTTGCGAATTCAAGTCAAATAAATATTCCACACAAGGATTATGAACATTCTTTTGTTGTTGATAAGTCCGAATATATTTCTGAAATTTATAAAAACGATTTTGGTTTTACCGGCATCTCGAGTCGTTGGCCTGTGGATTTTATTGATTCCTCTGTTTTTTTAAGATCGGGGAAGTCATCAGAAAACATGGGCTCTTGGAGTATGGTAAGTGATGAAGATGATAAGAAGGATGGTGCTTTAGACTTTGTTTATGGTGATATTTTTAATAGTGACAAAGATATTTTTTTTCAATACAAAGTGGTATTCAGTCAAGAATATTTTAACAAAGAATACAAGATAAAATTTGGTGTTTTTGATACCTCTAGCCAAGTTGGTGGAGTAGTGGTTTCGGCTGATAATGCTGGATTGGGCCCAAAAATAATTAGTCGTTCCGAATGGGGGGCTAATGAAGGTTATATGAAATGGGAACCTGAGTATGATGAGGTAAAAGCATTTGTTATACATCATACCGCGGGTGAAGAAGGTGCAAAACTTGAGAATCAAGCTAGTGTTGTTAGAAATCTTTATTATGGTCACGCAGTTAGTAATGGTTGGGGTGATATTGGTTATAATTATGTTATTGATGTTAATGGAAATATTTATGAGGGCAGATCTGGTGGTGGTGGGGTTATTGGTGGACATACCTTGGGTTACAATTCTGGTACCATAGGTATATCCTTGATTGGAGATTATAATATTAGAAATATTGAGACAGTTCAAACCGAAGCCCTTGTCAATTTGATCGCCTATAAATCTTTCCAGTACAACATAGACCCTCTTGGGCAGGTTTATTTAAAAAATAAAACAATTCGCACTGTGATTGGTCATAAAGATCTAAATTCAACACAATGTCCAGGTAATACTATTTATGAAAGAGTTTCTGATATTAGTTATAAAGCAAAAGAAGTATTGGCAAATTATCCGGCAAAAACATTTGGTGCCCAATTGATTTCTTATGATAATGGTGTAAATGTCTATGGTGGGGATGTTAATAAAATAAGAGTCTCTTTAAAAAACAATGGCAACACGCCTTGGCAATCAAAAGGTTCAAGTAAATTGGATATAGTAAAAACAAACGGTGAATTACCTACGGTTCTTTCTGATTTTGGTAGAGCGGTTGAGCCTGGACAAATAGGTAATTTTGTTTTGGATATAACACCTCCCTTTATTAATAAATCCTTGAACCAATCTTTCCAGGCTAAAATTGGTGGAAATAATTTAAACGGAGGAGATTTTAATATCAATTTTAATGTTATAACTCCTGAATACAAAGCAAGAATTACAGGTAAAAGCCCCGGACTTTCTTTGCAGAGTGGAAAACAAGGAACACTTTGGGTTGAAGTAAAGAATCTAGGCACAAAAACTTGGAGTTCTTCTGATGGTATAAAGCTTTATACTTTGAATAACTATAATAGTCTTTTTTATACTAATGGTGATTGGGAAAGCCAAACTAGCCCTGGTTCTTTGGATAATCAGAATATTTCTCCTGGTAGTATAGGCAAAATAACTTTTTTAGTAACGGCACCAAATTCAAATTCACAATATACAGAAAAATTTGTTATTAGATCAAATAATAAAAACATAGAGGGTGGACCAAACTTAAATGTAGAGTGGTCCATAACAGTAAGTGGTAGCAACATACAACCAATAAGTATTGATAACAACAAAGATCAGGTAACTTATAGCAAAAATATTGGTGACTATGACTTTTCTTACATTAGCCAAAGCCCACATATTTCGTTGAATCCCGGAGAAACAAAGAGTGTTTGGATAGAGGTAAAAAACACTGGAAAAACAGATTGGTATAAAAGTGTTTTGAGGCTTGCTACTCTAAAAGATAAAGAAAGTGATTTTGCAAATGGTTCTTGGTTGTCAAAAAACAGAATAGCTTTAAATAAAGAAAAAGTTCTTGTTGGAGAAACGGCTCGTTTTGAATTTACTATTACCTCACCCCAAAATCTAGGCTTGAATAAAGAATATTTTACTTTAGTGGCGGATGGTGTTGGTTGGTTGAAAGATATTGGTATCTATTGGGATTTTACAGTTTCCCCTAGTGTTTCTTCGGTTAATACTCCCCCTAATATTTCTAGTGGAGATGTATACGATTTTGCCTATATTAATCAAAGCTCTCATTTAATCATGACAACTGGAGAGACAAAACAAGTTTGGTTGGAAGTAAAAAACACCGGTAATAAGGCTTGGAAAAAAGGTAGTAGCGACCCAATACGGTTAGCTACATCTAATCCTAGGGATAGATCGAGTTTGTTTATCCCCTCAAATAGGGTGGTTATGGATAGAGATACTGTAAATCCCGGAGAAACCGTTCGTTTTACTTTTAATATTACAGCCCCTAATAACACGGGTGTTTATAAAGAATATTTTAGTTTAGTTCGAGAGGGTATTTCTTGGTTTAAAGACATAGGGATTTATTGGCAAATTACAGTTGTAGCTAATAAAGATACGGATGTTACTGGAAGTAATAGTAATACCCAATTAATTGGTGTGCCTACTGGCGTTCAAACTGTTAAGGTTTCTTCCAGTGGTCCTTTTATAATTGTTAATAGTTCTGAAGTAAAACTAGCCGAAGGAGGAAGTGGTGGTGTTGTTATTGCTTTTTACAAAGATGGAAAACATTATTTTAATTTTAATGGCAAAACCCAAGAAGCTTCTGGTTGGGTAAGGATAGTTCCTTGGGCTCCACAAACTATACTAACTATTGATTCTTATACTGATAGACCGGCTTGGAATCCCTCAATTAATGATAATAAATTTAAGGGAGCGGTTGAGGTTCGTTATTCTACCAAAAATAAAAAACTTTGGATAATTAATGATTTAAATATCGAAGATTATTTGCAAGGAGTCTCAGAACCGTTAGATAGTGGTAATTATGAATATATCAAGGCTGCTGTTATAGCAGAGAGAAGTTATATTTATTATCATCTTCAAAGAGGTGGTAGATGGCCAGATGATTTTATAACTTTGAAAAATAGCAGAAACGGCAATGGGGATGATCAGATTTATCAAGGTTACAATTATACCTTGAGAGCCAATAATGTTCCTAGAGCAGTTACTGATACTAGAGGAGAAGTTGTTACTTATGGTGGTAAACCGGTTTTAACTCCTTATTATACCCAATCTGATGGTCGCACAAGATCAATCTCTGAGGTTTGGGGGTCAAAACAATCTGATTATCCTTGGCTTGTTTCTGTTCCTGATCCTTGGAGTGCTGGCAAGCCTTTATTGGGACATGGTGTGGGGATGTCAGGTAGTGGGGCTCGTGGTATGGCAGCAGATGGAAAAACATACAAAGAAATATTAAGGTATTTTTATACTGGAACAGATATTGGTAAAATTGAAACAAATAGAAATGTTAGAGTTGGTATTTACTATATTGAGATGTAATTCATAATTTAAAAAATAAAAATGACCCGAATTAACGGGTCTTTTTTGTTCTTTCAAAAAAGAACTATGAAGTTATCAGGAAAACGCGGTAGTTTCTGTAGGTGCGAAGATGGGTTCTTTGAGGGGCGATATGATCGCTAATCTCTCTGCCATCTCCCGAAGCTATCGCGATATGTCCATGAGGGCTTCTTTCGGTTTTTCCCCATACGACAATAACTCCTGCCGGAAGAATTTTTAAATTCTCCGGTTCTGCGACTCTTACCTCCTTGAATCTTTTTGATCTTGCTAGTTGTTCTGCTGCCATATAGGCAGATCCACCTGTTAGTAAAACCTTCATTTCTTGGTAAACCGCAGCGCTAACATATTTATAGCACTTTCCTGTTCTTTGTTTTCCGGTTTTGGTCCGGTTTTTCAGAGCTGTTATTTCAGCTCTTTTGGCCAGCCTTTTACCTATTTCGGCTTGGTGAATGGCTATGCCAATTTGTTGACCACCCTTCGGTGCTTCTTTTTCTTCTTTTGGTGGTAAAGGAGTGGGTATGACGGCAGTTGCAGTTGCAGGTATGGGTTGATCTATATTAGTGTTAACCGCATTTTCTTGCCGTTCCCCCTTTACATCTCGTTCGTTGTTTTGGCCAATCGCTTGGATTGCGCAACAACAAAAGAAGGAAAAGATGAAGAGTAGTGGGAATACTCCTTTACAAAGATTTATTTTTTGCAAAGTTTTCACCTCCCTTTTATTAGAAAAACAGGAATTTTAAACACGCTATATTTAAATTTTAGCACACTAATAAAAATCAGTCAAAGTATTAATATTTGTTATTAAATATTGAATATTTAATAGCTTTATGTGGTAAAATATTTTTATGTTGAAAAAAGTATATTCTCTATTGAAAAATGGTGTTTTTGATCTACTATTTCCTCGTTTTTGTACTGGCTGTGGTGTTGAGGGATCTTGGATTTGCTCAGAATGTTTGAAAAAAATTGATATAATAAAAAATCCTTTCTGCCCAGAGTGCAGGAGGTTGACACATATTGGGGAATTTTGTGATGCTTGCAAAAACGAATTTTTTTTGGATGGTATTCTTATCTGTGCCAATTTTGGCGACGGAGTTTTGAAAGAAGCTATACATCAGTTCAAATACGAATTTATCTCAGACACGGGTGACATCTTGGGAAAAATAATGGCAGGGAAGATAATTTCAGTATTAAGTAGCAAGTATCATGTATTATGGGGGGATGGATTAGAATTTGATTTTATAATTCCGGTGCCATTGCATGAAAAAAGGAAGAGATGGAGGGGGTTTAATCAAGCAGAGCTTCTTGCAAAAAAAATCTCAGATAGTTTGAAAATAAAAACTAAGTATAATGTATTGGTTCGCAAAATAAACACAGTTCCCCAGATGGAGCTAGATCGAGAAGAGAGATTGAAAAATTTGAGAGATGTATTTAATGTAGAGACGAACGACTATTCATCTCTACGGAACAAAAATATTTTACTTGTCGACGATGTGACAACCACTGGAGCAACACTTGAAGAGTGTGCTAAATTACTAAAAAATAATGGAGCAAAAAATGTTTGGGGTATAGTTTTAGCAAAAGGAAAGTAACCTGTTTACTAATCAACTACTATTTGCCAAAAAAGACCATAGTCTTTCATCCAAGTTATCCCATCAGCGACTGGGCGAAAATATTCATAGTAAATACCAGGAATCTTTGGTGGTGTAACAGTGAAGCTAAACCTAGCTATTTCTCCTGGATTAACAGAATCTTGATCCATAGATATTCTATTATAAGATAACCAACCACCATCAGATGACTTGTGGTGAAAAACACTCTCTCTGTCTAGTGGCTTGCTCGTACCTAATTTTACTGTGTCTTTTAACCATGTAGCTGTACCGATATTTTTATATTCTACCCACAAAGTGGCGTTTTCATCTTGTTTTATATTTAAATAAGGACTTTGATCTATGTATTGAGCATGGTATGAGAGATTTTCTATATCTATTTTCCAGTAAACACCAATATCCTTCATCCAACCTATACCATCAGCTACTAGGCAAAAGTACTCACTGTAATTACCGATTTTATTTGGTGTTAGAATAGTGAACTCGAAATTGGCCAAACCGCCTATAGGTACATAATCCTCTTTCATTGATACTCTGTTTGGGGAGAGCCATTTATCTGTTTTAAATAAACTACCTCTATCCTTGGGGTTTGATGTTCCTAATTTTACAGTGTTTTTGTTCCAAATAGTACTACCTGTATTTTTAAAGGTTAATTTTAAACTGTGTGTTTGATTTGGGGTAGTTTTTAAATATGGGCTTTGTTCTATCAATTCATACCGATAGTCCTGAATACTACTTGAAGCGGTTGGCAATAAAGCGTCTTTAGAATTTAGCGTAATAGTTTTTTTGTTGTTTGCTGTATCAGTAGATTCTATAGTTATAACATGTTCTTTGTCGTTAGATAACTTGCCAATGTTTTGAATAAATTCCGCTTTTAATGTGGGCTTGGTTAATAATTCATTCCATATTACTTCATCGTCGACTTTATATTTTAACGATCTTATATTACTAATAGGTACATCTGGCATTATATTTGTGGGGGTTTTGTTGTCTATTGATTGTATATTTAAATAATAATTTCCATCCCCCGTGTTATGTATTGTAGATATTATATCTGGTGGTAATTTATCAAAAACTAGAGCGTTATAAGTATCTAATTTTCCGTATCCATATTCTATATCATAATCTACTCCTCCCATGGCCGAAATTTTTTTAGCACTAGCTTCCATCCTCTTTTTTAATTGTTCTATATTTAGCGAAGGATCTTGAGAAACCAAAAGAGCTACTGAAGCGGTTACTTGAGGTGTAGCAAAAGAAGTTCCGGTAGAATAGCCATAAAAACTAGAAGAACTTCTTTTTTCAAAGGCGGTTGTAAATATTCTATTTCCAGGAGCAGTCAACGATGTTCCTAAGCCATAATTAGCGTAAGAGGCTCTAATTTCATTTTCATTTATAGCCGTTACTCCAATAACACTGGGGTTTCTGGCCGGATTATCAATAAAATTTCTATTCATGTTTCCAGTGGCTGCTACTATTAAGCAATTTTTATTTTTTGCATAATTAATAGCTTCAGAAAGAACATTACTTTCTTCTGCTAAACCTAAGCTAACATTAGCTATTCTTGCTCCGTTATCAGCTGCATAAATAATAGCCATAGCTAGATCAGCAACTACACCCTCTCCAGTATAAGGAACGGCTTTTACTGGCATTATTTTAACATTGGCTATACCTGTTATCCCTAGTGAGTTATTTCTTTTTGCAGCTATTATTCCGGCAATGGATGTTCCATGACCATTATCATCCATTGGGTCGTTGTCGAAATTAACAAAATCGTATCCGTGATAACCAAGTTTGTTTGTCCAAATACTATCTTTCAAGTCTTCATGAAGATAATTTACACCTGTATCGATTACAGCTACAACGATATCTTGTGAGCCAGTGTTGATATCCCATGATTTTAGAATATTTGAGCTTTGAAGATAAGTTTGGTTTGAAAAATATGTATCATTTGGTATTTCAGATATTTTAATCTTTTTGTTCTCCTCTAGATATATCAAAGAATTATCTTGGGAGATTAATGATTTTTCTTTTTCATCCAAATCAACTATAAAGGAATTCAAAGAATCGATTTTTTTGAAATCACTCAACCCTATTTTTTTTAGTTTTTCTTCTGTTTGATGTAGATTTTCAGTTTTTAGAATAAATGATTTTTTACTTTCCGGTGTTTCTTGATAATTAGCCGATACATTGGAAAATGGTAATAAAAAAGAAACAAAAAAGAAAAACAAGATTAGCAAATTGGTTGTTTTTTTCATAAATATATTTATAAATTAATTTTAATTATAATTCAAGTTCTTCATTTTCTTTTGGAGTGGTAGCCTTTATCCCGAATCTTTCAGAAATTATTTTTGCAAATTCTTCACTAGCTTCAACCTCTCCATGAACAGCAAAAACAGTTGGTTTTTGTGGGCTTTTTTCAACTATATTTTTTACCCAATCAGAAAGTTTGCCTTGGTCAGCGTGGGATGAATAAGCGGATAATTCTTTTATTTGGGCGTTTATTTCTATTTCCTTACCAGATATTTTTACTGTTTTTTCACCATCTTTTATTCTTCTACCCAAAGTACCTTTTACCTGATATCCAACAAAAAGTATCACATTATTAGGATCTGAAAGATAGTTTATTTCATGCATTAATATTCTCCCACCAGTACTCATACCAGAACCGGCAATAATTACTTTTGGTGGTTTTTCGTTGAATATCTTTCTAGAATCTTTTCCACTTGTTGTTATTTTTAGTCCTGGAAAATCAAAAACATCATCACCACTTTTTATTTTTTTGATGGCTTCCTCGTCAAAATAATGTGTGTATTTTTCATAAATTCTTGTTGCTTTTATAGCTAAAGGACTATCCAAAAAGAAATTTACCCTACCTATTCTTTTTTCCTCAACCAATTCATTTATTTCATAAAGTAATTCTTGGGTTTTTTCCATTGCAAATATTGGTATTAGAAGAACGGATTTGTTTTGTATTATTTCCTTTAAGATTTTTTCTAATTCTCCTATTCTTTCCTCGGATTTTTCATGAAGTCTATTTCCATAGGTTGTTTCCATTATTACATAATCGGCGCAACCGACTTTTTCTGTGTCTTCAAGTAGAGGTACTGGTGGGTTACCAAGATCTCCTGAAAAAATAAATGTTTTTCCCTCAACAACAATTTTTACTATAGATGAACCTAATATATGACCAGCATCTAAAAACTCTATATTAGCACTACCTGCATTAAAAATTTGGTGATAATTATACCCCTCCCAAAGATTGATTGATTTTAGAAGATCTTCCTTTTCCCAGATCAATTCCTCTCCTTTTCTTTTTGCTTGGTCTCTTATTAACTTATACGTATCTTCCAAGAATATTTTTGCAAATTCCTTAGCTGGATGAGTAGAAAAAATTTTACCTCTAAAACCTTCTTTTACTAGTTTTGGTATTCTACCTATATGATCAACATGGGAATGTGTTGCTATAACAAAATCAATTTTTTTTGGATCAAAAGGAAAGGGTTCTTGGTTTTTCCCTCTTTCATCTGAACTACCTTGGAAAAGACCGCAATCAATTAAAATATTTTCTTTTTCAGTTGATAATAGAAAGCAAGATCCTGTTACTCTTCCTGCTGCGCCATGAAATTTTAGTTTCATTATTATGGATTTATTTTTAATTAGAAATATTATAACACAAAAAAACAATAAACGATTTTTATTTTGTAAATATTTTAATATTAACTAATAATTTAAATTTTATTGATATAAAAAAATATTTATGTTAATATAGTTAGGTAGGTTAGCTTTTGCTGATCTGGTTTTAAGTTAAAAAAGAAAACCTAAATTTTTGACGAGCGCCCGTAGCTTCCCCCTTCACTTCGTTACGGAGGACAGGCAGTTGGCCAACTTCGCTACGGATGGAGATTAAATTATTTTGCACATTTTAATTATTTTGATAGCTAAAAAATTATGCGCCCGTAGCTCAGTTGGTTAGAGCACCTGCCTTTTAAGCAGGGTGTCGTGAGTTCGAGTCTCACCGGGCGTATTAGTATCGTTGGAGAGACCACCATTTGGTGGTTTTCTCTTGTTAGTAGAGCTATTTTTGGGTTCGTTTTTATCTATCTTGATATTTTCAACTTGTGGTGCGAACCGAAATACAATATTAACATCAATTTCCCCTGAATTCTCGGCAACTTCTATTCTTTCAACCAAGAGACTGACTATCTGGTTCTTTTGAATAACATTCATCTTGCTTAAATCTTTTCTAAACTTATCTGAAAATCTTTGGAGAGTATCGGAAGCAATCTCTAGTGCCGTTAGAGCTCTTATACGGCCTTCTATTGTTTTAATTTCTTTTTCATTAATGCTTATTGCATCTCTGAACTTCTTTTCTAGTTTGTCCTTGTCTTTTTCTGAATGTTTTCCTTCATAATAATCATCGTATAATTGAGTAATTTTGCTTTCATTAAGAAATATAATTTGTTTGCACTCCTCTTGTTTCTTCAATAATCTATCCAATTCCTTCTTATGATATTTGTTTCTTTCATAGATTTCATAAAATTTCTTCGGGTCGTTAATAAACCTTTCTATTTCACCCCAAACAAACCCATCAATTTCGCTTGCTGGCATTTCAAGGTTTTTATGTATCATTTCTCCATTAATATCATAAATAGCTTGTCTTCGGTAACTAAAACCACCTTTAGTGCGAGGAACTCCCACAAAGTGCCTTCCAGTCAATTTATCAACGATTTTACGGCTTAATAGGTAGAAATTATTGCCTCCACCTTTCTTACCCCTAGTTTCCTTTATTTCTTCTATTAAATGCTGGGCTTGCCTAAAAAGCGTTTTGTTTACTATTGCAGGAACTTTCACTAATACTTCTTCAATTTCGTCTGGGTCGTCGCTATCTTGGTATTGTTTCACTTTTTCTCCCATGTAGACAGTATTAGCTAACATAGTGCTAATTGAATAAGCATGCCATTTTGTATCTTTTGTTTTTGCTGGGCTGGATTTGCCTTTGGGAACTTTCTTTTCATTCATCAATCTGGCTATATCTTCATAGTTCTTGCCCTCATAAACAAACCATTCATACATCTGTAAAATCCATTTTGCTTCCTCGGGGATGATTTTTAGAGTCGTTCCTTTTCCACTGGCATTTTTTACTCTTTCATAGCCATAAGGAACTCCCGTACTAGTCCAGTTCCCAGCTTTGGCAGAAGTCCTAACGCCTTCCATAGAACGGGCTCTTATTAATTCTCTTTCAAACTGTGCTAGAGCTCCAAAGATTTGAAATATTAGAGTGCCGATAGCACCTGAAAAATCAATATTTTCTTTAATAGAACAAAAACTCACCTTGTACTTCTTCATTTTTTCAAATGTAGATAATAGGTGAGTTAAATTTCTGCTCAAACGGTCAATTTTCCAAACGAGAACAAGGTCAAATTCGCCATCTTTTACATAATTCATCATTCTCTCAAATTCTGATCTTTTTAGGTCAGCTCCACTTTGCCCCTCATCAATAAAAATCCAATCTTCTTTGGTTATCCAATTGTTATTTTCGGCTCTGTGCTTGGTTTCCTTTTCTAGTGCATCTTTTTGCATCTCCACGCTGTAGCCATGCTTAAATTGCTCATCAGTAGAACATCTGATATACCAAGCCACCCTAATGGGTTTGTCTTTATTAGAACTATCTTTTTTTATCTTATATTTTCTTTTCATATGAGTGATTTGCTATCATTATAGCCAATCACTCTGCACTTGACAAGTGGATATACGAACCTTGATATAGTAAAGTGTAAGATTTAACAGCGTTGTTTACATTTCATTAGGATAAAAGTAATTTATTAATTTTTCCATTGGTGTTAGGTTATCAATTCCTTTATGGGGTTTTACGGTGTTGTAATAGTTAACA
>Ga0073932_1000683_pt1 | contig 78933 bp, 74 predicted proteins | sample DewCreD2012metaG_FD_76967 | JGI IMG/M metagenome (GOLD analysis project Ga0073932, IMG submission 76967) | Hot spring sediment bacterial and archeal communities from British Columbia, Canada, to study Microbial Dark Matter (Phase II) - Dewar... ...
GCCGGTGGGCGACTACCTCGCCGGGCCGAGCCACGTGCTCCCCACCGCCGGGACGGCGCGCCACGCCTCGCCGCTCGGCGTGTACGACTTCGTGAAGCGGTCGAGCGTGATCCGCTACACCGCGGCGCGCCTGCGCGCCGACGCCGACGCCATCATCGCGCTCGCCACGGCGGAGCAGCTCGACGGCCACGCCGAGGCGGTCCGGGTCCGCGTGCGCTGAGCCGGGCGCGGCCTTGGTCGGCCCCGGCCGGCCGGGCATCTTTTCCCCCATGACCGCCGTCGCCACCCCCGCCGTCGCGCCCTGCCGCGTGCGCCGGCCGGCGAACCTCACCCACCGGCTGCGCTGGGTCCTCGCGCTCACCCTCGCCTTCATGGTCGTGGAGGCGGTGGGCGGGTGGCTGAGCGGGTCGCTGGCGCTCGTCGCCGACGCCGGCCACATGCTCGCCGACGTGGCCGCGCTCGCCCTCGCCCTCTTCTCGGCGTGGCTCGCCGACCGGCCGGCCAGCGCGACGAAGACCTTCGGCTACCTGCGCAGCGAGGTGCTCGCCGCGCTCGTCAACGGCGCGGCGCTCCTCGCGCTCGCGGCGTGGGTCGCCTACGAGGCCGTCGCCCGCGTCCGCGCCCCGCACGCCATCGACGGGCCGCTCTTCCTCGGCGTCGCCGTCGCGGGGCTCGCGGTGAACGGGGTCGCGGCGGTCCTGCTCCACGGCCAGCACCGGCACGACCTCAACACGCGCGCCGCCTACTGGCACGTGCTGGGCGACCTCCTGGGCTCGGTGGGCGCGGTCGCGGCGGCGGTGGTCGTCTGGCTCACCGGGTGGACGCGGGCCGACGCGCTCATCTCCCTCGTGCTCGCGGCGCTGATCCTGGTCGGCGCGTGGCGGCTCGTGCGGGAGAGCGTGGACGTGCTCCTCGAGGCAGTCCCCGCGCACCTATCGCTGCCGGAGGTGCAGGCGCGGATCCTGGCGATCCCCGGGGTGGCGGCGGTGCACGACCTGCACGTGTGGACGGTCACGAGCGGGATCGTCGCGATGAGCGGCCACGTGCACGTCCCCGACCTCGCCCGCCACCCGGCCGTGCTCGCGGCCGTGCGCGAGGCGATGGCGGGGCTCGGCATCGGCCACGTGACGGTGCAGCTCGAGGTCGCCGACGGGTGCGAGCCCGGGCTGGTGGCGGCCTCGCCGCCGGCCCATCCGGGGTGCGCGCACGCGCACTGAGCGGGGGCACGTCACCGTCCCGCGACCTGTCTTGCGCCGCTTCTGGCCCACCTCTATATATGCCGCGCGTTGACCCCTGGCGTGCACGAGGCGCGTCCGGCGCAGTCCCGACGGAGGCGGGTGGCCGCGTCCGCACCAACGAATCGCGGAAGGACATCGCGTCGTGATCCGGAACATCGCCATCATCGCCCACGTGGACCACGGGAAGACGACCCTCGTGGACCAGATGCTCCGGCAGGCGGGCGTCTTCCGCGCCAACCAGCAGGTGGACGAGCGCGTGATGGACTCGAACCCGCTCGAGCGGGAGCGGGGCATCACCATCCTCGCCAAGAACACCGCCGTCCGCTGGCAGGACACCAAGATCAACATCGTGGACACGCCGGGCCACGCCGACTTCGGCGGCGAGGTCGAGCGGATCCTGCGCATGGTGGACGGCTTCGTGCTGCTGGTGGACGCGGCCGAGGGCCCCATGCCGCAGACGCGCTTCGTGACGCGCAAGGCGCTCGGGCTCGGCCTGAAGCCGATCGTGGCGATCAACAAGATCGACCGCGCCGACGCCGAGCCGCTCCGCGTGCACGACGAGGTGCTCTCGCTCTTCCTCGACCTCGACGCGACCGAGGAGCAGCTCGAGGCGCCGTTCCTCTACACGTCGAGCCGCGCCGGCACGGCGACCCTCGACCTCGACGTCCCGGGCACCACGCTCGAGCCGCTCTTCACCAAGATCCTCGAGACGATCCCGGCGCCGGCGGGCGACCCGGCGGGGCCGTTCCAGATGCTCGTCTCGACGCTCGACTTCTCGAGCTTCCTCGGGCGCGTGGCGATCGGCCGCATCGAGCGGGGCCGCGTGACGGTGGGCGACTCCGTCGTGCTCCTGCCGATGGGCGTGCCCGGGATGGTGGGGGAGGGGGAGCCGGTGGAGCGGGGCCGCGTCACGAAGCTCTTCACCTTCGACGGCCTCGCGCGCGTCGAGGTGAACGAGGCCGAGGCGGGCGACATCGTGGCGCTCGCGGGCTTCGACACCATCGAGATCGGCAAGACCTTCACCGCCGTCGAGCACCCGGAGCGCCTGCAGGGGATCGCGGTCGAGGAGCCGACGATCTCGGTGGACTTCATGGTGAACACCTCCCCGTTCGCGGGCCGCGAGGGGAAGTTCGTCACGAGCCGCCAGGTGAAGGACCGGCTCTACCGCGAGCTCGAGCGCAACGTGGCGCTCCGCGTGGAGCCCACCGAGAGCCCCGACACGCACAGCGTCGCGGGCCGCGGCGAGCTGCACCTGGGCATCCTGATGGAGACGATGCGGCGGGAGGGCTACGAGTTCGCCGTCTCGCGCCCGCGGGTGCTCACCAAGGTGGGCGAGAGCGGCGAGCGGCTCGAGCCGTACGAGGAACTCCTCGTCGACGTCCCCGAGGAGCACATGGGGTCGGTGATGGAGAAGCTGGGGCCGCGCCGCGCCGAGATGACCGAGATGCGCAACGCGGGGCACGGGACGGTGCGCCTCACCTTCCGCATCCCGGCGCGCGGGCTCTTCGGCTACCGGTCGGAGTTCCTGACCGACACGCGCGGCACGGGGATCATGCACCACCGGTTCCTGGAGTACGGCCCGTGGGCCGGCCCGATCGCCGGCCGGAAGCGCGGGGTGCTCGTGGCCGACCGCGAGGGCGAGGTGGTGGCGTTCGCGCTCGGCAACCTGCAGGAGCGCGCGCAGATGTTCGTGCAGCCCGGCGACGCCGTCTACGAGGGGATGATCGTGGGCGAGAACTCGCGGCCGGGCGACATGGACGTCAACGTGAGCAAGGAGAAGAAGCTCACGAACATCCGGGCCGCCGGCTCGGACGACAACATCCTGCTCGAACCGCCGCGGCAGATCACGCTCGAGTACGCCCTCGAATACATCGACGAGGACGAGCTGATCGAGATCACGCCGCAGACGATCCGGCTCCGCAAGCGGGTGCTGCCCGCGGTGGAGCGGAAGAAGGCCGCCCGGGCCGCCCGGGTGGCCGACGCGTCCTGATCCGGAACCCGTTCAACCCTTCCTGATTCCCCTGTCGGAGGAACGCATGCTGGCGTGGGAGACGTCCGTGGAGGCCCTGGTGATGCGGCGCCGCTGGGACGACGACGCAGACGAGTTCGAGGAGGACGGCTTCACCTTCGACGACGAGGACGAGGAGGACGAGGACCTCGGGGACGAAGAGGACGAGGGGCTCGAGGAGGAGGAGCTGGAGGAGGAGGAGGACTTCGGCGACTTCGAGGACTTCGAGGAGGAGTGACGCGGCGCGGCCGCGCCCGGCCCTCCGGCGGCGGGATCCCCTGCGGGTCCCGCCGCCGCCGTTTCCGGGGCCCTAGTAGCGGAGGCCGACGAGCACGGTGAAGTACTCGTTGCGCACCTTGGTGTCGGGGACGGCGCTCACGTTGCCGAAGCCGTAGTCGTAGCGCCCCTCCACCACGAGCCCCGTGCGGCCGCGGCCGAGCTCGAAGCCGAGCCCGCCGAGCACGGTGACGTCGGTGCCCGAGACCGTCTCCTCGGGGCAGTCGGCGAGCTGCTCCTCGCCGCCCGACGCCGGCAGCGTCGCCGTGCGGCAGCGCACCCGGAAGGCGATGGACGGCCCGATCAGGACGTACGGCCGCAGCCCCGAGCGCGGGTTGCCCAGGTTCAGCCGGCCGACGACGGGGACCTGCAGGTAGTCGAGGACGAACGTGGGGTCGCCACCGGGGAGCGGGGCGGCGCCGCGGCGGGCGTAGAGGATCTCCCACTGCAGCTGCCTGGCGCCGGCGCCCAGGGTGGTGCCGCCGCCCACCACGAAGCCCTGCCGCCAGTCGGGCTCGCCGGCGTCGTCGCCCCGCAGCGTGGAGCGCCCGAGGCCGCCCTTGAGGACGCCGTTGCCCTGCGCGGACGCGGGGGCGGCACCGAGGAGCGCGGCGGCGGCGAGGGCGAGCGCGGGCAGCGGACGGGGCAGGGACATCGGGGCTCCGGGGAGGGGACGGGGCGAATATAGGGACGCCGGCCGCGCCCTTGCCGCCCCCGGAGGGGGTGGCTAGGTTCTCCCCTCCCGACGTCCGGGCCTGTAGCTCAGGTGGTTAGAGCGCACGCCTGATAAGCGTGAGGTCCGTGGTTCAACTCCACGCAGGCCCATCCCCGACAGTTCAGGCAGTCCACGACCGCCCCGCCCGCGCGCTGCGCCGGCGGGGCGAGCGCCTCACGCCACCGCGGTGGCCTCCAGCTCGACCATCAGCTCCGGCTCGAACAGCCGGGCGACGCCGAGCAGCGTGCACGTCGGCTTGCAGCCGTCCGCCGCGAAGACCGGCACCAGCTCGCCGGCGGCGCTCATGAAGGCGTCCATGTCCGTGGTGTACATGTTGAGGCGGACGACGTTGGCGGGCGTCATGTCGGCCGCGGCCAGCGCGGCCTTGAGGTTCGACCACGCCAGCCTGAACTGCGCGACGAGGTCGCCGGCGTGCATCGGCGCACCGTCCGCCGCGTTCGAGGTCTGGCCCGAGACGTAGAGCACGCGCTGCCCGCCGGTCACCTCGATGCCGTGGTCGAGATTGAAGGCCAGGAGCCAGTCGGACGGGTTGATCGCGCGCGTCTGCATGGGGCGCCTCGGGTGCGGGACGGGAGGGGGAGCGGCGGGAAGTGGGTCTCATTGTCGGGGCGGCCTGCTCGCCTGCCAACCGATCGCGCCGCACGGCCGTGGCGTGCGCTGCACCAGTGATCCCGGATCGGCCGCGCGGCCGGTGCACGCCACCGGGTGCCACCCACGCCGACTCGTCGTGCACCGGTCGCGTCCCGCCGTTGGGCGTGACGCAAGTGGCTCGGGTCTCCCGGCTGTGACCGCGAGGCACGAGGAGAGGCGCAGATCCATGAAGGACGGTCCCGAGGCTCCGTATCTCGTGATTCGCGGGGACCGGCAGGCGTACCGGGTGCACGCGGCACCCGACGCCGACGTGACCGCAACGGTCCAGGCGCTGGAGGAGGGGTGCTACGCGGGCGCCCTCTGCTACGACACCGCCGGCGAGCTCTGGCCGGTGACCGATGCGGCGTTCGTGTCGCCGCCATCGCCGAGCGATCGCCTCGCCCCGTGGCGACGCCATCCGGTGCGCCTGACCTTCGGGTCCCCGCGGCGCGCGCCGGTCGATGAGGTGGTCGCGCAGCTGGCGCTCGTTCTCGTGCCGTCGAACCCGGCACGAGAGGAGCCGGACGACCGCGCGGCGGATCTGCTGGCCCGGCTGCGCACGGCCTCGTCGCCCGCCGAGCTGATCGAGGTGGCGAGGGGGCACGATGCCTCGGGCTCGGGTCGGTAGTCGAGCTGCCGGGCGGCGCCACGCTTGGGCCGGAGCAGGTCTGGTCCGGGGCTGTCACGCAGGCGACGAGACATGACGCCGCGCCCTGGCTCCATTCATCCGGGCCCAGTCCGCTAAGTTCCCTATGCTCCCCGGCGAGGACGCGGAACTGGAGAACCAGGGGATGTGCGGCATGTCGCTGGGCCAGTACCTCCTCGATCGCCTGCCACAGCGCGGGTACGACTCGTGCTTCCTCTGCTGGAAAGACTGGGGGCTGGTGGGGGAACTGCCCTGCTGCCCGTTCACGTTCGGCGTATGCATCTACGGACGCGACCCGGGGGACGGTCGGCTCGACCTCTACGTGACCGACAGCGCGACCGGGAATCGGCGGTTGAGGTGGCGCTCCTCCGGTTCGTCGAGACCGGTGCGGCCGACGCGGCCGCCCCGTCGCACGCCGACCTGCTCGAGATCTTCCACGCCGACCCGGAGGTCGAGGTGCTGGCCACCGACCTCGACTCGCCGTTCGTGGCCGATGATGGCCAGCGTCCGTGACCCCGGCAGCGACCACTTGCGCGTCGGCCTCGGTGGCCGGACGTGGCCGCACGGGTTCGCGGGCACGGCGCTGCCCCACGGGGCCGTGTTCTCCCGCTGAGTGCCACGTGGCCATCGGGCACGCGGAGGACCGACGGGGGTGACGACGGACGCGGAGACGTTGCGGGACTTCGGGACGAGGTACACGGTGGCGTGGTGCAGCCAGGACGCGGCCCGCGTCGCGGCGTTCTTCGGGGAGCGCGGGTCGCTGGCGATCAACGGCGGCGCCCCGGCCGTGGGCAGGGCGGCCATCGCGGCCTCGGCGCAGGGCTTCATGACCGCCTTCCCCGACCTGGTGGTCACCATGGACAGCGTCGGTCTGGACGGCGACCGGGCGGTGTACCACTGGACGCTGACGGGAACGAACACCGGGCCCGGCGGGACGGGCAGGCCGGTGCGCATCAGTGGCCGCGAGGAGTGGACCTTCGGGCCCGACGGGCTGATCGCGGAGTCGAAGGGGCACTTCGACGCGGCCGACTACGACCGGCGGCTCGGCCGGTGACGATCCGCTGACCTGCTGTCGGCCCCGGTTCGCGCGGGCCGGCGAATGATCATCGCCTGTTCCGTGCGCGCCGCGCCCAGCCGGCCTACTCCCCGAACCACCCGAGCACCGGCGCGACACGGGTCACCGCCGGCACCCGGTCCACCGGCTGGATGCGCAGGAAGCGGTGCCGTCGCTCGCGAGGCCGAGGCTCGTGTCCCCATTGAGCGACTCGTGGAACCGGCACTCGCGCACGATGCGGAGGACGCTCGCGGAGAATGCCGCACTCGCCGCGGCTCGGTCGATGGCGGCTCGCCGTCGAGGGCGCGCTGGCGAGCCGCCCACGGATCCCCTACCCGAGACGCCGAATCCCGGCGGCCGGGCGCTTAACGCCCGTGGACCGGCCGCGTCCCCTCCGTGTCACCTGTCACGCGCGTCCCGGATCCCGAGGTGCCCTTGCTCCCCGACCGTCTCCACACCCGCTTCGGCCTCGGCGCCCGGCCCGATGATCGCCCTGTCGTCGGGGATCCTCGCGATGCCGCACTGGCCCAGCTCGAGGGCGCGGTGCCGGACCGCCCGGTGCCGCCGGACGCGAGCGACGCCGTCATCGCCGAGGCCTACGCCGCCGTGCGCGCCGCCGCCGGGCAGGGCGCCCCGAACGCGGACGCCCGCGAGGAGGCGCGCCAGCGGACCCGCCGGGCCCTCCGGCAGGTGGCGCTCGCCGAGGCGCAGAGCGCCCTCTCGCTCCGCGTCGCCACGGCGCGACCCTTCGTCGAGCGCCTCGTCGCGTTCTGGAGCGACCACCTCTGCGTCTCCGCGGCGGCGAAGATCACGGTCGCCCCGCTCGCCGGCCGCTACGAGCGCGAGGTGATCCGCCCCCACGTCCTCGGCCGCTTCGAAGCGATGGTGCTCGCCAGCGCGCGCCACCCGGCGATGCTCCTCTATCTCGACAACGCGCAGAGCATCGGCCCCCACTCGCCCGCCGTGGCGCGGCTCGACCGGGCGCGCCGCCGCCGCCCCGACCTGGTTCCCGGGGCGCCGCGTGGCCTCAACGAGAACTACGCGCGCGAACTCCTCGAGCTCCACACGCTCGGCGTGGACGGCGGCTACACGCAGGCCGACGTGACCGAGCTGGCGCGGCTCCTCACCGGCTGGTCGGTGACGCCGCCGAGGAGCGGCGGGGTGCCGCGCTTCGAGTTCGCGGCGCCCCGGCACCAGCCGGGGCGCAAGCAGGTACTCGGCGTCCGTTACGGCGAGGGGGAGGCCGAAGGCGAGCGCGCCATCCGCGCCCTCTGCCGGCACCCGGCCACGGCGCGCCACGTGGCCACGAAGCTCGCGCGGCACTTCATCGCGGACGAGCCGCCGGCCGATGCGGTGGAGCGGCTGGCGGCGGTGTTCACGCGGACCGAGGGGGACCTGCGTGCCGTCGCGGCGGCCGTGGTGCGCGAGCCGGGGGCCTGGGACGAGGCACACCGGAAGTTCCGGATCCCGCAGGACTGGCTCGTGGCGGCATGGCGGCACTTCGGGCTGGACTCGGCGCCGGCGCAGGGGGCGCTCCTGCTGCGCCAGCTCCGGCAGCCGCTCTGGGCACCACCCTCGCCCAAGGGATTCGGTGACCTCGAGCGCGAGTGGGCCGACCCGGACGCGCTGCTCAATCGCGCCGAGCTGGCGCGGACCATGGCGCGCCGCCTTGCGCCAGGGCGGGCCGACGACGCGGCGCTCGAGATCGCGGGCCCCGCCTTCCAGTGGAGGTGACGATGCACCGGCGCTCCTTCATCCACCAGATGTGCGCGGGAGGCCTCGCCACCTTCGGGTGGCCTACCGTGCGCTTCGCGCACCTGCGCGCCCCCGGCCGGCTCGTGTTCGTGCTCCTGCGCGGCGGGGTGGACGGCCTCGCGGCGGTCGTGCCGCACGGCGATGCCGCCTACCAGCCCCTCCGCGGTCCCCTGGCGTACGACGACGACGCGCTCGTGCCGCTCGACGCGACCTTCGCGCTGGCACCGGGGCTCGCGCCGCTGCAGGCGCTGTGGGATGCGAACGAGCTCGCGGTGCTGCACGCGCTCGCGATCCCCTATCGCACGCGCAGCCACTTCGACGGCCAGGCGGTCCTCGAGACCGGGCTGGACCGCCCGGTGGGCAGCGCCGACGGGTGGCTCAACCGGCTCCTGCAGGTGATGCCCGGCGAACGGAGCGGGATCGCCGTGGCGGCGGGAATGCCCCGCTCCCTGAGCGGTCCCTTTGAGGTGCGCACCTGGAGCCCGGTGCAGCTCGGTGCCGTGAACGACGCCTGGATCGAGCGGCTGGCGGCGCTCTACCGCCAGGACCGGCACCTGGCGGGGCGTTTCGAGGCAGCGCTGGCGCAGCAGATGGAGGTCGGCGAGGAGATGGCGGCACGCGGCAGCGCGGCGCGGGGCGGCGCCACGCCGCTCTTCGAGGCGACGGCGCGCCTCATGACCGCGGCCGGCGGCCCCAACGTGGCCGCGGTGGAGTTCAGCGGGTGGGACACGCACGCCAACCAGGGGCTCGCAGGAGGCGCGCTCGACCGGCAACTGCGCCAGCTCGCCGACGGCCTCGTGGCCTTCCGCACGGCGATGGGCACGGCGTGGGGGGACACGACCGTGGTGGTGATGACCGAGTTCGGCCGCACCGCGCGCCCGAACGGCACGCGGGGCACCGACCACGGGACCGGCGGCGTGGGCTTGGTGCTCGGCGCCGGCGTGGGGCGCTCGCGCGTGATCGCGGACTGGCCCGGCCTGGGCGAGCGCGCGCTCTACGAGGGGCGCGACGTGGCGGGCACGCTCGACACCCGCGCCGTGCTGCGGGACGTGATCGTGGCGCGGTTCGACCTCACGGCCGCACAGGTGGAGCGCGTGCTGCCGGGGGCGGGGAGGGCGTCGCGGGTGCTCTGAGGCCAGCGCGGGAGGTCCGCCGCCTCGAGGGGCCGCCGTGGACGGCCGGAGCGCTCGCAGGGCCAACACCGGGCGCCGAAATACTTAGGTATTTACAGAAGTATGACCGCGTGGTACACTCGTGCCGGCGGATCGGAGAACCCCAGCAGACGGAGGGAGCCGGCCATGGCCCGAGCGGCAGCCGCGGACCGGGTGTTCCACGCCCTGTCCAACCCGGTCCGGCGACGCGTGCTGGAGCGCCTGTCGGACGGGCCGGCGACCGTCAGCGAACTCGCGGCGCCCTTCGACATGCAGCTGCCGTCCTTCGTGCAGCACCTCGCGGTGCTCGAGCGCAGCCGCCTGGTGACGTCGCGAAAGCAAGGGCGCGTGCGGACGTATGCGCTCGTGCCCGAACGGCTCGCGGTCGCGGAAGACTGGCTGTCCGCGCGTCGCCGCGCGTGGGAGGCCCGGCTGGACCGGTTCGAGCAGTACGTCACGCTCCTCCAACGGAAGGCCTCGGGACCATGAGCACGCCGACCATCTTCGATCCCGCGCTCGACTTCGCCATCGAGCGGTTCATCGACGCGCCCACGCGGCTCGTCTGGGAGGCGCTGACGAGGCCGGAGCACCTCAAGGAGTGGTACATGCCCCGGCCATTCGGACGCGTGGCGCACGCCGAGATGGACGTGCGGCCCGGCGGCATCTTCAGCGTGACGATCGCGACGGCGGACGGCCGGGAGTTCCCCAACCTGGGCTGCTTCCTGGAGGTCGTGCCGCGGGAGCGGCTGGTGTGGACCTCGATGCTCTTCCCCGGCTACCGCCCCGCCGTCTTCGACGACATCCCGATCACCGCCGTCGTCACGATGGGCGCCGTGGGCACCGGGACACGCTACGTCTTCACGGCGCTGCACCGGGATGCCCGCGATCTCGAGCAGAACCGGGCGTCGGGCTTCTACCAGGGCACCGAGATCGCCGTCGAGCAGTTCGTGGAGCACGTGATCGCGATGACGTGACGGCGGGGAGGTCATCGTCACGACGGCCGTGCTGTCGGGGTCACCGACCGGGCGATATCCTTGCGGTGTGCGTCGCGTGGGCGGCGGCCGCCGCCCGCCTCCGCGCTCGCCCATCCGACCTGTGAGCATCCCATGTCCGGCGTCAGCCGCATCCAGTTCGCGGAAGTCATCGCCGCCCCCGTCGGCCGCGTGTACGAGCTGATGATCGGGCCCGGGAGCTACCCGCAGTGGACCTCGGCGTTTGCCGAGGGGTGCTATTTCGAGGGGTCGTGGGCGACCGGCGCGCGGATCCGGTTCCTCGCGCCGCCCGGCGACGGGATGGTCGCCGAGGTCGCCGAGCACCGGCCCTGCGAGTTCATCTCGATCCGACACCTGGGCGTCATCGCCAGCGGCGTCGAGGACACCGGCAGCGACGCGGTCCGTGCCTGGGCGCCGGCGTACGAGAACTACACCTTCGCCGCCGTCCCTGGCGGCACGCGCCTCGTCGTCGACATGGACGTGGCCCCTGAGTGGGAAGCGTCCATGCGCGAGGCGTGGCCGATGGCGCTGCGCCGGCTCAAGGCGCTGTGCGAGGCGCAGGAAGCGACCGCATGACGTGCCGAGCGCCACGTTGCCCCCGGCCGTGGCGGGTCCTCGTCCTGCTGCTCGGGTTCGCGCCCGCCGCCGCCGGCGCGCAGGCGCGCGCCCGCCGCGCCGCGCCCGTGCGCATCGAGGAGGCCACGATCGCCGACCTGCACGCGGCGATGCGCGCGGGGCGGCTCACCTGCCGCGCGCTGGTGGCGCATTACCTCCGGCGCATCGAGGCGTACGACCGCCGGGGGCCGGCGCTCAACGCGATCGTCGTCACCAGCCACCGCGCACTGCGCGAGGCGGACTCGCTCGACGCGCGCTGGCGCGCGGGCGGTCCCGTCGGCCCGCTGCACTGCGTGCCGCTCATCGTGAAGGACAACTTCGAGACCGCGACGCTCCCGACCACCGCCGGCTCGCGGGCGCTCGCCGGCTACGTCGCCGGGCGCGACGCGACCCTGGTGCGCCGCGCGCGCGCGGCCGGCGCGATCGTGCTCGCCAAGTCGAACATGGCGGAGTTCGCCTTCTCGCCGTACGAGACGGTGGGCTCGATCCTGCCGGGCTACACGAAGAACCCCTACGCGCTCGACCGCAGCACCGCCGGCTCGAGCGGCGGCACCGCGGCCGCGGTCGCCGCGAACTACGGCGCCGCCGGGCTCGGCACCGACACGGGCAACTCGATCCGCGGCCCCGCGTCGCACCAGGCGCTGGTGGGGATCCGCTCCACGATGGGGCTCACGAGCCGCGCCGGCGTCGTGCCGCTGAACCTCGCCTACGACATCGCCGGCCCGATGGCGCGCACCGTGGCCGACGCCGCGGCGATCCTGCAGGTGGTCGCCGGCCACGACCCCGACGACCCGGCGACCGGGCCGGCGCGCGACCGGCCCGTGCCCGACTACTCGAGCGCGCTCGTGCGCGACGGGCTGCGCGGCGCGCGGATCGGCGTGCTGCGGCAGGCGTACGAGCGACCGACCACCGACGGCGAGGTGCGCGCCGTCTTCGAGCGCGCCGTGGCCGACCTGCGCCGCGCGGGGGCCACCGTGCTCGACTCGGTGCCGATCCCCGGGCTCGACTCGCTGCAGCGGGCCGACACCGCCGAGTGCAACCGCTTCCGGTACGACCTCGAGCGGTGGCTCGCGAGCACCGGCGGCCGCGCGCCGGTGGCCTCGCTCGACGCGATCGTCGCGTCGCGCGGCACGCACCCGTCGATCGCCGCGCGGCTCGCGTACGCGCAGCGCGCCACCGAGCCGCCGGAGACGAGCGCCGGCTGCGCCGCCGACGAGCGGATCCGCGAGGGGCTGCGCGAGGCGCTCGCCGCCGCGATGGACCGGCTCGGCCTCGACGCGGTGATCTACCCCACGTGGAGCAACCCCCCGCGCCTCATCGGCGACCTCACCACCCCGCACGGCGACAACAGCCAGTACTTCTCGCCGATGACCGGCTGGCCCGCCATCCAGGTGCCGATGGGCTGGACGCGCGGCGGCGCGCTCCCGGCCGGCCTCACCATCCTCGGGCGGGCGTGGAGCGAGGCGACGCTGGTCCGGCTGGCGTACGCGTACGAGCAGGCGACGCACCACCGGCGGGCGCCGGCGTCGGCGCCGCCGCTGCGCTGAGCGCGCCGGGCGGCGCCGGTGGCGGCTCGGCGGCCCGGTTATGTTGCACCGGGCCGGCTCGGCGCCGGCGTCGGCGCACGGAACCGGCGAGCACACTTCGGGAGGCATCCATGCGAAGGGCGGTGTTGTGGGCGGGGGCCGGTGCCGTGGCACTGGCCGCGTGCGGCGCGCGGCCGGAGTCGTTCAACCCCGACGACCCCGCCGTCACGGCCCAGATCGACTCGATCATGCAGGGCGCCATCGCGGGCTCGCGCGCGGCCGATGCCGATCGCGTCATGGCGATCGCGGAGGGGCCGTCGGAGTTCACGTTCGTGACGGGGGACGTGCTGCTCTCGGGCGTGGGGCCGATCACGGCGAACTTCCGGAAGACCTACTCCCTCCTCACCCGGCAGGACCAGGAGGTGCTCGACAAGCGGGTGCGCCTCGTGGCGCCGGGGGTGGCCGTCTTCACGGCGGTCGGCGAGGGCACCTACACGGACAAGGCGAACTGGACCTCGCCGCCGGTCGGCATCGGCCTCACCGTCGTCTTCGCGAAGCAGGCGGACGGGCGGTGGCAGGCGGTGCACGCACACCAGTCGATCGCCCCGTGAGCCGCGCCATCGCCTCGACCCGTCTCCGCCGCCCAGGGAGTCTTGCCATGCGCACGCAGTTGCTCGCCGTCGCGATGACGGTGCTCGCCGGCGGGTCGCTCGCCGGCCAGCAGCAGGTGTCCACCGCCCCGCCCCCGCCGCCCCCGACGCCCAGGCAGCTCGGGATGATCGTCTACCCGGCCCAGAAGCAGAGCCCCGAGCAGCAGGCCGCCGACGAGGCCGCCTGCATGCAGTGGGCCCAGTCGCAGACCGGCATCAACCTCTCCGCCCCGGGCACCGACCCGAAGGCGGCGGGCGAGGCCGCCAAGGCGCAGACCGCCGAGGCGACGCAGGGAGCGGCCGTGGTCGGGGCGGCGAAGGGAGCGGCCGTGGGCGTCGCGATCGGCGCGATCGCGGGCGACGCCGGCACGGGTGCCGCCATCGGCGCGGTCGGTGGCGCGGTGGCGGGCCGGCGGGCGAAGAAGCAGGCGGAGGCCCAGGCGCAGCAGAAGGGTGCCCAGCAGGCGCAGGCCCAGAACCAGGCCATGGTGGACCAGGTGAAGAAGGCGGCGGGCGCGTGCCTCACGGGTCGCGGCTACACCGTCAGCTGAGGGCGCTGCTCGCGCTGGCGCTCGCGGGGCTCGTGCCCGCGGGCGCCAGTGCCCAGGACGCCCCGCCGGCCGACAGCGCCGCGAAGCCGCCCTCGAAGCCCGACGACGGACGCCTCAAGATCACCCCGCTCATCGCCCCCGCCTACAACCCGGAGATGGAGTTCCTGATCGCCGGGGGCGTGCTCCTGTCGTTCCGCACCGACAAGGCCGACAGCGCCCTGCCGCGCTCGACGCTCTCCACCACGATCTCGTACTCCACGATCGGCGCGATCAACGTCGCCGGGCGCTTCAGCTCCTACTGGAAGCGGGACCGCCTGCGCCTCCTGGCCGACCTGTCATACAAGGACATGGAGGACGCCTACTGGGGCGTGGGGTACGACGCGGGGCTGGAGCCCACCGACAAGGACAGCACCACGATCTACCAGCGGCGCTGGTTCGCCTTCCGCCCCACGGTGCTGAAGGCGGTGAGGCGCCACCTGTACCTCGGCGGCACGCTCGACCTGAACCGCACCGAGGCGACCGAGGTCAACCCGGTGATGGCCGCCGACTCGGCGTTCCTGGCCACGGGGCCGGCCTCGACCAACGTCGGGGTCGGCGTCATCCTGCAGTACGACTCGCGCGACGTGCCCGGCAACGCGTGGACGGGGCTCTACCTCTCCACCACGGCGACCGCGTACGCCACCTTCCTCGGCAGCGACTGGAGCTACCGGAGCGTGCTGCTCGACTACCGCCAGTACAAGCCCCTGGGGCGGCCGGGGCGCACCCTCGCGTGGCAGGTGCGCTCGCGCATCACCTTCGGCGACGTGCCGTGGGCCGAGCTCTCCCTGCTCGGCTCGGGGTACGACTTCCGCGGGTATCGCGAGGGGCGGTTCCGGGACAACCAGGCGGGGTCGGCCGTCGTCGAGTACCGGCACACCTTCCAGCGCGCCGACGGCCGGCTGAGCCGGCACGGCTACGTGCTGTTCGCCGGGGTGGGCGTGATGGCGAGCGAGCGATTCGACTTCGCCGAGCCGCTGCCGATGGCGGGGTTCGGGTACCGGTTCGAGCTGCAGCCCCGCGCGAACGTGCGGGTGGACTTCGGCTTCGGCCGCAAGACGAACGGCATCTACTTCAACTTCCAGGAAGCGTTCTGAGCCGGCGGCGCCTCAGCGCGCCGGCTCCATCTTCCAGAACGCGATCCCCCCCGCCTGCTGGCCGACGTCCACCGTGCCGACCTTCGCGCGCGCCTGGAGGTCGTACACGTCCACCTTCCCGGGCGCCGCGCCCACCCCTTCGCTGCTCACGAACGCGTAGCGCGAGTCGGGGCTGACGGCGACGCCGTGCGAGACGGTGGTGGAACTCCTGAGCCGCGCCACGCTCGTCCCGGCCGCGAGGTCGAAGATCTCGAAGCCCGCGCCCTGCTTCAGGCTGGCGAGCAGGAGCCGGCCGTCGGGCGTCACGGCGAGGTTGTAGGGACCGCGGCCCGTCGCGAACCGGCGGCTCACCGCCCACCGCGCCACGTCCACCTCGAGGATCTCGTCGGACTTGTTGCAGGCGACGTAGACCTTCGCGCCGTCGGCCGAGGGCTGGGCCCAGGTCGGCGAGCAGGACTGCGGCTCCATCTGGTGCCGCCCGCCGACGTAGCCGACGTCGGCCGGGTCCACCTCCGGCTTGGCGGGCGCCGAGCCGCCGCCCTGGTGCCCCGCGTGCGCGTCGTGCCCGCCGGCGGCCATCATCGCGTGCCGGCCGCGGTCGCCGGGATCGAGCGGACCCTCCTTCCCCTTCGCCACCGAGAAGCGGCGCGACACCGTGAAGGTGCGCGTGTCGATCTCGACGAGCTGGTCGTCCATCATGCAGCCGCTGTACTGGAACCGGCCGTCCGGCGAGATGCGGCTGCCGTGCGGCATGGTGCAGGTCACGATGCGCGCCACCTCCGTGTTCGTCGGCGTGTACACGACCGACTGCGACGACGGCACCATGTCGCCGTGGAGGTTGAAGTTCGCCGCGATGGCGTAGAGCCCGTCGGGCGAGACGTCGATCGAGGCGGGGAAGTTGCCGAGCAGCGTCGGCGCGCCGACCAGCGTGTCGGGGCCGAGGAGGTACCTCCAGTACTTGCCGTCGGGGAAGCCGTGCCCCGTCGTCAGGTGGAGGTACTTCCCGTCGCGCGAGATGGCGAGACCGTGCGGGCCCTCCATCTCGGCCGCCAGCTCGCCGACGGGGATCGTCTTCTCGACCGTGGTGCCCTCCGGGCCGAAGCGGACCCGCTGGATGAGGTCCGCCGACTCGGCGCCCACGTACACCCAGTAGCGGTGGGCGGGGGGGGCCGGAGCCGCCTGCGCGGCGAGCGACGCCACCCCGCCGCCGGCCACGGCGGCGGCGGCCAGCATCCCGATCGTCTTGCGCGTAGAGACCATGTTGGTGATCATCGTTCGGCCCCCTGTCGGGGCGTCCCTGGAGCTGCATGCGAGGAGCGCGCACCGCCGCCGGTCCCGGCGGCCGACCACTCGTCGGAGTCCTGCTGCCATGAACGTAATCCGCACCCTCGGCTTCGCCATCGGCGGCCTCTCGACCGTCGCGCTCCTCGGGGCGCCCCTCGCGGCTCAGGACGGCCCCCCCGCCGCCCGGCTGGTCGCGGAGCCCGCCAGTCTCACCATGAAGGCCGGCGAGTCGCGGCCGCTCAAGGTCACGGCGCTCGACGCGGCCGGGAAGGAGATCCCCGGCGCCATCGTGCGGGTCTTCGGCGCCCGCCGGGCGGTCGGCTACAGCGACGGGCAGGTCACCGCCTTCCAGGCCGGGAGCCACCAGCTCACCGCGGCGGCGCAGGGCGCGGGCGGCAACCCGGTGATCCTCGAGATCCCCGTCACGGTCACCTGGCCGGCGCTGGGCCGGCTGGAGATCGCCAACGCGCCGGCGCGACTCTACACCGGGGCCACCACCACGCTCGACGTGCGCGGCTTCCACGCCGACGGCAGCGAGCGCAAGGGCGTCACCGCCTCCTGGCGCAGCTCGGCGCCTGCAGTGGCCACGGTGGACCGCTTCGGCAACGTGCGCCCGCATCGGCCCGGGACGGTCACGATCACGGCCGAGGCCGAGGGCGTGCGCGCGACGAAGGCACTCACGGTGGTGGCGAACCCGGTGACGGCAATCGAGATCGGCATCGCCGACCAGCCGCTGCGCACCGGCGACGTGGTGGCGCTCAAGGCGACCGCGCGCGGCACCGGCGGGCGCGCGTTGACCGACGTCCCGATCTCGTGGAGCTACACCTACGTGCCGGACGACTCCCTGGTCGCGCCGGGCGTCCCCGGCGGGGCGGGGATCATCCAGTACGGGCTCTTCACCGGCAACTATCCGGGGAAGTACACCCTGGTGGCGCGCTCCGGCTCGGCGTTCGCGGAGACGACGCTCGAGGTGAAGCCCCGCGACGTGCGCCGCCGCATCAGCATCACCGGCCGCGGCAGCATCACCAGCACGCACACCTCCGACCTGTGGCCGTGGACCGGCAAGGACGGTCGCGACTACTGCCTCGTCGGCACCTGGGGCGGCGACGGCTGGGCGCTCGTCTTCGACATCACCGACCTGAACAACCCGGTGCGGACCGACTCGATCCGCGTGGACGCGCGCACCATCAACGACGTGACCGTCTCGCCCGACGGTCGGTACGGCGCGCTCTCGCGCGAGGGCGCGTCCAACCGGGTGAACGGCGTGGTGATCCTCGACCTCGCCGACCCGGCGCACCCGAAGGTGGCCGCGACGTTCGACCAGGAGCTCACCGGCGGCGTGCACAACATGTTCGCCACCAACGACTACCTGTTCGCGGTCTCGGGTGGCGCGAAGTACGTGATCATCGACGTGCGCGACATCTACAAGCCGAGGTACGTCAGCGAGTACCGCCACCCGAACGCGCGCCTCCACGACCTCTGGGTGCACGACGGCATCGCCTACTCCGCGCAGGGCGGCGCGGGCACCGTCGTCGTGGACGTCGGCAACGGGAAGTACGGCGGGACGATCGAGAAGCCGAAGCTCGTCACCGTGTACGAGGTGAACTCCGGCCACGAGATCTTCCCCTACTTCCAGAAGAAGACCGGCAAGGTCTACCTCTTCATCGGCGACGAGGAGATGAACCGCGCCGGCCGGGTGTGGGAGGGGACGAACTACCGCAACGAGATGTTCACGCCGGGCGGCGTGCCCCAGACCTCCGGCGGCTACGTGCACATCGTGGACTTCACCGACCCGATGAACCCGAAGGGGGTGGGGCGCTACCACCTCGAGGACTTCGGCGCGCACGATATCATCGTCGAGGACGACGTGCTCTACCAGGCCTACTACGAGGGCGGCGTCCGGGTGGTGGACGTGTCGGGCGAGCTGCTCGGCAACCTGGCGGACCAGGGGCGCGAGATCGCCGTCTTCAAGCCCTACGACCCGAAGGGCTACACGCCCAACGCGTCCTTCGTGATGAACGCGATGCCGTGGAAGGGGCACGTGCTCTTCACCGACTTCAATTCCGGGCTCTGGGTGGCGAAGCTCGAGCCGAAGCAGACCCTCACGCCCTGAGCGCGCGAGGCCGCGAACGACGACGCCCCGCCGGGACCGGTCCCGGCGGGGCGTCGTGCGTCACGGGGCGGGGGCTACCGGGCGCCGCCCGGCGGGAACTTCGCGAACATCCGCGTGAGGGCATCCATCGCCTTCGCCCGGTTCGCCTCGGGGTTGCTCGAGAGCTCGGCGTCGGCCGTGCCGCGCCAGATCGCGGACTTGGTCTTCACGTCGAACATGTCCACCACGAGCGAGCCCGTCTTGTAGGTGTACACCTGCGTGGTGGCGTACGCGGTGCCCGTGTACCCCCAGCCGCCCCACCCCCAGCCGCCCCAGTAGCTCGGGCCCGAGTAGAAGGTGGTGGCCGAGCTGTTGTTCTGGGTCGCGCCGTGGATGACCACCGCGACGTCCGCCTCGTCCACCGACCCCACCCTGCGCCACCCCTTCGCGGTGAGCGTGGAGTCGATGGCGGCCTGCATCCGCCGCTCGCCGAGGGCATTGCCCCACTTGGTGGCGACCTCGGAGTAGAAGGTCCGGTACCCGGCGAAGGAGGCCTTCGGGTCGTAGTCCGTCTTCACCTCCACGCCGGGGCCGCACGCCGCCACGGCCACCGCCAGCCCGACCACCGCACCACGCCATCCGCGCATCGCCCGCCTCCAGAGAGTAGGAACCCGGTACCGTGCCGCCGACGGGAATCTAGCGGCGCGCCGTGTCCGCCGCCGGGAGGGTGTCCGCCGGCAGGCCGTTCAGCGTGTTGGTCACGCGCAGCAGGTCGCCGGTCCGGAAGAAGTCGACCGCCACGAGGTTCGGGAGATGCCGGCGCTCGCGCATGCACCGCCGGGCCCTGCCCAGCAGCACGCCGTAGGCGTTCACCTTCTCGGCGTTGCTCGGCCGGGGCGCCGGTGTCGTCTCGATCCAGTGGTTGAGCAGGAAGAGCCCGCCCGTCGTGCCGCCGCGGTTCGGACGGCACGAGAACTCCTCGGGCGCGTGGAAGGTGTACGGCGTCTCCTGGATCAGCCCCTCGGTGGGGTGCAGCCACGGCACGCCCGCCCGGCCGCTCTCGATGAAGACGACCACCCGCTGGCCGGCGAGCGCGAGGGAGCGCAGCGTCGGCCACGGCGGGCCCGCCGGCCCCTTGTACACCAGCTCCTCGAGCCCGCTCTCCGCGAAGGCCCGGGCCAGTTCCTGCGGCGTGACATAGTCCTCGACCACGATCAGGAGCACGTCGCCCGGGTGGTCGAGCAGCTCGTCGCGGATGGCGCGCAGCGTGGGCACGACCGGGTAGGCGCCGAGCTCGCAGTAGCCGTGACAGAAGTAGAGCCCGGCCTCGCCGCTGTCGCCGCCGGCGAGCCGGTCGCGGATGCGGAGCGCCGCGGCCACGCCCTCCTCGCCGATCGCCTGCGCGATCTTCTCGGCGGACGACGCCTCGAGGTCCACGGCGGTCTTGACCACGTCGCCGACCGGGCGGCCGTAGTGGACGTCGAAGAGCAGCCCGCGCACCCCCTCGCGCACCATGACCGGTATCGCGGCTTCGTGGTGCGGGAAGAGCCACCGCGAGGCCGCGGTGTTCGACATGGCGTTGTGGGCGGCCGGGAACGCCACCTGCTCGATGCGGCGGTCGCACAGCAGCGGGCTGCCGTTGCAGCTCATCACCGTGGCGGCCTGCGCCGGCTCGGGCGCGCTGGGGCGCAGCACGAGGACGAGGGTGGAGCCGAGGACCACCGCGAGCCCCGCCGCGACCGCGAGGCGCGTGCCCCACGCCTGCTCGAGCGCGGCGCCCGGGTGCGCCTCCTCGGGCACGCGCTCGAGGAGCAGCCGGAAGAGTTCCCGCAGCCCGATGTAGGCCATCAGCAGGCCGCTCGCGACCACGAGGCCCGTCAGCGCGCCCTGCGGCCACACCATCAGCAGGGTGCCGCCCGCCAGCAGGCCCGCGCCGGCCCAGGCGCGGCCGGCCGCGGTCCGCGGCGGGCGGAGCACCCGCCGCGAGAGGGTGCGCAGGTGCTGCCACGGGTCGACCGCCTCGAGCAGCGACGTGGCGGCGGCCGTGAGGATGGTGCCCACGCCGGCGAAGGTGGCGGCCCACAGCCTGGCGCCGGCGAACCACGACATCCAGGCGCCCACGAGCGCCGCGCGGCCGTCCGGTTCGCGGGTGACGGCCGCCGCGACGGCGTGGCCGAGCGGCAGGAGCGCGGCGACCACGGCTGCGGCCGCGAGACACGCGACCCCGGCGCGCAGGAGCCCCTGCCGGCGGTCCGTGGCGACGGCGATGCTCAGCACGAGCAGGAGCGGGCCAAGGAGGAGCGCGATCCGCTCGAGGATGACCACCTTCCGCAGCACCGCGACCCCCGACAGCGCGACGCGGTAGGCCGGGGTCTGCCCGACCTGCGCCAGCCGGGCGACGAGGCGCGGCGGGATCTTCTTCGCGGCCTCGGGGCTGATCGAGTTCAGGGCGCTCCGCACCAGCGCGCCCGCGTCGGGCAGCGACAGGAAGACCGCCTCGCCGCCCTGGGACAGGGCGGCCTGGTGGGCCTGCCGCGCGCCGGTCCGAACGATCGCCTCGAACGGCGCGCTGCCGACGAGGCCCTGCACGGTGGCCGAGAGCACCGGCCGGAGCGCGGTGAGGTCGCGGCGCTGGCTGATGATGCCGTCGGTGATGCGCTCGCCCACCCAGTGCGCCACGCGCGGGTCGCGCAGGCTCGACGCGGTGCGGCGGGCGAAGGCATCGGAGTCGAGGATCCCGTGCGAGCCGACGAAGAGCAGGGCGCCCGCCGCCAGCAGGACCGTGCCGGCAAGCAGGACGAGCCACGCACCGAGGGCGCGGGCGTTGTCGCGGAGTCTCACGACACGGGGCCCGAGGAGGCCGGGGAACGGGGACGGAACACCACCAGCACCACGAGGGCGAGCGCCACGAGCCCGAGGGCCAGCGGCAGCACGATCAGGAGCGCGACGCGCGCGACCAGGCGGTCGGCCAGCGTCGCGGCCTCGGCGGAGAGCCGGGCGACCAGCCGGTCGCCCACCCGCTCCACGTCCTGCATCGCGAGCGCGCGCTGGGCGTCGAGCGCCGCGAGCACGGCCTCGCGCTCGCGCGTGAGCGCCTCCAGCAGAGCCACGCGCTCGGCCGAGAGGGCCGCGAGTGTCGCGATCCGCTCCCGCGTGAGCGCGGCCAGGACCGCCTCGCGCTCGCCGGTCACGAGCGGGGGCAGCGCCTCGGCGGTCCCGGCCAGCCGGTCGGCGGCCAGCGACACGCGGCTCAGGCTCACGAGGAGCGTGTCGGCCGTGCCGGCCGGGATCGCGTCGGCGACCGCCAGCTCCGCCTGCCAGCGGACCTGCGTGGCGAGCTGCTGCTGCAGGAGGGCCAGCCGCCGGTTGATCCGCCGAGCCGACTGCTGGATGTCGCCGAGCGAGGCGAAGGCGCTCGTCTCGTCGGCGCCGAGCAGCCGGGTGCTGTACATCTCGATCGACGGGCGCCCGGTCAGTTCGGTGATCGGGTGCTCGCCCGCCCAGCGCTCGACGGTGGCCGTGACCGCGGCCACCCGCTCGGCCGGGAGGATGCTGTCGAGGATCAGGCGCATGCTCGTCCGGATGGCGCCGGTCGTCGTCGTCGCCACGGGCTGCGCGCTGCCGATGACCGCACGGCCGTTGCCGCGCGTGAAGTACTCGTCCTGCTGCACCGCGAAGGCGTACAGGTCGAGGGCGGAGACCAGCGGGTCGAAGCGGAACGCCGCGTCGTGCGCGGCCTGCGTCCCCTCGATCCGCCAGACCCGTGCCGTGTGCCGCGCCGCCGGCTCGGGCGTGGCGCGCACGATGGAGTCGGCCCCGCTGATGATGAGACTCGCGATGCGCGCCGCGGTCTCGGTCACGTTGATGTCGAGCCGGTCGGCGGGCATCGTCACGCCGGCGGCGGTCATGACGCTGGGCGACGACGGGCGCGTGTTCATGGCGCACGCCCCGAGGAACGGCGCCGCGACGAGACCGAGCCCCGCGAGGGCGGGCAGCGGGGGCATGTGCGAGCGGAGCGTCAGGCGAACTCGCCGAGCGGGACGACGGGACCGGTGAAGCCGGAATATGGCGGCGGGCCGGCGCGCGGCACCAGCCTGCCTGCCCGTCGCGGGCCGCACTACCTTTGTGATGTCCCCCGCGCGACACCTCCCTCCCCACCCTCCCGCCGGTGCGCCGCCATGCCCAAGTACGACCTCGCCAGGTTCATCGCTCCGCACCGGATCACCAGCGGCACGGGCTTCCGCCTCAAGGACCACGACCCCAACGACGCCTCCCGCGAGGACCTGAAGGACCAGGCCGACGAGCTGCTCGCGCGGGGCGTCGAGCAGCTCGCGCTGCTGCAGGACAAGCTCTACGCGCAGGACCGCTGGAGCGTGCTCCTCGTCTTCCAGGCGATGGACGCGGCGGGGAAGGACGGCGTCATCAAGCACGTGATGAGCGGCGTGAACCCGCAGGGGACGCAGGTCTACTCGTTCAAGGCGCCGTCGTCGGAGGAGCTCGACCACGACTTCCTCTGGCGCACCACGCGCGCCCTGCCCGAGCGCGGCCGGATCGGCATCTTCAATCGCTCGTACTACGAGGAAGTGCTCGTCGTGCGCGTGCACCCGGAGATCCTGGCGGCGCAGAAGCTGCCGCCACGGCTCGTGACGGCGGACATCTGGCGCGAGCGGTACGAGTCGATCGTGGACTTCGAGCGACACCTCGCGCGCAACGGGTACCTCATCCTCAAGTTCTTCCTGCACGTGTCGAAGGAGGAGCAGCGGGAGCGATTCCTCGACCGGCTCGACCTGTCCGAGAAGAACTGGAAGTTCTCCGCCAACGACGTGGCGGAGCGGCAGTACTGGGACGCCTACCAGGAGGCCTACGAGGAGGCGATCGCGGCGACCGCGGCGCCGCACGCGCCGTGGTTCATCATGCCGGCCGACCGGAAGTGGTACACGCGCCTGCTCGTCGCCGCGGCGATCATCGAGGCGATGGAGCAGCTCGACCTGCACTACCCGGTCCTGGACGAGGCGGCGAAGGCGAAGCTCGTCGAGGCGCGCCGGCTCCTCGAGGCCGAGCCGGGCTGATCAGGCCCGCAGTTCCGCCCACACGGGGAGGTGGTCGCTCGGGTTGGCGGGGTGGCGCACGCGGCCGGCCCGGGCCGGTCCCGGCCGGCCGCGGATGAACACGTGGTCGAACGACCAGACGAGGTGCGTCGCGCCCACGTGCCGGGTGGGCCAGTCGAAGCCGGCCGCGGCGAACTCGCGTGCCACGCCGCGCCGGTTGAGGTCCCCCGCCACCACCACCGGCCCCGCCTCGGCCGCCGCCTCGACCGCCACCACGCGCGCCTGCTCCGCCTGCTGCGCGAACGACAGCTCGAACATCGTCCCGAGGTGCACCGCCCAGGCCGCCACCGTCGTCCCGCCGACCGTGGCGAGGGCACGGACCGCGATGCGCCGCAGCCCGCGCCGCCGGCCCAGATGGGGCAGCGGCAGCTTGCGGTCGGCCTGCAGCGGCCACGGGCTGAGCAGCCCGGGGCCGAAGTTGCGCCCGCTGAGCGGATGCACGGCGGAGGGGTAGTAGACGTAGTGCCAGCCGAAGCGGGCCGCGAGCGTCGCCATGGCGCGCTCGTCCGCCTCCTGCACGGCGACGATGTCGGCGCTTGCGAGCTGCGGCGTGCGCGCGATCACCTCCATCGCCGCCGGGAGCCGGTCGCCGTGCATCAGGTTGTACGTGGCGACGGTGACGGCGCCCGCCGGGTGCCGGGGCGCCCCGGCACGGGGCGCCTCGCCGAGGAAGCGCGGGCCGGCGGGATCGTCGAAGTTGCGGGCCGGGGTGCCGCCGAGGAGGAACGCGATCACGAGCCGGCAAGGGTGACGCGCGCCCAGACCGCCTTGTGGTCGCTGGCACGCAGCGCGTCCTCGACCGCGCCCGCGTCCATCGGGTCGGTCCCGACGCCGCGCACGAAGACGTGGTCGAACGACCAGATGCGGTGCGTGTCGCCCACGTCGTGCGTGACCCACGCGAAGCCGCGCGCCGTGAACTCGTCGCCCACGCCCATGCGGTTGAAGTCGCCCGCGACGATCACCGGCATCCCCGCCGCCTCGGCGTCGTCGAGCAGGGCGCGCGCCTGCTGCGCCTGGCCCCACGGGAGCGCCCCGATCATGGTGCCGAGATGCGTGCTGTAGAACCGGAAGCGGCGGCCCGGCAGCTCGACCGTGGCCGCGGTGGCCGTGCGCTGCGTGCCGCGCGTCCAGTCGTGCACCGGGAGCGCCACCTTGGCGTCGTCGGTGAGCGGCCAGCGGCTCAGGATGCCGGGCCCGAAGTTGCGGCCCGACTTCGGGTGCACCGCGGCCGGGTAGTACACGTAGTGCCGCTGCAGCGCCGCGGCCAGGCGCTCCATGGCGGCCTCGTCGGCCTCCTGGATCGCGATCACGTCGGCCCGCCGCAGCATCGGGTCGCGGGCGATCACGTCGATCACCGTGTCCACCGCGCGGGCGAAGTCGATATTGTACGACGCGATGACCAGCGTGGCCGGCGGCACCGCGAGGTCGGCGCCCTCTGCGGTCGGCGGCGGGACCGGGGTGCCGCCGAAGCGGGGGCCGACCGCCGTCGTCCAGTTCAGGGCGCCCCCGCACGCCGTCACCGCGAGGGCGACGGCCGCGAGCGACAGCGGGAACCCACGCCATGGTCTCATGTTCGCAAGCTAATCGTGCCGGCACGGCGGGGACGGCGCGCGGTGGGGCGGGTGGCGGCATGACGGGGCGGAATGCCGAACCGGGTGGCCGGCCCGCCCGCTGGAGGAACGGGTGATGCTCACGGGCGCAATCGTGCTGGCCGGCTGGCTCGCCGCCGACACCGGGTGCGCGACACCGGCGATCTGCGACCTGGTGGCGCGCGCGCGCGCGGCCAACGGGCGTGCCGGGGGCCAGGCGTACGAGGCCGTCGCCGAGGCGGAGGTCACGGGGCTCGCCGTCCGCAGCGACTTCGTGATGGAGGGGGCGACCTCCATCGAGCAGTACGCGAGCCGGATCCGCTGGGACCCGGCGTCCGGCGTCGAGCAGGTCGTCGTCGGCTACCGGAGCCGCACGGCGCAGATCCCGATCCTCGCCACCGGGCAGTTCACGCGCATCGGGTGGCTCGTGCCGACGCTCGCGGGCGAGCGGCTGGTCATGCTGCGCCGGGAGGGCGCCGAGCCCGACGACGCGGCGGCGCTCGCGGGGCTCGTGGCCACGGTGCACCCGCTCGCGCGCGACGCCGCGCCGCGCTACCGCTACGTCGCGCTGGACACCCTGGCGGCGGAGGGCGACCGCCCCGCGCGGCTCCGGCTTCGCGTGGCGCCGGTGCCGCCCGCCGAGGGCGAGGCGATTCTGCTCGATGGCGACCTCGAGCTCGACGCGGCGTCGCTGGCCGTCGTGCGCGTGCGCGCCCGCGTGGTGCGCACCGGGCGGCCCGTGCGGCCGGCCCGCCTCGTGGAGCGCCTCGCGAAGATCCCGACGGTGATGCTGGTGGACCTCCGGGCGTCGCGGGTGGACGGGACGTGGATCCCGCTCGAGCAGCGGTTCGAGGTGGAGACGGTCTCCGGGCTGGTCGCGGGCGAGGGGGTGGCGCTGCGCGTGCTGACGCGGCTCGACGGGGTGCGGGTCGGCCCCGCGTCCGTCCCCACCGCGACGCCCGCGTACACGCTCACCTGGCCGCCGCGCGGGACGATCGCGCGACATCGCGACTGGCACCACGCCCTCGGCGGCGACCTCGCCGGGTCGCACGTGGCGGACCTCGCGGACCTGCGGCCGCCGGCCTGGCAGCCGACGGGCGCGCCGCGCCTGCGGCCGCAGGGCCGCTGGACCGGCGACTTCGTGCGGCTGAACCGCGTCGAGGGGCTCTTCCTGGGCCCCGCGGCCACCCTCTGGCTGCGCGACTGGCTGCCCGGCGGGCGCATCGAGGCGAGCGCCGGCTACGCCTTCACCGAGCAGGAGGTGCGGGGGGGCGCCGGCCTCGCGTGGCTGCGCGACGGCTGGCGGCTCGACGGCGGGTGGCGGCGCGCGCTCGACGTGACGAACGATTTCCGCAACCAGCTCGACGACCCGGCGTTCGCGATGCTCCTCTCGCGCGACAACTGGGATTACGTGGACCGGCGCGGCCCCGCCGCGGGGGCGCAGCGGTACCTGGGGCCGGGACGCGGCAGCTTCGTGCGCGTGGACGGCGCCTGGCTCGACGACGGGAACGTGGTGGCGAGCGTCGAGAAGACGCCGATCGTGGGCTATCTCCGCAACAACCGACCGGCCGACCCGGGGCAGTACTGGCGCGCCCGCGCCACGCTCGACCTCAATCCCGATGTCGGGGGCCGCTTCGTCGCGCGCGGGCTCGGGCTCCGCGCCGAGTACGAGGGCGCGTTCGGTGACCTCGACTGGCAGCGCGCGGAGGTGCGGGTCGTGGGGCGCACCGACGTGGGGCCCCTCATGCTGCTCGCGCGGGCGCATGCGGGCGTGCTCCTCGGGGAGGCGCCGCCCACGCAGTCGCTCTTCGAGTTCGGCGGCGCCGCGGCGCTGCCCGGGTTCGAGTACAAGGAGTTCGCCGGCGATCGCGCCGCGCTGCTCCGCGCGCGCGTGGGCTGGAGCCTGCCGTTCCTCGACCGCCCCGTCACCGTGGGGCACGTCCTCGTGCTGCCGTCGCTCGCACCCTCCGTGTCGCTCGGCTACCAGTCCGGCTGGACGGCGATCGTCGGGGCCGGGACGCAGGCCGCGATCGATCGCCTGGGCCCGCGGTTCGACACCGAGACCGGCGCGTTCGCCGTGGACTCGACGGGGGCGCTCATCCCGGCGTCGGTCGCGACCGACGGGCTGCGGCACAGCGTCGACCTGCGGATCGGCTTCTTCAACAACAACCTCGCGATCGGCGTGGCGCGCGCCCTGGAGGGCGGGCGGGGGTTCCAGGTCTTCTTCGCGACGGGGGGACAGTTCTGATGCGTGCCGTGCACTTCCGCGGGGCCACGCCGGCCGACCGTCCCGCGCTCGAGTCGCTCCTCCGGTCGGCCCGGTTGCCGCTCGAGGGGGTGGCCGAGGCGCTCCCGCACTTCGTGGTGGCGGAGTCGGAGGGCGCGCTGGTCGCGGCCGCGGCGCTCGAGCCGTACGGCCGCGCCGGGCTCCTGCGCTCCGTGGCGGTCGCCGAGGGATGGCAGCGCAACGGCCTCGGCGCGGCGATCGTGCAGCAGGCGCTGGCGCTGGCGCGGCAGCAGGGGATCGAGGACGTCTACCTGCTCACCATCACCGCGGAGGAGTGGTTCCCCCGCTTCGGCTTCACGCGGATCGAGCGCGCGCAGGCGCCGGAGCCCGTCCGCCAGTCGGTGGAGTTCGTCTCGGCGTGTCCCGCGAGCGCGGTCGTGATGCACCTCGCGCTCGCGCCGGCCGCGCCCTAGTCGTCCTGCCGGACCACCCGGCCGCCGGCGACGACCGCCGCGACCGGGTCGTCGGCGAGCGCCCACGCGAGGATGCGCTCGTCCTGGTGGCGGAGCAGCACGAGGTCGGCGCGCTGCCCGGGGGCGATGGTGCCCCGGTCGTCGAGTCCCAGGAGCGAGGCCGCGTTCACCGTCGCCGCGGCGATCGCCTCCGCCGGCGTGAGCCCGCACTTGCGCACCGCGAGCGCGATCGCGAAGGGCATCGAGGGCGACGGGGCCGAGCCCGGGTTCCAGTTCGTCGCGAGCGCGAGCGCGCCGCCGGCGTCCACGAAGCGGCGCGCGTCCGCGTAGCGGTCGTCGAGGTGGAAGCCCGCGACGGGCAGCACCACGCCGTACGTCGCCGACGCGGCGAGCCGCTCGAGCGTGGGCCGGTCGCTCGCCTCGAGGTGGTCGGCGCTGCGGGCGCCGAGCGCGATCGCGGCGTCCACCATCCCGAGCGCGGTGAACTGGTCGGCGTGCACGCGCACCGGGTGGCCCAGCGCGCGCGCCCGCCCGAGCAGCCGGGTCGTGTCCGCGAGCGTCCACGCGCCCCGCTCGCAGAAGGCGTCCACCGCGATCCCCGGGAACGCGGCGTGCACGGCGTCGAGGGTGTCGGTGACGGTCCGCTCCACGAAGGCGGGGTCGTCGGGGTCGAGGGCGTGGCCCAGCAGCGCCGTGGGGACCACGGTGCCGGGCAGCGCGTGCGCCGCCGCCGCGATGGCCCGCAGCATCCGCAGCTCCGTCGCGGCGTCGAGCCCGTAGCCGCTCTTGACCTCGGCGGTGGTGGTGCCCAAGTGCGCGAGCTGCGCGAGGCGCGCGCGCGTGAGCGCCGCGAGCTCCGCCTCGGGCGTGGCGCGCACCGCGCGCACCGTGGCCATGATGCCGCCGCCCGCCCGCTGGATCTCCAGGTAGGTCGCCCCCTGCAGCCGCAGCAGCCATTCCCCCACGCGGTCGCCGGCCCAGCAGGCGTGCGTGTGGCAGTCCACGAAGCCGGGCAGCAGCGCGCGGCCGTGGGCGTGCAGCTCCCGCTCCGCGCGCGGCGCGTGGCCGCCCGGGTAGAGCCCCTCGATCCGCGGGCCGTGCACCAGCACGTCGTGGTCGGGAAGGACGCCCAGCGTGCCGAGCGCCGCGCCGCGGCGCGGGCGCGGGCCGTCGGCGAGCGTGACCACCCGCGCATGCCGGATGACGAGCGTCACGCGCCGGGCCGCGCGGCGAGCCCCGCGAGCGCGTGCAGGAAGAGGTGCGCCGCCACGCGCGCCGTGCGGCCGCTCTCGTCCACGCCGGGGTTGAGCTCCATCAGGTCGAGCGCGCGCACCCGCGGGTCGCGGCCGGCGAGCGCGGCCCACGCCGCCGCGCGCGCCACGGGCCAGCCGGCGGGGTTCATCGCGCTCACGCCGGGCGCCACGGCGGCGTCGAGCACGTCGAGGTCGATGCTCAGCGCCTGGTGCGGCGCATCCGGCAGCGCCGGCGGCCCGGCATCGGAGTGCACGCGGCCGCCGTGCGCCTCGAACCACTCGAGGTGCGCCGCCTGCGTGGCGAAGCGGTCGAGGCCGTGCACGTGCGCGGCCGCCACGTGGCCCTCCTCGAGGAGCCGACGGAAGGCCATCCCCGAGCCGCGCTCGGGCCGCACGTCGAGATGGGCGTCGAGGTAGGTCACGACGAGGCCCGGGTGCCGCGCCGCCACCGCGCGCAGGAACGGCAGCGTGAGGTCGTGCCCGCCGCCGATCGCGACCGGCAGGAGGCCCAGCGCGAGCAGCGCCGCGGTCGCCGCTTCCACCCGCCGGTGCGTCTCGTCGAGGTCGTCCGCCACCACCACGTCGCCGGCGTCGAACACGCCGGGCCAGCGCCAGCCCGCCGGCTCGCCCGTGCCGTACCGCGCCAGCGCGTTGCGGAAGGCGCGCGGGCCGCCGCGCGCGCCGGGCCGGCCCCCGTTGAGCACCACGCCGGTGTCGTCGGGCACGCCGAGGAGCGCGACGGCGCAGCCCGCCGGATCGTCCGCGCGGATCGCCGCCGCGAGCGACCCCGGGCGCACGCCGCTCCACTCGGCGCGCCGGCAGTGCGGGATCATGCCATCGGGAGGCGGAGCCCCGTGCGGCGCGCGCAGTCGAGCGCCTCGGCATAGCCTGCGTCCGCATGCCGCAGGACCCCCATCGCGGGGTCGTTCGTCAGCACGCGCTCCACGCGCCGCGCGGCCTCCGGGGTGCCGTCGGCCACCACCACCTGCCCCGCGTGCTGGCTGTAGCCGATGCCGACGCCGCCGCCATGGTGGAAGCTCACCCAGCTCGCGCCGCTCGCCACGTTCACCATCGCGTTGAGCAGCGCCCAGTCGCTGATCGCGTCGCTGCCGTCCCGCATCCCCTCGGTCTCGCGGTTGGGCGACGCCACCGACCCCGCGTCGAGGTGGTCGCGCCCGATCACGATCGGCGCCGAGACCCGTCCCTCGGCGACCAGCCGGTTGAAGAGCAGCCCCGCCCGGTGGCGCTCGCCGTAGCCGAGCCAGCAGATGCGGGCGGGAAGCCCCTGGAACGCCACGCGCTCGCGCGCGAGCGTGAGCCAGCGCTGCAGCCCGCGGTCGTGCGGGAAGAGCTCGAGCAGCGCCGCGTCGGTCGCGTGGATGTCGGCGGGGTCGCCCGAGAGCGCCGCCCAGCGGAACGGCCCGCGGCCCAGGCAGAACTGCGGCCGGATGTACGCGGGCACGAAGCCGGGGAAGGCGAACGCGTCCTCGACCCCCTGGTCGAAGGCGCGCTGGCGGAGGTTGTTGCCGTAGTCGAAGGTGACGGCGCCGCGCCGCTGGAGCGCCACCATCAGCCGCACGTGGCGCGCCATCGTCGCCAGGGCGCGGCACTCGTACTCGGCGGGGCGCTCGTGCCGCAGCGCGAGCGCCGCCTCGTACGGAAGGTCGTCGGGGACGTAGCTCAGCGCGTCGTGCGCGCTCGTCTGGTCGGTGAGCACGTCGGGCACGATCCCGCGCGCCTCGAGCCGCGCCAGGAGTGCCGTGGCGTTGCAGGGCACGCCGAGGCTGGTGGCGGCGCGCGCGGCGCGCAGGGCCGCCGCGCGGTCGATCGCGACGTCGAGGTCGTCCACCACCTCGTCGAGGTAGCGGTCGCGCTGGCGCCGCACGAGGCAGGCCCGGTCCACGTCGGCGACGAGGCAGGTCGCCTCGTTCATCGTGGCCGCGAGCGGCTGCGCGCCGCCCATCCCGCCGCAGCCGGCGGTCACCACGAGCCGGCCCGCGAGGGTCCCGCCGAAGTGCCGCCGCGCGCACTCGGCGAAGGTCTCGAAGGTGCCCTGCAGGATCCCCTGCGTGCCGATGTAGATCCAGGAGCCGGCCGTCATCTGGCCGTACATGATGAGCCCCTGGCGCGCGAGGGCGTCGAAGTGCTCCTGCGTGGCCCAGTGCGGCACCAGGTTGCTGTTGGCGATGAGGACGCGCGGCGCGTCGGCGTGCGTGCGCAAAACGCCCACCGGCTTCCCCGACTGCACCAGCAGCGTCTCGTCCTCGCCCAGCTCCAGCAGGCAGCGGACGATCGCGTCGAACGCCTCCCACGAGCGCGCCGCCTGCCCCCGGCCCCCGTAGACGACGAGCGCCTCGGGGCGCTCGGCCACCTCGGGGTCGAGGTTGTTCATGAGCATGCGCAGCGCGGCCTCGGCCTGCCAGGTGCGGCAGCGGCGCTCGGGGCCGCGCGGGGCGCGGATCACGCGGGTCGGGGCGGGGGCGGTCGCGGCCATGCGTGAACAGTACCACGCCGTCCGGCAGGGGGTCAGCGCGGCCCCGCCCCCGTCGCCGCGACGACCCGCCAGGGATGGGTGTAGACCGTGTGCCGGCCCCGCCGCGCGAAACCCACCAGCGTCTGGCCCGCCGCGTGGGCCATGCGCACGGCGAGCGCCGTGGCGCCCGACACGGTCACGAGCAGCGAGCTGCCGAGCATCGCCGCCTTGTGCACCATCTCGAAGCTGGCGCGGCTCGTCACGACCACGAAGCCGTCGCCCGGGTCGATCCCGCGCGAGACGACGGCGCCCACCAGCTTGTCGAGCGCGTTGTGCCGCCCCACGTCCTCGCGCGCGAGCAGCACCTCGCCGTCCCACGTCGCGAACCCCGCCGCGTGCACCGCGCCCGCCTGCGCGTTCAGCTCCTGCCGCGACTCGAGCCCCGCGAGCGCGCGGTGGATCGTGCGCGCGCCCACCGGCCGCCCCCCGGACACCGGCGGCACCGGCCGCAGCACGGCGTCCACGCTGTCGGCGCCGCAGACGCCGCACCCCGTGCGACCCGAGATCCGCCGCGTGCGCCCCTCCACCGTCGCCAGGCAGGCCGCCGAGATCGTCGCCTGCATCTCGATGCCGCGCTCGTGGGGCACGCACGCCACCTCGAGCAGGTCCGCGGCCGACGCGATGAGCCCCTCGGTGAGGCTGAAGCCGAGCACGAAGTCGATGAGGTTGACCGGGGTCGCCATCATCACCACGTGCGGGAGCCCGTTGTAGACAATCGTCACCGGCGTCTCCTCGGCGAGCTGCTCCACCGAGGGCTCGCTCGTGCCGCGCTCCGCGTCCCACCGCACCGCCGGGTGCGGCAGGAGCGGCTCGGCGGTGCCGAGCCGCCGCAGCGCGCCCGGCGCCGTCAGCCATTCCGTGTCGTGCATGGTGCCTGCTCCTCGCGCGGGGGACGGGAACCGGTCCCGCCCGGCCGTAGGTTGCCGGTGGCAGGAAGCGCGGCGCAAGCGCCGCCCTCAGCCGCGCTTCAGGGCGACTTCACGCCGGTCGTGCCACCCTTCGGCCGTCCCCCCTCGGGAGGATGCCGTGCGCTTCGCCGATCGGGCCGCTGCCGGGGCGGCCCTCGTCCCGTCGCTCCTCCGCTTCCGGGCCGAGCGCCCCCTGGTGCTGGGGCTGCCGCGGGGCGGCGTGCTCGTCGCCGCGCCGATCGCCCGCGCGCTCGGGGCGCCGCTCGACGTGCTCTGCGTCCGCAAGCTCGGCGCCCCCGGGCACGAGGAGCTGGCGATCGGCGCGATCGCGGCCGGCGCCGTGGTCCTCCACGAGGACGCGCTCGCGTACCTCGGCGTGCCGCGGGAGTACGTGGACCGCGTGATCGCCGCGGAGCAGCGGGAGCTCGCGCGGCGCGAGGCGACGTTCCGCCGCGGCCGCCCGCCGCTCGACGTGCGCGGGCGCACCGTGCTCGTCGTGGACGACGGGCTCGCGACGGGCGCGACCGCGGAGGCGGCGGTGGACGCCCTGCAGCGCCAGCAGCCGGCGCGCCTGGTCTTCGCCGCGCCGGTCGGCGGGCGCGAGGCGGTGGCGCGGCTGGAGCGGCGCGGCGTCGAGGTCGTGTGCCCGTACCAGCCGCCCGAGCTCCGGGCGATCAGCATGGCGTACGAGTCGTTCCCGCAGGCGAGCGACGCGGAAGTGCTGGCGTGCCTCGCCGAGGCCGCGCGGGCGGAGGACCCCTCCCTCCACGGCGAGACCGCCGTGGCGCTGGACCTGGAGCCGGGCGTGCGCGTCCACGGCGACCTCGTGGTGCCGACGGGCGCCATCGGTCTCGTGCTCTTCGCGCACGGCAGCGGCAGCAGCCGGAAGAGCCCCCGCAACCGGCTGATCGCCTCGGCGCTGCAGGCGCGGCGCATCGCGACGCTCCTGTTCGACCTCCTCACCGAGCGCGAGGAGGCGAGCCGCGCCAACGTCTTCGACATCCCCCTGCTGGCGCGGCGGCTGCGGGCGGCGGCCGCATGGACGCGCCGGCAGCCCGTCCTGGGCGCGCTGCCGCTCGGCTACTTCGGCGCGAGCACCGGCGCGGCGGCGGCGCTCGTCGCCGCCACGGGGGAGCCGCCGGTCGCGGCCGTGGTCTCGCGTGGCGGTCGCCCCGACCTCGCCGGCGACGCGCTGCCGCAGGTCCGCGCGCCGGTGCTGCTGCTCGTCGGGGGCGACGACGTGGAGGTGCTCGCCCTCAACCGCGACGCGGCGTCGCGGCTGCGGGCGCCGCACGAGCTGGTCGTCGTGCCGGGGGCGACGCACCTGTTCGAGGAGCCGGGCACGCTGGAGGAGGTGGCGCGCCGGGCAGCCGACTGGTTCGCGGCGCACCTGGCGGCGCCGGCCGCCGGCTAGGGAACGCGGCGGGGCGGGCGGGCGCCCTCGCGGGGCACGCGCCCCGCCTCCTTGAGCGCCTGGCGCAGCAGGTACTCGATCTGCGCGTTGAGGCTGCGCAGGTCGTCGTCGGCCCACTTCTGGACCGCGTCGAGGACGGCGCGGTCGATCCGCAGCAGGAACGGCTTGCGCTCGCTCACCGGCGCCGGGCGCCCGCGATGCCGAGCGTCGGGGCGAGCCCGAGGCCGTCCGGGGCGAGCGCGAGGGCCAGGCGGCGCGGCGGCATCGCGGCTACTGGTAGAGGGTGCCGGTGTTCACCACCGGCTGCGCCGCGCGGTCGCCGCAGAGCACGACGAGCAGGTTGCTGACCATCGCCGCCTTGCGCTCCTCGTCGAGTTCCACCACCCGCTGCGCGCTGAGCCGCTGCAGCGCGTCCTCCACCATGCCGACCGCGCCCTCCACGATCTGGCGCCGCGCGGCCACGATCGCGCCCGCCTGCTGCCGCTGCAGCATCGCGGCGGCGATCTCGGGCGCGTAGGCGAGGTGGCTGATGCGCGCCTCGGTCACGTCCACCCCCGCGCGCCTGAGCCGCTCGTGGAGCGCGCCGAGCAGGTCGAGCGAGACCTCGTCGGTGTGCGTGCTGAGCGCCACCGCGTCGCCGCCCTGGCCGTCGTACGGGTAGCGCTGCGCGAGGGTGCGGAGCGCCGACTCCGACTGGATGCGGACGTACTCCTCGTAGTTGTCCACCTCGAACACCGCCTCGGCGGTCTCGACGACCTTCCAGACCACGATGGCGCCGATCTCGATCGGGTTCGAGTGCGCGTCGTTCACCTTGAGCTTCGCCGTCTCGAAGTTCCGCACGCGCAGCGAGAGGCGCGCGCGCCTCGAGAACGGGTTGGCCCACCAGAAGCCGTCCTGCTTCACCGAGCCGACGTAGTTGCCGAAGAGCGTCAGCACCACGGCCTCGTTCGGCTGGATGACGAAGAGGCCGCGGAAACAGAACACCGTGGCGGCGAGCAGGAGCAGGCCCACGATCACCTGCAGGGGCTGCCCGCGGTCGGCGCCGCCGAGGACGATGGCGAGCGTGAGCAGCGAGCCGAGGACCAGCACGACGAGCATCAGGAGCCCGTTGGCGGCGCGATGGACCTGTTCCCGGATCATGCGTCCTCCCTGCCGGTCGCCCGGCGCCGAAGTGGGTATCGAAGTGATATCACTACGATCGCGCGACGGCAAGGTGTCGGCGGCCGGGACGAGGCGGACGGTGACGGGTGGTGCGGCCCTCCGGTGATGGTGCCGGCCGGCCTCAGAAGCCGAAGCCCAGCAGGATGGCCCACTGGCGGTTGCGGGGGCTGCTGCCGGTGGCGGACTCCTGCTCGATCCCGGCGAGCCCCTCCGAGAGGCGGGCCTCCAGGCGCAGCGCCCACGACCGCTGGCGCAGCTCCACGCCCGCCCCCGCGACGAGCACGAGGTCCACGTCACGCAGGTTGCGCTCGAGGTTGACGACGACGGTGTCGCCACCGGAGGCGAGCGTGTCCGTGCACGCGAAGCGGGTCACGACGAGCGCGGCATCGCGAATCGCGGCGTCGCACCCCACCCGGAACGAGGGCGCCGCCCCCGCGTAGAGGAGTGGCCGCAGCCGGCCACCGGCGAGGGAAGGGCGGAGGTGCGCCAGCACCGGCAGTTCGAGGTACGACAGCTCGAGGTCGAGCGCCAGCGACCGGGAACTCTCGGCCGGGAACTCGCCCCCCTTGCTGGCGAACGCGGCCCCGAGGTCGAGGCCGAACGGCCCGGCGACATCGAAGCTGCCGAAGACGTCCACGAAGGCGGCGGTACGCTCGCGCGCCGCGCCTGCGACTGCCGAGTCGGCCACGAAGCTCGCGCGCGAGTACCCGACGTGCAGCCCGAACGTGGGCCCGCCGCCCTGCGCGAGCGCCGGGGTGCCCCAGAGGGCGAGGACGAGCAGGGACGGGCCGCGCACGCGCATGCGCGGCCAAAGCTCCGCCTCCCGGCCGGACGGGGCAAGGCCTAAAGTTCCCGAAGGGCCGTCCGATACCAGTCACCGGGAGGGGAAATCCCCTCCCGGGTCGGCTGGATGCCGATCCGACGCGACGGCCCTCCCACCGGAGGACCGCGAAAAGGCAAACCCGTCGAAAGGCGGGGACGCAAAGCCACGAGGCTACCGCGCCCGCGAGGGCGCCAGGCCGGTCGGGCCGCCGAACGGACTCATGCGAGGGGAGGGGCGATGCCCTCTTCGACCCTCGGGCGCCGTTCGGCGCCCGGTCTTCTGGTGCTCGGTGCGCTGCTCGTCGCCACGCCGGCGGCGGGCCAGGCGTCCGCCACGATCCGCGTCTCGGCGACCGTCGTCGCGTCGTCCGCCGACGAGCTGGGCGCCGTCGGGGAGTCGCTGCTGGCGGGGCCGGGGGCGGGGCCGGAACTCCGCGTCGGGCTGCGGTCGGATGGCGGCGAATCCGTGCCGATGGCGCGGGACTGTGCCGGGCGCCTGGGGCGGCTGGCATCGTCCGACGCCATCCGGTGCGGTGGTGCGGGGGCGCGGGGCGCGGTGCGGGCGGTCTCGCTCGACGCCGAACGCGAGGGGCAGGCAGACGCAGCGAGGTGGACGGTCACGGCGAGCGTCGCCTACTACTGAAGAGCGCGAACCGACGCGCGAAGGCGTTCGTGCACTCTGCACGGCGCACGGTTGCGCATGACCTGGCCGACTGGGGGCCGGGCCGGGCTGGTGTCATCGTCGGCGTCGCAGGTGGCTCAGGGAAGTGTATCATGTTTTGACACTGCAACTCGTTGCGGGAAAACTGCTTATGCCCTCCGGCGCTTCTCCGGGGGGCTTCGTCGTTCCTGGGGTGTCGTGTTTTGCGACAGACGAGACGCTTGCCAGTCGAGCTCTTCGACGCCGCTGGCACGGAACTGTCCTGACAGGGTTCCGGTGCGCGTCGTTCATCGCCGCGCGACGGACTCACATCAGGGAGAACGACGATGCGCCGGGTGCTCGTGCTCGCGGGACTCATGCTGGCAGCGCCGCTCGCCGCCTCGGCGCAATCGAGCGCCAACGTGAACGTGGCGGCCACGGTGCTGGGCGGGATCACGCTCAACGTCCCGAACGACCTGCTGTTCGGCAACATCACCGGCACCGGCGCGCGCACGATCGCGCCGAACGCCGCGCAGGCCGGCCGGCTCACCATCCAGGCCGCCTCGGCGACCCCGGTCACCGTGACCTTCGGCCTGCCGGCCACGCTCACCGGCCCGAGCGTCGGCACCACGGCGCTCAGCGCGTGGGCCGGCATCTCGACGCTGTCCATCACCGGGTCGGCGGCCGCGAACACGCCGCTCACCTTCAACCCGGCGAGCGGCCCGTACACGCGCACCACCAGCGCCACGGGCGAGCTCTCGGTCTTCCTGGGCGCGACGCTCACCACGACCGCGGCGACGCCCGGCAGCTACACGGGCACCATCAACGTCACCGTCTCCTACTGACGATCCTCCTCACCCGACCCGGAGTGCCGATCATGTCCCGCTCGCTCGTGAAGTGCCTCGCCGTCGCCGGTCTCGCCGTCGCCGCCGCCTCGCCGGCGGCCGCGCAGGCGAGCGCGGCCTCCATCAACGCCTCCGTCACCGTGCTCGAGGTGCTCAACGTCACCGGCGTCCGTGACCTCGCCTTCGGGCAGATCCAGCGCGGCGGGACGCGGACGATCGACGCGCTCGCCGACGTGGCCGCCGCCGGCGTGTTCAGTGTCACCGCCTCGGCGCCGGTGACGGTAGCGTGGACGCTGCCGGTGCAGACGGCGGCCGCGGTGCCGGTGACGTTCGGGAACTGGACCTTCGCCGAGGCCAACGACGCAGCGGGGACCGGCGCGACCACGTTCACGCTGACGGGCGTCAACTCCACGCACAACCTGACCACGGCGGTCACGCAGCGCTTCCTCTTCGTGGGCGGGCAGGCCACCGTCCCGGCCAACGCCACGCTGGGCCTCCAGTCGGCCGTGATCCAGGTGAACGTCGCCTACAACTGAGCCGGTCCGCCGGCCGCTGGCGCCATCACGTCCGGAGACGGGTGTGATGGCGCCGCTCGTTTGGCGACATTTCCGCGCATGACCCGTCGCCCTCCGTCCCGCCTGCTCCTCGCGCTCGCCCTGCTGCCCGGGGCCGGCGCCGCCGCGCGCGCGCAGGATGCAAGCGGGGCCGCGCTCGCCACGGGGGTGCTGCAGGCCTCCCTCGCCGTGAGCGGGCTGCGCAGCCTCGACTTCGGGCGCATCACGCCGACGATGACCGTCGTGGTGCCGCCGACCTCGGCTGCCGCGGGCCAGTTCCTGGTGCAGGCGGCGGCCGGCTCGTCGGTGGGGCTCGTGCTCACGCTGCCGACGTCGCTCGGCACCGACCTCGCCGTGGGCGCCTGGACCGGCCGCACCAACGTGGTGAACGACGCCACGACCGGGGCGCTCGCCTTCGCCCCCGCCTCGGGCGCCACGCTGCGGCGCACGGTGGGGAGTACCGGCACCCTCTACGTCTTCCTCGGCGCCACGCTCACGGCCACCGGTGCCGCGCCCGGGAGCTACTCCCGGCCGATCGTGCTCAATGTGGCGTACTAGCGGCGCGTTGCTAATGCTCCTCGCGCTGCCCGCGCGGGCGCACGGCCAGGCCGGCCAGCCGCCGCAGGTGCAGGGGCGCCGCAACCTCGACTTCGGCGTGATGGTGGCCGGCGTCCCGAGCGTCGTGGCGCGCACCGCGGGCGGTGCGGCGCAGTTCGACCTGCGCGGCCGCGACGGGCAGCGCGCCCTCGTGACCTTCACGCTGCCGAGCGAGATGCTCGGTCCCGGCGGCGCCGCGATCCCGCTCGCGTTCGGCGGCGCCGACGCCGGCTACGCCGAGGAGCAGGGGAACCAGGCGCTGCAGGTCGCGTTCGACCCGCGCGTCCCGTACACGCTCACCTTCCGCAATCGTGGCACCGGCAACGCGCCGGCGCGCAGCTCCGTGTACCTCGGCGGCCGCGCCGCGCCGCCCCTGAGCGGGGTGCCCGGCACGTACACCGCGACGATCACGCTCACGCTGGCCTACCTCCCATGACCCGTCCGCTCCTCCTCGCCCTCCTGCTCGCCTCGCCGGCCGCCGCCCTCGCGCAGGGCGTCACGATCGCGCCGACGACCGTGTTCATCGACGCCCGGTCGCGCAGCGGCACGATCCTCCTCTTCAACCCCAACCCGCAGCCGGCGGAGGTGGAGGTCTCGGCGTTCTATGCCGTGCCGGCGAGCGACACCGCGGGCACCCTGCGGCTGCAGGAGGGGGACAGCCTGGCGCCGCGCTCCGCGGTGCCGTGGATCCGCATCTTCCCGCGGCGCGCGACGATCGCGCCCGGCGCCAACCAGACGCTGCGCGTGCTCGTCTCGCCGCCCGCGACCGTCCCCGACGGCGAGTACTGGGCGCGCGTGCGCATCACCGCGCGCGGCGGCGCGCCGCCGGTGACGGTGGCCGACAGCGGCGGCGTGCAGGCGAGCCTCTCGCTCGTGGTGAACTCCCTCCTCCCGCTGCTCTACCGGAAGGGCGCGGTGAGCACCGGCGTCACGATCTCGGGGCTCGTGGCCGAGGTGACCGCCGACTCGGTGGTGGTGCGCGGGCGGCTCGCGCGCACCGGGAACGCGGCGGCGCTCGTCACCGCGCGGGGCGCGCTGGTGGACGACGGGGGCGCGGTGCGGGCGACGAGCGAGCTGCCCACGTCGGTCTACGACGAGCTCGTGCACCGCTGGACCTTCCCGCGCGCGGGCCTCGCGGCGGGCGCGTACCTCGTGCGCGTCGAGGTGGAGGGGGTGCGCGCCGACCTCGGCGCCGCCAACGTGCTCGCCTTCCCGCCGGTGCGCGACTCCATCCGCGTCGCCGTCCCCTGACCCGCCTGCGGCTCGCGCTGCTGCTCGCCCTGCTGCCGGCGGCGGCACGGGCGCAGGCCGGCCCGCCGGCGGCGGAGCCGGTGCTCGTGGAGCTCCTGCTCGGCCGCGTCGCGGCGCGGACGGTGGAGGGCTACCGCGTCGGCGACGAGGCGCTCGTCCCGCTGCGCGCGTTCCTCGAGCTCGCGCGCGTGCGCGTGCGGCAGGTGACCCCTGGCCGCCTCGAGGCCGTGCTCGAGCCGGGCGGCCGGCCGCTCGTGGTGGACCGCGGCGCCGCCGTGGCGCGCGCCGGCGATCGCCGGGTGCCGCTCGACACGGGCCGCGTCGTCGCCGACGCCACGGAGCTGTACGTGCCCACGGGGGTGCTCGAGGCGCTGCTCCGCGTGCGGGTGCTGGTGGACTGGGGCGCCCTCACCGTGGTGGTCCCCGACCCGCGCGGGCTGCCCGTGCACGACGCCGCCGTGCGCGAGGAGGCGCGCCGCGCCTTCCTGCGCGCCGGTGCCGTCGAGCGCGCCGACCGGTACGAGCGGCTCCCGCGCGCGGGCGGCGGTCTCTCGCTCGACTACGCGCTCACGCTCCCGTCGTCCTCGCCCGTCGAGGAGGCGAGCTACGCGGTGCGCGGGGGGCTCGACCTCCTGGGCGGGTCGCTCGAGGCCGGCGTGGCGAGCATCGGCCCGGCCCGCGACGGCGAGGTGCGCGTGGACGCGAGCTGGCTCGGCGTCTGGCGCGGCGCCCGCTGGGTGCAGCAGGCGCGGCTCGGCAGCGGCGTCGCCACGGGCCCGCGCGCCACCACCATCACCGGCGCCAGTGTCACCAACGCGCCGTACGTCCGCCCCGCGCTGCTTGGCGTGCTCCCGTTCGCCGGCCAGGTGGGCGCGGGCTGGACCGTCGAGGCGTACCGGGGCGGCCAGCTCGTCGCCTACGACACCACGCGGAGCGACGGCCGCTTCGAGCTGGGGTTCCCGGTCTTCTTCGGTGAGAACCCGATCGACTTCGCCGCCTACGGCCCCAACGGCGAGGTGGTCCGCTACAACCGCACCGTGCGGCTCCCGGCGACGCTCCTGCCCGCGCGACGCCTCGAGTACGGCCTGTCGGGCGGCGCCTCCCGGTTCGTGTCATGCGACGCCGCGGCGAACGCCGACCTGCGGTACGGCGTCTCCCGCCGCTGGACGCTGCAGGCGGGTCTCGACCAGTTCTGGCGCGACACCCTCGCCGACGTGACGGCCCCCTACGCCGGCGCGTTCGGGGCGCTCACCAACGTGGTCGGCGTGAGCGGCGAGGCGGTGCTCGACGGCTTCGTGCGCGGCGCGGTCAACGTGGAGCCGTCGCTCGACCTCCGCTTCACCGCGGCGGCCACCGCCTTCGCCGACAGCGCCCCTGCGCTCCTCGCCGGCGTGGAGGGCCGCACGGCGCAACTCTTCGCCGGCGCGTTCTGGCGCCCCGACCCGCGCCTCGACTTCACCTACGTCGAGGCAAGCTGGCAGCGCACGACGATCCGCGACGGTGCCCTCGACGTGGTGCGTGCGGGCGGCGCGCTGCAGCGGCGCGAGCTGCGCGTCCTCCCCTTCGTGCAGTACGAGCGGCGGGCCGTGGCCGCGTCGGTGCTCGACTTCTGGGTGACCGGGCTCACGGCGCTCGTCACCACCCCCTCGACGTGGGGCGCGGCCGGCCGGTGGTTCCTGCGCGCCGGCGGCGAGTTCGAGGACGCCAGCCGGCTGCGCGTCGCGAGCCTCCAGCTCGTGCGCCAGGTGTGCCGCGAGCTCAACGTGGACCTGGGTGCCACCTGGTTCGGCGGCGAGGGCCGGCCGCTGCTGCAGGCGAGCCTCAACCTCTTCGTGCCCCAGTTCCGCGCCACGGCCACCGGCCGCGTGGACCCGTCGGGCGCCTCCAGCGGCCTGCTGTCGGTGCAGGGCTCGCTCATGGCCGACCCGGTGCGCGGTGCCTTCGCCACCTCGCCGCTCACGTCGGTGGAGCGCGGCGGCCTGAGCGGCCAGGTGTACCTCGACCGCGATGCCGACGGGCGCCGGGGGCCCGGCGAGCCCGGCCTGCCCGGGGTGCGCCTCCAGGTCGGGTCGCAGTTCGTCCGCACCGACCGGGCGGGGCGCTACCGGCTCACCGACCTCCTCCCCTTCGAGCCGGTGCTGCTGCAGGTGGACTCGCTCTCCCTCGAGGACCCGCTCTGGCGCCCCGGGCAGGAGCGCGTCTCGGTCGAGCCGCCGCCGAACCGCTTCGTGCAGGTGGACGTGCCGATCGTGCCGACGCAGGTGCTGGAGGGTCGGGTGGAGCGCGTGACGCCCGACGGCCCCGTTCCCTTCGCCGGCGCGACGCTCGAACTCGTGGCCGAGGCGTCGGGCCGGTCCCTCACCTTGACGACCTTCACCGACGGCTCGTTCTACGTGCTGGGGGTCCGGCCGGGCCGCTACCGCCTCGGCGTGAGCGCGGAAGTGCTTGCGGCGCTGCGACTTGAAGGCGAGGTGGCGATCCTCGAGGTGTCTCCCGACCCGGACGTGCCGCCGGCACCTGTCGTGCTGCGCGTCGGGGCGGGCCGCTGACGGCCGATGCTGGTCGCCGACCCCGTCACCGATTAGAGTACCGAGGTCACTGGCGCGGCAGGTCCCGCCGCGGCGGTCACGCATTCGCCCTGACCCAGGCTTCGTGAGCTTCTCCCCCGTCGCGCCCGACCAGGCGGTGCTCTCGCGCGAACTCGCGGACTTCCTCCACGAGCTGGCGGGAGCGGTGCAGCGCCACACGATGTACCCGGCCGGGCACCCCCTGCTGGGGCCGGCGGTCGCCGCCGTGCAGAAGCGCCTGCAGGTGCTTTTCCTCGAGCGGAAGACGGTGGCGCTCGGCGTGGGGCCCGGGCACTTCGTGGTGAACGGCGCGAAGACCGACGTCGAGCAGGCGACGCTCCGCGACCTCGCGGCCCGCCTGCACGGGCGCAACATCGGCGGGCTCAAGCTCCGGCAGGGGGTCACCCCGCTCGAGCTCGGCAGCTTCCTCGCCGTGCTGGCCGCCGAGCAGGGGGCGACCGAGCACGACGAGCCGGACTGGCAGTGGCCCCACCTCCAGCTCTATCCCCTCCGCTACGACCACCTCGAGCTCTTCGACGAGGAGCTGGCCGACCCCGAGTCGAAGCGCTTCGGCGGCAAGTGGGCCGCGCAGCTGTGGGTGGACCTCGCGCAGGTGGTCCTGGGCGACGACCTCTCCGACGAGGCCGCCGCCGAGACGCAGCCCGAGCAGCTCGCCGCGGCGCTGAACGCCGCGAAGGACCCGGCGGTCGGCCGGAAGTTCATCTCGTCGCTGCGCGAGCTCGCCGACGCCTGCCGCAGCCGCGGCCGCTCGGAGGTGCTCGCGATCCAGCGCGAGCTGTCGCGGATGATCGCGTCGCTCGACGCGGAGGTGCTGCGCCGGCTCCTCGACCTGGGCGGCGACTGGGCGGAGCAGCGGAAGTTCCTCGAGGAGACGGCGAACGTCCTCTCCGCCGAGACGGTGGTGCGGCTCATCGCGGCGGCGGCGGAGACGCAGGGCCGCTCGCTCTCGCCGGCGCTGCTGCAGCTGCTCTCGAAGATGGCGATGCACGTGGACGCGGGGCCGGCCGCCTCGCGCCCCAAGGCCGAGCTCATCCTGCGCCAGCAGCTCGACCAGCTGCTGCGGCGCTGGGAGGAGCAGCAGCGCCGCGGTGCCCTCGACGAGTACGCGGCGCGGCTCTCGCTCCTGCCCCCCGCGCCGTCGGAGCACGACCCCGTGCTCGTCTACGGCTGCGAGCCGCAGCGCATGCTGATGATGTCGGTGGAGCTGGGCGAGGTGGGGCCGGGCACGCGGCGCGCCGTCGAGCGGTTCGTCGGCACGCGGCAGGTGGGGCCGCTGCTCGACCTCCTCGACCGGGTGCCCGCCTCCGATCCGGTGGTGCAGGAGCTCCGCCGGCTGGTGCACAGCCGCTTCGTGGTGCAGGGCGTCCTCTCGGCCCAGCCGGTGGACTGCGACACGCTGGCGCGGCTCGTCCCGCGCACCGGGCTCGAGGCGCTGCCGGCGCTGCTCGACGCGCTCGCCGCCTCGGACGACCGCCGCGTGCGGGGCCGCCTGCTCGACATCATCGCCGCGCTCGGGCCGGGGATCGCGAGCGACCTCATCGCCCGCATCCCCGGCGCCCCGTGGTACGTGCAGCGCAACATGGTGAAGCTGCTCACCATGCTCCCCGACGGGGTCGGGGTGCCGCCGCTGCAGGAGGTGCTGAACCACGGCGACGCCCGCGTGCGGCTCGAGGCGATCAAGCTCCTCCTCCGCGACCCCACGCGCCGCGCCGACGCGCTGCGGCGCGCCCTGGACTCGAGCGACCCGTCCACCGTGCGGCTCGGCGTGCAGGCCGCCGCCGACGGCTGCCCGAAGGAGATCGCCCCCGTCATCCTGCGGCACCTCGACGGCGACCTCCTCGACGACCGCCTGCGCGCGACGGCGATCCGCGCCATCGCGCCGGTGAACGACGTGCGCGTGCTGCGCTACCTCGTGCAGGCGGCGCTCGCGCCGTCGCCCGTGCCCTTCTTCCGGCGGCTGCGCCCCAAGAGCCGCACGGTGCTCGCGGCGGTGCAGGCGCTCGCCGCCCACTGGCGCGGCTACCCGGAGGCGGAGCCGGTGGTGCGCCGCGCCCTGCGCCACCGCGACGGGGAGATCCGCAAGGCCGCCTACGTCGAGAGCGAGGGCCCCGCCGTCGCGGTCCCGCCCCGGGTGATCATCTGACCATGCGCCCCGCCGTCGGCTTCCTCCAGGCGCTCGCGCACGCGCTCGCGACGATGACGCTCTACGCGCCGCGCCACCCGGCGAGCCGCGCCGCCGCCGACCGCGCCTTCCAGCAGCTCGAGGGGCTCTTCGGCGACACGCCGGCCCCGGCCTATGCGTTCCTCGAGGGGGGCGTCGTCATCTACCGCAGCCGGCCGATCCACGAGCTGCAGGGGTGGCCGTGGTGCGAGCGCTTCCACGCCGCGGGCGTGCAGCGGCTCGAGTTCACCAGCACGGTCACCCGCGCCTCGTTCGGCGAGTTCGTGGACGACCTCCACCAGCAGCTGCTCGTCGGCGGCCAGGGGGCCGTGCCGCCGATGCGCCGCGGAATCCGGTGGGGGCTCGTGGACGTGGTCACCGAGGAGCAGCTCGCCGCCGGCCCCGGCGGCACCGGGCCGTTCGCCTACCGGCTCGGCGAGGAGACCAACGTGGTCCGCGGGATCTTCGACTCGGCGTCGGAGAGCGGCGTGGTGGACTCGCAGGAGGCCGAGATGGTCGTGGCGTCGCTCAGCGTCGCGATGCAGGAGTCGGGGCAGTTCCTGCAGCTCCTCCTCGAGAACGCCGACCCGGGCGACTACCGGACGATGCACGCCATCAACGTGTCCATCCTCGCGATGTCGCTCGGCGAGTCGCTCGGCATGGGCGCGCACGACCTGCACGCGGTCGGCGTCTCCGCGCTGCTGCACGACGTGGGGCTCACGCAGATCCCGCAGGCGCTCCTCGAGCGGCCCGTGCTGACCCCGGAGGACCGCGCGATCATCGAGCGCCACGTCGAGATCGGGGCGCGGATGCTCCTGCACCGCGACGCCGCCTTCGACCACGCGTCCGTCGTCGCCTACGAGCACCACATGCGCCCGGACGGCAGCGGCTACCCGCGCAGCCGGTTCCCGTGGCAGATGCACTACGTGAGCAGCATCGTCGCCGTCGCCGACGCCTACGACGCCCTGCGCACCGTGCGCCCGTGGCGCCCGGCGTGGGAGCCGGAGCGCGCGGTCGCCTTCATCGAGCAGGGCGCCGGCACCCGGTTCGAGGCCGGCGTCGCGCGCGCCTTCGCCACGCTGCTCCGCCGCCTCGAGCTGCCCCAGGCCCAGCCGGCCTGAGCCGGCGCCATCGTCCCCGTCCCGCCCCCCGGAGGTCGCCCTGTCCGCGCTTCGCCCCCGCCGCCTCGCCGCGCTCGCCCTCGTGGCGGCCGCCCCGCTCGCCGCGCAGGCCCCGCACGCCTTCGTCGGAGCGCGCATCATCCCCGTCGCCGGTCCCGAGATCGCCGACGGCGTCCTCCTCGTCGAGGGGGCGAAGATCCGGGCCGTCGGCCGCCGCGGCCAGGTCGCCATCCCGCAGGGGGCCACGGTCGTCGAGCTCGCCGGCAAGGTGGTGATGCCCGGCCTCGTGGACACGCACTCGCACATCGGCAACGGCGACGGCGGCGACCGGTCGAACCCCATCCAGGGCGACGCCCGCATCCTCGACGCCCTCGACGCGCGCAGCGACAACATCCAGCGCGCGCAGGCCGGCGGCATCACCACCGTGAACGTGATGCCGGGCTCGGGCCACCTGATGAGCGGGCAGACCGTCTACCTGAAGCTGCGCGACGGCGGCACGATCAACGACCTGCTCGTCTGCCGCGACCCGATGACGGAGGTCTGCGGCGGGATGAAGATGGCCAACGGCACGAACCCCCGCGGCGACCCGCCGTGGCCGGGGACGCGCGCCAAGGCCGCCGCCCTCGTGCGGGAACGCTTCGTGAAGGCGCAGGAGTACCGCGCGAAGCTGCGCGCGGCCGGCGACGACGCGTCGAAGCGCCCCGACCGCAGCCTCGAGCTCGACGCGCTCGTCGAGGTGCTCGACGGGAAGCGCATGGTGCACTTCCACACCCACCGGCACGACGACATCCTGACCGTCCTCCGCCTCCGCGAGGAGTTCGGCTTCCGCGTCACGCTCCACCACGTGAGCGACGCGTGGAAGGTGGCCGACGAGATCGCGGCCGCGAAGGTGCCGTCGTCGATCATCGTGCTCGACGCGCCGGGCGGGAAGCAGGAGGCGCTGGACGTCTCCATGACCAACGGCGCCGCCCTCGAGAAGGCCGGGGCCGCGGTCGGCTTCCACACCGACGACGGGATCACCGACTCGCGCTTCTTCCTGCGTTCCGCGGCCCTCGCCGTGCGCGCCGGGATGTCGCCCGGCGCGGCGCTCGCGGCGCTCACCCGGGCCGGCGCCGCGATGCTCGACCTCGCCGACCGCGTCGGCACCCTCGAGCCGGGGAAGGACGCCGACTTCATCGTCCTCTCGGGCGACCCGTTCAGCACCTACACGCACGTGGAGCAGACGTGGGTCGAGGGCCGCAAGGTCTTCGACCGCGCCGACCCGAAGGACCGCGCCTACCAGCTCGGCGGCTACGGTGTCATGAACGACCGCGACGTGCACTGGCACCAAGGGATGGAGGACCATTGATGCGCCCCGTCACCCCCCGGGCGCTCGGCGCCCTCGCGGCCGCGGCCGCGCTCGCCGTCCCGGCCGCCGCGCAGGTCGCCGTGCGCGGCGAGACCGTGTACACCATGGCCGGCGAGCCGCTCAAGGACGGCGTGGTGCTCGTGGGCCGCGACGGCCGCATCGAGCGCGTCGGCCCCGCGTCGAGCGTGCGCATCCCCGGCGGCTACCGCACCCTGCGCGCGAAGGTCGTGACGCCCGGGCTCGTGGACGCCCACTCCGTCGTCGGCCTCGCCGGGATCCTCAACGTCCCGCACGACCAGGACCAGCTCGAGCGCTCCGACCCGATCCAGCCCGAGCTGCGCGCGGTGGATGCGTACAACGCGCGCGAGAAGCTGGTCGAGTGGCTGCGCGGCTTCGGCGTGACCACCGTGCACACCGGCCACGGCCCCGGCGCGCTCGTCAGCGGCCAGACGATGGTCGCGAAGACCCGCGGCGCCAGCGTCGCCGAGGCCGTCGTGGACTCGGCCACGATGCTCGCCGTGACGCTGGGCCCCGACGCCACCCGCACCTTCGCGCCGAAGTCGCCCGGCACCCGCGCCAAGGCGGTGGCGATGCTGCGCGCCGAGTTCGTGAAGGCGCAGGAGTACCGCGCCAAGCGCGCGAATCCCGACAGCACCAAGCGCCCCGCGCGCGACCTCGGGCTCGAGGCGCTCGTCGCCGCGCTCGACGGGCGGCTGAAGGTGCTCGTGACGGCGCAGCAGGTCCCCGAGATCCAGGCGGCGCTGCGGCTGCAGCGCGAGTTCGGGTTCCCGATGGTCCTCGACGGCGCCGCCGAGTCGTACCTGCTGGTGGACGAGATCCGGGCGGCGGGGATCCCGGTCATCCTGCACCCCACCATGGTCCGGCAGGCGGGCACCACCGCCAACGCCACGCTCGAGACGGCCGCCACCCTTCGCCGGGCGGGGATCCCCGTGGCGCTGCAGAGCGGCTTCGAGGGCTACGTGCCGAAGACGCGGGTGGTGCTCTTCGAGGCGGCCGTCGCCGCCGCGAACGGGCTCTCCACCGCCGACGCCCTCCGCACCATCACGATCGACGCCGCCCGCCTGATCGGGCAGGAGCGGCGCGTCGGCTCGCTCGAGCCCGGCAAGGACGGCGACCTGGCGCTCTTCGACGGCGACCCGTTCGAGTACGTGTCGCACGTCTGCGGCGTGGTCATCGAGGGCGTGGTGCAGGGCGAGGGGTGCCGGTGACGCTCACCGAACGGCTGCAGCGGATCCTGCGCGCGGTGCTCCCGTTCGCCTCGGCGAGCGAGGTGCGCGAGATCGCCCAGCGCCTCGCCGGCGTCGTCGGCGGGGTGGGCGACACGGCGGAGGGGACACTGCAGCGGCTCGAGAGCCTGCTGCATCCCGCCGGCGGCCCGCGACCGCCGGCCGACGAGCAGGCCGACCTCGCGCGGTGGGCGCGCGTGGCCGGCGCGCTCGAGGGGCGGCTCGTCGCCGCCGAGGACCGCGCCCGCGCGCTGCGCGCGCGCGACGATCGCACCCCCGAGGAGGACGCGCTGCTCGCCGACCTCGAGTGGCTCACCAGCGAGCTGCGCGCGGCGTGGGGCCGTGCGGCCCGCCCGGTCAGTGCACCCGGCGCGCCAGCCGCAGGAGCGAGTCCGCCGGGAGCGGTCCCTCCAGCGTGAGCTCGTAGTCGCCGTCCCGCCACCGCGCGCTCGCGCGGCGATCGGCCTCGCGCAGGAGGGTGTCGCCCGGCGCGAGGCCGCGCTGCATCTCCTGGCGCAGCACGACCACGACGCCGTCCGCGAGCTGCCAGCGCGACACGGCGGCGCCTTCCTCCGTCGCCACACCCGCGAGCGTCGCCCCCTCGAGCCGGCGCAGCGAGCCGCCGAGCGCGCGCGCGGCCGCGTCCACGTCGGCGTTGGCGCGCCGCGCCGGCGCCTCGGCCGCGCGCACGCCCGACGCCGCCTCCACGCGGGCACGCTCGGCCGCCGTGTTCTGCGCCACCGGGGCCGCCGCGCCCGCCGCGGGTGCCGGCGCCGCGGCGACATCGGCTGCGGCCTGCCGTTCCTGCTTCCGCCCGGCTGCGTCGGCAGGTGGCGCCGCGGGCACCGCGCGGTCGCGCGCGGCCGGGGCGGGTGCGGGAACGGCGCGGCCGTCGGGCGGCACGGAGGCGGTCGGTGCCGCCATCTCGGTCACCGGCGCGGCGGGCGCGCGCGCGCTGGCGATCGCCTTCGCCGCGCCCTCGCCCTCGGGCGCCGCGGCGGGCGCGCCCGGCCACGCGCCGCGCAGCAGCCAGCCCGCGCCCACCGCCACCGCGATCGTCGCGGCCCACGCGAGCGGCGCGCGCCACCGGCGCCCGCGGCCCGTCGGGACGGCGACGACGATCGGGTCGGGCACGACGGCGTCCAGCGCGGTCTGCGCGCGGACGCGGAGCGCCGCCTCCTCGGCGAGCCGCGACGCGCACGCCGGGCACGCGGCCAGGTGCGCGCGCCACGCCGTCGCCTGCTCGGCGGTGGCCTCGCCATCGAGCAGCGTGTGCAGCATGCCCTCGTCAAGATGCGACATCGGCAGCCCCCGTCTCGTGCAGCGCGCGGTCGGCGTCCACCAGCCGGCGGCGCGCGCGGGCGAGTGTCGTCCCCACGGCGCCCGGCGCCAGCCCCGTGGCCTCCGCGATCTCGGCGTAGCTCAGCCCCTCCGCCTGCAGCAGCAGCGCCTCGCGGTCGCGTGGCGTGAGCTGGTCGAGCGCGCGCAGCACGCGGTCGCGGCACTCGCGCCGTTCGAGCTCCGCGTCGGGCGGCGGCGCCGAGGCGGGGAGCTCCCCCTTGAGCAGCACCAGGCGGCGCTCCTGCCGCACCGTGCGCCGCCCCTCGTCGCGCAGGAGGTTGAGCGCCACCGCGAAGAGCCACGCCCGCGGGCTCGTCGGCGGCGACGCCACGGCGCGCGCGAAGGTCTCCTGCGCCAGCTCCTCCGCGCGCTCGCGGTCGCCGGTGCGGCGGTACAGCATCCGCACCAGCGACGCGTGATACGTGGTGAACAGGTCGGCGAGCGGGTCCGTCATCCGGCCCGGAAGCGGCGCGCGAGGCGCGCGAGGTCGTCGTCGCCGAGGTCGGTGCGCCCCGTCGCCGCCACGGCGACGCTCACGGCGCGGCCGGCCACGAGCACCGGCTCGTCGCCGCGGAGCCACGTCCGCAGCTCCGGCAGGGCCCGCAGCAGGGCGAAGTACGCGGGGGAGAACGGCGCCACGGTGATCACCTCCTGGCCCGCGCGGTGGGCGCCGTCGGTCCACACCCCGTCGCGCCGCACGAAGACGCGGCCGTCGCGCTGCTGCCGCCCGCCGGCCGTGCCACCGGCTGGCGTGGCCGGCCGCGAGGCCGCCGCGGCGCCCGTCGCCGCCACCGCCGCGCCCAGGTTCTCGGCGCGCGCCAAGTCGGCGGTCGCCTTCGCCTGCTCGAACGACTGGCGGCCGCGCTGCGCCTCGGGCCCGGGGGCGGCCGCGAGCGGGATCGGCTCCTGCACAAGATAGGACGTGTACGGCGTCACGAGCCCGTGCCGCAGCCCCAGCTCGCGGATCTCCCGCACCAGCGCCTCGCTCTCGCCCTCGAGCCGCGCCTGCCGCGTGAGGGAGCCGATGCGGCGCGCGGCCCAGAGCTGCGCCACCCACGCCTGCCGTGACTCCGACCCCGGCAGCACCGCCTCGACGGTGAAGCGCTCGCGCCGGCCCGCGCGCTCCCCCTCGAGCACGATCGTCCCCGACCCCTGCCCGCGGTACCGCGCGAAGACCACCAGCTCCTGCCCCGCGAAGAGGTCGGGGAGCCCGGCGGGCTCCTGCAGCGAGAGCGGCACCGGGCTCGAGACGATCCGCACCGCCGTGAGCGCCGGCGCGCGGACCTGCGCGAGCAGGCGGCCCATCGCGTCCTCCACCCTCGCCTGGGGCGGCACGTACTCGGCACTGCCGCGGCCCTCGAGCGCCAGGCGGTCGAGCAGCCAGGTGTTCACGTCGTGGCCGATCCCCACCGTGAACACGCGGTGGTCGCCGCGCCGGGCGCCGGCCTCCGCGGCGAGCCGCTCGGGCCCGCGCTCGCCCACCGAGGGCACCCCGTCGGTGAGGAAGAGCACGAGCGACAGCCGGCCGCGCGCGGCCGGGGCGTCGAGCGCGGCGCGGAGCGCGCCCTCGATGTTGGTGCCGCCGTCGGCGCCAAGGGCGTCCACCCAGGCGCGCGCGTCGGCGAGCGCGGCCGGCGACGCCGGCAGGAGCGTGTCGCTCTGCGCGCGCACCGCGCTCGAGAAGGCCACGAGCCGGAACCGGTCGCGACCGCCCAGCGTGCCGAGGGCCTGCTGCAGCGCCGCCTTCGCCTGCTCCAGCTTGCTGCCCGCCATCGAGCCGGAGACGTCCACGACGATTGTGACGTCGCGCGGGATGGCATCGGCTGACGGCGCGTCGGGCGGCGCGAGGAGCAGCATGGCGTAGCCGTCCTCGCCCGTCGGGCGGTGGGCCACCACGCTCCCCGCCACCCCGCGGTCGGCGAGCGGCACGAAGATCTCGAGGTCGCCCGCCGGCGCCCCGCGCACGGTGGCGACCCACCGGTCGCCCTCCCGGCGCACGTCGAGCGGGTGCGTCGGCGAGTACGGCTCGCCGTGCCGCCGCGCGTCGGTCACCGTCAGCGTGAACGCCGTGGCGGTGTCGCCCGACGCGCCGAAGGCGTGCCGGACCCGCACCGCGGCGCCCGCGCGCGCGGCGAACTGGCTGTAGCGCACCGCGAGCCGGCGCGTCTCGCCAGGGTTGATGGGGAAGACCCGCGCGCGAATCAGCCCGTGGCCCGCGAAGCTGAGCAGCGCGGGGTCCTTCCGCTGCCGCACGATCGCCTCGTAGATGCCGAGCGCCTGCTCGGCCGGGAGCACCTCGCCGCGCAGCTCCGTCTCGCCCATCCAGAGCCCCACGTTCTCGAGCGCGGTCTCGCCCGCCATCGGGTACAGCCAGTTCCCCTCGGCGACGATCCCGCCGGCGTTGCGGAACTGCTCGAGCACCTCGACCCGCACCCGCCGCGCGTCGAGCGTGGCGCGCACCTCCGACCGCACCCGCGTTACGGCGCCGGGTGGCAGCGGCCGCGGCCCCCGCTCGATCTCGATCCACCCCTGGGCGGCGGCCGCGGCCGGCACCGCCCACATCACCAGCAGCGCCAGCGCGCTGCGACGGATTGCACCGTGCACGGACTCCCCCGTGGCTGAAGGTCGGCGGGGAGACGCGCGACGGGGGACGGCGTGCACACCGGCGCGGCGGGGGCGGTCGCCGGGGCCTATATTCAGGGTGTCGAACCAGTCCCGCCGGCCCGCGCCCGGGCGGCGGTGCCACCGTGCCGGAGAGACCCATGGGTACCGAGACCCTCGTGGCGCCGAGCGCCACCGCCGACACCTTCCCGATCAACGGGACCGACTTTGTCGAGTTCTACGTCGGCAACGCGAAGCAGGCCAGCCACTACTACCGCACCGCCTTCGGCTTCCGGCTCGCGGGCTACCGCGGCCCCGAGACGGGGGTCCGCGACCGCGCGAGCTACCTCCTCGAGCAGGGCAGGATCCGCCTCGTGCTGACGGCGCCGCTCGGGCCCGACGGCCCGATCGCGGAGCACGTGCACCGGCACGGCGACGGCGTCCGCGACATCGCCCTCTGGGTGGACGACGCGCGCGAGGCGTTCGCGTCGGCGGTGGCGCGCGGCGCGGTGGCGGTGCAGGAGCCGACGGTGCTGCGCGACGCCGACGGCGAGGTGGTCCTCGCCGCGATCCGCACCTACGGCGACACGATCCACTCCCTCGTCGAGCGCGGCGCCTACCGCGGGCGCTTCCTGCCGGGGTTCGTGGCCGTGGAGTCGCCGTACCAGCCGGCGCCGGTGGGGCTCAAGTACGTGGACCACTGCGTGGGCAACGTCGAGCTCGGGAAGATGAACGCGTGGGTCGGCTTCTACGAGCGCGTGATGGGCTTCAAGAACCTCGTCAGCTTCGACGACAAGGACATCTCGACCGAGTACAGCTCGCTCATGTCGAAGGTCGTCGCCAACGGCAACGAGCGGATCAAGTTCCCGATCAACGAGCCGGCGCAGGGCCGCCGGAAGTCCCAGATCGACGAGTACCTCGAGTTCTACCGCGGCCCCGGCGTGCAGCACCTGGCGCTCGTGACCGACGACATCATCCACACCGTGCGCGAGCTGCGGGCGCGCGGCGTCGAGTTCCTCACGGTGCCGGTCTCGTACTACGACACCGTGCTCGACCGCGTCGGCGCGATCGACGAGGACCTCGCCCCGCTCCGCGAGCTCGGCATCCTGGTGGACCGCGACGACGAGGGGTACCTGCTGCAGATCTTCACGAAGCCCGTCGAGGACCGGCCGACGCTCTTCTACGAGATCATCCAGCGCAAGGGCGCGCGCAGCTTCGGGAAGGGCAACTTCAAGGCGCTCTTCGAGGCGATCGAGCGCGAGCAGGCGCGGCGGGGGAACCTGTAGCCATGCCGATCTACCACGCCCTGGGCGAGCTGCCGCGCAAGCGGCACGTCGTCTTCCGCAAGCCGGGCGGCGGGATCTACGCCGAGGAGCTGATGGGCCACGAGGGGTTCACCGGGACCTCGTCGCTCCTCTATCACGTGCACCCGCCCACGACCATCAAGTCGGCGCGCCGGCTGCGCGAGGTGCGGTGGGAGGCCGACGAGGACACCTCCCTGCGGCACCGGCACTTCCTCACCTCGCGCGCCCGCAAGGGCGGGAGCGCGACGCTCGACCGCATCCCGCTGCTCTTCAACAGCGACATCGCGATGCTGTACGTCGAGCCCGACGAGAACGACGCCCACTTCTACCGCAACTCGCAGGCGGACGAGTGCGTGTACGTCGTCGAGGGGACGGGGGTGCTCGAGTCGGTCTTCGGCGACCTCCCGGTGATCCCCGGCGACTACGTGGTGATCCACCGGAACATCCTGCACCGCTGGCGCTTCGACTTCGCCAGGGGGCCGGCGAAGCTGCTGGTCATGGAGAGCCGCGGGCACGTCCGCTCGCCCAAGCGCTACCGCAACGAGTTCGGCCAGCTGCTCGAGGGGGCGCCGTACAGCGAGCGCGACATCCGGCGGCCGGCCGAGCTGCGCACGCACGACGAGATGGGCGACTTCCCCATCCTCGTGAAGCAGTACGACGCGATCAACGAGCTGGTGCTCGACCACCACCCGTTCGACGTGGTGGGGTGGGACGGGTACTTCTACCCGTGGGCGTTCAACATCCACGACTTCGAGCCGATCGTGGGCCGCATCCACCAGCCGCCCCCGGTGCACCAGACCTTCCAGGGCGACGGCTTCGTCATCTGCAGCTTCTGCCCGCGCCCGTACGACTTCGACCCCAACGCGGTGCCGGCGCCGTACAACCACAGCAACGTGGACTCCGACGAGGTGCTCTTCTACGCCTCGAGCGAGTTCATGAGCCGCAAGGGGATCGAGTACGGGTCCATCACGCACCACCCGGACGGCCTCCCGCACGGCCCGCACCCGGGCCGCGCCGAGGCGAGCATCGGCGCGAAGTACACCAACGAGCTGGCGGTCATGATGGACTCGTTCCGGCCGCTCAAGGTGGCGAAGGCCGCGCTGGCGATCGAGGATCCGCACTACCACCGGAGCTGGATCGAGCAGCAGCACGCGGGGTTCAACCCGCCGACGAGCTGAGCCGGCGCGACCGGGCCGGGGCGCGGGGGCCCCGTGCTAGGACGAGGTCCCCCCGAGCGGGGCGAACCGCGCCGTGAAGTGCCGCAGGAACGGCGCCTGCTCGACAATCCGGAACCCGCCGATCGCCTCCCGCCGGGCCCACACGTTGCCGATCGCCTCGATCACGTAGTCCACGTGGCTCTGCGTGTACACGCGGCGCGGGATGGCGAGGCGGACCAGCTCCATCGGCGCCGCCGACTCCTCGCCCGTCACCGGGTCGCGGCGGCCGAACATCACCGTGCCGATCTCGACCGCGCGGATGCCGGCCTCGCGGTAGAGCTCCACCACCAGCGCCTGGCCGGGCAGCGCGAGCGGGGGGAGGTGCGGCAGGAACGCCGCCGCGTCGAGGTAGATCGCGTGCCCCCCGGGCGGCTGCACGATCGGCACGCCGATCGCCACGAGGTGCTCGCCGAGGTAGGTGGTCGAGCGGATGCGGTAGCGCAGGTAGTCCTCGTCGAGCGCCTCGTGGAGCCCCACGGCGATCGCGTCGAGGTCGCGGCCGGCGAGCCCGCCGTAGGTCGGGAACCCCTCGGTGAGGATCAGCAGGTCGCGCTCCTGCCGGGCGAGCTCCTCGTCGTTCGTGGCGAGGAACCCGCCGATGTTCGCCAGCCCGTCCTTCTTGGCCGACATGGTGCACCCGTCGGCGTGCGAGAACATCTCGCGCGCGATCTCGATCGGGGCGCGCCCCTGCTGGCCCGGCTCCCGCTCGCGGATGAACCACGCGTTCTCGGCGAACCGGCAGGCGTCGAGGTAGAGCGGGATGCCGTGCTCGCGGCAGGCCGCGCTCACCTCCCGGATGTTCTGCAGGCTCACCGGCTGCCCGCCGCCGGAGTTGTTCGTCACCGTGAGCATCACGAGCGGGATGCGCTCCCGCCCCACCTCGGCGATGAGCCGGCGCAGCGCCGCCACGTCCATGTTCCCCTTGAACGGGTGCCGCACCTGCGGCTGGCGCCCCTCGGGAATCACGAGGTCCACGGCGCGGGCGCCGGTGAACTCCACGTTGGCGCGGGTGGTGTCGAAGTGCGTGTTGTTGGGGACGACGTCGCCCGGCTTGCAGCGGCTGGCGAAGAGGATCCGCTCCGCCGCGCGCCCCTGATGGGTGGGCAGCACGACCCGGAAGCCGAAGATGTCGCGCACCGCGGCCTCGAAGCGGAACCACGAGCGGCTTCCGGCGTATGCCTCGTCACCCCGCATGACGCCGGCCCACTGCTCGGCGCTCATGGCGGCGGTGCCGCTGTCGGTGAGCAGGTCGATCAGCACGTCCTCGGCCCGCAGCAGGAAGACGTTGTACCCCGCGGCCCCGAGGAACGCCTCGCGCTCGGCGCGCGACGTCAGCCGGATCGGCTCGACCGACTTGATCTTGAACGGCTCGATGATGGTGCGCATCGGGCCGAATATACCGCGCCGTCCCCGCTACATTCCGGGCGTCGGTCGGCGGTCACCACGTCCCGGAGGATCAGGTGCCGGAGTCCGCAGTCGCCTCGCCCCGTCCGCTGCCGGCGGTCCCCCCGCCGGCGCTCCTCGCCGCGCAGCGCGCCCACTGGGTGGAGGTCGCCGACGCCTGGGCCGACGGGACGCTGGGCGAGGAGGACGCCGCCGAGCTCAGGGCCGCCATCGAGGCCGACCCCGCCGTCACCGAGGCCGAGCGGGCCCGGCTCCTCGCGTGGCTCGACCCCCTGCACCCGCCCGCGGAGGGGGCACGCGTGGCGCTGCGGGCGGCGCTGCACCCGCCCACCGCCGTGGCGGCCGTCGCGCCGCTCGACCCGGCCGCGCTGACGCGCCTGCTCGACGGGCGCATGCACGCGCTCTGCAGCGCGGTGCGCGCGGAACTCGCGGGGCCCGCCTTCGCCCGCCGGCTCGAGCAGGACCGCGAGGCGTACATGGAGCAGGTGGCCGAGTGGGTGCGCCGGCTCGCGGCGAAGGGCTGGGGGGCGCTCGCCTTCCCGCGCGAGTGCGGCGGCGAGGGCGACCTCGAGGCGTTCATGGCCGTCTTCGAGACGGTCGCGCTGCACGACTACAGCCTCGCCATCAAGTTCGGCGTGCAGTTCGGGCTCTTCGGCGGGAGCATCCTGCAGCTGGGCACCGAGCGCCATCACCAGCGCTACCTGCCGGCGGTCGGGCGCTTCGAGCTGCCCGGGTGCTTCGCGATGTCGGAGCTCGCGCACGGCTCCAACGTGCGCGACCTCGAGACGACGGCCACCTACGACCGCGCCGCGCGGGAGTTCGTCGTCCACACCCCGCGCCCGGCGGCGCACAAGGAGTGGATCGGCAACGCCGCCCGGCACGGCCGGCTGGCCACCGTCTTCGCCCAGCTCGTGGTGGACGGGACGAACCACGGCGTGCACGCGCTGCTGGTGCCGCTCCGCGAGCCCGACGGCACGCTCGTGCGCGGCGTGCGCATCGAGGACGACGGCCCCAAGGCCGGGCTCAACGGCGTGGACAACGGGCGCATCTGGTTCGACCACGTGCGCGTGCCGCGCGAGAACCTCCTCGACCGCTACGGCGAGGTGGAGGCGGGCGGCACCTACACGAGCCCCATCGCCAACCCGTCGCGGCGCTTCTTCACGATGCTCTCGACCCTCGTGGGCGGGCGCATCACCATCGCCGCCTCCGCGCTCAGCCAGTCGAAGGTGGGGCTCGTCACCGCCGTGCGGTACGCCAACCGGCGACGCCAGTTCGGGCCGCCGGGCTCGCCCGAGGTGCCGCTCCTCGACTACCTCACGCACCAGCGCCGCCTGCTCCCGCGGCTCGCCGCCGCGTACGGCATCCACTTCGCCCTGCAGGGCCTCGTGCGCCGCTTCGTGGCCCACGCCCCCGAGGGCGAGCGCGAGGTGGAGGTGCTCGCCGCCGGCCTCAAGGCGACCGCCACCTGGCACGCGGTGCAGACCCTCCAGCAGTGCCGCGAGTGCTGCGGCGGGCAGGGCTACCTCGCCGCCAACCGCCTCCCGGGGCTGCGCGACGACGTGGACATCTCGGCCACCTTCGAGGGCGACAACACCGTCCTCATGCAGCTCGTCGCCAAGGGGCTGCTGACCGGGTTCCGCCAGCAGATGGGGGGCGTGCGGGGCGGCGGCCTCCTCCGCTACCTGGGCCGCCGCGCCTCGGCACGGCTCGCCACCCTCAACCCGCTCGTCACGCGCCGCACCGACCCCGCGCACCTGCGCGACGCGGCGTTCCACGGCTGGACCCTTCGCTACCGCGAGGAGCGGCTCCTCGCCGCCCTCGCCCGCCGGCTCAAGCGCCGCCTCGATGACGGCTTCGATGCGTTCGAGGCGCTGGTGGACTGCCAGGACCACGCCCTGCACCTCGCGCAGGCCGCGATGGAGCGGGTCGTCCTGCGCGAGTTCCGCGGGGCGATCGGGCGCGCGGAGCCGGGGCTCGCCGGCCCGCTGCAGCTCCTGGCCGACCTCTACGCCCTCGACGCGATCGAGCGTGACCTCGCCTGGTTCCTCGAGAAGGGGGTCGTCGAGCCGGTGAAGGCCGAGGCGGTCCGCCGCGAGGTCAACGCCCTCTGCCGGGACGTGCGGCCCTACGCGGAGTCGCTGGCGGACGGCTTCGGCGTGCCCGACGCGCTCCTGCCGCCCATCGCGTTCACGGGGACGCCAGGGGTTCCGGACGCCTGACCGCCAGCCCGCCAGAGGGGGATCCATCGGCTTGCGAAACCCGAGTGCGCCGATCGATATTTCAGGGCTATGGAAGGAACGTCCGGACGCCTGAGCCTGCGCCGCGCCGCATTGCTTGCCACCCTGCTGGTGGTGGGGCTCTTCGTGCGCGGGAGCTGGCCGGGCCGGATCGGCCCGGCGCGCCGCCAGGTCGGGGCAGCGCTTCCTGCCACCGTGCAGGCCGAGGCACCCGCGACATCGCTGGCGGCCGGGACCGGGGCGCCGGCGTCCGTGGCGGTGGCGGTGCCGGCCGCGCCGCCGGCCTGCCGCATGGCGCCCTGGCTGCGACGCGTCGAGCACCGGCCGCCGGTCGATCTTCCCGTCGCCTGCGCCCCGTGGCGTACGGCGGCTGCTCGCGCGCCTCCGGCCGCCTGACCAGGCCGGCGGGCCGACGGCGGCGGCCGGGAACGTCCTTCCCGGCCGCGGTCGGCCCGCAGGCGTACCGGGCGCCGCGAGGCGTGCCGGACGGGCGGAGGGCTCGCGCACCGGGGCGCGGGCCGGCGAGCGGGCGACGGCCGGGGGGAGGTGGGCGCGATGCGGGTGCTGCAGGCGTGGAACGTGGCGGAGGCGGTGGCGCGCGGGCTGCGGATCGAGGTCGATCCGGAGGCGCGGATGTCCGTGCTCCGGCGGTACGAGGCGGCTCCCGAGCTGCGGCGCCGCCCGGTCGAGGCGCTGCGTGACGCCAGCGAGGCGATCGGCCTCGCCATGCTCGAGCGCCGGCTCGACGCGGCGGCGCTGCGGGACCTGCTCGACTCGGGGGCGCTGCCGTTCGTCCTCGTGCCCGCGGTGACGCCGGGCGACGCGCTGGTCGTCGTGGGGGCCGCGGGCGACCGCGTCAAGGTGCTGCGCGTGGCGCCCGACGGGCGCACGACGGACGACGAGGCCGAGTTCGCCACGCTCGCGTCCTGGCCCGCGGCCGCGCTCATCCCGGTCCGCCTCGGCGACCAGGGCGCGACCAGGGGGCACGACCACCGCACGCCGGGCCGGCGGTTCCTCGACCTGCTCGTGCAGGAGCGCCAGGACGTCGGCCTGGTGTACTTCTACGCCACGCTCACCGGGCTCTTCAGCCTCGCGCTGCCCCTCGGCGTGCAGGCGATCGTCGGCATGGTGCAGGGCGGGCTCATCCTGCAGCCCGTGATCATCCTCATCGCGTTCGTCATCGTGGGCTCGCTGGTGAGCGGCGTCCTCAACATCCTGCAGCTGCGGGTGGTGGAGACGATCCAGCAGCGGGTCTTCGCGCGCCTCGCCCTCGGGCTCGGCGTCCTCGTCCCGCGGCTCGACCTCGAGGCGCTGCGCGGGGCGGACATCCCCGAGCAGATGAACCGCTTCTTCGACGTGGTCACGATCCAGAAGAGCCTCTCGAAGCTGCTGACCGAGACCACGACCGCCGGGCTGCAGGTGCTCTTCGGCCTGCTGCTGCTCACCTTCTACCACCCGTACTTCACCCTCTTCGGCCTCGCGCTGCTCGCCGTGCTGTACCTCATCTTCCGCTGGACGGGGCCGCAGGGGCTGGAGACGAGCCTCGCCGAGTCGAAGTACAAGTACCGCGTGGCGCACTGGCTGGAGGAGATGGCGCGCTCGGCGACCGCGCTCAAGCTGGCCGGCCAGACCAACCTGCCGCTGCGGCGCATGGACGCGGAGGTGGCGGGGTACCTCAAGTACCGCAACAAGCACTTCGACGTCCTCGTGCTGCAGGGCATGAGCATCGTCGTCGTCAAGACCGTCATCACCGGCGGCCTGCTGATCCTGGGCAGCGCGCTCGTCGTGAACAACCAGATCACGCTGGGCCAGTTCGTGGCGTCGGAGATCGTGATCGTCACCGTGCTGAGCGGGATCGAGAAGCTCGTCGTGAGCCTCAGCACCGTGTACGACATGCTCACGTCGCTCGACAAGGTGGGGCACGTCACCGACCTCCCGATGGACCGGCCCACCGGCCTCACCGTGCCCGAGTACGACGCGGCGCGCGGGGTGGAGGTCCGGGTGCAGGACCTGTCGTACGCGTACCCCGGCGGCGCGCCGGTGCTGCGCGGCGTCTCGTTCGAGGTGCCGGCCGGCGCCGTCGTCGCGGTGACGGGGCAGGAGGGGGCGGGGCAGTCCACGCTGCTCAAGGTGCTCGCCGGGATGCTCCCCTCGTACGAGGGGGGCGTGAGCGTCAACGGCGTGTCGCTGCGCGACCTCGACGTGATCCACTTCCGGCAGCTGGTGGGCTGGTCGTTCCCGGAGTCCACGCTGTTCGAGGGGACGGTCGAGGAGAACCTCACCCTGGGCCGCCCCGGCGTCACCCTCGACGAGCTGCGCCGGGCGCTCGAGCTCACCGGTCTCGCGGAGGCGGTGCAGGGGCTCCCCGAGGGGCTGCGGACCCGCGTCCTGGGCGGCGGCAAGGGGCTGCCGACGCACGTGGTGCGGCGCCTGCTGTTCGCGCGGGCGCTCGCCTCCGGGCCGCGCCTGCTGCTGCTCGACGACGCCTTCGACGGCCTGGAGCCCGGCTTCAAGCGCGACATCGTGCGGGTGATCACCGACCCGCAGGCCGAGTGGACGGTGGTCGCCGCCTCGCGCGACCCGGTCTTCCTCGCGGCGTGCGACTGGATCTACCTCCTCGACGAGGGGCGGATCGCGGCGGAGGGCGCCTACCAGGACCTCCTCGCCGACACGCGCTTCCGCGCGATCGTGACGACCTCCACGCCCCGCGCCACGGAGGCCGCATGAGCGCTCGCCGCGCGGCGCCCGACCCGGACGCGCTGCTCGCGGGCGCCCCCGCGGGCGACGACCTGCCGCTGTACTCGGCGCGGCTGCTGAACTCCACGCGCCGGCACCGGCCGGTCGTGCGCTGGGTCAGCGGGATCCTGATCGTCGCGCTGCTGGCGCTCTTCCTCCCGTGGCAGCAGAACGTGCGCGGCGAGGGGGTGCTGAGCGCGATCCGCCCGCAGGACCGGCCCCAGACCCTGAACACCGCGATCGCGGGGCTCATCGCGGAGTGGTACGTGGCGGAGGGGCAGTTCGTCACGAAGGGGACGCCGCTCGTGCGGATCTCCGAGGTCAAGGAGAAGTTCCTCGACCCGGAGTTCGTGCCGCGGCTCGCCGAGCAGGTCGCCGGCAAGGAGGCCGCGCTGCGGGAGAAGCGGAACAAGGTCGTCGCGCTCGACTCGCTCATCGCCGCCCTCGAGCGCGGGCAGGCCTTCAGCTACGAGAAGGCGGTGAACAAGGTGCGCCTCTACGAGGCGGCCTACCAGGCCGCGCTCGTGGACTCGACCGTCGAGGCCGACCGCTTCCGCCGGCGCGAGGCGCTCTTCGCGCAGGGGCTGTCGTCGCGCACCGAGTACGAGGCGAACCAGCTGAAGCTCCAGCAGGCGGCCGCCAAGCTCGTCGAGAAGCGGCAGGAGCTCGAGAACGCCCGGATCGAGCGCGACGCCGTCGCCGTCGAGTACGGCGAGAAGCTCGCGAAGGCGCGCTCCGACCGGAACGCCACCGCCGCCGAGGTCGGCGAGGCGGAGACCGAGGTCGCGAAGCTGCGCAACGAGTACGCGTCGATGAAGCTCCGCAACGAGTTCTACGTGATCCGCGCGCCGCAGGACGGCTACGTGGTGCGCGCCGTGAAGCAGGGCGTCGGCGAGGCGGTCAAGGAGGGCGATGCGATCGCGATCGTGCAGCCGGCGGCCCCGCAGCTCGCCGTGGAGCTGTACGTGAAGGCGATGGACGTGCCGCTGCTGCACCGCGGCGCGCCGGTGCGCCTGCAGTTCGACGGCTGGCCGGCGCTCGTCTTCTCGGGGTGGCCCGGGGTGTCGGTCGGCACCTTCGGCGGGCGCGTCGCCGTGGTGGACCTCGTGGACAGCAAGGAGGGCAAGTACCGCGTCCTGGTCGCCCCGGACTCCGCCGACGCCCCGTGGCCGCCGCAGCTGCGCGTGGGCTCCGGCGTCTACGGCTGGGCGCTGCTCAACACCGTGCCGGTCTGGTTCGAGCTCTGGCGGCAGGTGAACGGCTTCCCGCCGCAGTACGTCGCGCCTGTCGCCGAGGGCGAGCCGGACGCCACCACGACCGCGGGGAAGTAGGTGCTGCCCGTCGTCGGCCTGCTGGCGCTCGCGCTGCCGCAGGGGCTCGCGCCCGACAGCGTCCGCACGCTGCCGTTCGCCGCCTTCTACGAGCAGGTCGCGCGCTTCCACCCGGAGGCGCGCCAGGCGCAGCTCCGGTTCGACGCCGCCGACGAGGGGGTGCGTGCCGCCTCGGGCGACGTGTACGACCCCTCCGTCGAGGTCGCGTGGAGCAAGAAGGCGTACAAGGCGACGCCCTACTACAACTATGTGGACGCGGCGCTCAAGATCCCGACGCCGATCGGCGTCGAGGTGAAGCTCGGCTACGAGCGGACCGCCGGCGACTTCACCAGCCCCGAGCGCACGCCCGACATCGGCCTGTTCACCGCCGGGCTCATCGTCCCGCTCGGGCAGGGGCTGCTCACCGACCAGCGCCGCAACGCCCTCGCCGTCGCGCGCGCGGCGCGCGCGGGCGCCGCGGCCGACCGGCGCGCCCAGGTGAACAAGCTGCTGCTCACCGCCGCCAAGGGCTACGCCGAGTGGTACGAGGCGTGGCGCCGCCAGCGCCTGCAGCGCGAGGCAGTGCAGCTCGCGCGCGACCGGCTCGAGTTCGTGCGCCAGCGGGTGGTCAACGGCGACCAGCCCGCGATCGACTCCGTCGAGGCCGACCTCGAGGTGCAGCGCCGCGAGACGAGCCGCCTCGAGGCCGACGCCCAGTACCGCGCCGCCTCCGAGGTGCTCGCCTTCTACCTCTGGACCGAGACCGGCGAGCCCGCGACCCTCGCCCCCGGCGTCGTCCCGACCGCCGCCGGGCTCGAGCCCGACGCGCGCGACACGCTCGCCGTGGACGGCTGGCTCGCCCGCGCCATGCAGCAGCACCCCGACCTCCAGAAGGCGCTCGCGCGGCTGCGGGCCGCCGAGGCCGAGCGCGGCTTCCGCGGCCAGGAGCTGCTCCCCGACGCGTTCGTGGCGCTCTCGGCGATCGGCGGCCGCGAGGAGGACGGGGCCCCGCCGCTCCTGAGCGACGTGAGCGAGAACTTCAAGCTCGACCTGGTCGCGAAGACGCCGCTGCTGCTGCTCAAGGACCGCGGCCGCTACAACGCCGCCGGCGACCGGCTCGAGATCGCGCAGCTCGACACCCGCCTCGTGCGGCGGGAGATCGAGGTGCGCGTGCGCGTCGCCGCGATCTCCCTGCTGCAGCTCGCGCGGACGCTCGAGGTGCAGCGCCGCGCCGTGGCGCAGGCGCAGCGCCTCCGCGACGGCGAGCAGCTCCGCTTCGAGAACGGCGAGGGCACGCTCTTCCTGGTGAACCTGCGCGAGCGCACGCTGGTGGACGAGCGCCTGAAGCTCGCCGCCCTCGAGGCGAAGGCCGCCGCCACGCGCGCGGAACTCGCCGTCGCGCTCGGCGAGCCCGGGACGCTCCCCGCGGGGATCGCCGCCGCCGAGTGACCGCCGGCCGCGCGCGGCTGCAGCTTGTCGTCACCGCCGTCCTCTTCTCCACCGGCGGCGCGGCGATCAAGTCGGCGGCGTTCGACGCGTGGCAGGTGGCCGGCCTCCGCTCGGCGGTGGCCGCCGCCGTACTCCTCGCCGTGGCGCCCGAGGCGCGGAAGCTCTCGCCCCGCCTGCTGCCGATCGCGGCGACCTACGCGGCCACGCTCATCCTCTTCGTCACGGCCAACAAGCTCACCACGGCCGCCAACGCCATCTTCCTCCAGTCCGCCGCGCCGATCTATCTCGTGGCGCTCGGGCCGCTCGTGCTGCGCGAGCCGGTGACGCGGCGCGACCTGGTCCTGCTCGCCCTCATGGGGCAGGGCCTCGTGCTCGTGATGACCGGCCAGGAGCCGCCGGCCCGCACCGCGCCCGACCCGCTCCTCGGCAACACCCTCGCGGTGCTGAGCGGCGTGATGTGGGCCGGCACCATCACCGCCCTGCGCTGGCTCGGCCGCCAGCCCGGCGGCGGCGCCGGGCCCGGGATCGCCGCCGTGAGCGCGGGCAACCTCGTCGCCGCCCTCGTCTGCCTCCCCGTCGGCTGGCCCGTCGGCGCCGCCACCCCGGCCGACTGGCTCGCGATCGGGTACCTCGGCACGGTGCAGATCGCGATCGCGTACCTGCTCATGACCCGCGGCCTGCGCCACGTCCCGGCCCTCGAGGCCTCCATGCTCCTGCTGATCGAGCCGGTGCTGAGCCCGGTCTGGGCGTGGGTCGTGCACGGCGAGCGCCCCGGTGCCGGCGCGCTCGCCGGTGGCGCGCTCATCCTGGCCGCGACGGCGCTGCACGCCCTGCTGCAGCGCCGCGCGGCGCCCGGGGCGGCATGACGCGCCGCGCGACCGGGCTCATCGAGACGGTGCGCGTGCGGGGCGGCGCGGCGCCCCTCTGGCCGCTGCACGTGCGGCGGCTCGCGGAGAGCTGCCGGGCGACCGGCGTGCCGCTGCCGCGCGAGCTCGAGGTGCCCACGGGCGGGCCCGACCGCATCCACCGGCTCGAGGTGCGGCACGACGGCAGCGAGGTGACCACCCGCGCCGTCGGCTCGCTCGCGCCGGTGCGCCTCGCGACCGTGCCCGTCGCCCACCCCGGCTATCCCCACAAGACGACCGACCGGGCCCCGTTCGAGCATGCGCACGCGCTCGCCCGGGCCGTCGGCGCCGACGACGCGCTGCTCCTCACCCCCGGCGGCGCCGTCGCCGAGTGCAGCATCTGGAGCCTCCTCTGGTGGGAGGACGACGGCCGGCTCGGCGCCCCGCCGCTCGGGCTCGGCGTGCTGCGCGGCGTCGGCCGCGCGCGGCTCGGCGAGCTCGCCGGCGGGCTCGTGGAGCGGCGGCTCTTCCGGCCGGACCTCGCCGGCCGCTCGCTGCTCGTGGTCAACGCCGTGCGCGGCGTCGTGCCTGTTGCCGCGCTCGACGGCGTGGCGCTCCCCGACGACCCGCGGACACGGGCGCTCGCCGACCGCTTCTGGCCTTGACCCCCTCCGGGGCGCGACCCATTTTTGGCGTCCGGGTCCGGCCGGTCGCGGCCCGCCGTGGTGGTTGTAGCTCAATCGGTTAGAGCGCCGGACTGTGGCTCCGGAGGTTGCGGGTTCAAGTCCCGTCAGCCACCCTGTGGTGACCGGTGGACGGGCGGTGACGAGCGCGGGGCCAGGGTGTCACGGCTCGAGACCACGACCGACCACCGATCGAAGGTCCGTAGCTCAATTGGTAGAGCACCGGTCTCCAAAACCGGGGGTTGGGGGTTCGATTCCCTCCGGGCCTGTCCTCGAGGACTTGCATCCATCGCCTTCCTCGTGATATTTCCGCCCGCCCCGGGGCAGGGTACCCGGGGTGGTGGACAACGCGGCGCTATCGTCTAGAGGCCTAGGACACAGCCCTCTCAAGGCTGGAACACGGGTTCGAATCCCGTTAGCGCTACTGGCGGGCTCCGCCAGGAATCGGCCCCATCGTCTATCGGCTAGGACGCGACCCTTTCAAGGTCGAGAGACGGGTTCGATTCCCGTTGGGGCCATCGGAGCCGACACGGCCCGCCTCGGTAGCTCAATTGGTAGAGCAGCTGACTCTTAATCAGTAGGTTCCAGGTTCGAGTCCTGGCCGGGGCATCGCGCGCGAGCGCATGCTGAGCGAACGCCGCCGATCACCACGATCGGCGGCGTTCGCGCGTGCGGCCGGGACGCGTGACAGGAGCCGCACGCACGCGCAGATTGCAGCGCATGCCCCGTCCCGACCGGCATCCTCCGGCCCCTCGCCGCCGGCCACGGCGCGCCGCGCGCACCCCCAGGTGAGCGGCGGCCCCGCCGAGTCGCCCGACCTCGTCCCCCGCGGCCGCAGCGGGCAGCGCGAGCACTTCCGCGTCCACTACCCCACGTCGCTGCGGCCCGCGTTCACGTGGGAGGGCGGCCGCTACGCGGTGGTGAATGTCTCGGAGGGCGGCATGCTCTTCCGCCTCGGCGCCGGGCGGGCGCTCCCCGCGCTCGGCGACGAGGTGGAGGGCACCGTCGCCTTCCGCGACGGCGAGGAGGTCGCGGTGCGCGGGCAGGTGGTCCGCCTCGAGAAGGACGAGGTGGCGCTCCGCCTCTCGGCCGGCTTCCCGTTCCGCATCATCCTGGAGCAGCAGAAGCTCCTGCTCCGCGACAACCGTCGGCTCCTCTGGTAGGACCTCGCCGATGCGCCTCCCATCCCTCGCCCTCGCCGGGCTCGCGCTGGCCGTGCCGGTGAGCGCCGCCGCGCAGGACCCCGACGCCGCGCGGCTGGAGCGGGCGCGCGCGCTGCTGCGCCGGCACCCGGTGCTCGACGGGCACAACGACGTCGCCTGGGAGATCCGGCGCGCCCCCGGCGCCCCGCGCGACGTGGCCGCGTACGACCTGCGCCGCCGCACGCCGGGCCACACCGACCTGGCGCGGCTGCGCGAGGGTGGCGTCGGCGGGCAGTTCTGGTCGGCGTACGTGGATGCGGAGGCGCGCGACACCGGCTGGGCGCGGATGCAGCTCGAGCAGATCGACATCGTGCGCCGCATGGTGGCCCGCTACCCGGAGGCGCTGGCGCTCGCCCTCACCGCCGCCGACGCCGAGCGCGCGATGCGCGCGGGCCGGATCGCGTCGTTCATCGGCATGGAGGGCGGGCACGTCCTCGAGAACTCCCTCGGGGCGCTGCGCGCCTACCACGCGCTCGGCGCGCGCTACCTCACCCTCACCCACAACACCACCCTCGACTGGGCCGACGCCGCCCTCGGCGCGCGCCGCCACGGCGGGCTCACCCCCTTCGGCCGCGAGGTGGTGCGCGAGATGAACCGGCTGGGGATGCTGGTGGACCTCTCGCACGTCTCGCCGGAGACGATGCACGACGCGCTCGACGTGGCGCAGGCCCCGGTCATCTTCTCGCACTCGTCCGCCCGCGCGCTGGTGGACCATCCGCGCAACGTGCCCGACGACGTCCTCGCCCGCCTCGCGGCGAACGGTGGCGTGGTGCTGGTGACCTTCGTGCCCGCGTTCGTGTCGGCCGAGGTGATGCGCTGGGAGGCCGCGCGCGACGCCGAGGCGGCGGCGGCGGCGACGGCCGGCCTCGACGCCGACGCCACCCGCCGGCGCCTGCAGGACTGGGAGGCCGACCACCCGCGGCCCGAAGCCACGCTCGCGCAGGTCGCCGACCACATCGAGCACGTCCGCCGCGTCGCGGGCGAGGATCATGTCGGGCTCGGCGGCGACTTCGACGGGATCACGACGACGCCGGAAGGGCTGCGCGACGTGGCCGGGTACCCGAAGCTCTTCGCCGAGCTGCTGCGGCGCGGCTGGAGCGAGGCGGCGCTCGCGAAGCTCGCCAGCGGCAACCTGCTGCGGGCCCTGCGTGGCGCGGAGCAGGTGGCCGCGCGCCTGCAGCGCGAGCGCGAGCCGTCGGTCGCGACGATCGAGGCGCTCGACCGGCGCTGATCAGCCGGGGACGGCGGGCGCCTCCCCGTCGCGCCGCAGCGCCACCACGCCCCCCACCACGAGCGCGGTCAGCGCGAAGGCGAACCACTGGATGGCGTAATTGCGGTGCGGCCCGTCGTCGAGCGGCCGCGCCTCCAGGCGTCGCGGCAGCGCCGGCAGCCCCGCGGCCGGGAGCTGCCGCACCATCACCCCCAGCACCGGGTAGGGCAGCGCGAGCCGCGCCGCGTCGAGGGCGATGCGGCGCACCGTGGTGCGGCCGTCGCTGCCGGTGCTCGCCTCGGCACCCGTCGCGGCGACCGCCTCGGCGACCCCGCGCACCACCTGCTCGCCCGGCTCCCGCAGCGAGTCGAGCGTCACCGTCCGCGCGTCGGCGGACGGCACGAAGCCGCGGAGCACGAGCACGGCGGAGTCGCTGCCCGCCAGGCGCAGCGGCGTCACCACCAGCACCCCCGGCGCCTCGCGCACCACCTGTCCGCGCACGACGAACTCCCGGTCGTGGTCGTACGTGCCGATCGCCTCCACGGCCCGCCCCTCCGGCGCCGCGACACCCGGAAGGCGGACGGGCGCCAGGGCGCGCCCGGCGGCGAGCTCGGCGTTCCGCGCCCGGCGCTCGCGCAGGCGGGAGAGCTGCCAGAGGCCCAGCCGCGTGCAGAGCGCGGCGGTGAGGACCATGAAGACGGCGAAGACGAGACGGGCCCGAGTGGACATGCGGTGTCTTTCGGCGAGGACAGTCGGCGGGCCGTAGGGGCCCGGCGCGGAAGATATCGTCCTCCGGCGGCGCGGCCTGACGCTTGCTTTCCCCTGCGGCGGTTGCGGCTCGAACAGGACGCTGGCGCCGGGAGGAGCGATGCGACAGGCTCGGGTGATCGGGACGGCGGCCCTCGTGCTCGCCGCCGCCGTGGCGGACGACCTGCGGGCCCAGGGCGTGGCCCGGCCGGGCATCGTCGAGGTGGGCTCGGTGAAGGAGCGGACGCGGGCGGGATTCTGGATCACGCCCGGACTGATGTGGGGCGGCGCGCAGACCGACCTCGGCGGCGACGGCCGCGGCTTCAGCAACACCACCTCCAGCGTCGCCTTCAAGCTCGCGATGGGCGGCACGCCCAGCGATGGCGTGCGGCTGGGCGGCGAGGTGAGCAGCTGGATCGACGAGAACGACTTCGAGGGGCTGTGGGAAGCCACGACCACCGTGCAGATGATCGCGCAGCTCTACCCCCTCGGCGGCCCGCTGTTCGTGAAGGGCGGCCTCGGCTTCGGGACGAGCTCGGTGTGGGGGTACGGCGCGCCGAGCGTCACCGACTGGGGGTTCGCCGGCACGATCGGCGGCGGCTTCGAGATCGCGGTGAGCCGCAACGTCTTCCTCACCCCCACCGTGGACTGGACGTGGCACAACTACCCGTCGGACATCGAGCTGGGCTACCGCGAGCGGCTGCTGCTGATCGGGATGGGGGTCACCTTCCAGTCGCCGGGGCGCTGACAGGCCGCCCGTGCTTGCCCCGGCGGGGGGGCGCTGCTATGCTATGCCGCCGCGCCCTGGTGGTGAAATTGGTAGACACGCTATCTTGAGGGGGTAGTGCCGAAAGGCGTCTCGGTTCGAATCCGAGCCAGGGCATGACAACTCCGCCACTGTAGCTCAGGGGTAGAGCTCTCGATTCGTAATCGAGCGGTCGTCGGTTCGATTCCGACCAGTGGCTTCCGTCGCAATCGCCGCCCGCTGCGTTCCCGGCGTCGCCGTCTCCCGGCGACGCTTTCGTTTGTGTCCCGGTCCTGTGTGTCCCGGTCCTGCCCGTGAGCCACGACCCCTACGCCGCGATCCGGCTGCCCGCGTACCGCCGCTACCTCGGCAGCCTGGTCGCCATGACGCTCGCGACGCAGATGCGCGGCGTGGCGGTCGGCTGGCAGCTGTACGACCTCACGGGCGACCCGCTCGCCCTCGGGCTCGCGGGGCTGGCGGAGGCGCTGCCATTCGTGGCGGGGGCGCTCCCTGCCGGCCACCTCGCCGACCGGCGCGACCGGCGCGCGCTCGCGCTGGGCGCGCTGGTCCTGCTGGCGCTCTGCGCGGCCGCGCTCGCCGGCCTCGCCTGCCGGCCCGGGGTCGCGGCCTCCGGCCGCGTCCGCTGGCTGTACGGGATCATCGCCGTGTCGGGGGTCGCGCGGACGCTCCTGCTGCCGGCGCGGTGGGCGCTCGCCACGCAGCTCGTGCCGCGGGCGCTCTATCCCAACGCCGTGGCGTGGCGCAGCGGGTCGTGGGAGGCGGCGGCGGTCCTCGGGCCGGCGCTCGGCGGCGTGCTCTACGGCGCGGGCGGGGCGGGCGCCGTGTACCTGCTCGACGCGGGGCTGATGGCGCTCGCCGTGGCGCTCATGTGGCTCGTGCCGCGGGTGGCCCGCGCGGAGGCGACGGCGTCGCGCGGCGGCTGGCGCGGCGTGCTCGAGGGGGTCGCGTTCGTGCGGGGGCAGCCCGTGCTGCTGGGCGCGCTCTCGCTCGACCTCTTCGCGGTGCTCTTCGGCGGCGCCACCGCGCTCCTCCCGGTCTTCGCCAGGGACATCCTGCACGCGGGGCCCGCCGGACTCGGGGCGCTCCGGGCCGCGCCTGCCGTGGGGGCGATCGCGACGGCGCTGGTGCTCGCGCACCGTGCGCCGCTCGAGCGCATGGGGCCGGCGCTGCTCGCGAGCGTCGCGCTCTTCGGGCTCGCGATCGCCGGGTTCGGGCTCTCCACCTCGCTCGTCGCGTCGGTGGCCCTGCTGGCCGCCTCGGGCGCCGCCGACAGCGTGAGCGTGAACATCCGCGGCACGCTGCTCCAGCTGCTCACCCCCGACCACCTCATGGGGCGCGTCTCCGCGGTGAACCAGGTGTTCATCGGCTCGTCCAACGAGATCGGGGCATTCGAGTCCGGCGTGGCCGCGCGGCTCCTCGGCGCGGTGCCGGCGGTGGTGCTCGGGGGGATGGCGACGCTGGGCGTGGTGGGGATCGTGGCGTGGCGGGTGCCGGCGCTCCGCCGGCTTGGCGAGGCGCCCGTCAGGGCGTGAACGGGTTCACTCCTCGCCGTCGTCGTCGCGCTTGAAGAGCCAGTACTCGGGACCGGCGAGCTCCTCGGGCCACGGCTCGTCGTCGTCCGCCACGAGCAGCCACTCGTCGTCCTCGGTCTCGAGGTGCAGCGTGCCGCGCCATGCCTCGGGGTCGGCGTCGAGCCACTGCTCGTCGTCGTCCCCGCCCTCGGGCTCCCAGGGAGCCGGATCGTGCCAGCCCATCATCTCCTCCCGTGCTACCCGGCGGAGACCGGTGCGATCCCCGTGCCACGCAGTATCGGCGGGGTGGCCGGAGAAGGTGAGGCGGGTCCCCCCGGGGGCTCTTCGGGGCGACCCTCCCGCCCCGGGAGGGACGCGGCTAGACTTCGCCCTCCCGACGGGACGTAGCGCAGTCCGGTAGCGCACTGCAATGGGGTTGCAGGGGTCGCGGGTTCAAATCCCGCCGTCCCGATTACGACGAAGCCGAGCGAGGTCGCTCGGCTTCGTGCGTCGTGGGGGCCGCTGCCGGCGGGGTCGGTCAGCCGCCGCGGGCGAGCAGGATGTTGCCGTTCACGGTGCTGAGCGACAGGCGCCGGCCGCCCTTGCCGATCACCCCGCGCATCTGCTTCGGGCCCCACTTCCCCTGCACGGTGATCGGGAAGGCGCTCTCGAGCCGCCCGTTCACCGTCGAGGCGTCCACCTCCACGTCGCTGCCGGCGGGGAGAGTGACGCTGAGCGTGCCGTTCACCGTCGAGTACTCGAGCCGCCCGTCCCAGTTGGCGGCGCCGAGGGTGACGGCGAGGTTGCCGTTCACCGTGGATCCCTCCGCGAGCCCCTTCGTCTCCAGCAGCACGTCGCCGTTCACGGACGACGCCTTCACCGGGCCGGTGAGCCCGGTGGCGGCGACCGAACCGTTCACGGTGCCGAGCTCGAGCGAGAGGCCGGCGGGCACCGTCACGTCGAAGTCCACCGCGACGTCGTTGTCCTTCTGGCCGCCGCGCGACCGGCCGCACCCCTCGCGGCGCGTGCCGGGATAGACCACGCAGATCGTCGCACCGTCCGCGTCCTCCTCCACCCGGATCTCCACCTCGGACGGGTCGCTCCTCCGGGCGGTCTTCGTGGCGACGACGCGCACCTCGTCGCCCGCCGACGCGGGCCGGGCGCGGATGGCACCGCTGACGTTCTCGATCCGCAGCTGCTTGCCGCGGCCCAGCGCACGCTCCCAGGTCCACTCCTCCCGCTGCTGGGCCTGCAGCGGCAGGGCCGCCCCGAGGGCGACGGCGGCGAGGGCGATCGAACGGGTCATCTCTCCTCCGGGGGTCCGGGTGGTCCCGCCGCCCTACGGACGGCGCAGGCGGATGGTTCCCTGGAACGACTCGAGCGTCACCTGCGCCCGCCCCGTCCCGATGCTGAAGGTGAAGCGGCGGCCCCGGCGCGTCTCCGTGAGGGTCACGGGGAAGTCCGACTCGAACTCCCCGCCGAAGGTGGCCACGGACACCTGGGCGCTGGCGTTCGCCGGCACGGCGAGCGTGAGGTCGCCGTTGTGGGTGCTGAAGTCGTAGCGGCCGCCGTCCTTCAGCGGGCCGGAGAAGGCGATGTCGCCGTTCACCGTGCTCGCGCTCACGCTGCCCGCGTCCACCTGGTCGAGGGTGATCGAGCCGTTCACGGTCTCGGCGCTGATCTCGCCCGCCGTGGCGCGCACGGTCACGTCGGCGTTGACGGAGCTCGCGCTGACGCGGCCCCGCGCGCGCTCGACCGTGACGTCGCCCTCGACGGAGCGGAGGGAGACGACGCCGTCGCCGCCGGTGAGGGTCACGTCGCCGTTGACCGTCTCCACGCGCACGGCGCCGCGGGCGCCGTCCACGGTGACGTCGAGCGCCACGCCCGTCGCGCTCACGTCCATCCACGACGGGATCGTGATCTCCACGCTCGCGAAGCGCGGGGGCCCGCGGCGCCCGCTCGTGCGCACGGCGACGGTGCTGCCGTTCCTCGCGACCTCGATCGCGACGCGGTCGCCGTCCGGCGAGCGGACCTGCACCACGTCGCGGCCCCAGGTGCGGATGGCCAGCTCGCCGCTCATCACGTTCACGCCGAGCTGGTCGCCGCGCGCCACGGCGATCGTGGTGTCGGTGACCGGCGTGTCGGGCGGCCGTGCCGAGGCGAGGGCGGTGGCGAGCGCGAGGACGAGCGGCGTCATGGGACGGGTCAGCTCCGGGCGATGAGGGCCGCGGCGTCGCGCAGGAGCGCGAGCTTGCGCCGGTACGTGGCCGCGAGGTGCGAGTTCAGGTAGGCGTTCGACGGGTCGGCCGCGAGGGCGCGTTCCGCGTCGGCGAGCGCCGAGTCGATGATCGCGAGGTTGCGTTCGAGGACCGCGACGGTGCCGCTGTCGAGCCGGGCGCGGCCGGCGGCGAGCGCCGCCTCGAGCGCCGCGACGGAGCGCGTGGCCTCGGGTCGCCGGGTGACGGGCAGCGCGGCCACCGTGGCCGGCGCCGGCGCGGCGGCGGCCACCGCAGCGGGCGGCGTGGCGGCGCGCGTCGCGACGACCCACGTGACCGCGGCCGAGCCCGCCACGAGCGCCAGCCCGGCCGCGGCGAGCCACGCCCCGTGGAGCCGCGCCGGACGGCGCGGGCTCGCCACGCCGATGGCTCGGGCGATGCCGGGCCAGAGGTCGGCCGCGGGCTCCCGATCGGCGAGGCGGCGCGCCTGCTGCTGCACGGCGCGCAGCTCGTCGAGCAGGTCGCGCAGCGCGGGCGAGGCGGCAAGCGCGGCCTCCACCTCGGCGCGCGCCGCGGGATCGAGGTCGTCGTCCAGGTAGCTGGAGAGCCGGTCGGCCCACTCGTGCTCGTGCATCGTGTCGCTCCTCAGGCGTCGAGGTGGCGCCGCAGCGCCATCCGGGCGCGGCTCAGCTGGGACTTCGAGGTGCCGACCGCGATCCCCAGGGACGCGGCGATCTCCTCGTGGCGATACCCCTCCACGTCGTGCAGCACGAAGACCTGCCGCATCCCGTCGGGCAGCCGCGCGATCGCGGTCTCGAAGTCGAGCCGCAGTTCCATCCCCGCGCGGCGGGCGGGCGCGAGGTCGAGGGCGGTGTCGTCTGCCATCCGCTGCCGTGCGATCCCCTCGGCGCGCCGGCGGCCGAGGATGTGGTGCACCGCGAGCCGGTGCAGCCAGGTCGAGAACTTCGCCTCGCCGCGGAAGGTGTGGAGCTTCCGCCAGGCGCGGATGAAGACGTCCTGCGTGAGCTCGTCGGCCCGGTCGGGACCCGCGAGCCGCCGGGCGAGGCCGTGGATGCGGGCGGCGTTCGCCCGGTAGAGCCGCTCGAACGCCTGGCCGTCCCCGCTGGCCGCGAGGGCGACATCGGCCGCATCGGCCGGCGGGTCGGCGTCGGAGCGGGTCGGTGGCTGCAGGGGGGTCCGGGGTGCCGGTGGCGTCATCATCCGCCCGGTAGGACAGGCGGAGGGCCCCGGAAGGTTGCACGGGGGCGGGTCGGCGTCAGCCGGCCGGGAGCGCCGGCCACTGCTGGGTCACGCAGTGGAAGGCGCCGAGCCCCCAGACGAGGTCGGTGCAGTCGATCGGGACGACGCGGCGGCCGGGGAAGCAGCGCTGCAGGGTCTCGCGCGCCACGCCGTCGCGCTCCGGGTCGTAGGCGGGGAGGAGCACCACCTCGTTGCCGATGTAGAAGTTGGCGTAGCTCGCCGGGAGCCGCTGGCCCTCGTGCCACAGGCCCCGCGGCATCGGCAGCGTCACGATGCGGAACGGCTCGCCGTCCTGGTCGCGCATCTCGCGCAGGCGGGCGAGATTCTCGCGCAGCGGCTCGTGGTTGGCGTCGCGCGGGTCGTCCTCCACCATCGTGACGACGGTGTGCGGGTCGGTGAAGCGCGTGAGGTCGTCCACGTGCCCGTCGGTGTCGTCGCCCTCGATCCCGTCGCCCAGCCAGAGGATGTGGGTCACGCCGAGGTAGTCGCGCAGGTACTGCTCGATCTGCGCGCGCGAGAGGTGCGGGTTGCGGTTCGGGTTGAGGAGGCAGCTCTCGGTGGTGAGGAGCGTGCCGCGCCCGTTCACGTCGAGCGCGCCGCCCTCCATCACGATCCCCGGGTGGAACACGCGCAGGCCGAGTTCCTCGCCGAGGCGCGCGGGGACCTGGTCGTCGAGGTCGTAGGGCGGGTACTTGCCGCCCCAGGCGTTGTAGCCCCAGTCCACGATCGCCTCCTCCCAGGCGCCGTCGGGCCGCTGGCGCTGGACGAAGACGGGCCCGTGGTCGCGGCACCAGGCGTCGTTGGTGGGGACGTGGTGGAAGTAGACGTTGAGCTCGCTCACACGCGCCGCGCGGAGGACCGCGCGCACCGCCTGCTCCATGTCCCCGTCGGCGACGTTGACGTGCACCTGCTCGCCGGGGGCGAGCCAGCGCACCATCTCGGCGAAGATCGGCGGGACCGGCGCGAACTTGCCGGGCCACGACGCCTCCTTGTGCGGCCAGCTGAGGAAGGTGCCGCGGTGCGGCGCCCACTCGGGGGGCATGCGGAAGCCGAGCGACGCGGGCGTGGGGGCCATGGGGTCGGGGCGGGCGGGGGGAGGCGCGGCGGCCGCGGGGCGGCCGCGTCGCGTCAGTCGAGCCAGCGCTTCGTGATGTCGCCGTAGGCCTCGATGCGGCGGTCGCGCAGGAAGGGCCAGTGCGTGCGCGTGGCGTCCACCTGGCCCAGGTCGCAGCGCACCACGAGCACCTCCTCGTCCGGCCCGCCCTTCACGAGCACCTGGCCCGACGGGTCGGCGACGAACGAGCCGCCCCAGAACTCGATCCCGCCCGTGGGGCCCGGCTCGTGGCCGACGCGGTTCACCGCGCAGACGAAGACGCCGTTGGCGATCGCGTGGCTGCGCTGGATCGTCTCCCACGCGGCCTGCTGTCGCGCGCCGAACTCCGCCTTCTCGGCGGGGTGCCAGCCGATGGCGGTGGGGTAGAAGAGGATCTCGGCGCCGGCGAGCGCGGTGAGGCGCGCGGCCTCGGGGTACCACTGGTCCCAGCAGACGAGCACGCCGATCTTCGCCACCTTCGTCTGCCACGCGCGGAAGCCCAGGTCGCCGGGGGTGAAGTAGAACTTCTCGTAGTAGGACGGGTCGTCCGGGATGTGCATCTTCCGGTACTTCCCGAGGTAGCTCCCGTCGGCGTCGAGGATGGCGGCGGTGTTGTGGTAGAGCCCCTCCGCGCGCTTCTCGAAGAGCGAGGCGATGATGACGACGCCCAGTTCCCGCGCGACCTCCTGCAGCCGCGCGGTCGTCGGCCCGGGGACCGGCTCGGCGAGCCGGAAGTGGTCGTGGTCTTCCGTCTGGCAGAAGTACGGGCCGGGGAAGAGCTCCTGCAGGCAGACGACCTGCGCGCCGCGCGCGGCGGCCTCGCGGATCCCGGCGATGGCCTTCTGGATGTTCGCCTCGGCGTCGGGGGCGCACGACGACTGGACGAGGCCGAGCGAGACCGAACGGGAGCTCATGGCCGGCAAACATAGGTCCCGATGACCCCATTGCAAGCGCACCTCGCGCGCGTCGCCGCGTGGGCCGTGCTCGGCCTCGTCGTCGCGCTGCCGCTGCTGCGGCGCGGCCCCGCCGACCGATTCGCGCGGCAGTGCGGCATCCAGCTGGCGGCATGGGGCGCGGTGAACCTCGCCCTCGTCGCCGCCGGCTGGCGCGGGGACGCGCCCGCGGCGTGGTTCCTCTGGCTCAACGTGGGGCTCGACGTCGGCTACTCGGCGGTCGGCGCCACGCTCCTCCTGTGCGGGCGGCACTTCCGCGTGCCGGGCCTCGTCGGCGCCGGGGTCGGCGTGCTCCCGCAGGGGATCGTGCTCGCGCTGCTGGACCTCTGGTTCCTGCGGGTCGCCTACTGAGCGGGTCCCGTCCCCCCCCTGCCGACCGGTCGCCTCCGGCACCAGCCGGGGCGGGCCGGCACGCCAGCCGAGCAGGGCGGTTCAGGCCGGCGCGTCGGCCTCCTCGAGGCGGTCGTACACCTCGCGGTAGGCGAGGGCGCTCCGTTCCCAGCCGAAGTCGCGGCGCATGGCGGCGCGCTGCATGGCGCGCCAGAGCCGGCGGTCGTGGCCATAGACCGCCAGCGCGCGCGCGAGGGCGCCGAGGAACGCCTCCGGGGTGAAGGCGTCGAAGAGGAAGCCGGTGACCCCGTCCTCGATCGTGTCGGCGAGCCCGCCGACGCGGCGCGCCACCGGGAGGCAGCCGTAGCGCTGCGACCGCATCTGCGTGAGGCCGCAGGGCTCGTACTGCGACGGCATCAGGAGGACGTCGGCGCCGGCGAGCACGCGATGCTCCAGCGCGTCGTCGAAGCCCACGAACACGCGGAACCGCTCCGGTGCCACGCGGGCGAAGGCGCGCAGCCCCTCGGCGTAGCGGGCGTCGCCCGCGCCGGCGAAGATCGCCTGCACGTTCCATCCGGCGAGCTGCGGCGACTGCAGGATCAGGTCGAGCCCCTTCTGCGCCGCCAGCCGCGACGTGAAGGCGAGGAGGGGGATGTCGGGCTCCTCGGGGAAGCCCGCCCACCGCTGCACCGCGCGCTTGTTGCGCGCCTTGCCCTCGAGCCGCTCCGGCGTGAAGTGCGACGGGATGTGGGGGTCGTGGCGCGGGTCCCAGACCCGCTGGTCGATGCCGTTCAGGATCCCCACGAGCCGCGGACCCATGTGGCGGAACTGCTCGTGCAGCCCGAAGCCGCCCTCGGGGGTGCGCAGCTCGGCGGCCTGCGTGGGGCTCACGGTGACGGCGAGGTCGCAGTGGGCGAGCCCGCCCTTCAGGAAGTTGACCTGCCCGTACCACTCCAGCTCGCGCCAGGTGAAGACCTCCCACGGCAGCCCCAGCGCGGGGACGAGCGCCGACGGGAAGTGGCCCTGGTAGCCCGGGTTGTGGACGGAGATGATGCTGCGCGTGGCGTCGAACCAGGGATCGCCCGCGAGGACGCGGCGCAGGTAGAGCGGGGCGAGCGCCGTGTGCCAGTCGTGCGCATGCAGGATCGGCGGGTGCCTCGCGATGCGCGGGAGGAACGCGAGCGCCGCGCGCGCGAAGAGCGCGAAGCGCAGGGCGTTGTCGGGGTAGTCGCGGCCCTCCTCGCCGTAGAGCCCGGCGCGGTCGAAGGCGGCCGGGTGCTCCACGAAGTACACCGGCGGGTCGTCGGCGCCATCGGCGTGCCTGAGGAGCCGCACCGCCTCGCGCCCGGCGCCGATCGGCACCTCGACGGGGTCGCCGACGGGGACGAGCGCGGGCAGCGCCTCGCGCGCGACCCGGTGCAGCGGCATCACCACGGCGACGTTGCGGCCGGCCTTGCGCTCGTAGGTGGCGAGGCCGTGCACCGCCTCGCCCAGCCCGCCGGTCCGCGCGTACGGCAGGTACTCCACCGCCAGGTGGATGACGGGGCGGCGGCCGCGGAGGGGCATCGGCGCGTCAGCCGGTGGGCGGGTCGGTGTCGGCGACGGCGCCGTCCATCGCGGGGAGGTAGTACTCCTGGACGTAGTCGCGCAGCATGCGGTTCGCGCTGAACTGCCGGCCGGCGAGCCGCATCGCGTGGCGCATCCGTTCCACCCACCCGAGCGGGACGCCGCGGGCGTCGCGCGCGTAGTAGAGCGGCACCACCTGGTCCTCGAGCAGCTGGTAGAGCTGCTCGGCGTCGCTCGCGTCCTGCGACTCGTCGCCGTTCGGCGCGATCGCCCAGCCGGCGACGCCGTCGTACGCCTCCTCCCACCAGCCGTCGAGGGTGCCGAGCTGCGGCACGCCGTTCATCCCGGCCTTCATCCCGCTGGTGCCGGAGGCCTCGAGCGGGGCGCGGGGGAGGTTCACCCAGAGGTCCACCCCCTGCACGAGCAGGTGGGCGACGTGCATGTCGTAGTCCTCGAGGAAGGCGATGCGGCCCTCGAACGCGGGGTCGCGGGTGAAGCGGTAGACGCGCTGCAGCACTTCCTTGCCCGGCGTGTCGGCCGGGTGGGCCTTGCCGGCGAAGATGATCTGCACCGGGCGCCGCGCGTCGGTGCAGAGGCGGCGCAGCCGCTCGTAGTCGTGGAAGACGAGGTCGGCGCGCTTGTAGGTCGCGAAGCGCCGCGCGAAGCCGATGGTGAACACGTCGGGGTCGAGGAGGACGCCGCTGCCCACCACCTGCACCGCCTGCTTGAGCTGCGTGGCGAAGCGCCGCCGCGCCTCCTCCCGCACGCGCATGAC